>Ga0209594_1001840_pt1 | contig 10285 bp, 8 predicted proteins | sample AshMeaCrysSpring_FD_184126 | JGI IMG/M metagenome (GOLD analysis project Ga0209594, IMG submission 184126) | Groundwater microbial communities from Big Spring, Nevada to study Microbial Dark Matter (Phase II) - Ash Meadows Crystal Spring... | ecosystem: Environmental > Aquatic > Deep subsurface >...
AGCAACCACGCCTGCTCCACGTTCCACTCGCGAAAGGTCTTCGCCATGACGCTTGATCCCCGCTCACTCTCGCGCCAGTGTAACGAACCGATTACTCGGACGGGCTCCTAGGCGTCGCGGCGCGAAATGGTGTAATAACCGCCGCTTCTGGGCCGCTGCCCGCTGATTCTCGTGCCGTGCCGGGCGCGGCCTAGACTTGGAGCCATGGCCATGACACTTGCTCGCACGCCACGCTCCGCAGCTCGGGAGTTCCCGGCGCGACGCCTCGCGCGCCTCAAGGAGCCCTTGCGCCTGCAGCGTGGTGGTGTCATCGAGCAGCCGGTGGTGGCCTACGAGTGCTGGGGCAGGCCAAACTCGGCCCAGGACAACACGGTGCTGGTCTTCACCGGGCTTTCGCCTCCGGCACACGCTGCGTCCTCGGCCGACGACCCGACGCCCGGCTGGTGGGAGTCGATGATCGGCGAGGGCAAGCCGATCGACACACGCCGCTTCTTCGTCGTCTGCGTGAACTCGCTCGGCAGCCCGTTCGGCTCCTCCGGGCCCGCCTCGGTCGATCCGCGCAGCGGTCGGCCCTACGGCATCAGCTTCCCGGAGATCGCGGTCGAGGACATCGCGCGTGCCGGCCGCGAAGCGCTGCGCACGCTCGGCATCAACCGTGTCGCGGCGGTGGTCGGTCCGTCGCTCGGCGGCATGACGGTGCTCGCCTACTGCGCCCTGTTCCCCGACGAGGTGGATCACCTCGTCACGATCTCGGGCGCGGCGCGCGCCACGCCGTTTGCGATCGCGCTGCGCTCGCTGCAGCGGGAGATGGTGCGCAGCGATCCGGCCTGGCGCGGCGGCAACTACGAGCCCGGGCGCGGGCCACGCCTCGGGCTCAGGCTCGCGCGCAAGCTCGGCACGATCACCTATCGCTCGGCGGCCGAGTGGAACGAGCGCTTTGGCCGCCGCCGCGTGCCGGAGACCGCGGGACTGTCGGGCGATTTCCGGCCGCAGTTCGAAGTCGAGGCCTACCTCGAGCACCAGGCGTTGCGCTTCGCCGACCTGTTCGACGCGAACGCCTACCTGTACCTGTCGCGCGCCATGGACCAGTTCGACCTCGGCGACCACGGCGACGGCTCGCTGGCCGAAGCCTTCGCGAAATTCCGGCTGAAGAGCGCGCTCGTCATCGGCGTCGAGACCGACATGCTGTTCCCGATCGAGCAGCAGCGGGAGATCGCCGAGCGGCTGCGAGCCCAAGGGTGCGCCGTCGAGTTCAATGCCTTCCCGTCGCTGCAGGGGCACGACGCGTTCCTCGCGGACCTGCAGCGCTTCGAGCCGGCGATCGGTGGGTTTCTTGCCGCCGTCCAGACTGGCTCCTGAGCGCAACGATACGGGTCGACGAGTCCGCGCCGGGCGCATCCAGGGCCGCGTCTAGCGTGAGTCTGCCGACGCTAGCGCGTCGTCCGCGGCAGAAACAGCGTCGGATCCACCATCGCTCGATTGAGCGCCACACCCCAGTGCAGGTGCGGGCCCGTCACTCGGCCCGTGGCGCCGACGAGTCCGAGCGTTGCTCGCGCCGCAACTTCCTCGCCGGGCTTCACGTCGATGCGGCTCAGGTGGCAGTACATGGTCACGAGCCCCTGGCCGTGATCGACGAACACGGTGTTGCCGTTGAAGAAGAAGTCGCCGGCATCGAGCACGCGGCCGGCGGCCGGATTCAGGATCGGCGTCCCGGTGGCCGCCGCGATGTCCATGCCGCTGTGGGGATTGCGAGACTGGCCGTTGAAGAAGCGGCGCAGGCCGAAGCTGCTCGAGCGCTCCCCCGGAACCGGCGGAGACAGCACGAAGTCGGGCGTGATGTCGGCGGTGAAGGTGCCGAGCGCAGCGTCGATGCGCTTTCGCTCCGCGGCGATGCGCTCGAGGTCCTCCTTCGAGGGATCGACGTGGCGCGGGTTCTTCACCGTCAGGCGCTGTTCCTGATACTGCTTGTCGCCGACGCCGAACTCGAGCCTGCGTGGCGCCGACTCTCCCGCCGGCCGCCACTGGGCCGCCTGCGGACCCGGCTTCGTGTCGAGCGGAATACCGATCAGCGCGACCCAGCCCGCCTGCGTGCGCAGCACGGCGGCGCGGTGATCGCCGAACATGACGCTGCCTGGATCCTCGCCTTCGATCGCGAGCGGCACGATGGCCACGCCGCCGGGCACCCGGCTTTCGCGGGGTAGCGTGACGGTTGGTGCGGGGTCGTTCGCTGCCGCCGTCGTGGCGGTCGCGCAAGCGATCAGCAGCGTGGCGAGAAGCGCGCGTCCGGGTCGGCCGTTCGCACCCGGTGGTCCTTGTCGCGTGGTCACGATTGGTCCTTCGGGCTCGGGCGTTCAGGCAGCAGTTCGGTCACCTCGGCCCGGAAGCCGCCGCGGGCGAGCCTGGCAGTGACCCGCTGACCCGGCTGCACGTCGGCCGCGTCCTGCACCACGTGACCCGCTGCGTCGGTGACGATCGCATAGCCGCGACCGAGCGTGGCGAGCGGGCTCACCGCGTCGAGCGTGCGCAGCGCGAGTTCGAAGCGGCGTCGGTTCTCGCCAACACCATCCCGGGCCGCCACCCTCAAGCGCTGGGCCGCGCCTTCGAGACGCAGGCGCAGCGCCGCCAGCCGCAGCAGCGGCGACGCGCGCAGCAGCGCCCCTCGCGCGGCCTCGTGGCAGGCCGCTTCGTGCTGCAGGCGCGAGCGCAGCGCGAGCTTCATCCGCGACTCGAGTTCATCTAGTCGCTGCGCATGCTGGCGGAGCACGGCGCCCGGATGCACGCGCGCGAGCCTCCTTTCCAGCACCGCCAGCGACTGCCCGTCGTCCATCAGGCGCCGCTGCATCGCGAGCGCCAGCCTTCGCGCGGCCACGTCGGTCGTGCGCAGCCATTCGGCCCGATCGGGCACGACGCGCTCGGCGGCAGCGGAGGGCGTGGGTGCGCGCTCGTCGGCGACGAAGTCAGCGATGGTCACGTCGACCTCGTGGCCGACGCCGGTCACGAGCGGGACCGGACAGGCGAAAATTGCGCGCGCCACCGCCTCGTCGTTGAAGGCCCACAGGTCCTCGAGCGAGCCACCGCCACGCGCCAGGATCAGCACGTCGCAGTCGTGGCGACGGCCAGCGAGCGCGATCGCCTGCTCGATCTCGCGCGGCGCCGCCGCGCCCTGCACGGCAACGGGATAGATGAGCACCGGGATCGCGGGAAAGCGCCGCGCAAGTACGTGGAGGATGTCGCGGATCGCCGCACCGGTCGGGGAGGTGATCACGCCGACGCGCCTCGGCAACACCGGTACGGGCTGCTTGTGCCGCGAATCGAACAGGCCCTCGGCGGCAAGGCGCTGCTTCAGTTCCTCGAAGCGTCGGCGAAGGAGTCCCTCGCCGGCTTCCTCGAGATGCTCGATCACGACCTGGAACTCGCCGCGCGCCTCGTAGAGGCTCACGCGGCCGCGGGCCAGCACCTGCGCGCCGTCGCGCACCGCGAAGCGCACCAGCAGGTTGCGCTGGCGGAACATCGCGCAGCGCACCTGCGCGGCCTCGTCCTTGAGCGAGAAATACCAGTGCCCGGAACCCGGGCGGGACAGGTTCGAAACCTCGCCCTCGAGCCACAGCGACCCCAGGCCCCGCTCGAGCAGCGCGCGGGCCTCGCGGTTGAGCCGACTGACGGTGAATACTTCGGCGGCCGGAGGAGCAGCTGCGGCGCGGTTTCCGGGCTGGGTTTCGAGCCAGGGATCGTTCATGGCGGCGGCGAGTGTAGCGGACTCGCCGCGGTGGCAGGATCCGGCGCCGTTTCCCCCGGCCGGCCGCGGCGGGTACAATTGCGCGCTTCCTCTTACCCGCCGGGACGGCCCATGCTGCGCATCCTCGAGGAAGCCCTCACCTTCGACGACGTCCTGCTCGTGCCGGCCTACTCGCAGGTGCTGCCGCACGAGGTAAGCCTCGGTACTCAGCTCACCCGCGCCATCCAGCTGAATCTGCCGGTCGTCTCGGCCGCGATGGACACGGTCACCGAGCATCGCCTTGCGATCTCGATCGCGCAGGAGGGCGGCATCGGCATCGTCCACAAGAACATGACGATCGAGGCCCAGGCGCGCGAGGTGTCGCGGGTCAAGCGCTTCGAGAGCGGCATCATCCACGACCCGATCACGGTGCGACCCGAGGCCACGATCCGCGAGGTGCTCGAGCTGACGCGATCGAAGAACATCTCCGGCGTGCCAGTGGTGCGCGACGGCAGGGCGGTGGGCATCGTCACGCATCGCGACCTGCGCTTCGAGACACGCTTCGACTCGCCCGTGTCGGCGGTGATGACGCCACGCGAGCGGCTCATCACGGTGCGCGAGGGCGCGCCCAAGGACGAAGTGCTCGGCCTGCTGCACAAGCATCGCATCGAGAAGGTGCTGGTCGTCGGCGAGGACTACGCGCTCAAGGGCATGATCACGGTAAAGGATTTCCAGAAGGCGACCGAGTTCCCGCGCGCCTGCAAGGACGAGCGCGGCGCGCTCCGCGTCGGCGCCGCGATCGGTACCAGTGCGGATACGCTTGATCGCGCCGCCGCGCTGCGTGAGGCCGGCGTCGACGTGATCGTGGTGGACACCGCCCACGGCCATTCGCGCGGGGTGCTCGATACCGTGCGCAGGATCAAGGCCAAGTGGCCCAATCAGCAGGTGATTGCCGGCAACATCGTCACCGCCGAGGCGGCGATGGCGCTCGTCGACGCGGGCGCCGACGCGGTCAAGGTCGGCATCGGGCCGGGCTCGATCTGCACGACGCGCGTCGTGGCGGGCGTGGGCGTGCCGCAGATCTCGGCGGTCGCCAACGTCGCCGCGGCGCTCGCGCCGCACGGCGTGCCGCTGATCGCCGACGGCGGCATCCGCTTCTCGGGCGACCTCGCCAAGGCGATCGTCGCGGGCGCCTACTGCGTGATGATCGGCAGTCTGTTCGCGGGCACCGAGGAATCGCCAGGCGAAGTCGAGCTCTATCAGGGCGCCTCCTACAAGTCCTATCGCGGCATGGGCTCGCTCGGCGCGATGGCCCAGGCGCACGGCTCGCGCGACCGCTACTTCCAGGACACCACCGCCGAACTCGAGAAGCTCGTCCCGGAGGGCGTCGAGGGCCGCGTGCCCTACAAGGGCAGCATCGTCGCGATCCTCCACCAGCTCACCGGCGGGCTGCGCGCGGCGATGGGCTACACCGGCAGCGGCAGCATCGAGGAGATGCGCACCCGGCCGCAGTTCGTGCGCATCACCGGCGCCGGCATGCGCGAGAGCCACGTGCACGACGTGACCATCACGAAGGAAGCGCCGAATTACCGTGTCAGCTGAGTCCGCGAACGTCCGGTCGCCGGACATCCACGCGCACCGGATCCTGATCCTCGATTTCGGCTCGCAATACACCCAGCTGATCGCGCGTCGCGTGCGCGAACTCGGTGTCTACTGCGAGATTCACCCGTGGGACGTGGGCGAGGAGGCGGTGCGTGCCTCCGGCGCGCGCGGCGTCATCCTCTCGGGCGGGCCCGAGTCCGTTACGCAGGCCGGCGCGCCGGCGGCGCCCGCGGCCGTTTTCGAGCTCGGTGTCCCGGTGCTCGGCATCTGCTACGGCATGCAGACGATGGCCGCACAGCTCGGCGGCCGCGTCGAGCCCGGCGCGGTGCACGAGTTCGGCTACGCCGAGGTGCGCGCCCGCGGCCACTCGGCGCTGCTGCGCGACATCGAGGACCGCGTCAACGCGGACGGTCACGGTCTGCTCGACGTGTGGATGAGCCACGGCGACCACGTCGTGGCATTGCCGCCCGGTTTCAAGACGATCGCCTCCACGGCGGATGTGCCGAACGCCGGCATGGCCGACGAGGCGCGGCGGTTCTACGCACTGCAGTTCCACCCCGAGGTCACGCACACCCGCCAGGGCACGCGCATCTACGAGCGCTTCCTGCACGGCATCTGCAGCTGCGACTCAGGCTGGAACGCCGGCAACATCATCGAGGACGCGGTGGCGCGCGTGCGCGCGCAGGTCGGCGGCGGCAAGGTGCTGCTGGGACTCTCGGGCGGCGTGGACTCATCCGTGGTCGCGGCGCTGCTGCACAAGGCGATCGGCGATCAGCTGACCTGCGTGTTCGTGGACCACGGCCTGCTGCGCCACCACGAGGGCGACCAGGTGATGGCCGTGTTCGCGCGCAACCTCGGCGTGCGCGTGATCCGCGTGGACGCCGCCGAGCGGTTCTTCGGGGCGCTCGCGGGCGTCACCGACCCCGAGGCCAAGCGCAAGATCATCGGCCGCCTGTTCATCGAGGTCTTCGACGAGGAGGCGCACAGGCTCGAGGGCGTGGAGTTCCTTGCGCAGGGCACCATCTACCCCGACGTGATCGAGTCGGCCGGCAGCAAGACCGGCAAGGCGCACGTCATCAAGAGCCACCACAACGTCGGCGGCCTGCCGGAGCACATGAAGCTCAAGCTCGTCGAGCCGCTGCGCGAGCTGTTCAAGGACGAGGTGCGGCGCATCGGCATCGAACTCGGCCTGCCCGCCGAGATGGTCCAACGCCACCCGTTCCCCGGGCCGGGACTCGGCGTGCGTATCCTCGGCGAGGTGACGCGTGCCGCGGCCGACACGCTGCGTCTCGCCGACCACATCTTCATCGAGGAACTGCGCCGGGCCGGCTGGTACGAGAAGACGAGCCAGGCCTTCGCGGTGTTCCTGCCGGTGAAGAGCGTGGGCGTCACCGGCGACGGCCGGCGCCACGAACCGGTGATTGCGCTGCGCGCCGTCGAGACCGTGGACTTCATGACCGCGCACTGGGCGCACCTGCCGTATGAGCTGCTCGACGTCTGCTCTCGGCGCATCGTCAACGAGGTGAAGGGCGTGTCGCGCGTGGTCTACGACATCTCCGGCAAGCCACCCGCGACGATCGAGTGGGAATGATTCGGCGTCGTAGTCCGCCGGGGCTGTCTCCAGCCTCGTCTGTCGGGCGGTTCGCAAGCCGCGACATCGGGAAGGGGCGCGGCGCGGCGGAAGCGCGTTACGAAGTATTGGGCAGCATCTCGATCGTTTCCTTCTGCCCGGTGGGCGATGGGTAAGGGGACGCGCGTCGGGTCCTTGGATGTAGACACGAACTTCCGCGAAAAAGTGTCGGGACGGGCACGGTAGATTGGTCCCTATAGGCTGCCGAATGCAGGAATCGGGTGCGTCGAGCGACAAAGGCGTGCCCCGCGTGATCGAGTCAGCCCGCCTTGGCGCCGTTCAAGCCAGCTGATGGGGCTGACCCGAAGTTCGCAGCCGCAAGATCGATAAAGGCGCGCACCTTGGGCGAGAGGTAACGCGCACTAGCGAACACCGCATGCACCGGTACCTCCGGCGCGGCCCAGTCCGGTAACACCCGCAGCAGCCGACCCTCTTCGCCAGCAGGCTCGGCCACGCGCCTCGGCAGCAGGCCGATGCCCAGGCCGCGCAGAACGGCTTGGCGCGCCGCCATGCTGGTGTTCACGCGCAGCCGTGGCTGCAGCTTCAGCCGCAGCGTGTCGGTGCCACGCGTCAGTTGCCATTGACCCTGCGGCGCCGCGCCGCTGTACGCCACCAGTGGGTGCGTGCCCAAGTCCGTCGGGTCGTCAGGCCTTCCGTGGCTGCGCACGTAGGCCGGCGAGGCATACAGGCCGTAGTCGATCTGCCCGAGCCGCCGTGCCGCCAGCGACGAATCCGACAAGGGCCCCACGCGCACCGCCACGTCGAAGCCCTCGTGCACGATGTCCACCACGCGGTTGCTGTAGTCGGCCTCGACCTGCATCTGCGGATGAGCCGCCAGATAGTCGGCGATCCAGGCACTGACCGCGACCATGCCGAACTCCACGCCACAGGTCAGGCGCAGCGTGCCGTGGGGCTCGCCGCGGGTGCGCTGCATTGCCACCCTCGCGTCGTCCACCGACGCCAGGATGGCATGGGCGCGCTCGAAGAACTCGCGCCCGGCCTCGGTCAGCGACAACGACCGGGTGCTGCGCTCCAGCAGCCGCACCGACAACTCGCTTTCGAGCGCGCTCACCACCCGCGACAGCCGCGCCTTGTGGGTGTGAAGCGCCTCGGCGGCGCCCGTGAAGCTCCCGACCTGGACAACCTTCACGAAGGCCTGCAATGACGTCAGGTCCATTGTTGTCGCTTAAAGCAACAGACTGTCTCATTTTGACGGATTGATAGCAATGCGTGCGGGCACGAGACTCTCGCCGATCGCCTCACCGGAAGACGGAGCCACCCATGAGCCTGCAAGACCCCAACGTGGTGAACCCGCAGCGCCGCCGCCGAGTCGCCATCGTTATTGCCAACCCGGCCGTGTCCACCACCACCGGTTGGCCAGTGGGCTTCTGGTGGAGCGAGTTGACCCACCCGTACCTCGCCTTCGTGGAGGTGGGCTACGAGGTCGAGCTCTTCAGCCCGGCGGGCGGCGCCTGCGCGGCCGACGCGATGAGTGACCCCAACGACGCTAGCGGCTACAGCAAGACCGACCTGATCAGCCAGGGCTTCATCCACACGCCCGAGCTGAAGTCGCTGGTCGACCGGACGAAGCCGGTGGCCGCGCTGGACATGGCGGCCTTCGACGCCATCGTGGTGGCCGGTGGCCAGGCTCCGATGTTCAGCTTCGAGGCCGCAACCGAACTGCACGCCAAGTTCGCCGCCTTCTTCGAGGCCGGCAAGGTGGCCGCGGCCTTGTGCCACGGCTGCGCGGTCCTCGCCTATGCCAAGGACAGCGAGGATCGCTACATCGCCCAGGGCCGCACCGTCACCGGCTTTGCCAACGTCGAGGAGGACTTTGCCGACAACGCGGTGTGGTCCTACGGCCTGCTGCCGCGGGACAAGCACGTGATGCCCTGGCGCATCGAGGACCGCCTCAAAGCCCTGGGTGCCAACTACGTGCAGGGCGGGCTGTGGCGCAGCTTCGCGGTGCGCGACGGCAACCTGATCACGGGCCAGCAGAACTTCTCGGGCGGCGAGACCGCACGTCTGGTGATCGAGGCGCTGGGGCGTTGACCCGCAGGAGGCGACGATGAAGATCAGCATCCTGGGCGCCGGCAACGTCGGCATGGCACTGGCCCGTGCGCTGCTGCGCGCCGGCCAACCGGTAACGATCGGCGTGCCCGATCCGGCGCGGCACGCCGAGGCCGTGGCCGCGCTGGGCCCGCAGGCCACCCTCACCCGCAGCGACGCCGCCGCGGCTCGCGGCGAACTGGTCATCCTGGCCGTGCCTTACGCGGCCGCGCTGGCCATCGCCCAGTCGCGCCCCGACTGGGAGGGTCGCGTGCTGGTGGACGCCACCAACCCGCTCGCCCCGGGCCTGTCCGGGCTGAGCCTGGGGACGAGTACCAGTGGCGCCGAGCAGATTGCCGAGCGCGCCCATGGGGCTCTCGTGATCAAGGCCTTCAACACCACCGGGGCCGAGAACATGGCCGACAGCCACTATGCCCAGGGCCAGCCGATGATGCCGGTGGCCGGCGACGACGCCGCGGCTCGCGCGCGGGTGCTGGCCCTGGCCACGCTGATCGGTTTCGACGCCGTGGACATGGGGCCGCTGAGCGCGGCGCGCTACCTGGAGCCGCTGGCGATGGTGTGGATCCACCTGGCACTCAAACAGGGCCAGGGTCGACGCTTCGCCTTCGCCCGGTTGCGTCGCGAGTGAGCGTTCCGCACGCGGTCGCGCGGACACCCGATCTTCCGCCACATGTCCACGGCCGCAAGGCCACCTGGTTCGAGCTCTTCTTCGACCTGGTGTTCGTCGTGGCCGTGGCGCAGCTGTCCGGCGCCTACGCGCATCACTTCGACTGGGCGGGCGCTGCCGGCAGCGTGCTTCTGCTGATGGCCATGTGGTGGTGCTGGCTGGGCCACACCTTCCACGCCACGCGCTTCGACGAGCAGCGAACCGACCAACGGCTGCTGGGTCTGGCGCAGATCCTCGCAGTCATCGTCATCGGCTACGGCGTGTCGGACGCCTTCGGCGCCCGCGGGGCCGCCTTCGCCATCGGGCTGGCTACCTTCAAGGCGTTGCTGGCGGTGGCCTACCTGCGCGAGCGACGCTGGCGCGGCGCGCTTGGGTTGATCCGCGCCTATGCCAGCCTGTACCTGCTGCAGGGCGTGCTTTGGGCGGCGTCGGCCGCTCTGACGCCGCCGCTGCGAATGGCGCTGTGGGCCCTGGCCCTGGCGCTGGACCTCGCCTCGCCGTGGTGGGTGGCGCGCTACACCGCTACGGTGCGGCCGCACCCCGAGCACCTGCCCGAGCGCTTCGGTCTGTTCACCATCATCCTGCTGGGCGAAAGCGTGGC
>Ga0209594_1001845_pt1 | contig 10274 bp, 10 predicted proteins | sample AshMeaCrysSpring_FD_184126 | JGI IMG/M metagenome (GOLD analysis project Ga0209594, IMG submission 184126) | Groundwater microbial communities from Big Spring, Nevada to study Microbial Dark Matter (Phase II) - Ash Meadows Crystal Spring... | ecosystem: Environmental > Aquatic > Deep subsurface...
TGGCGCCGCTGGCGCGCACGTAGCCGAGCTTCGCCCCGGCAAGATTGGCGTAGCGCAGGTCGGTGCCCTCGAGCCGCGCCCGATCGAGCTTCGACGCCGCGAGCGAGGCGTTGTTGAGCATCGCGCCCGCAAGATCGGCGCCGGTCGCGTCAAGGCCATCGAGCGCACAGCCGGCAAGGTTCACGCGCGGCGCCGGCGGGGCGGAGCAATCGACGCCGGGCGCGGCCTCGTCGGTCTCATTGAGCCAGGCCCCGGCGAGCGCCAGCCCGAGCAGCGTGGCGATGACGCCCAGGGCGCGCAACGCCCGCTGCGTGTCACGGCGCCGCTCTGCGGCAAGGCCGGCCGCAGTGTCGGGCGTCTCACGCCGGAAGCGCAGCGGCAGGACCTCGGGCACGGTCGCGGCGCGCCGCCACGCGTGCCGATCCTCGCTTACCTCGTCGTCCGGCGTGAGCACGCCCTCGTCCATTAGCCGGCGAAGCTGGCCGCTGGGGAATGGACCCTGTGTTCGGCCGCCCCGACGGACGTGCCAGATGCGGTCGTGGCTGCGGTCGGCGTCGTCGCTCATCGTGGCCCGTGCCCATGGTTCACGCTTCATTTATCGGCCGAGTGGCCGATCTCTTTTGATACCCACGGAGGGCCGCCCGGTGCGCGTCGCAGGACCCTCGCCGACTCCATCCCCCCCGCTGCTCGGCCCCCCTTCCGGGCAGCGCGACCTCGTCCCCGGACAAGTGCTGCATGCCCTCGTGGTCGGCAGCCCGACGGCAAATACCGTGCTGCTGCGGGTGGGCGAGCTCGAGCTGATCGCACGCACCGAACTGGCCCTCAGTCGTGGCCAGGCGCTCGTCCTCGAAGTGATCCGGGGCGGCGACACGCCGGAGCTCCGGCTGGCTCGCGCGCCGAGCGAGCAGGGCTTGGTCGCCCAGGCGCTGCGGACCTCCCTCCCCCGCCTGCAACCCGTCGGCGAGACCATCGAACGCCTTGCCGCCGCGTGGCGCGCCTTGCAGCAGGCAGGCGCACTGCCTGCCGCCACCGCCAAGGAGATCGACCGACTGGTGCAGGGCCTGCGGGGGGCGGCCCCCGATCACGCGGCCCTGCGCCAGGCGGCAGCGGACTGCGGGCTGTTCCTCGAGGCGCAGCTTGCGCGGGGCCAACCCAATCCTGCCGACCTCAAGGGCCTGCTACTGCGGCTGGTGGCCCGGCTCCCGCCCAAGCCCGTGTGGGTCGGCCGTGAGGCCGCTCCGCAGGAAGGGCGGCCGCAACGGCCACTGGAAGACCCCCTTGCCTCCCTCGCCACGCTGCGCGAGGAGGCCGAGGCCCTGCTCGCGGGCCTGCGCGGACGCCAGCTCGCCTCGCTGCCCCAGGAGGGTCAGCCCGTGACCTGGCACTTCGAGCTGCCGCTGCGCGGCCCCTCGGGCAGGGAAACGACGCTGTGGCTGCGCGCGGAGCGTGAGGGAGACGGGCGCGTTGGGGAGTCCCGCTGGAGCGTGGTGCTGAAGCTCGAGCTGGAGCCCCTCGGCGTGGTCCACGCAAAGTTGAGCCTGCATGCCGGCGGGGTCGACGCGAGCCTGTGGGCGGAGCGCCCGGACACCGCCGCGCTGCTCGCCTCGCGCCTGCCGGAGCTGGAGGCCGGCATGCGCCGTGCCGGGCTCGAACCTTTGCGGCTCTGGGCCTCCGCGGGCCGTCCTGCCATGCCGGCTGACCGGCCGGCCGCCGCTGGGCAATGTCTCTTGGACGAGCAGGCATGAGCGGCGGAGACAGGTTGCCGATGGCCGTCGCCCTGCGCTACGACGGCACCGGGGCGCCCCGCGTGACCGCAAAGGGGCGTGCCGAGCTCGCCGATCGCATCGTGGCAACCGCGCGTGAACATGGCATTCCCCTCCAGGACGACCCGGCGCTGGCCGCCGTGCTGTCGCGGATTCCGCTCGGGGACGAGATACCCGAAGCCCTGTACCGGGCCGTTGCCGAGGTGATCGCCTTCGCCTACCTCGTCTCGGGCCGGGTTCCACCGGGCCTCGACGCAGCCACCCGACAGGCGGTGGCGGATCGCCATGCGCCGCCGCTTGACTCTCAGGCCGGCAATTGACCCGCCGCGGAAAATGGGCCTATTTTTTGTCAGGGCGGCATTCGCGCCAGCCTCGGCCGGCGCGAACCACAACTACAAGGCGCCGCCGCGAGTTCGTAGGAGCTGAGGAGGAGTGCGTATGGCGACGGGCGTGGTGAAGTGGTTCAACAATGCCAAGGGGTATGGCTTCGTCACCCCCGACGAAGGCGATCAGGACATCTTCGTCCATTTCTCGGCAATCACGATGGACGGCTATCGAACCTTGAAGGAAGGGCAACGCGTCGAGTTCGACGTGGAAGAAGGCCCGAAAGGCCTGCACGCGCAGAACCTGCGGCAGGTGGCCTGAACAGCCCGGAAGGGGGGTGCTGCCAGTCCCAAGACCGGCAGCCCCCGAGGCGGCGCCACGCGCCGCCTTTCACATGTTGGCGACGATCGCCTCGGCAAAGCCCGAGGAGGAGACCTTGGTCGCGCCATCCATCAGCCGGTGCAGGTCGTAGGTCACCGTCTTGTGGGAGATCGCGCCTTCCACGCCCCGGATGACGAGATCCGCCGCCTCGGTCCAACCGAGGTGCCGCAGCATCATCTCGGCCGACAGCACCAGCGAGCTCGGGTTCACCATGTCCTTGCCGGCGTACTTTGGCGCCGTGCCGTGCGTCGCCTCGAACATCGCGACGCTGTCCGACAGGTTCGCGCCCGGCGCCATGCCGATGCCGCCGACCTGCGCCGCGAGCGCGTCGGAGATGTAGTCGCCGTTCAGGTTGAGCGTCGCGATCACGCTGTATTCCTTCGGCCGCAACAGGATCTGCTGCAGGAAGGCATCGGCGATCACGTCCTTGATGACGATCTCGCGCCCGGTCCTCGGGCTCTTGAAGGCGCACCACGGGCCGCCGTCGATCTCGACTGCGCCGAACTCGTCCTTCGCGAGCGCGTAGCCCCAGTTCTTGAAGGCGCCCTCGGTGAATTTCATGATGTTGCCCTTGTGCACGAGCGTCACCGACGGGCGTTCGTTGTCGATCGCGTACTGGATCGCCTTGCGCACGAGGCGCTGCGTGCCCTCCCGCGACACCGGCTTGACGCCGATGCCGGAGGTCGCGGGAAAGCGGATCTTCTTCACGCCCATCTCCTTCTGCAGGAAGTCGATGAGCTTCTTCACTTCGGGCGTGCCCTCGGCCCACTCGATGCCCGCGTAGATGTCCTCCGAGTTCTCGCGGAAGATCACCATGTCGGTGTGCTCGGGCTCGCGCAGCGGGCTCGGCGTCCCGGCGAAGTAGCGCACGGGTCGCAGGCAGACGTAGAGGTCGAGCTCCTGCCGCAGCGTGACGTTCAGCGAGCGGATGCCGCCGCCGACTGGCGTGGTGAGCGGCCCCTTGATCGAGACCACGAAGTCCCGCACCGCGTGCAGGGTCTCGTCCGGCAGCCAGACGTTCTCGCCGTAGACGCGCGTCGCCTTCTCGCCCGCGTAGACTTCCATCCAGCGGATGGCACGCGCGCCGCCGTAAGCCTTGGCGACTGCCGCATCGGTGACGCGCCGCATCGCCGGCGTGACGTCGACGCCGATGCCATCGCCCTCGATGTAGGGGATGATCGGGTTGCTCGGGACGGCGAGCGAGTAGTCGGGATTCACCACGATCTTGGCGCCGTCGGCCGGCACCTGGATCTTGTCGTAGGCCATCGATTGCGTCCTCGGCAGGAGAAAAGGCGCCGGCATGTTAGCACCCTGCCCCGGCCCGCACCCTCCGCTGGCTGCACTGCGCCATGAGCCGTCTGATTCTGTTCAACAAGCCCTGGGGCGTCCTCACCCAGTTCACGGACAGGGACGGCCGTCCGACGCTCAAGGACTACGTTCCGGTGCCCGGCGTCCATGCCGCCGGCCGGCTCGACCGCGACAGCGAAGGGCTGCTCCTGCTCAGCGACGATGGGCGGTTGATCCGCCGCCTGACCGATCCGCGGGCGAAGACCTGGAAGACCTACTGGGCGCAGGTCGAGGGCGAGCCCGCGGAGGCCGCCCTGGCCCGACTGCGCGCCGGGGTGACGCTGAACGACGGTCCGACCCGGCCGGCGCGCGTGCGCCGCCTCGCGGAGCCGGCCCTGTGGCCACGTGACCCGCCGATCCGTTACCGCGCGCGCATCCCGACCGCCTGGCTCGAGATCGCGATCCACGAGGGCCGCAACCGCCAGGTGCGGCGCATGACCGCCGCCGTCGGGCTCCCCACCCTGCGATTGGTACGCGTCGCGATCGGGCCTTGGCGGCTGGACGGACTCGCTCCCGGCGAGTGGCGCGAGATCGGGACGGGCGCCCCCGCCACGCCGCCTCGACGCCGTCGCACGGCCGGACCAGAATGATCGCCGAGGGCGCCGACGCGCCTGGACGGAACAGCCGACGTGAGATGGACGCCCCATGTGACGGTCGCCGCGCTGGCGGAGCGCCAGGGCGCGATGCTGTTCGTGGAGGAGGCCATCCAGGGCCGGCTGGTCCTGAACCAGCCCGCCGGGCACTGGGAAGAGGGGGAGTCCCTGATCGAGGGCGTGCAGCGCGAGGTGCTGGAGGAGACCGGCCACCGCTTTCAGGCCGAGTCCCTCGTCGGCATCTACCGCTGGGCGGTGCCCGGCCGCGACCTCACCTATCTGCGCTTCGTGTTCGCGGGCTCCGTGAGTTCGGAGCCGGTGTGCGACACCCTCGACCACAACATCCTGCGCACGGTCTGGCTGACCCCTGAAGAACTGCACGCCGAGGCCGATCGCCTGCGCTCGCCGATGGTGCTGCGTTGCCTGCAGGACTATCTCGCCGGCCGGCGATTTCCGTTGGGGCTCCTCGGTGAGGTCCCCTGACCTCCTCGCAGCCCTTCTCGCGGCTGCGCTCGCAACCCCGTCACGCGCAGCCGCGCCCTTTCTCGAGCACGACGACCAGCCCGAGCCCATCGAAGCGCCGACGCCTGCCGCGTTCACCGTCTGCTCCGATCACGGCTGTGCCCGACGCAGTCGCGTCGTACTGCCGCCCCCGTCCTGGGAGCCGGTGCGTCGTGTCTTCGCCCCACCGCCGCGCGACGCGGCGGAGGAGCGCACGCGCGTCTCCCGCGCGATCGGACTCCTCGAGCGGCTGGTCGGCCCGCTGACCGACACCGCCGACGATCGCGCCGGCGATCTCAACGGTTTCACCGCCGCGGGCTCGCAGATGGACTGCGTGGACGAATCGACCAACACCACCACCTACCTGCGGCTGCTCGAGAACGAAGGGCTGCTGGTTTTCCACCACGCCGGCGAGCCCCAGGGCCGGGGCTGGTTCATTGGCGGCTTCCCGCACTGGAGCGGCGCTCTGGTCGAGCAAGCAACGGGCCGGACCTGGATCGTCGACTCGTGGTTCCACGACAACGGACGCGAACCGGAGATTCTGCCCCTCGCGCAGTGGCAGGCAGGATGGCAACCCCCGCAGGAATGAGACCGGGGTGAGCGCGCAGACCCTCTCTCGGCGCATCTTCGTCGGCCTGTCGGGCGGGGTGGACTCGGCTGTTGCGGCCGCCCTGCTCCAGCGGCAGGGTCATGCGGTCGAGGCGGTGTTCATGAAGAACTGGGAAGAGGACGACGCGCCCGGCCACTGCGCCGCGGCCGCCGACCTTGCAGACGCGCAGGCGGTGGCCGACTGGTTGGGCATCCCGCTGCACGCCGTGAACTTCGCCACGGAATACTGGGACCACGTGTTCGCGCACTTCCTCGCCGAGTACCGCGCCGGCCGGACGCCGAATCCGGACGTGCTGTGCAACCGCGAGATCAAGTTCCGCGCCCTCCTCGACCACGCCCTCGCGCGCGGCGCCGAAGCGATCGCGACTGGCCACTATGCCCGCGCGACGCCCGCGGCCGACGGCGTTCACCTGCAGCGCGCCGCGGACGAGGCCAAGGACCAGACCTACTTTCTGTATCAACTCGACCAGCGGCAGCTCGGCCGCGCGCTCTTTCCACTCGCCGACCTGACCAAGCCTGCGGTGCGCGCCCTCGCCCGCGAATTCGGCCTGCCCAACCACGCGCGTCGCGACAGCACCGGCATCTGCTTCATCGGCGAGCGCCGCTTCCGGGATTTCCTGCAGCGCTACCTGCCGGCGCAGCCGGGCGACATCGAGACGCCGGCCGGCCGCCGCGTCGGCCGGCACGCGGGACTCCATTACTACACGCCGGGACAGCGCCATGGTCTCGACGTGGGCGGTGTGCGCGGCGCCGCGCAGTCCCCCTGGTTCGTGGTCGGCAAGGACCTCGCACGGAACGTCCTGGTGGTGGCGCAGGACCACGACCACCCGCTCCTCCTGGCGCGCTCGCTCCGGGCAACGCCCGTCCACTGGATCCTCGGCGCGCCGCCGGCCGCCGCTTTCCGCTGCCTCGCCCGCTGTCGCCATCGCCAACCCTTGCAGGACTGCCGCGTCGAGATCGCCGGAGAGGCGGCCCGAGTCCGATTCGACGCGCCCCAGCGGGCGCTCGCGCCCGGCCAGTCGGTCGTCTGGTACCAGGGGCAGGACTGTCTGGGCGGCGGGGTGATCGACGCGGTCGGGGATTGAAGTCGCCTCGTGGCGCAGCGCCTCGGGTTTGCGCAGAATCGCACCAGTCCTCGAGCGGAGCCACCTGATGCACTCCGACACCGATCGCGCCCTCGCCCTCGCCGGGGTGCTGCAGGCCGCACTCCTGACTCAGCAGGCGGCCCGCCAGGGCAATGTGGATGGCCGCGCCCTCGGCGCGAGCCTGTACAGTCTCTTCCAGGTCGACGCCCCCTCGGTGCCCGCGGTGTTCAACGGCCCGGAGGGCGTCCGCCTTGGGCTCGAGGAGCTCGCCCGCCAGCTCGGCCAGCCCTCGGGCGCCCGGCTGGAGGCGGCGCGCTACGCGCTCGCGCTGTTGCACCTCGAGCGCAAGCTCGCCGCAGACCCGCGGCGGCTCGGCGCGATCGGCGCCGCGATCGCCGTGGCCCGGGCCCGGCTGCGCCACGCCGAGGTCACCGACCCCGCAATCGTCGACCTGCTCGCCGAGATCTACCGCGAGCACCTCAGCACCCTGACGCCGCGGATCATGGTCAACGGCGATCCCGAGCTGCTGCGCAGCCCCGAGACGGGCGCTCGCATCCGCGCCTGCCTGCTCGCCGGCATCCGCGCCGCGCACCTGTGGCGTCAGTGCGGAGGGCGGCACTGGCACTTGGTGGTGCGGCGCCGCGCCCTGGTCGAGGCGGCGCGGCAGATCCTGCGCCGCACCGCGACTGCCTGAGCCCATCGTGCGGGCAGCCTGCCGGCTGCAATCCCGCACTGCACAAAATAGAATGCCGACTGTATTTCAGAGCCGTTCCACCTGCGGGAGTCGAATGATGAGCAACAGCTTCAACGCCAGGGGCCAACTCGAGGTCGCCGGGGAGCGGTATGAGATCTATCGCGTCAGCGCGATCCCGGGTACGGATCGCCTTCCGTTCTCGATGAAGATCCTGCTCGAGAACCTGCTGCGCCACGAGGACGGCGTGACGGTGACGCGCGAGGACATCGCCGCGCTGGTCGACTGGGATCCGGCCGCGGAGCCCAGCCGCGAGATCCAGTACCGGCCGGCGCGCGTGCTGATGCAGGACTTCACCGGTGTCCCGGCCGTGGTGGACCTCGCGGCGATGCGCGACGCGATGCAGGCGCTCGGCGGCAACCCTGAGCGGATCAACCCGCTGCAGCCGGCCGAGCTCGTCATCGACCACTCGGTACAGGTCGACTTCTTCGGCACACCCGACGCCCTCGCCCGCAACGCCGAGCTCGAATTCGAGCGCAACCGCGAGCGCTACGGCTTCCTCAAGTGGGGCCAGAAGGCCTTCTCCAACTTCAAGGTGGTGCCGCCGGACACCGGCATCGTGCATCAGGTGAACGTCGAGTACCTCGCGCGGGTCGTCTTCGGCCAGCGCAACGACGGCGTGCTGCAGGCCTACCCCGACACCCTCGTTGGCACCGATTCGCACACGACGATGGTGAACGGCATCGGCGTGCTCGGCTGGGGCGTGGGCGGCATCGAGGCCGAGGCCTCGATGCTCGGCCAGCCCGTGTCGATGCTGATCCCGAAGGTGGTCGGCATGGAGCTCACGGGCCGTCTGCGCGAAGGCGTGACGGCCACCGACCTCGTGCTCACGGTGACGCAGATGCTGCGCCGGCACGGCGTGGTCGGGAAGTTCGTGGAGTTCTATGGTGACGCGATCGCCGACCTGCCGATGGGCGAGCGCTGCACCATCGCCAACATGGCGCCCGAGTACGGCGCCACCTGCGGGCTGTTCCCGATCGACCGCGAGACGCTGGACTACCTGCGCCTCACCGGCCGTAGCGAGAACGAGATCGCGCTCGTCGCGGCCTATGCGAAGGCGCAGGGCATGTTCCACGACGCAGCGAGCCCGGTCCCGCGCTACAGCGAGACCCTGAGGCTCGACCTCGCCGACGTCGTGCCGAGCCTCGCCGGACCGAAGCGCCCGCAGGACCGCGTGCCGCTGTCGGGCATCAAGGCGTCGTTCGCACAGGGCCTTTCGGCGCTCAAGGCCGAACGCAAGCTGGCCGATCGCGGCGCGGTCGCGACAACCATTGGCGGCCAGCCGGTCGAGGTGCGCGACGGCTCCGTCGTCATCGCGGCGATCACCTCGTGCACCAACACCTCCAACCCGTCGGTCATGCTGGCGGCCGGCCTGGTCGCGCAGAAGGCGGTCGCCCGCGGGCTGCGCACCGCGCCCTGGGTGAAGACCTCGCTCGGCCCGGGCTCGCTCGCCGTGACGCGCTACCTCGAGCGCGCCGGCCTCATGCAGCCGCTGGAGGCGCTTGGCTTCCATCTGACCGGCTACGGCTGCACCGTGTGCATCGGCAACACCGGGCCGCTGATCCCGGAGGTGTCCGAGGCGATCGCGCGCCACGACCTCTCCGTCGTCTCCGTGCTCTCGGGCAACCGCAACTTCGAGGGCCGCGTGCACCCCGAGGTGCGCATGAACTACCTCGCGTCACCGCCGCTGGTGGTCGCCTACGCGCTCGCCGGGCGCATGGACTTCGATCCGGCCACCGAGCCCCTCTGCCACGACGCCGCCGGCAAGCCGGTCTTCCTTCGCGACGTCTGGCCCACGCAGGCGGAGATCCATGCCGCGATCAAGGCCAACGTGTCGCGCGAGGAGTTCATCGCGGCCTACGGCGACGTCTACCGCGGCGATGCCCGCTGGCAGGCGCTCAAGGCACCCGAGGCAATGGTCTTCGACTGGCCGGCGGACTCCACCTACATCCAGAACCCGCCGTACTTCACCGGCATGACCCTCACGCCCGACCCGGTCGGCGACATCCGCGGCGCCCGCGCGCTAGCCGTGCTCGGCGACTCGGTGACGACCGACCACATCTCGCCTGCCGGCTCGATCAAGGCCGCCAGCCCCGCTGGCAGATACCTGCAGGCGCACGGGGTCGCGCCCGCGGACTTCAACTCCTACGGCTCGCGCCGCGGCAACCACGAGGTGATGATGCGCGGCACCTTCGCGAACATCCGCCTGCGCAACCTCATGGCGCCGGGCACCGAGGGCGGCGTGACGCTGCACCAGCCGGGCGGCGAGCAGATGAGCATCTACGACGCGGCCATGCGCTACCTGGCCGACGGCATTCCCGCCATCGTGATCGCCGGCAAGGAGTATGGTTCCGGCTCGTCGCGCGACTGGGCGGCGAAGGGCCCGCGCCTGCTCGGCGTGCGGGCCGTGATCGCCGAGAGCTACGAGCGCATCCACCGCACGAATCTGGTCTGCATGGGCGTGCTGCCACTGCAGTTTGTCGCCGGCGAGGGCGCGCAGTCACTGGGCCTCACCGGCTATGAGACTTACGACATCGTCGGCGTCGGTGACGGCTCGGCCAAGCAGGTGACGGTGACGGCGACCGGCGCTGCCGGCAAGGTCACTCACTTCACCGCCGTCGTGCGCATCGATACCCCGAACGAGGTCGACTACTATCGGCACGGCGGCATCCTGCAGTACGTGCTGCGCAAGCTGGCGGGCGAATGATCGAAAGAGCCCGCCGCCAGAGCCGGAACGCGGCCTGTGGGTCGGGATCGGCGGGACCGTAAGGCGAAAGGGATGCCGCCTTCGAACCTACAGGGACATATTCACGGCGTTTCCCGCCGCACCCGACCCGCAGGCCGTGGTCAACGACGCCGCGGTCGCGTGATGGCCGCGACGGACACCCAGGAGTCCTCATGGATCTCTCATCACTCACCG
>Ga0209594_1001848_pt1 | contig 10262 bp, 11 predicted proteins | sample AshMeaCrysSpring_FD_184126 | JGI IMG/M metagenome (GOLD analysis project Ga0209594, IMG submission 184126) | Groundwater microbial communities from Big Spring, Nevada to study Microbial Dark Matter (Phase II) - Ash Meadows Crystal Spring... | ecosystem: Environmental > Aquatic > Deep subsurface...
CAAGGCCGCACCTGTGCCGGCGGATAGATCGGCCGGTGGGCACGAATGATGCCCGACTGGCTGCCGCCCGTTGGGCCCTGGCACTGGCTGATCCTGGGTCTGATCCTGGCCGCCCTGGAGCTGGTCACGCCGGCCTTCCTGTTCCTGCCCATGGGGATCGGTGCCGGAGCCGTGGGGCTCCTGCTCGCCCTCTTTCCGGGGATCCCCTGGGCCTGGCAGCTCGGCGTCTTTGCCGCGGTGAGCGTGATCAGCGTCCTGCTCGGGCGCCGCTACCTGCGCCGCCACCCCATTGTCAGCGACGAGCCGACCCTCAACCGACGCGGGCACCAATACATCGGCCGCACCTTCACCCTGGATGCCCCGATCGTCAACGGTGTGGGCAAGATCCGGGTGGACGACAGCACCTGGAAGGTCGTCGGCGCCGACACACCGGCCGGGGTGCGGGTGCGGGTCAGCGGTGTGGATGGGACCGCGCTGCGGGTGGAGGCCCTCGGCGAACGAGGGGGCCCTGCCTGACCCGCCGGGCCAAGGGCTCCTGCACCCCGAGGGCCAACTTATCCGCAAGGCGCTTGGGCGGGCCTGGATCGGGTCCGCGAGGGGGGACCGACACCGGAACGTCCTTGCGCACCCTGGACTGAATCCACTCTATCCGAATTCCCACCACGCAGACTCGTCAACATGCCAAGGGCCCCGACCAAGAAGCGACCAGCCAAGGTCCCCCAACCCGAGCCCGCCCAGATCAAGGCGGTGGAGCGAATGATGGACGCAGGGCACCATGCCCGCGCCATCGAAAGGGCGCATGCCTTGGTGGAGCGCTTCCCCGATCACGGCGGCGCCCGGCATCTGCTGCTGGATGCCCTGGCCCGCGGCCAGGGTCAGTCGGCGGCGGCACTCGCCGCTTCCCAGTGGGCGGAACGGCGACCCAACAGTCTGCGGGCCCAGGAGGCCCTCCTGCGCCTTGCGGTGGAGGGCGGGCACATGTTCCTTGCGGACCGCGTCGCGGCCCGGGTCCGGGATCTCGGTGGAGCGACACCGACCTTCCCCCTGAGCGCCAAGAACCGCGACGCGCTGCTGCTCCAGCCAGATGGGTCGCGAGCCACGCCGGCGGACATGGAGCGGTTCGATATCGGCAAGCTGCGCCTCGATGGTCAAGACTTCCTGGGGGCCATCCATGAGCTGGACGGCCTTGCCATCACACCCGCCCGCAACAACAGGGCGTTGTGCCTGTTTCAGCTCGGCCGCATCGAGGACGCCTTGGATGCCTTCATGGATGCCTGGCGGGCGGACCCGGACAACCTCTTCGGCTTGGGCTGGGCCGCGCGCCTGCGCCTCTGGCGGGGCGACGAGGACGGCGCCATGGGTCTCGCCGTTCCCCTCGGTCAGGCTAGCGCGCGGCGCGGCGAAGATGCGCACGTCCAGCTCCTCGTGCTGCTCCTGATCCAGCAGAACCAGGCCGCCTGGGACGCCTTCGAGCGGTGCGGCGGCGCCGACTGGGCTCAGGGCGAGCCGCGCGCCCTGCGTGCCGCGCGGCTCCACCTCGCGGCCTGCGCGGCCAGCCGGCTCGGGCGCGGTGACCGGGCCAGGGCATTATGGCGCGAGGCCCTGGACCTTTACCCGGGTCTCGATGCCGCAGAGCTCAACCTGTCCGCCCTCGACGAGGAGGGAGTAGCCCCCGCCTATCCGCACCTGCTCGACGCGACCCAGGTTGTCCCGATGGCCTGGGTCAAGGCCCTGCGCGAGGCAGGCGATGACAACCGCGAGCCCCAATTCGACGCGCTCACCGCCTCCAATGCCTATCTGGAGGCGATCTATCTCGGGGGCGATGTGGCCTTGCGCAGACTCGTTTCGGTGTTGCTCAACCGCCGGCTGAAGGCCCAGCCCGAGGCCCAGGCGGGGCGAAGGTCCGTGGCGGCCATCCTCCGCGGCCTGGCCAAGCTGCCCATCGGCACCACTCAGGAGCGCATCGCCTTCCTGACGGCCCTGCGCGAGGCGGGGCTCATCGCCCCCGACGAGGCCGTCGAGCTCTGGAATGGCGGTGAGCTGCGTCAGGTCCACGTAGTCAACACCGAGATCACCCGGGCATCCGAGCCAAGCGACCTACCCGAAGATCTCCAGCCATTGATGGAGAGGGCTGTCGCGTTTCAGCGGGCGGGGCGTCCGGATGAGGCCGAGGCTGCACTCGGCCCGATACTGGTGCGGGTCCCTGATCATCAGGCCGCCCTGGGCAACCTGGCAGCGATCCGCGCCGCCCAGGGGCGGGGTCGCGAGGCCCGAGAGATCCTGCGGCAGGTGATTGCGCTCCACCCCGATTACCTCTTTGCGCGCTGCAATCTCGCCAGCTTGCTGATTCAAGACGGGAAGCTGGATGAGGCCCAGGGCCTGCTCGCCGGGCTCTCCCAGAGGCCCAGGCTGCACATCCAGGATATCTTTGCCCTCTACGGGGTCATGGCAGCGCTCAACCGCGCCCGCGGTAACGACGATGCGGCCGATGCCCTGATCGCCTCTCTGGAGCAGATGACGGAGGATGAGGACGACGAGCGTCTACTGGCCCAGGTCAAGGCCCGGGTGGAGCGGGCAACCCCGGCCGGGCGCTTCGCGGCGACCCTGCGCAGGATGCTCAAGACCCCGCGCGATCCGTACAAGCCGAAGCGGCGATAGCGCACAGGGCGCGCGGGGTGGGTCGCCCCCGGGCAGTGGCGCTGGTGTGCCGCCCAGGGTAGGCGCAGCGCCCTGACGCAACAGGACCCAGGTGCCCTGCTGCACATGCAGGCGGATGCCACCCGCCATGGGAGGTCCGGCCCGACGCGAATGGGCCCCGGCCCGCCGCCCTTCCCTGCTGCACGACCCCGGCGGCCTCCCTCGATCCGCCTGCCCTGCCCTCGGCGACAGGCAGGGGTTCGCCGCCTCATACGATCACCGGCTCGGGCTCCAGACGGACGCCAAACGCCTCCGCCACCTTGTCCTGCACCTCCCGCGCCAGGGCCAGGATCTCGGCCCCGGTCGCGCCGCCCCGGTTAACCAACACCAGTGCCTGCCTCTCGTAGATTCCCGCTCGGCCCCGCGTTGCGCCCTTCATGCCCACCGCCTCGATCAGCCAGCCGGCGGCGAGCTTGACGCGCCCGCCAGCCTGCGGATAGCCGACGAGGGATGGGTAGCGCGCGATCAGCGCCTGGTGCTCCTCACGCGAGACGATCGGATTCTTGAAGAAGCTGCCGGCGTTGCCGACGACCGCGGGGTCGGGCAGCTTGCGGCGCCGGATCGCCACCACGGCATCAAAGACCGCCCGCGCATCCGGCCGCACCACGCCCCGCTCCTGCAACTCCCTGGCCAGGTCCGCATAGCCTTCCACCGGGCACCATCGCTTGGGCAGCGCGAGCGTTACCGAGAGGATGAGGCGGCAGCCGGCCAGCGCGTGCTTGAACGCACTGTCGCGATAGCCGAAGGCGCACGCTGAGGCCGGCATGCGCACGACGCGCTGGGAAGCGAAATCCCAAGCCACCAGCGAGGCAAAGCGCTGGGCCAGCTCGAGGCCATAGGCGCCGATGTTCTGGACCGGCGCCGCGCCGCAACTGCCGGGGATGAGGGCCAGGTTCTCCAGCCCAGGCCGACCCATCGCCAGCATCCGCTCGACGGTTGCGTGCCATTGCTCGCCGGCCCCGACCTCGACGTGCCAGGCGTCGCCCGCTTCCCCGAGCTCCCGCACCCCCGGGACCTCCACCTTGATCGCCAAGCCGTCGAAGTCGCGGGTCAGCAGCAGGTTGCTGCCGCCGCCGAGCACCAGGCGCGGCAGCCCGGCGAGCCGGGGATCGGCAGCCAGCGCGGCGAGATCCTCGGCACTGCGCACCCGGCAGAACCAGCGCGCCTGCGCCTCGACGCCAAAGGTGTTGAATTCTCGCAAGGGGTACTGTTCGTGCAAGTTTGCCAGCATCGGTTAAACGACCATCGGTCGCCAGTGGAAGGTCAAGGGTCATATGTTATCCGCACGGACGGCGCAGCCCTGAAGCATGACCTCGCCAGGCCAGGATTGGCGGGGTCGGGCGGTCAAAGTGGTCGGGCGTTCAGCGCGGAGGAGATCGCCGCCATCCGCGCGACGGTGGCGTGGCTACCGGGGTTGGCGCGCCAGGAGCTGGCGGCGACACTGTGCGAGCATCTGGACTGGTACACGCTGACCGGGACGCCGAAGCTGGATGCCCGCGGGAAATTGCTGGTGCGCCTGGAGGCGGCCGGGTTGCTGGAGCTGCCGGCGGTGCGTCCGGCGGGGCGCCCGCGCCGGGTGCCGCGCGCCGCGACAATGTTCATGAGCGCTGCAACCTCGGCGCACGCTTCCGCTGGGGCATCGAGGCCAATTTCCTGGTGGAGAAACACCAGGGCTACCACGACGAGCACGCCTTTGCCCTGAACTGGAATGCCATGCAGGGCTACCGCTGCCTGATCCACCCGGCCCACCCGTTCAACGCCCTGGCCCGCCTGGCCCGCCACCTGCGCGACCTGTATCGAACACACGGCGTGCGCGGCGCCCGTGCCTTCATCCGCTCCTCCTGCGCGGCGCCCTGGCTCGACCCCGAGCGGATGCGCCGCCGGCTCGCCGAGCCCCTGCGCCTCCAGCTCGAATAGCACCAGTCTCGCCCAGCCAACCGGACGCGACAGGACTCGCGCGGGGTACCCCTTGCCCGGCGCTTTGCCCCACCGTGCCGGCGCCCCAAAAAGTTCTCCAAGGACTCCCAGAACCTCCACCGCGACGGTGGGTTCGGCCCCATCTGGTCCGGGCAAGGCCGCTGCCGGGTTGCCTCGGCACCCTCGGCCGCCCGATGACAGCGGGGTGCCAGGTTGGTGCGTCAGGGCTGGCCGCTCTCGGTATAGGTGGCCAGCGCAGCTTTCAGCTCCTGGGCGGGACCAAGGTAGTCCACCACCAGCCCGCCCGGCTTGTCCTTGAACACGCGGTTCACGCGCGCGATCGCCTGCATCAGCCCATGCCCGCGCATCGGCTTGTCGATGTACATGGTGTGCAGGCTTGGCGCATCGAACCCGGTGAGCCACATGTCGCGCACGATCACGAGCCTGAACGGGTCTTTCGGGTCGCGGAAGCGGTTGGCCAGCGCCTCGCGCCGCGCTTTGCTGCGGATGTGCCGTTGCCAGTCGGGCTGGTCTGCGGCCTGCCCGGTCATCACCACCCTGAGCGCACCCACCTCGTCAGACCGTCCGTCGTCGGTGCCGTCCCCGTTGTTTCCCCATTGGGGCCGCAGCCTGGCAATCTCGCGGTACAGCTCCACGCAGATGCGCCGGCTCATGCACTCGTCGGGGTCTTCGGGGTCGGCGCCCTGGTCCTGCTCGGCCAGCAGCGCGGCGTGCTTCTCCTCGAATGCGTCGGAGATGTGCTTCAGAAACAGCAGGCCCAGGCAGACGTGCTTGTACTCGGCGGCGTCCATGCTGCCGCGCAAGGCACCGGCCATCTGCCAGAGCTGGGCCTCGTAGCCGATGGTGGCGCTCGTTTTCGGTGCCGCCCCGTTGTTCTTCCGTTTGGCCAAGCCCTATCTTTTGAGAACACCCGGCGATGGGTGTCCGTCGGGGGCGCCCAACGCCGGCTAGTTGGCCAGCTCCAGGTCCTCGGCCACCTTGTCAAGCCCGGCCTTGGCGCACTCCTCGTCCGTCGCGCCCTCCGGGGCACCGCTGACGCCGACAGCACCGATCAGGGCCCCGCCGACCTGGATGGGCACCCCGCCCGGGGACATCACCAGGCCCTCGATCCTCCCGATGGGGGTGTCGGCCCGGGCGGCCATCGCCGAGGTGGCGGCATTGAAGTTGGCGGCGGTGAAGGCCTTCATCTTGCTGATGGGGGCGGTGATGGGCGCGGCGATGGTGTCGCGCAACTGGACCTGGACGGTGCCGTCGCGGTCCACCACGGTCACCCCGATCTGGATGCCCTTCTCGCGACAGGCGGCGATGGTCGCCTGGGCGAGCTTTACGGCGGTGTCCATGGACAGGCGCTTGACGGACACCACCAGTGGCTCGTCGGCGGCGACCGGGGCACAGGTGAAGGCGGCCACGAGGGCCAGGGGGATCAGCTTCGGTTGCATGTCGAGTCTCCTTTGGGCAGTTGGCAGTTCGTGGTGGGCAGGACAGGGCGCAATGTCAGAGCGGATGAGGCCGGGGTCACATGGCCGCAGGTGGTCACCTGGCTGCTGTGCGCCGCCTAAGGCTCCCGGTCTCCCGCGGACGCCTGGCGACCAAAGCGGGTGCGGACATAGTCGTCCACCATGCGGGTGAACTGCTCGGCGATGCCATCGCCGCGCAGGGTCGCAACCTTGTCGCCGTCCACGTACACGGGGGCTGCGGGGTTCTCGCCGGTTCCCGGCAGGCTGATGCCGATATTGGCCTGCTTGCTCTCCCCAGGACCGTTCACCACGCACCCCATGACCGCCACCTGCATGGCCTCCACCCCGGGGTAGCGCTCACGCCATAGCGGCATCTGGGTGCGCAGATGGGCCTGAATGTCCTTGGCCAGTTGCTGAAAGGTCGTGCTGGTGGTTCGACCGCAGCCGGGGCAGGCGGTGACCATGGGGGCGAAGGAGCGCAGCCCCATCGTTTGCAGGATCTCCTGGGCGACCAGGACCTCGCGGGTACGCCCCTCCCCCGGCTCCGGGGTCAGGGAGATGCGGATGGTGTCGCCGGTCCCTTCCTGCAGCAGCACGGCCAGGGCCGCGGTGGAGGCGACGATCCCCTTGGAGCCCATGCCCGCCTCGGTCAGCCCCAGGTGCAATGCGTAGTCGCAGCGTTGGGCCAGGGCGCGATAGACAAGGATCAGGTCCTGGACCCCACTCATCTTGCACGAGAGCACGATGCGATCACGCCCCAGACCCAGCTCCTCCGCCCGCCGGGCGCTCTGAAGGGCGGACTGGACCATGGCCTCGCGCATCACGGCCTCGGCGTCCTGGGGGGCGGGGGAACGGGCATTCTCGTCCATGAGCCTTACCACCAGGTCCTGATCCAGGCTGCCCCAGTTGACCCCGATGCGGACGGGCCTGTCGTAGCGGCAGGCGATCCCGATCATGGTGGCGAACTGGCTGTCGCGCTTCTCCCCGCGCCCAACGTTGCCCGGATTGATACGGTATTTGGCCAGGGCCTGGGCGCACTCGGGGTAGTCCGCGAGCAGCCGGTGGCCGTTGAAGTGAAAGTCCCCGATCATTGGGACGCCGATCCCCTGGGCATCCAATGCCTCGCGGATGGCGGGTACGGCCTGGGCGGCGGACTCGGTATTCACCGTCAACCGCACCAGCTCCGAGCCGGCCCGGGCGAGCTCGGCGACCTGGGCGACGGTGGCCGCGACATCGACGGTGTCGGTGTTGGTCATGGACTGCACGACGATGGGGGCATCGCCGCCCACGAGGATGTCGCCTACGCGCACGGCGACGGATCTGCGGCGTTGAATCGGTGGGACGCTCATGTCGATGGCCTCCGGTCGGGGCTTGGGTAATGGCCGGTGCGGCGGGGGGAAGGATGGCGGCGCGGCCTGCTCAGGGCAGGGGGTGCCGCAACCCCTGCACAAGGTCCAGGTAATCCGGGGTGTCGGGGCCCAGGTAGCCGTGGCGAATCAGGAAGTCCGTAATCACCAGGTTGCAGTTGAGCTTGAACTCCCGGGTGTCGCGCACCGTCTCCATGACCTGCTCCACCGGCCAGAGGTAGAAGGCCTCCACCTCCCCGTCGGTGCATCTGGGCTCGAACCCTTCCGGCAGCTCCAGGTCGTAGCAATACATGACATCGGGCTTGAGCCCTGGCCCAGAGGCACGGCAATAGGTGATAGCGCCGACGGGCACGGCACGGCCCGCGAGCTCGGCGTCCATGCCGGCCTCCTCGCGGCACTCCTTACGAAGATTCTCCGCCAACTCCAGACCCCAGGGGAAGCCGCCGGCCACTAGGTTGTCCAGGTGCCGAGGGTAGACCCGACGGTCCGCCGCACGCCGGCCGATCCAGAGCTTGAGCCCATCGCCGCCGCGGACGAAGCCGTTGAGGTGCTGCCCGAAGGCCCGCACGCCGAAGTAGGGGGCGCAGGCGCGGTCGATCAAGAGCCTTGCCTGGCCGCGACTGCCAGGGGTGACGGGATAGGATTCACCGTGCAGGTAGTCGATGTCCCCCTCCTCCACCAGGACGGCGACCACCTCGGCCAGGGCCTGGGTACGGCCGTGGAAGTCCGCGGCCGGCGGCGTCCAGTGGACCGCCTGCGGGGTGATGCGAAACTGCCGGGGCCAGCGCCTCAGCCCTTCGGCGAAGCCGTGCCGCAGCAGCCCCAGACGCTCCCCCGCCAGCACCCAGGGGACGAAACCCGCCGGGTCCCAGTCGTTGCAGGCGCGAATATGGTCGAGGAAGCTCATGGGCCCGGATTCCAGTAAGGCGTGGCGGCCAGGCCTATTCCGCCGCCTTGGCGCCTTCCCACAGCCGCTCCATGTCCTCGCGGACCTCGACCCCGGGGGCCTTGCCCTCCGCGACCAGCCCGGCCTCCACCGCGGCGAAGCGCCGCTCGAAGCGGTGATTGGCGGCTCGCAGGGCTTGCTCCGCGTCCACGCCCAGGTGGCGGGCCAGGTTGACGCAAGAGAAAAGCAGGTCGCCGACCTCGTGGACCCGGCGGGTCGGGTCATCCTCCCCGACCACAACCTCCCGGCACTCTTGGAGCTCCTCCTCGACCTTGGCGAGGACCCCATCGACCGAGTCCCAGTCGAAGCCGACCCGGGCGGCCCGGCGCTGGAGCTTCTCCGCCCGCACCAGGGCCGGCAGGGCCTGGGCGACACCGGCCAGGACACCTCGCGTCGCGCCCGCCCTACCCTTCCCCTTGCGGGCCCGCTCTTCGGCCTTCTCCCGTTCCCAGTTGGCACGCAGCTCCGCCGCATCCCGCACATCGGCTCCCCCGAAGACGTGGGGGTGGCGACGCAGCATCTTGGCGCAGATCCCGGCTACCACGTCGGCAAACCCGAAGCTGCCTCGCTCCTCGGCCATGCGGGCGTGAAAGACCACCTGGAAAAGCAGGTCGCCGAGCTCGTCGCGCAGCTCGGTCATATCGTCCCGCTCGATGGCCTCCGCCACCTCGTAGGCCTCCTCCAGCGTGTAGGGCAGGATGCTGCGGAAGTCCTGCTCCAGGTCCCATGGACAGCCGCCCACGGGATCGCGCAGGCGGGCCATGATCGCGAGCAGGTCGTCCATCGTGGCCGGGACCGGGGCCGTCACATGCGCCTCAACTGAAGACGATGCCGAGGAGGATGGCCCCCAGTCCACCCCACATCCAATAGGCCCGGGGGATGCCGATGACCTCGTCCGGCCGGGCCTGGCCAGGGTCCTTCACCACCGCCCAGAGGTGCGGACCGGCCATGATCCAGGGTATGAAACCAAAGATCACGGGGACCGCAAGCCAAAGCGGAACAGGCTCGTTGAGGAGCAGGGCGACCCCGAGCACAGGCCATGACAGTATGTAGGCGGCGGTGAGCTTGGCATCCAACGATCGCTCGCTGGTCTTCATGAAGGCGAGCACCGCGGCAATGCCCCACAGGGCCGCGAAGATGACGATGGCGAGGCGCATGGCTGCGCAGCGCGGCGAACACGGACCCCAGGGCCTGCCCCTTCGTCACTTCCTGATGAAGCTGACGTGGGGGCTGGATGCAACCTCGACCCGCTTGAGGCAATCGCCGGGCTTGGCATTGAAACGACCCAGGTCGTCCATGGTGCAGCGGCCCGCGTCAGACACCTCGACGCGCTCGATCTCGGCGCAGGTGACGCCGTTGAAGGTGATCTCCCGATACTGACGATCCGTGGGGTTGAGATCGAAGAAGTTGCGGGTGACCTGGTTGTAAGCCACGCCGCTGCGAAGGTAGACCGTGAACTTGAAGGCGATGTCCTTGATCTTGTAAGGGAGCGTGTTGGCCAGCGTCAGCCCGAACATGCATGCATCCGCGTAGGCCTTCTTCATGTGCAGGCTCAGCACCGCCCGGTTGGGGCTGCTGCTCTGGGTCACCGGCGGGGTTCGGTCCACCTTCGGACCCGTGGCCGAGGTATCTACCTGGGGCTCACCCACCTTGGCACAACCGGTGGCGAGGGCGGCAACGAGGGCGCAGCAGACGGGCACAAGGGTCTTTCTCATCGTTATCGACATCGGTAGTTGTGGGTTTTCAAAGGATACACGACTCGCCAGGCGAAGGGGTCGGCCGCCGCCAGACCCGGCGCCAGGGCCCGTCCCTGGCTCAGAATTGTCGGCTACGCAGTAGTACCAGGGTGCAGGCCCG
>Ga0209594_1001849_pt1 | contig 10261 bp, 11 predicted proteins | sample AshMeaCrysSpring_FD_184126 | JGI IMG/M metagenome (GOLD analysis project Ga0209594, IMG submission 184126) | Groundwater microbial communities from Big Spring, Nevada to study Microbial Dark Matter (Phase II) - Ash Meadows Crystal Spring... | ecosystem: Environmental > Aquatic > Deep subsurface...
ATGAATCGAAAAAATGTTACAAAATCCGTTTTATATAGGAATGATACGCTATGCTGGAAAAACCTATGTGGGACAACATGAGGCTATTATCTCAACTTCTATTTTTGAGAAAGCGCAGAGCATGGAACGAGGATATTATACACATAGAAAAGATAGTACACCTCTGCAGTATCTCTATAAAGGAATCATCAAAGATGATATATGAATCCCTCTTACTGCTGAGGTAAAGAAAGGAAAATATATCTATTATAAGAATCAGAATCTGCGTTCCCCTTGTCGAGTAAACTTGAGTGAAAAGAGTATTGTCAAGTTCCTTGCCGAAGAGTTCAAAGAGATTCACTTCCCTCTTCATCTCTACGAACTGATACTTAAAATAGCAAAAGAGGAAATCGAGAAAATGAATCAGGGTAAGAAAGTTGAAGAGTGAGAATTAGATAAAGAACTTGTTAGTCTGCGAGAAAAAGAAAAAAGACTCATGAATGGTTATCTTGAAGGGATTATTGATGCTGTAAAATTCAGAAAAACAAACGATGAACTCCAAGAAAGGATTGTTATTCTCGAAGCGAAGAAACAGGAACTCAAAAAATATAAATTTGAAAGTTTTGAACAGAAGCTCAAGGAAATGTTCGAACTCCATGAAAACCTTTCTGAACGATACAAACAAGCAAGTTTTGAAGAAAAACAACTCTTGCATGAAAAACTCAAGTTAGAACTTTTTGTAAACAATAAAAAAGAGCTTGTATTACATGAAAACAAACTCTTTTCTTCCCTGAGAACGATTGGTTTTAACGGTGGCAGCGCTACGGAGAATCGAACTCCGGTTACAGGAATGAGAATCCTATGTCCTAACCACTAGACGATAGCGCCATATCTACGAGGAAAGTCCTCGTAGGATATATTATTTCTTGAGATCAGTAGTGATACCCATAGAACGAGCAGAACCAGCGACGATAGACATAGCATGATCGAGGTCGTTTGCATTGAGATCTGGCATTTTTCCTTCAGCAATAGTCTTGAGTTGAGCCATAGTGAGGTGTCCTACCTTTGTCTTGTGTGCTTCCTTAGAACCTGATGCGAGTTTGAGTGCATCCTTAATCCACCAAGTCATAGGAGGTTGTTTTGTATAGAAATCAAACGAACGATCTTCATAGATATTGATAACTGTAGGAAGAACTTTCCCCATCTGATCCTTTGTCTTGTCGTTAAACTGCTTACAAAATTCTGCAATCTGAATACCTGTAGGTCCAAGCGCAGTACCGACTGGAGGTGCTGGGTTTGCTTGTCCTGCCTTGAGTTGTAATTTAACAACTTTTGTTGGTTTTTTAGCCATAAGAAGGAATATTATCTATGCGATAGCATAGCTTTCGAGAGAATCTTTCTTTCGGGAAAGAGAAAAATGCTCGAAATAGATATAAAAATAGAAGCTCGGGCATTATAAAGAATTTATGAAAAATGCAAGTAAAAATATGGCTATTTCGAGTAGAATATGTTACAATAATGTTACTATGCAAAACATCGAGTACTCTGAAGCATCTGAATTGGAGAATGCAAAGATGAAAACAGTCATGATAGAACTGCGTTATGATGGTATTGTTGATGTGCTAAAAAACCTCGAAGGATTATTTCAAAAACCGAGAAATATAGATGAAATCTTGCAAATATGGGAGGCTCACATCTCAAAAAATATGCGGTATGATGCCCTCAATTTTTCAATTAATAAAATGTTTCCTCCATGAGAGCTACAGGGTGACTGGACAGATAAGATAGACGACAAAAGGATATCTCTCACAGAAGAACAAAGAAAAATACTCTTAAGAGAACTACAAAACATGAAGAAGCAGAATGAATGAGATAATTTAGGAGATATTATAGGAGAGCTTATTGTACACTTACAAAACCAAAACTATAAAAGATTTATAGCGACCATGACAGAAAGCCCGACTCTCCAAAAGTATTTTCTGAATAACGAGTGATTTAGTTCTATCTGGTTTGACTTTTATAGAAGAAAAAGTCCAAGAAAACTCTTAGACTCACAGATGGGAAACTGTAAAGTATTTGCATGAATACTAAAAATGATTCTCGAAATGGGAAATATCCGCTGGAACCTCTGAATAAAAAAAGTAGAGCCCGTAGAAACAGAGGATTTTCATGTTCTCTTAGAGATAACTAAAAAAGATGGAAGTATACTAAAATATGATCCGATGAAGTCACTCTATAAATAATATACCCTCTCCCCTCTCCGCTCTAAGCGGAGATTTTTTATCTCTTTTACACCATGAGAGTTGGATGCCTCTCGGATAAAGCGAATACACTCATCGAGACCACCTCGCGAGAGTCACTGAGTTGATCCGTTATGAGCACGGGCATAGAGATACGAGATGATTTCTCTCTGAAAAAAATATGATTCGTGAGTAAAAGTAGAAGAGAAAAATGAGTACGGTTTTCCTGAATTTTTCTCACTTTCGAAAAGCCATTTTTCTATATGAGATTCTAGGTAGACTGAGGCCTCCTGCATATATTCACCGAGACTCATGAACATAGTATCGATGCTTGGCTCGATGCTTCGGAGAATCGGAACGAGTGTATGACGGATATTATTACGAGCATAGCCTCTATCACTATTTGTACTATCTTCATGATAGATTATTTGATTTGTTTGAGCATATTCGAGAATTTCCGATTTTTTGATACCAAGAAATGGGCGAAATATATAACCAGAGAGGGGGGACATACCAGAGAGTCCACGGATTTTTCATCATTTCATAAGTCATAGAAGAATCGTCTCCATCTGATCATCCATGTGATGTGCCGTGAGGATATATCGTGCATTATACTTTTCTCGGACAGTATGGAAAAATCCATATCGTCTCTCTCGTGCAACCGCTTCGAGAGAATTTTTTTCATCTTTGGCGATTTTCCGTATATCCATCTTTTCTACTTCGCAGATGATATTTTCACTCTTGCAAATATTTGCAACAAGTTCTCTATCGCTATCAGATTCAACTCACCGAAGTGAATGATCAAAGTGTGCAACGATAATTTTTTCCCTGAGATAATGTTTTTTTACCATATCAAAAAGCACCATACTATCGACTCCTCCACTCACAGCGAGAATGACCGTATCTGATGGCTGGATAAAATTTGAGAATGTTTCTAGAAAAATATTCATTATTTATTTTTATTCAGTTTGCGAACAAAAGAAATAAAGTCATCATCTGGCGCAATAATATTTGGTATTTCTTTTGAGCATTTTGTACACTTGTGGAGTATCATATCGCCCTTATTTTTTTTATAGTCAATTCCAATTGGCTCCATCAGTCCGCCACAATCCGAGGCTCTATCTCACGGAAAATCCCTATCCACATGGAGTGAATAGAGGCAATATGGGCAATGGTTACGCGCTGAACCTGTAGGATGTGGAGAAATCTCTCGACCGCAATTCAGACAGACAAAAGACTCATTTCTCATGATAAATCACATAAAATCGAATATACTGATTTTCCTGAAAAAGAAAAGTACTCTTTTCTTGCAAAAATAAAAGATTTAGAGTAAAGTAGGGCTATGCCAAATGAAGAAATCACTCCATCCATACAAAACGAAGAACAGCTCAGAGACGCTATTGCTATTGAACTCGAGAAAGATGCATCAACCGCAAACGAAAAACAGTTTGAGGAGTTTTGAAAGAAAATCCATGAGTACCTCAACAGACAGGATAGTGATAACACTCTCACTCTCATTACAAAATGAGCAATAGAATTTGGATCATCAGATATTCACTATGATGTTTCAGAAGCAGGCATAACCCTTCGTCTACGAATCGATGGAGAACTCAGAGATGTTGTTATACTCAGTAATTGAGAATATAAGCTCCTCCTCGAACGCATGAAGTACAAGAGTAACCTAAAACTCAATATCACAGAAGTTCCGCAAGATGGAAAATATAGAATCACGGAAAATGGAGAAAAAATAGATGTCCGTGTTTCAACACTCCCTGTTCGAAATGGAGAAAATATGGTGTGTCGTATTCTCGACTCAACAAAGTCTATCCCTTCGGTTGATGAGCTTGGGTTTATGTGGACTTCAAAAAGACAAATCGATAAAAGTATCAAGAAAAAAAATGGGACAATACTCGTAACGGGACCGACAGGAAGTGGTAAAACGACAACGCTGTACTCGATGCTCGCAGAGCTCAACACAAAAGATAAAAAAATCATCACCCTCGAAGATCCTATAGAATACGAACTTCCATGAGTTGTACAGAGTGAAGTCGATGAAAAAAATCAGTATACCTATTCTACTGGACTACGAGCATTGATGCGCCAAGATCCTGATATTATCATGATTGGTGAAGTCCGAGACCTCGAATCTGCAACAATAGCTATGCAAGCTGCGATGACAGGACACCTCGTTCTCTCGACTCTCCATACAAAAAGTGCCTGAGAAACCATAGAACGCCTCATGAATATGGGAGTTCCAAACTACATCCTCGCCTCCGGGCTCGATGTTATTATCGCACAAAGACTCGTTCGTAGACTCTGTCCACACTGTAGCGAATCCTACGAGGCAGATGCAAGTCAAGTAGATATCATTAAATATATGCTCAAAGATATCGGTATCGCTGGACTTGCTGTAAAAAAAGAAAATTACACCCTCCATCGTTCCCGTGGATGTGAACACTGTTCCATGACTGGATACAAAGGACGAATCGGTATTTATGAGGTCTTAAACTTCTCTGATGAAATTCGTTCTCTTATTCGTGCTGGATGAAGCCCAAAAGAAATCGTTGACACCGCAAGAAAATGAGACCTCATGCTCATGCGAGAAGATGGTATCCTCAAGGCAATGCAAGGAAAAACCAGCCTCGAAGAACTCTTTAAGGTAATTGAGTAAATAAAAACTCCAATTATTTAGATTGGAGTTTTTATTTACTTTGAGAGTACACTATCGAGCCATTTTTTTCCGAGTTCAAAGTCAGAAAATATAATACCGAGGTCCAGTTTTTTCCCGTCGAGAAAAAGCGAAGGAGTTCACTGTACTCCGAGAGAATCTCCTCGTGCTATATCTGCATCAACCTGAGCACTATATCGTCCACTTGAGAGACACTGACGAAAACTTGATTCATCAATTCCTACAGACTTTGCAGCCTCTACACGTTCATCATCACTCACAGTTGCTCCTGATTTTTTTTCTTCGAGAGCATAGAGAGCGGTTTTCATATCTTTATATTTTCCTGCCTCTGCACCACAGAGAGCTGCCAACGCATCACGATAGGCATTCTTATGGATGCTCGTAAGAGGAAATTGTCTATATTCGAGTACTACCTTTCCACTGGATGCATAGGACTCGAGAAGTGGACCGAGAGACTTATGAAAGTTTATACATGCAGGACATTGGAAGTCTGCATATATTTCTATAGTATGGTTCCCTTTCCCATATGTTGGAGTTGGGATAGTTTTGCTTTCAGAGGATATAGTGGATTCAGTTCACCCAAATGAGCATGAAGCAAGAGTAATGAGAGAAAGAAAAAGGATAATATAACGCATAAATGTAGAATAATGAAAACAGGGTGAGTATATACAATTTTTTTCTTTTTCAAAGTTTTGCTTTTTGGTACTGTTTTGGTACAATAAAATCATGTATAAAAAGGCTCTCTTTCTCCTTGTTCTATTCTGGATAACCGGAGCTTTTTCTGTGTTTGCAGAAAATACAGATGATATGCTTTTATTTTATAGTAAGATCGACGATTCTTACGAAACACAAGTAAAAGGTCTCGTAAAAACACGACTCGATGAATACAAACGATTCGCTGGATTTTGAAAGAATTGTAGGAAACCCCTTCCATGGCTCGATAATGAACCTATGAATATGGGAATGCTCGAAGAGATACGACAATGAAATCTCTGAAGTATTCTCGCAATTGCAAAAAGAAAAAAGATAACACTCGATGCTGATAGCGTCACAAATCTCGCAAACTGTTTTAAAAATAGCTATGAAGATATGGCGACAAAAGCAAGGAACGATATGAGTACCTATGAAAAGGTATCAAGTATGTGAGTATATATGGATGGTGATACGAGTAACTCTGACTATGATATCCTATCTGACATACAAAAAATAAACGGAATTATTTTTACAGAAACACTTACCTACAATGGAGTGAAAAATAGCGCAAAGTGAAACTTCGCAGATTTTCTCGCTGGAAAATGGATGCCACCACTCCTCGGATTCTGAAATGGGACATCGCCAACCTGATGAGAAAATGGCTGACAAACCGGAAGTGGTGAAAATACCGAAACTGGAAGTTTTACACCAGGAGAGCTCGGAATCGGAGAAATATGTACAAAACCCGATGCTATAAAAACTGTGGATACTATGATGGATGATTCGTTTCTTGCTGAACTCGCTCGTGTCCTTTCATGAGATACAAGTGATGATGCGAGTCTCGGGACTACCTATGAAAATAGAAAAAACACTACACTAAACCCACTCGACTCACTTCCAAAAACAAGCGCAGGAGACTTTTATAATAATCCACGTTGCGCCAGTGGTGATATAGAATTTTGTATTACTTTTGGGACAAATGCAGGAATGACGAACCTCCTGGGAGGTTCAAAAACTCGCTCCATCGAGTGAATTCTCGATATCCATACCCCAATTATGGATGCAATATCTTGGACAAACCTCTCAAGTCAGAAAATGTCCAAAAATAACTTTCAACTCACATGGAAAGATATAAAGTTTAAAAACCTGATACCAAAACAGATGGTCTATATATCAAAAGAACCTCAGTTTCAAGATACCTATAAAACAGATGTTACAGAAAAAAGTGAAGCAGAAAAACTCAATCTCATGAAAAAATGTGCAGATATTTCTGCAGGAGTTTCTGAAAATACAAATGGTGCATGATTTATGCAAAAACTCTGATCCACTTCCCTCACCCAAGCAAATAATTCAATCACTATCGGTCCAGTAGATGCAGAAGAAAAGGCAAAACTCTGATGTCTCAACCTTTATCTAGAGGAATGAAGAAAAGAGTGATATAAGTCTTTCTCAAATGACCTCACACAGATACAACTCTTCACGAGTGCACTCATCGATGAAATAAAAGACCTCCTCTCAAATGGAATTGCCCTTGATTCAAAACCAGCCTCATAATGAAAAAATGACATATTTACATTCTTGGAACCATCTGACTCTTTCTCATGCAAACAGAGGTATTTTCTGCCGCATGTAGTATCCAAAGTGGACCACCACCCTGACTCACAAACTACATAAGAAACCTCAGAGAAAACATGAGTAGCCTCACAAAAGATACGCAAATGAGTTGTGGTGCAAAGGGAAAAGATACATGAGGTATGTGAGACTATAACAAATGACTTGATAAAACCGCAAATGCCCTCGATGGAGATGTATCAAAAAATATCTATCTCACGCAGGTAATCGATGGGTCCTTCTCAGCACGAGATATGATGAGCGATATTCAAACAGATTTTCTCTATAATATAAAACTCTCGTGGAATGGCGAAACTCGAGCTCCTGTTTTACGTGATGGAAAACTTTTTGATTCTCTCGAAAAAAGCACTATTATACCGACACTCCAACAGCTTATCAATACTTGTAATCTCACAGATGAAAAACAATGAAAGATAGAAGAGGCTCTAAAAATAAATAGAGATCTACGGATATACTACCAAGGAGTAGCTCTCGGAAATGAAAAAATAGATGAATCTGATGATGTAAAAAGTGCTATCTATACTGCCTACAATCCAACTGCTACAGCAGAGTGTATAAGTGATAATCCAAATGAAAAAACTCTTTCAAAGAAATGGGACGACCTCAAGTCACTCTGAATGTTCAATGAAAATACCCTCAAAGACTGGAAAGATGCAATTGCCCTTTTTCGTGGTGATTCACCAAAACGATGAGGTTCATACAATGATGTATCAAAAAAACTCCTTGCAGCCGAACTCTCTCGACAGGGTTTTTCGAAAAATGCCGTACAAGCAGCAACAGAGAGACTCGACTGTGTGAGAAGCAAGTCTCCAGAAGATATATTTGCTGTTGCAAAGGCCGGAAGGGAGTGTTTTAATATGACGAATTTTTCATTCAATGCTGATAAGTTTTTCAAAGACTATATCGTTGGGAAAAATGGTCCACCAAAAACCACAAATGAATATATAAGTCAAAATGAACTCTATAAGAAACTCCAAGACGATAGTAAATCAGTAATGGAGGTATATCAGGGGATTTCAGGGAAATTCTCAGATACTGAAGTCATCGATGCAACTATTCTTTCAAATCTCATAGATCTCCATACCAGTCTGGTTCTTATAAATGATGATATAGAAAAGCGTATTCCAAAAATGTCAGAAAACTGTATGAAATGAAATCCAAGCATCAAATGAGCATGTTACCCGAAAAAATAATACTCTAAAGTCAAGGAGATATCATTCCCTCTTCTTGCTCGAACAAAAAAATATCGTATACTCGACATGCGTTGATAGCAAATAAAAAACCTCTATGTCTACTCATCCTGAGCAAAAAACGAGAAAATCGCTCGTTCTCCCTCTCCTCATCGTAGGATTATTTGTTTCGGTTTTTTCCCTCTTTGCATCAGATACTCCTGATGTTATCAGGTATCTCGTATGAAACGGTGGTGCAACACATAATCCATGAATATTTTGTGGCATTAGCACTCCTGATTCTTGTACAACCTGAGCAGGAGAAGGAAATCCTGGACTCATAAAGTTTTGACAACAACCAACAGATACTGGGTACTCATGAGGTATGGCTGTATGAGGAACTCTTACAGGGTATTTTTGGGTAGACACAATTTGATGGGTATGACTTGAAAATGTGGAATTTACTCCTGCAGCATCAGGAAATCCACGAGATCCATGGACACTCTCTGGGTACGCATGGGCAGATAGTGCTGGATGGATAGATTTTTCAAACTCTATCATGTATCCTGATACCCTTACATTCTCTGGTTATGCATGGAATGACGGTATTGGATGGATAAATATGGTTTGAGCAAAACTCGGAACTATCAGCGATGGTATCGTTTCAAAAGTAAAAATCCTTTGAAGTATCTGAGGTTCTCAAATCTTTGATACTACTTATAATGTTGGTGAGTCATTCTGAAGTGTGACTATGAGTACCTTTATCGATAAAGTTCGAAAAAATGCCACTCTCCTTTCTCGAAATGTTCCTGCAAGTCTTATAAACACAAATTTTGCAACTACAAATACCTTTGAAAATAAGGCATTTTATATCAATAATGGTGGAACTGCTCAAACCCTCAGATATAGCACTATTCGAGATAGGTTTGCACAATCACCAATGCAGTCGATTATCGTAATGGGTGGTGATGTCTATATAGACGAAGATGTCCTCCCTGTTGATAGCGCACCTCGTGCTATTATCGCTCTTCGAGATAGTTCTGGAAACTATGGAAAATCTATATAAACGGGAATGTGAAAAATATAAAAAGTTCCCTCGTGGCAGAAGGAACAGTGTATTCTGGATATCTTCCATCACCGATGTCACAACTTGCTACCCTCTATAATCCAACGGTTATGTCGACGATGACTTTACCAGGAAATCAGCTCTATGTATATGGAACTATCATCTCTCATAATACTATAGGTGGCTCTGCCCAAAATGGGAATGCGTATTCGTGTCCATATACAGAAGTTGTCTGTACTCGAGATAATGCTGTTCGCTATGATCTCAACTTCTTCAGAGGATACGATAAACAGGATCCAAATATCGCATCAAAGAGAGCATATCCGACAACTGCGTATGATGACTTTTCGTTTATCATTGAGTATAATCCTCTCGTTCAGACAAACCCTCCACCATGACTCTATGATGTAAAACAATAATATAAAATCTCCTTTCGAAAGGAGATTTTATATTATTTTGTTTGAAAAAAAGAAGGAAGATATATAATGACTGTGCCAAAATATCATAACTGTTTTTTTGTTTACACAAAGAGATAAACAAGGGTATCCTGTTCAGGACTCCTTTCCTCTTTGGTAAGCAGTATGATGTTTTGGCGAACATAGGACAGGGTACCCTTTTTATGTTTGCCAAAACTCACATCACATTAAAACACTATTTTGGCGTATTTTATTTGTTAAATACGCTTTTTTATGTCCTCATTTTCTTATAAAGGAATCTTATCGATTCTTGTATCAGTCTTTCTTGTATCTGGTATTATGTATGCTTCATCTACTATTATATCTGTACAAACACA
>Ga0209594_1001852_pt1 | contig 10241 bp, 8 predicted proteins | sample AshMeaCrysSpring_FD_184126 | JGI IMG/M metagenome (GOLD analysis project Ga0209594, IMG submission 184126) | Groundwater microbial communities from Big Spring, Nevada to study Microbial Dark Matter (Phase II) - Ash Meadows Crystal Spring... | ecosystem: Environmental > Aquatic > Deep subsurface >...
CGGTGGGCACCATCTCATTCGCGACCGAGACCGCGTTCTCGAGCGCGACTCGCACGACCTTGGTCGGGTCGACGATGCCGGCATCAAAGAGGTCCACGTATTCCTTTTTCGCGGCGTCGAAGCCGACCGGCCCGGTGCTGGTCAGCATGCGGTGCACAACGACGCCGCCGTCCACAGCCGAGTTCTCCGCGATCTGCCGCGCCGGCGACTCGAGCGCGCGCTTGAGTACCGCGATGCCGGTGCGCTCGTCGCCCTCGGCCCCAGCCTCGAGCTTCGCCACCGCGTCCACGCAGCGGATGAGCGCCAGCCCGCCGCCCGGCACGATACCCTCGGCCACCGCGGCCTTGGTCGCGCTGATGGCGTCGTCGAGTGCGTCCTTCTTCGCCTTCATCTCCGACTCGGACGGCGCGCCGACCCGGATCACCGCCACGCCGCCCGCGAGCTTCGCGAGCCGCTCCTCGAGCTTCTCCTTGTCGTAGTCGCTGGTCGTCTTCTCGATCTCGCGACGGATCTGCGCCATGCGCCCGTCGATCGCCTTGCGCTCGCCCGCACCGCCGATGATCGTGGTGTTGTCCTTGTCGACCACCACGCGTTTCGCGCGGCCGAGCTGAGCGAGCTGCACGTCCTCGAGCTTTAGGCCCAGTTCCTCGGACACCAGCTGCCCACCCGTGAGCACAGACATGTCGGTGAGCATCGCCTTGCGCCGATCGCCGAAGCCCGGGGCCTTGACGGCACAGCTCTTCAGCACGCCGCGGATCTGGTTGACGATGAGGGTCGCGAGCGCCTCGCCCTCGAAGTCCTCCGCGACGAACAGGATCGGCCGTCCGGACTTCGCCACCTGCTCGAGCAGCGGGATCAGGTCCTTGAGCAGGTTCACCTTGCGGTCGGTGAGCAGCACGTATGGATCCTCGAGCACGGCCTCCATCTTCTCGGGGTCGGTGATGAAGTAGGGCGAGGTGTAGCCACGGTCGAACTGCATGCCCTCGACGACCTCGAGGACCGTCTCGGTCGTCTTCGATTCCTCCACCGTGATCACGCCTTCGCCGCCGACCTTCTCCATCGCGTCGGCGACGAGCTCACCGATGACGGGGTCGTTGTGCGCCGAGATCGTGGCGACCTGCGCCTTCTCGAGGCGCGTGCTGACCTTGCGCGACATGTCCTTCAGCGCTGCCACCGCCGTCGCGAGACCGCGGTCGAGGCCGCGCTTCAGGTCGATGGCGCTCGCCCCGGCCGTCACGTTGCGTACGCCGTCGCCGAAGATCGCGTGCGCGAGGATGGTCGAGGTGCTGGTGCCGTCGCCGACGATGTCGCCGGTCTTCTCCGCCGCCTGGCGCAGCATCTGAGCGCCGAGGTTCTCCTCGGGATCCTTGAGCTCGAACTCCTTGGCGATGGCGACGCCGTCGTTGCACACGGTCGGCGCGCCCCACTTCTTCTGGATCAGCACGGACTTCGACTTCGGCCCGAGGGTGATGCGCACGGCTTCGGCGAGCTGGGTGGTGCCGCGCAGGATCTTCTCGCGCGCCGCGGAACGGAACAGGACCTGTTTGTGCGTCATGGCGAGCCTCCGCTGCTCCGGCCGATGGCTCGATTGTCAGGCCGTGGCGGGTGGGCCGAAATACGCAGAAGCGGCATTTCAGAAAAGCAGAAAAGCACGCCAGGACAAGGAGTTACGTGGCATTGCCGCCCGCGCGACCGGCGGCGACGGAAATTCGGTGCCTGGCACCGAATTAGAATCCCTCCATGCGCGACTTCAGCTTCGATTTTCTCCGCCGCCAGATCGTCGGGATCGACTCGGCCTTCGAGACGCCTTTCGGCCGGCGGCTCATGGTGTACTGCGACTACACCGCCTCGGGCCGCTGCCTGATCTTCGTCGAGCGCTACCTGCAGACCCTGCAGCGCGTGTACGCCAACACGCACACCGAGGACGACCTCACCGGGCGCAGCATGAGCCGGCTCCTCCACGAGGCGGAGCAGACCATCAAGCGCGCGGTCAACGCCGGGCCGCAGGGCCGCATCGTCGCCTGCGGCACGGGCGCGACGGGTGCGATCGACAAGCTGCAGCAGATCCTCGGCGTTGCGCTCCCGCCGGCGACCCGCCGCGTCGTCGGCGACGAGCTGCGCGACTTCCTGGGCGAAGACAAGTTCGAGGAGTTCCGCCGCTACCAGCAGGCGCACCAGCCGGTGGTGTTCGTGGGGCCCTACGAGCACCACTCGAACGAGGTGACCTGGCGGCAGGGGCTCGCCACCGTCGTCGAAGTGAACCTCGGGCACGACGGCAGCGTGGACCTCGAGCACCTGGAGTCCCTGCTGCGCGCGCCCGAGTACCGGGGGCGGCTCCGCATCGGTTCCTTCTCTGCGGCCTCGAACGTGACCGGCATGCGCACACCGGTGCGCGAGATCGCGCGGCTGCTGCACGCGCACGACGCCTGCGCCTGCTTCGACTATGCGGCGAGCGCGCCCTACGTCGAGATCGACATGAACCCGCCGTGCGACCCCCGCGACGGCGATGCCTCGATCGACGCGGTTTTCCTCTCGCCGCACAAGTTCCTCGGCGGTCCGGGGTCGAGCGGCGTGCTGGTGTTCAACGAGCGGCTCTATCCGCGCGAGCTGCCTCCGAGCGTGGGTGGGGGTGGCACGGTCGCCTACGTGAGCCCGGTCGACCAGGATTTCATAGCCGACGTCGAGGAACGCGAGCGGGCCGGTACGCCGGGCGTGCTGCAGACCTTGAAGGCCGCGCTCGCCATCGAGCTCAAGGCGCGGATCGGCGTGGAGCGCATCGAAGCCCGCGAGCAGGAGTTGCTGTCGCGTGCGATGGAGCGCTGGAACGCGCACCCGGGGATCGAGATCCTCGGTAACCCCGATGCACGGCGCCGCATAGGGATCGTCTCGTTCAACCTGCGCGACCCGCGCGGACGCTACCTGCACCCGAAGTTCGTTACCGTGCTGCTGAACGACCTGTTCGGCATTCAGTCGCGTGCGGGCTGCTCCTGCGCCGGACCGTACGGTCATCGCCTGCTCGGCATCGACGCACCGACCTCGGAGCTCTACCGCGACTGGGTGCGCAAGGGTTTCCAGGGCATCAAGCCCGGCTGGTGCCGCGTCGGCTTCCATTACGCCATGGACGACCTCGAGGCGGCGTTCGTGGTGGACGCCGTCGAGTTCGTCGCCGACAGCGGATACCGCTTCCTGCCGCTCTACGCGTTCGACGCGGGCACGGGCCTGTGGAGCCACCGTGAATACCGCGAACAGCACGCGCGGTTCTCGCTGGAGACGGCGCTCGAGGCATCGGGCTGCGACGAGACGGCAATGCCGGCAGCGGACCGGGCACGCGAATATGCCGTGTGCCTCGACGAAGCCCGGTCCTGGGCCGAGCGGCTCGGCGAGCCGGGCGCGGCGCAGGACGACCCGGCGCTGGCCGGCGTGGGCGACCTCAGGTTCTTCAACGTCAAATAGGGGACAGCCCCCGATTTCCCGAATCCCCCTGACTTCACAGATTCCGGTGCCGGCCGCCCGCCGGTCAACCGAACGGCCCTGACCGCGTTATCTTTGGCAGAGCGCCGGCCATTGGGGCCGATCACGCGCTGGGGGAGTTCGCAATGGCGTCCGCTCGACCCGTCACCCGCTCGGTCCAATTCGCGGCGCTGGCCGCCGTGGTCCTCGTCCTGTCCGCCTGCGGCGGCGGAGGGGGAGGGTCCGACGGTGGCTCCGGCGGGGGCGTGGTGGTCCCGCCACCGGCGCCGCCCCCGCCCATCGGCAAGACCGACGCCTTCCGGTTCCTGACTCAGGCGACCTACGGCCCGACCGAGGCCGAGGTCGCGCGCCTGATCTCCCTCGGCGACTCGACGAATGCGTACGCGCGGTGGATCGACGAGCAGGTCGCGAATCCGACGGTCTCGCTTCAGCTGCCGACCGTGCAGGCCGCCTACGCGACGCTCACGAATCCGGCCCAGATGATCGGCTCGTTGAACACCGACCGGCAGGAGATCTGGTTCCGGAACTCGATCGCGGGTCCCGACCAGCTGCGCCAGCGCGTGGCTTTCGCGCTCTCCGAGATCATGGTCGTCTCGCAGCAGAGCACCCTGCAGAACATGCCCTACGCGCTCTCCGATTACTACGACCTGCTGGCGCGGAACGCCTTCGGCGATTTCCGCAAGCTGGTCGAGGAGGTGACCCTCCACCCGGCGATGGGCGTGTACCTCAACATGCTCGGCAACCAGAAGCCGGACGCCGCGCGCAACATCCGCCCCGACGAGAACTACGCGCGCGAGCTGATGCAGCTCTTCACCGTCGGGCTCGTGGAACTCAACCCCGACGGCACGGTGAAAAAGGACGCCCAGGGGCAGCCGATCCCGACCTACGACCAGTCGGTGATCGAGGGCTTCGCGAATGTCTTCACCGGCTGGAACTACGCCGGTGCGGCGACCTTCGCGCAGGCCCGCCGCACGCTCGCGAACCAGGTGCAGCCGATGCAGGCTTACCCCGAGCAGCACTCGCCGCTCGCGAAGAAGCTGCTGCAGTATCCGGGTGCCACGAAGCCGGGCCTGCCGGCGGGGCAGTCGCCGCAGCAGGACCTCGCCGACGCGCTCGACAACATCGCGAGCCACCCGAACGTCGGCCCGTTCATCTCGAAGCAGCTCATCCAGAAGCTGGTGACCAGCAACCCGTCGCCCGCGTACGTCGGGCGCGTCGCCGCCGTCTTCGCGAACGACGGCAGCGGCCGGCGCGGCAACCTCGGCGCGGTGGTGAAGGCGATCCTGCTCGACGCCGAGGCGCGCCCCTCGACGCCCACGGCCACCAGCGGCAAGGTCAAGGAGCCGCTGCTCAGGCTCACGCAGCTGTGGCGGGCCTACGGGGCAAAGGCGGCGAGCGGCCAGTACCGCGTCGGCAACGTCAACGCCGCGTTCGGGCAGGGGCCGCTGCAGTCGCCGTCGGTTTTCAATTTCTACAGCCCGTTCTACGCGCCGCCCGGGGAGATCTCGGAGCAGGGCCTCGTCGCGCCCGAGCTGCAGATCGCGACCGAGTACCTGAACACGACGACGGGCAACGCGTTCTACAACTATGTCTTCGCCTGGAATTCGACGGCCACGAACCCGGCGGCGAACGCCGTGCTGCTCGACTATTCCGCAGAATTGCCGTTGGCCGGCGATTCCGAAGCGCTGGTAAACCGGATTGCAGAAAAGCTGCTCGGCGGTCAGGTGTCGGCCGCGCTCAAGGCGGAGGCCAAGGCAGCCGTCGAGCGCACCGCCGCGACGAACCCCGGGCAGAGGGTCTCGGAAGCCCTCTACCTCGTCGTCACCTCGCCCGAATACGTCGTCCAACGCTGAGGAGGCCGCCATGAACCGCATCACACGACGCCGCTTCCTCGAGGCCCTCTCCGCGGGCGGGCTCGTCCACGCGCTTGGTGTCACGCCGGGCACGGTCTGGGCGCAGGCTGCGGGCACGGGGGGATTCAGCGACTACAAGGCCCTGGTCTGCGTGTTCCTCTTCGGCGGCAACGACTCGTGGAGCATGGTCGTGCCGCGGTCGGATGCCGAGTACAACGCCTACGCGCAGTCGCGCCAGAATCTCGCGATCGCGAAGGACCAGCTGCTGCCCGTGAATGCGCTGAACGGTGACGGCGTGCTCTACGGCCTGCACCCGTCGATGCAGGGCGTGGCGAGTCTCTTCGAGTCCGCGCGCTGTGCCGTCGTGGCAAACGTCGGGCCGTTGATCGCGCCCACCACCAAGACGCAGTACCAGCAGAAGTCGGTGCCGCTGCCGCCGCAGCTCTTCTCGCACAACGACCAGCAGGACCAGTGGCACAGCCTGCGCGGGCAGGCGACCTCGAAATCGGGCTGGGCAGGGCGGATCGCGGACCTGGTCGCGGGCCAGCTGTCATCGCAGCAGCTCGCGCTCAACGTCTCGCTCTCGGGGAACACTTTGTTCCAGGCGGGCGAGGTCGCGACGCCGTACATCATGGGCGCGTCGGGCGCGACCACGTTCACGGGCATGGGTTCCGGCGCGACGGCGACCGCGCGCAAGACGGGCTTCACCAACGTCGTGAACGCGACGTACGGCTCGGTGTACGAGCGCGCCTACGCCGAGATCCAGAAGCGGGCATTGAAATACGCCGACCTCGTGAACGGCGCACTCGCCGCGGCTCCCACGCTGGCCACCGCGTTTCCCGCCAATTCGACGCTCGCCACGCAGCTGCAGACCGTGGCGAAGATGATCGCGGTGCGCGAACGGCTCGGCATGTCGCGGCAGGTGTTCTTCGTCGCCACAGGCGGCTTCGACACGCACGACGACCAGCTGCAGGACCAGCCGGGCCTGCTCGGCAACGTGAGCGCGAGCCTCGCCGCCTTCCACGCCGCGACGGTCGAACTCGGCGTGGCCGAGAAGGTGACGACTTTCACGCAGTCGGACTTCGGGCGGACGCTCACGTCGAACGGCGACGGCAGCGACCACGCCTGGGGCGGCGTGCAGCTCGTGGTGGGTGGGGGCGTGAAGGGCCGCACGATCTACGGACGCTATCCCGTGCTCGCGATCAACGGGCCGGAGGACGTCGGGGGCGGGCGGTTCATCCCGGCCGTGTCGTCGGACCAGTACGCGGCCACGCTGGCGCGGTGGTTCGGGGTGGCGGACGCGGACCTGCCGAAGATCGCGCCGAGCATCGGCAACTTCGCCGAGCGCGACCTCGGGTTCCTGATATAGGGGAATGTCTATTTCGTGGGCAGCAGCTTGAACCCCGGCAGCTTCGCCGCCCTGCGGTCGAATGTGATGGTGTAGTCGCAGCCGCGGGCTGCGTGCGCCCGGGCGACGAGACAGTCGACGAAGCCCGCTGGGCTCGTCAGGAAGTCGTCCACCGCGCGGCGAATGTCTTCGGCCGCCTCGAACTCCAGTTCGGCCACGTCCAGGAGTGCGCCGATGGCGGTCGCGATCTCCCTGCGGTCGTACAGGTACAGGCGCCGCAGCGCCCAGGCAATTTCGGCAACGACCGGTAGCGACACGAACCCGGGTCGCTCGGCAGAGCAGTGCCTCGAGACGAATCGCTCCGCCGCACGCGCCTGCGCGTCGTCGTCACGGACGACCAGGCGCAGCAGGACGTTGGTGTCAATCCCAATCATGACCCAATGCGTCGGCGGCCGCCCCTCGCGCGATGGCCTTCTCGATCTGTTCGACCGTGGCCTTCCGCCTTGGCGGGGGCAGGACGCCCTTCAGCGAGGAAATGCTCTTGTTGGCCGCCCGAACTCGGGCGGTCCCATCGTCCTCCACCACGAAGATGAGGCGGTCGCCAGGCCTGAGGTTCAGCCGGAGGCGAACGTCCTTTGGCACGGTGACCTGTCCCTTGCTCGTCATCCTGGCTTCGCTCACTTTCCTTACCCGCTGCAATGATCCTTACATCAAATCGATAGTAAGGAATTGGGCGGGCGTCTGCACGCAGGTGGATGACGATAACGCGGCCACCCACCGTCCCGCTGGCGCAAATCAACCTTCTTCACCCACAATCGCGCCCCATGAAGACGCTGCTCAAGGTAGTGCTTGCCCTGGTGATCGTCGCGGTCATGGCCGTTGCGGTCGCGATCAGCCACGACGCCGCCTGCCCGGACGGCCCGCCGCCCGCGCTCGCCGCAGGCGCCGTGCCGATGAAGGCCGCCGTGTTCCGCTGCTACGGCCCCCCCGAGGTGGTGAAGGTCGAGGCGATTGCGAAGCCCGTGCCTGCCGACGACGAGGTGCTGGTGAAGGTGCACGCCGCGGCCGTCAATCCGCTCGACTGGCATTACATGCGTGGCGAGCCGTACATGATGCGTCTCTCGGCCGGGATCGGCCGCCCGAAGGACACGCGCATGGGCGTCGACTTCGCGGGCACCGTCGAAGCCGTCGGCAAGAGCGTCACGCGCTTCGAGCCGGGCGACGAGGTGTTCGGCGCGCGGAGCGGCGCCCTCGCCGAGTACGTGGTCGTGAAGGAGTCGCGCAACGTCGTGCCGAAGCCCGCAAACGTCTCGTTCCTGCAGGCGGGCAGCGTCGGCGTGGCGGCGAGCACGGCGCTGCAGGCGGTCCGCGACCACGGTATGGTCGAGCCCGGGCAGAAGGTGCTGGTGAATGGAGCCTCGGGCGGCGTCGGCACGTTCGCCGTGCAGATCGCGAAGGCGCTCGGCGCCGAGGTGACGGGCGTCTGCAGCACGCGCAACGTGGAACTCGTGCGCTCGATCGGCGCGGACCACGTGATCGACTACACCCAGCAGGACTTCACCGCAGGCAGCGAGCTTTACGACGTGGTGATCGACAACGTGGGCAACCACTCTTTCGGCGCCGTCGCCAAGGTCCTCGAGCCGGACGGCCGCTACGTGATCGTCGGTAGCACGAGCGACAACCGCTGGCTCGGAGCGCTCACGACACCGCTCCTCGCGATGATGCAGTCGCCGTATCTCAATCCGTCGTACAAGTTCTTCCTCGCCGAGACGAAGCCGGCGGACTTCGTGTTCCTCGCGGGCCTGATGGCCGACGGCCGCATGACCCCGGTGATCGATCGCACCTACCCGCTGGCCGAGGCCGCGGCAGCGATCGAATACCTCGAGAAGGGCCGCGCACGCGGCAAGGTCGTGGTGACCCTGGCCGCCGACGCCGCGGCCAACTGAGCCTCGCGGTCCAGCGGCGGGAGAATCAGCGGATCAGGCCGTCCTTGCGCAGCTGATCGACGATCGGACCGAGGAGTGTCACGAGACCCTGGTCGCGCGACTCGAAGTTCTGCACCGAGGACTCGAGCGTGTAGACCAGTGTCGGGCCCCGGGTCTCGTATGCGTTCGTGGTCACGTGCGCTTCGCCCTTCAGCGTCGTGATCGGCGCCGCCGTCTCGAAGCTGCCATACACCACGGGGACGCCGTACACGCCGTAGTATCCGGCGTCGGTGGCCTTGTACATGCCGCCGCCGCGCGTGTCGCGGCCGCTGCTGCCCGTGTTCCAGTCGAACGAGACCAGCGTCGTCGCCAGGACGCCGTCGGCCTGCTGCGCCACGACCGCGGCCTCGATGCTCTCGCGGGTGAGCGGGGTCTTCTGCGTCACGACATCGCAGCTCGCGAAGGCCGTCGTCCCGGCCTCCTCGATGCGCGAGGCGAGCAGTCGCTCGAAGGGGCAGCGCTGCCTGATGTCCGGGCTCACGCCGACGACGATCACCCGCGTGAAGGGCTGGCTGTGTGCCGCCCGGTCCTTCCAGTTGCCGGAGACCGTGGCCGACGTGCTGGTGCTGCACCCTGTGACCGTCGCGGCGACGAGCAGTGCGCAGAGCGCCGTCGCGGGCGGGGTCGTGATGGGCGAGGTCGGCTGACGCGAATCTGGCACGGGCGGCTCCTTTGAGGCTGCTGGAGCATACGGGGCCGGGAGCCGCCCGGCCAGCGTCAGCCGCCGTCGCCGGCCGGAGGCGGCGTGCGGTCGACCGTGACGTCCTTCGTCCACGTGCCCGTCGCCGGGTCGCGCGTGCTGACGACGTCGCGAGACTGCGTGCCGCCCTTCGGTCCGGTCGAGTCGACGCTGCGGGTGCGCGTCTGGGTGGCCCGGTCGTTGACGACCTCGGCCGAGCGCGTCGCCGTGCCTCGGTCGCTGGTCCAGGTGTCCGTGCGGGTGTGGCCGTTCTCCGTGCGCTGCCGCTCGGTGTGACGCGTGTAGTCGCCGTGCGGGCGCTGCACGTGCGACGGGGCCGCGCCCTTGCGTGCCGCTCCCTGGCTGCGATCCGCTGCCTGGGCCGAGGCCAGGGCGGTGGTGGCGAGCAGCAGGCCGAGGATGAGGGATCGAGCCGGGATGCGGGTCATTTTCGTCTCCTTGCCGTCGAGGGTGCAGCGGGTTGCTGACTGGTACAGCGGGGACAACGCCCGTTCGGCTGGCGGGTTGACGGCCGGACACCCCCTCGGGTCTAATTCCGGCCCTTCCGATGCCCGGCCGTCCGGCCGGGACTGCCTACCGTGGCCAGGTAGCTCAGTTGGTAGAGCAGCGGACTGAAAATCCGCGTGTCGATGGTTCGATTCCGTCCCTGGCCACCACTTCCAAGGGTGTATTCCGCTCACATCGTTTACACCTCATTCCGGACACATGGTTAACACTCCTGTGTCTCGGGGTCGTTTGACACGCCAATTAATTGTAGCTACAGTTAATCGATGCGCATCACGTGTGATCCGTCGAAATGGCAGCGCACGCTGGCAGAGCGGGGTCTCGACATGCGCAGGGCGAAGGAGGTCTTCGCGGGTATTCATTTCACCCGCGCCGATGAC
>Ga0209594_1001855_pt1 | contig 10216 bp, 9 predicted proteins | sample AshMeaCrysSpring_FD_184126 | JGI IMG/M metagenome (GOLD analysis project Ga0209594, IMG submission 184126) | Groundwater microbial communities from Big Spring, Nevada to study Microbial Dark Matter (Phase II) - Ash Meadows Crystal Spring... | ecosystem: Environmental > Aquatic > Deep subsurface >...
CGAGGTCGGCCCAGAATGTGATGGCTTCCCGCACGTCGGCATCGCCGCGAATCCAGCGGGCGCGCAGGTCGTTGTGGTAAACCTCCGTGCCCTCCGAGAGGTCCTCGCGATAGGCGATGTAAACCGGCGGGAGGATCGCGGGATCAAGAAGCTCGTATTCGCCGTAGCCGCGGGCTTCCATGAGCGCGCGGTCGAAATCCATGTAAACAAGCCCCTGATACGCCTGCGCCACGCGGTCCTGCAATCCGGCGGGAATGCCCAGTTCGTGGTTCTCGACGCGGAGGACGAGATTCGCGAGCGAATGCCGGGAAATCTCGACCCCGTAAAAGCTCATGAGCCCCCGCACGCAGGCCGTGATCAACGCGCTCGAACCCGCCATGCCGACCCGGTTCGGGATGTCCGACCGATACCGCATCGTGAAATTTTTTTCCTCGATCGTGATCCCCCGCGATTCGCAAAACTCGAAGAACGCCTTCCCCGCCGCCTTGAGCAGACGGAACCCGCCGTAGTAACCGTGCAGGCGCACGTCGTCGTGCAGCGCGCGCAGGCTTTTGAAAACCGAATGGTCGCGCCGGCTCGGCAACAACTCGAGTTCGGGCGATTCCCAGAGCTCGATATGCGCCGAGAAATTCGAGAAGGCAAAGGCGATCGTCTTTCCAAAGTATCCATCGGAGGGATTGCCGATGAGACCGGCCCGGGGGAAAGCTGTTGTGCGGATGATCATGGAGTGAGTCCGGATCATGCGGCAGGCCCGGCCCCGCGCGCCAGCAGGAAATTTTTCCGGTCGGAAAGGATTGCATCGCGGCCCGTGCGCGCCAATCTTTGGACCCATGAAAGGCGCCGCCACTCCCTGCCACGAAATCAGCGACTTCGACCGCGACGACCTGCGCGACACCCGCGAGGCCTTCGCGACCGCCCTCACCTTCGAACTCGGCCAGAACTGGCTCACCGCGCCCGAACCCGGATTTTCCTCCGGCAAAGTGAAAATCGGCTGGCGCGACGACCTGCTTCTCGTGCTCGCGGAATTGGACGACGAGCTCCCTTCGACGCGGGCGGATGCCATCAACCAGGACCTCTGGAAACTCGGCGACACATTCGAGATGTTCCTCGCCGAGGAGGGGGCGGACCCCTACTTTGAATTCCACATCGCGCCCAATGCGACCAGGCTCCAGCTCGAGTTCGCGAGCAGCGAGGAATTCCAAGCGCTCAAGCCCGGCGGATCGATCGAGGATCTCAAAGTCGCCGAGCCGCTCTTCACCTACGAGGTCTGGACCGGCCCGCAAAAGTGGACCGTGATGGCGGAAATCCCGGCCACAATATTCGGGGCCGACGCGCCGCTCCTACGCTCGCGCATCTGGCGGGTTTCCTTTTCCCGTTACGACTACCTGCCGGGTTCCGACCGGCCGGTTCTTTCCTCGACCTCGCCCCACACCGTGGCCGATTTCCACCGTCGGGACGAGTGGCGGCCGATCCGGTTCGTCGGGTAGGTTCCGCCTGCGACCCGGCCTGTTTCAACCCGCCCCGCGCGGCGTCCCGCGCCGGTGTCGGGTCATGCGGTTGATCGCGGGCTAGTCAAAAAGCAGGCCCAGCGTCGGACCGCCGGGGTCCCGTTCCGCGGACTTCCGCCGCGGCCGGGATTCGGGGGGCGGCCGTTGAAGGGACGATCCGGGCGGCCAGTGGAAATGCGTTTCGCCGTGCCGGGATTCTTCGCGGCGCAGGGCGACCCCGAGCGCGCGCGCAAGGGCGGCGGTCTCGTAATCGGCGGCTTCTGGGAATTCCTTCAAGATTTTCCAGAGTGGGTTGTGGCCCTCCACCAGCGCGGGGGCGTCACCGTATTCGACGCGCGCGAAGTGTCCCTCGGCCGATCTGCGGGCGGCAAGCTTGGCGGGCCGCAACGACGGCGCGACCGGCTCCAATTCGGCGCGATAACGCTCGCCGGCTGCCTGAAAATACCGGAACAAAAGCTTCGCGGCCGTCTGCGGACCGCAGAGCACATTGGCATCCCCCAGAACCGCCGCTGCAAACCCGGAGCCCGTGTCGGGAAGCAACCCGCGGCCCTTTTCGGAGATCGCATAGACATTCTCGGGTCGCCCGCGCGGGGACCGGCGTTTGACAGCCTCGAGGTAGCCGGCGTCCGTGAGCGCCGCGCACTGGGCCTTGGCTCCCGGGTAGCTGAGGCGCAGATCGTCGGCAATCTCCGACGCCGTTGCCGCCCCGGATCGGGCGATGCGGTCGAGAATGGCGAAGCGGGTTTTTCCGCCGAGGTCTTTCGGGAGTCCGGCGCGTTTCATTCGGCCGTCCACTATGGCTTGCAAACGCCCGCCCGCACACGAAAAATTTCCCCCTCCGCCGTCCCCCGCGCCGACTTTCGCCGCCCGATCAAAAACCAAGATTCCAGTTGCCCGCCAACCGGGATTCGTTTACTCAGAAACGAGCGGCCGCCGCGCCGATTCCCAGCCGAAGTAGCACAGGGGTAGTGCAATCGATTCGTAATCGATAGGTCACGGGTTCGAATCCCGTCTTCGGCTCATGTTCCTAATCAATCACTTGACATCGATTTTTGCGGTCCGCCTCTGAACGTTCCACCCGGGATCATGAATCCAGCCCCTAAATCCGGCCCCACATTCGCCGAGGCCTTCCGCTTCTGGCTGAAGCTCGGATTCATCAGCTTTGGCGGGCCGACGGGTCAGATCGCCATCATGCACAGCGAACTGGTCGGAAAGAAAAAGTGGATCAGTGAGAACCGGTTTCTGCACGCTCTGAACTACTGCATGTTGCTGCCAGGCCCGGAGGCGCAGCAACTTGCGATCTACGTGGGCTGGCTGCTGCACCGCACCCGGGGCGGCATCGCTGCGGGCACGCTGTTCGTGTTGCCGTCCGCGCTGATTCTCTGGGCGTTGAGCCTTGTTTACGTGACCTACGGCGGCGTGGCGTGGGTCGCCGGTGTGTTCGAGGGCTTGAAGCCGGCCGTGCTTGCGATTGTGGTTTGCGCGGTGATTCGCATCGGCACGAGGTCGCTCAAAAACGGGGTGATGTGGGCGGTCGCGGCGGCATCGTTCGCCGCCATCTTCTTTTTCCACGTGCCGTTCCCGCTCATCATCCTCGCGGCGGGCGTGCTGGGGCTTGCGGGCGGCACAATCCGGCCGGAGAAATTTCTCGTCACGGGAGGTCACGGGTCGGCGGGGGGCGCTTCGGTCCTGCACGACGGCGCGGAATCGCCCGCGCACACGAAGCCATCGTTTGCCCGCGCGGCGCGGGTGTGCGCGGTCTGCCTTGGATTGTGGTGGCTGCCGGTTGTGGCGGCCGGCCTGTGGCTCGGGTTCGACCACCTCCTTGTGAGGATGGGCAGCAAGGCGGCGATGGTGACATTCGGCGGCGCCTACGCGGTGCTGCCCTATGTTTCCCAACAGGCCGTTGAAAATTATGGCTGGCTGGACGCAGGACAGATGATGGACGGCCTCGGCCTTGCGGAAACGACGCCCGGCCCGCTCATCATGGTGCTGCAATTTGTCGGCTTTCTGGCTGGTTGGAATTTTCCCCAACCGCTCCCGCCGCTTGCGATGGCGACACTCGCCGCGTTCCTCACGACATGGACGACCTTCCTGCCCTGCTTTCTCTGGATTTTTCTCGGCGCGCCCCACATCGAGCAACTTCGGGGAAATCAAAAACTCACGGCGGCACTCTCGGCGATCACCTCCGCGGTGGTCGGTGTAATTTTGAATCTGGCGCTCTGGTTCGGCCTGCACGTTTTGTTTCCCGACGCCGGGCCGGTGAACTGGTTCGGTGTGGCGGTCTGCGTCGCGGCTTTCGTTGCCATGCAGAAATTCCACCGGGGCATCATCCCTGTCGTGCTCGGCTCCGGCGCGGCGGGACTGGTGTTCCGGTTGTGCGGTGGTTGAGGGCCCGCGCACAATCCCGGGCACCGGGCCGCTGGAAATGGTGGATCTCGGAGATGGGCGCGGGTAAGGTGCCGGCACGATGAATGAACGAATCGAGCGCCTGCCCGCATGGGTCCCGGAAGGGGGCGGCGGAGTCTATGCGTCGCGGGAAGTCTCCGGAGTCCCCCAACCGGGCCGGTTGTCGGCGGTGGTTACCCGCGCCCGAGCCCTCACTGCCCCCGAGCTCGCCGACGGTCTGCGCGGCGGGGACCGCGGCGCGCTCGCCCGCGCGATCACGCTGGTCGAGAGCAACGCCCGCCACCACCGCGAGAAGGCGCGCGCCGTGCTGGAGGCCGTGGCCGAAGCCGGCGGCCGGGCCCGCCACATCGGCATCTCGGGGGTCCCCGGAGCCGGCAAGAGCACGTTTATTGAGGCATTCGGCAACATGCTCTGCGACCTCGGCCACAAGGTCGCCGTGCTCGCGGTGGACCCGAGCAGCTCGCTCAGCGGCGGAAGCATCCTCGGCGACAAAACCCGCATGGAGACCCTCTCGCGCCGCCCGGAATGCTTCATCCGGCCGTCGCCGTCGGCCGGTGCGCTGGGCGGGGTCGGACGCAAGACGCGCGAGACGATTCTGCTCTGCGAGGCCGCCGGCTACGACACCGTGTTGATCGAGACGGTGGGTGTGGGGCAGAGCGAAATCGAGGTCCGCTCGATGGTGGATTGTTTTCTCCTGCTCATGATTGCGGGTGCCGGCGACGAACTTCAGGGCATGAAAAAAGGCATCATCGAAATCGCCGACATTGTCGCCGTCAACAAAGCCGACGGCGACAACCTCACCCGCGCGAGAGCCACCCGCGCCGAACTCGAGCGCGTGATGACCTTCCTCAGTCCGGTCACCGAAGGATGGCGGCCGCCGGTTCACGCGGTCTCGTCGCTCGCCCGCGAGGGCCTCGGCGACCTGTGGAGCGCGATCGGCGCGTTTTACTCCCACGTGGAAGCCACCGGCCAGTTCGCCGCCCGCCGGGCCGATCAATCGGTGGCCTGGTGGCGCGCGCTCGTGGACGGCGAACTCCGCTCGCGCTTTCTGGCGAGGCCGGGAATCGCCGCCCGTGTGGCCGCGCTGGAGGACCGGATCCGCCGGGGTGCGATCGCGCCCTCGCTTGCCGCCGAGGAACTTCTCGCCACCATCGACAGCTTCCCCGAATGAGCCCGTTCCGACTCCTCGCACGGTCCGGCGACGCCCGCGCCGGCGTGCTCGAAACCCGCCGGGGTCGCGTTGAAACACCCGTCTTCATGCCGGTGGGCACCCAGGGAACCGTGAAAGCGGTGAGTCCCGAAGAACTCCGTCAACTCGGCGCCCAAATCATTCTCGGCAATACCTACCACCTCCACGTGCGCCCCGGCGACGGACTCATTGCCGAACTCGGCGGACTCCACAAATTCATGTCGTGGGAACGGCCCATTCTCACCGACAGTGGCGGATACCAGGTTTTCTCGCTGGCCAAACTCCGGAAAATCACCCCCGACGGCGTGCATTTTCAAAACCACATCGACGGCACGCCCACCTTCATCGGCCCCGAACAATCCATGCAAATCCAGCACCGCCTGGGTTCGGATATCGTGATGGCCTTCGATGAATGCCCGCCGCATCCGTGTTCGTATGACGACGCCGCGCGGAGCCTCGACCTCACGCTCGAATGGGAACGCCGCTCGCTCGCCTGGTGGGACCGCGTCCCGCGCGACGGGCGCCCGCTCGTTTTCGGAATCGTGCAGGGATCTTCCCATGCCGGCCTGCGCGAACTCAGCGCGCGCACGCTGGCCGCGATGGACTTTGACGGGTTTGCCGTGGGCGGCGTGAGTGTCGGCGAACCCGAGCCCGAAATGTTCGCCGCCATCGAGGCCTCGGTCCCGTTCCTGCCGGAGGACCGCAGCCGCTATGCGATGGGCCTCGGGACCCCGCCGCAGATGGTCGAGATGGTCGCCCGCGGGATCGACATGTTCGATTGTGTCCTGCCCACCCGCCTCGCGCGCAACGGCACCGCCTTCACCCACAGCGGAACCCTCGCGCTCAAAAATGCCCGCCACGCCAAAGACCCCGCACCCATCGAGGACGGCTGCACCTGCCATGCGTGCAAAAATTTCTCCCGCGCCTACATCCGCCACCTCGTCAAAGCCGAGGAAATCCTCGGCCTGCGGCTCATTTCCCTGCACAACCTGCACTTCTACCTCGGCCTCCTCCGCCGTTGCCGCGAAACGATCCTCGACGGCACGTTCCAGGATTTCCGCAGGGCCTTCGTCGCCGGCTACGAGCCCCGCGACGAGCAGGAGCGAAACTAGTCATAAAAACCTCGGGGATACAGCGCGGGGTTGCGTGCCTGGGAGGAATGTGGCAGCCTCAGCGGATGGGCGTATTGGTTGCTGATTATCCGCACATCGAGGCACTCCAGGGGGAGCCCCCCAGGTTGTCCAGCCACCCCCGCACGCGCGTTGCAATGCTGGCGGCGGATTATCTTTGGCGCGGCTGGTCTGCGGAGGAAATCGTCCGCCACTACCCTTACCTCACGCTTGCCGAGGTGCATGCTGCCCTGGGTTATTACTTTGACCATCGCGAGGAAATTGACGCGGAGCTTCTTCAGGAGAGTCGTGATGTAGATTCCTGGCGCAAGTCCCATCCCACCGCCTCCGAGTTGGTGCGATTGAAACTCTGCCCCTGAGAGGCATGGCCACCCCCTTGTATGCCGATGTGCATGTGCCGGGGCCGGTGATTTTGCAGTTGCGCTTGAGTGGGGTGGATATCGCTGCCGCGACCGAGGAAGGGCACGCACGCATGGACGATGCCGATTTGCTGGCTCTTGCCACGGAAATGGGCCGGGTGATGGTGACGCAGGATATTCGCTTCCGCGTGCTGGCCGAGAATTGGTTGCGGGCCGGCCGCACCTTCGGCGGTTTGGTTTTTGCGCACCAGAGGCGGGTGAGTTTTGGAGAAATGATTGCCGATCTCCAATTGATAGCCAAGGCGACGGAACCGGCCTTTTGGCGGAATCGCGTCGAGCAGTTGCCACTGTAAGATTGATCGCAAACGGGATCATTTAACCACTCCCAACGAAGGAAAGAGCGAAGCTTCCGAAGCCTCGCCCTCCCGGGGTCTTCGAAGCCAGTCCGCCTCGGTCGCCGACATTCGTTGGCGCCCTTGTGCACGAAGGGATTCCCATAACGCCGGATTCCTGCCACTCTCGCGGCTCATCCGCGTTTTCCCATGAACCACAAAAAACAAACACGAAAACCAGGCCCCGCGCTGCCCGCCGCAACCGACTGGCGGACGACCGACGCCGACGAGTTGGCGAAGCGGCGGCTGCGGGCGCGCGAGGAAAAATTCCGGATCACGAATCTGGATCCCGCGCATCCGGTCTTCTCGAATTTTGAGGTCAAATCGGGGAGCGGGATGACCTACCGGGCGGAGGTCCGCGACGTGGTCTCGCGTCAGTTTTCCTGCACCTGCAAAGACTTCCGCACCAACGGGCTGGGCACCTGCAAGCACATCGAGGCCGTCCTGCTCCAGCTCGCCCGCCGGGTTCGGGCGGAATTCAAGGCGGCGGAGCGCATCCCCCCGCCGCGCATTTTGCCGCCCGCGCGCGGACCGCGCTGGGAAACCGCCTCGCGCATTGCGAGGAAACCTGGCTCCCCGGCTCGCCGACCCCCGTCCTCATCGCCGTGCTCGCGCAGGGGGCGGACGCCGACCGTCCGCGCATTGAGGAATTGTTTGCCGAGACCCCGTGGCGCGGCGACCGGCCGGTCCTGCAAATCCTCGATGCCGCCACATGGCAGGCGCTTGAGAACCTCGCCGCGGCGGGCATGATCAGCATCCACACCCGCGCCACACGTCCGCTCCTGCCCGCCGATGGCAGCCCCCTCCCGCCGCCCCTCACCCCCGAACAACTCGCCCGCATCGAGGCGCTGCGTGCGCTGGCCGCCAAAAAACGCCGGGCCGCAAATGCCCTCCTCGCCGAGGATCTGCCCGACGAGGCCGCCGCCCTTGAAAAGGCCGCCGCCCTCGCCGATGCCGGGGCCGAAGGAATCCAAAAAGGGGAACCGCCGCCCGAACCTGCCTGAGCGCGATGGAGCCTGCGATGGAGCCTGCGATTGACAGCGCGGGCGGGATCCGTTATCAGTCAGCTCCTCCAACGGTGACCGTAGCTCAATGGTAGAGCTCCAGATTGTGGTTCTGGCTGTTGCGGGTTCGAGTCCCGTCGGTCACCCGGTTTTATTTTTTCCGAACTCTTCTCCGGGGTTTTTTACACGGGCGGATCGTTGAGGATCACGCGGCGGCGGCCGGCGTTTACGGTGTATGGGATTCGGCGGCCGTGCGGATTTCGCTCACGCGGCGGCCGGCTCCGGCGAGCAGTGCGGAGAGTTCGGCGACGGTTCCCGAGTTTGCGGGGTCCGCGGCGAGGTTGCGGGTGACATGGGGGTCGGCCTCGAGGTTGTAGAGTTCGCGGAATGCGACCGCGCCGGTGTCGGTGCGGATCCACTCGGTGTAGCGCCAGGGTCCTTTGCGGACCGAGTAACCCATCATCGGGTTGCCGGTCTTCGGGCCGCCGCGCGGGTATTGGCTGAAGGCATATCCGCGCGTGGCGGTGGAGGATGGATCGCGCAGGAGCGGCACGAGGCTTTCGCCTTCGAGGTGCGGCGGTTTCGGGATTCCGCAGAGTTCGACGAGCGTCGGGTAGATATCCAAAAACTCCACCGGGCGCTTGACCGATTCGCCTGCGGCATAACCCGGGGCGCGGATGACGAGGGGTGATCGCACGGCCACCTCGAAGTTGGTGTGTTTGCACCATGTGCCGTGATCGCCCGCGTGATAACCATGGTCGCCCCAGAGGACGATGATCGTATTTTTCGCGAGACCCTCGGCCTCCAATGCGTCCAGCACCCGCCCGATCTGGGCATCCACATAACTCACCGCCGCATAGTATCCATGCCGGAGGGTCTTCTCGAAATCCTCCCCCAGCGGAGCCGGGGCATCCGCCGGCACGTCGTAGGCATTGCGCAATTCCCAACCGGGTTGTGACAGCCACTGCGGGACCCCCTCGGGCAGGGTCCGGTTCGGCGGCGGCCAGAGTTTTTCACGGTCGTAAAGCGCCCAGTATTTCTCCGGCGCGCAAAAGGGCAGGTGCGGTTTGGCGAACCCCACCGCAAGAAAGAACGGACGCCCGTTTTCCCGGAATTTTTTCAGCAATTCCACCGCCTCCCCGGCGAGGACGCCGTCGGAATACGTGTCGTCGGGAACATCGGCCCGTTCCCATGCGGGCCCGCGCGTCTGCGGGCGGCCGTCCTCGATGGGAACCTGCGGTTGCGAATTCGCCGGTTTGGCGTAGAGCTTCCCTTTGAGGGAGATTCCATCGGATGGCGCGGAATCCCACGAAGCCGGATCGTCGAGCTTGCCATGGAAAATTTTTCCCCTTCCGTAAACTTGGTAGCCGGCCTGGCGGAACGCCTGGGGCAGGGTCGCCACATCCGGCAGACGGTCGCGCACCGGGGTCACCAAATCATAGATGCCGGTCGTGTCGGGGCGCGTGCCCGTGAGCAGGCTCACCCGCGAAGGGTGACAGACCGCCTGTTGGCAGTAGGCCTGCGTGAAGGCGACCCCGCCGCGCACAAGCCGGTCGAGGTTCGGCGTGATCGCATGCGGGTCGCCCATCGCTGCGATCGCAGGCCGCAGGTCGTCAACCGGAAGAAAAAGCACGTTCGGCCGGGCGGTGCCGGGTCCGCGTCCGGCATTTTCGGCGACGGGTTCCGCCCTGGCGACCATGCCCGCCATCGGTGCGAGAAAGAGGGATCCCGCGAGAGCGGGAAGAACGGAACGCGCGGCACTCGGAGTCATCGCTTCAAGAAAATCCGTGCGGCACTCCCGGGAAATCGAGGGGGGGCTTTACCGTAAATCCCACGGTGCGGGCCGATCCGACCATGCCGCTCGCACGGCGGCCGCCGCGGCGAGCAATCCGCCGGGGTCCGCAGGCGAGCTGATCGCCGCGATAAATTCCAAGCTGGCGGTGCCGCGGAAGGCGTGTGCGCGGAGGATTTCCAGCCCCTGCGCCACGCCCGGCCCGCCGGGTGCCGGATCTGCCCATGTATCATTGCTGCGGCTTTGCAGGTGGAGGTGCGTGATGCGGGGGCCCAGGAGATCGAGCCACTCGGCGAGATTGGGTGTGGTGAACGGATGCGCAATGGCCGCCACGCGGTCGGGCCAACGTGCAAAGGCCTCGCGCGCGGCTTCCGGCGTTTCGAGGACGGTGCCCGAATGGCACTCGCAGAGCATTCGCGCGCGCCCGGGGAGG
>Ga0209594_1001857_pt1 | contig 10209 bp, 11 predicted proteins | sample AshMeaCrysSpring_FD_184126 | JGI IMG/M metagenome (GOLD analysis project Ga0209594, IMG submission 184126) | Groundwater microbial communities from Big Spring, Nevada to study Microbial Dark Matter (Phase II) - Ash Meadows Crystal Spring... | ecosystem: Environmental > Aquatic > Deep subsurface...
TTATTTTTTAAGAAACGCTACAGAATTAAGAGAAAAACCTGCTGAGTTTCAGAAGATATCTGCACTGAATAAAGCGTTAGAAATAGCTAATTTAGCTAGTTTAAATCGAGATGAGTTAGAAGAAATAAGAAACCGAACTATTTGGTTAACTGATCAAGAAGGAGCTACTCTTTATGCTCAGGAAAAAGGTAGACAAGAAGGGAAAATAGAAGGGAAAATAGAAGGGAAAATAGAAGGAAAAATAGAGTTAATTATCACATTGCTGCAACAAAAGTTAGGAGATATATCCCCAGAAAAACGTCAAAAAATAGAAGAGTCATCTCTAGAAAAAATAGAAACAATTACTGGATCTATTTTTAACATTGATACCTGGGAAGATTTGGAAAATATGCTTGAAAATACTTAAAGGTTGATGTTATTGGATTAATAAATTGAACAATCACATACAGCAATTAATTGACAATAATTTGCAATTAACTTGAGATTCGATTTAAGTATAGTAAGGGCATATTAAACAACTAATTGGTTTTTTAATTCAGATTATTAAGTTTGTTAAATAAATATAAAATTAACAAGACCAAAAAAAGACCAGGTGCAATAATAAATTAGAGGAAGTAAAACCATTAAACAATTTGACTGGTTGTCAACATTGTTGATGGGAAAAAGCAGTAAAAGTAAAGAAGAAAATAGAAAAGATAGCAACCAGTTTAAAGTTCACATTCAGCTCCAGAAAACAAGAGCAGCAGTAAGCATTAAAGGAAATAACAATGCAAACTATTACAGCCGAAAAAAAAGTCAAAAAATCGGCAAAAACAGAAAAAGCAGCGCCTCAGCAAGATAAGCGCTTCAAAGTTTTAGATATCACCATGAAACGTAACCAGTACCGTCAAGATGCGTTAATTGAGGTACTCCATAAAGCACAAGAAGCATTTGGTTATCTTGAAGAAGATGTACTGGAATATGTAGCGCGGGGTTTAAAATTACCCCTCTCTCGTGTTTATGGTGTGGCTACTTTCTACCATCTCTTCTCTCTTAAACCCAGTGGCACTCATACTTGTGTGGTGTGTCTGGGTACCGCTTGTTATGTAAAAGGTGGTGGGGAAATAGTAACCGCAATGGAAAAAAATCTGGGTATTAGTGCGGGGGAAACTACAACCGATGGTCAAATGTCTTTGGTAACAGCTAGATGTATTGGTGCTTGTGGTATTGCGCCCGCTGTGGTTTTAGATGGCAAAGTTGCTGGGAAACAAACTCCAGACTCAGTTATTGAAAAGGTACAAGCATTGAAGGGTTGACCATAGAAAAAAGGCAATTGTCTACGAGGGAACAATAGAGGAGAGAATATATGGAATGGGAAGAACTTTTAGGGTTAGAGCAGAAAGAAAAGGCGAATTTTAAGCCTATTCGGGTTCATTGTTGCACTTCTACTGGGTGTCGCTCCACTAACTCAATGGAAGTGAAAAATAAATTAGAAACAGCAGTGAAAAAAGCTGGGTTACAAGAAGAAGTTCAAGTGGTTGGTGTGGGTTGTATGGGTTTTTGTGGTCGTGGGCCCATGATTCAAATTGACCCAGAAGATAAAATATATGAAGAGGTAAAACCAGAAGAAGCAGAAAGTATCATCGCTAAACTCCCCCCCTATAAAGGGGGTTTAACGGGGGATCAATTTCATCCTATGGAAGGAGACTCCCAACATCCATTTTTTGCCCGTCAGTTGCTCATTGTGCGGGAAAAGAGCGGCAAAATTGATCCCAACAGCATAGAAGAATATATCGCAGTTGGGGGTTATCAACAACTGCATAAAGTTCTCTATGAAATGACCCCAGTAGAAGTAATAAATGAAATCAAAATTAGTGGTTTGCGTGGAAGGGGTGGTGCAGGTTATCCCACAGGTTTGAAGTGGGAAACAGTGGCAAAAATGCCAGGGGAACAAAAATATGTGGTTTGCAATGGGGATGAGGGAGATCCAGGTGCTTTTATGGATCGCAGTGTCTTGGAAAGTGACCCCCATACCATTATTGAAGCAATGGCGATCGCTGGTTATGCTGTGGGTGCAACCCAGGGTTTTATCTATGTTCGCGCTGAATATCCCTTAGCTGTGTCTATCCTCCAAAAAGCGATCCAACAAGCGAAAAAATATGGCTTCCTGGGTAGTCAGATTTTTAATTCTTCCTTCGATTTTAAAATTGATATTCGCATCGGTGCGGGAGCATTTGTATGCGGAGAAGAAACAGCTCTCATTGCTTCGGTGGAAGGAAAACGCGGTACTCCTCGCCCTCGTCCTCCTTTCCCCGCCCAGTCAGGACTCTGGGAATGTCCTACCCTCATCAATAATGTGGAAACTTTGGGGAATATTCCCCCCATTATTCGCGAAGGAGGAAAATGGTTTGCTGGTATTGGAACTGCAGAAAGTAAAGGTACAAAAATATTTGCCCTCACTGGTAAAGTGCAAAATACGGGTTTGATTGAAGTTCCAATGGGTATTACTTTACGGGATATAGTAGAAGAAATGGGCGGCGGTGTACCAGATGGTGGGACAGTAAAAGCAGTCCAAACTGGGGGCCCTTCTGGGGGTTGTATACCTGCTGATGCGTTTGATACTCCTGTATCCTATGAGTCCCTGGTTAAGTTGGGTACCATGATGGGTTCTGGTGGCATGATTGTCATGGATACTGAAACTAATATGATTGATGTTGCCCATTATTACATGGAGTTTTGTCGGGGTGAGTCCTGTGGGAAGTGTATCCCCTGTCGCGCGGGTACGGTGCAGATGTACCAGATGTTGACCAAAATTCTCAAGGGTGAAGCTACAGAAAGCGACATCGAAAATTTAGAAGCTCTGTGTCATATGGTGAAAAGTACCAGCTTATGTGGGCTGGGTCAAAGTGCTCCTAACCCAGTTTTGAGCACCTTGCGCTATTTCCGCAATGAGTATGATGAGTTACTTGTAAGTGCTAACGGAAAGGTCCAGGTTTAAGCAATGTGTAATAAGCGCTGTTTGCGCTTATTACGAATAAAGAGGAGAACACAAAAATTATGTCAGTTAAAACATTAACAATAGATGGGGTTGCAATAGCAGTAGAAGAGGGAAAAACTATTTTAGCTGCAGCACAAGATCAAAATATTCATATTCCAACTTTGTGCCATTTGGAAGGAGTGACTGATGTGGGAGCTTGTCGCCTATGTTTGGTGGAAGTTACAGGCATCCCTAAATTACTCCCTTCGTGTACCACTACAGTGGCAGAAGGAATGGAAGTTCACACTCAAACCCCTACACTCAAAGAATATCGCCGCATGACTGTGGAATTGTTATTTGCGGAAGGAAATCATGTATGTGCAGTGTGTGTAGCTAATGGAAATTGTGAGTTGCAAGATTTAGCCATTGAAATGGGTATGGATCACTCCCGTTTTCCCTACCGTTTCCCAGATAGAGAAGTGGATGTGTCCCATAAACAGTTTGGCATTGACCACAATCGCTGTGTATTGTGTACGCGATGTGTGCGGGTTTGTGATGAAATTGAAGGAGCTCACGTCTGGGATGTGGAAAGTCGCGGGGTTGCATCTAAGATAATTTCAGGTTTAAATCAACCCTGGGGAGAAGTGAGTGCTTGTACCTCTTGTGGTAAGTGTGTGGATGCTTGTCCAACAGGGGCAATTTTCCGCAAAGGTAGCAATGTGGAAGAAAAAGAACGCGATCGCGCAAAACTAGAGTTTTTGGTCACCGCACGGGAGGAAAAAGCATGGACAAGATAAAATTTGCCACAGTTTGGTTAGCTGGTTGTTCAGGGTGTCATATGTCTTTTTTGGACCTGGATGAGTGGTTATTGGAGTTAGCCACAAAAGTAGATGTGGTTTATAGCCCAGTGGGTTGTGATTTGAAAGAATATCCCGCAGAAGTAGATGTGTGTTTGGTAGAAGGGGCGATCGCCAATGAAGATAACCTAGAATTAATCAAAAAAGTTCGCGCAAATACCAAAATTCTCATTTCCTTTGGGGATTGTGCTGTAACCGCAAATGTTCCTGGTATGCGCAATATGCTCAAAGGAACTGATCCAGTACTTAAACGGGCTTATCTTGAACTAGGGGATGTCACACCTCAATTACCATACGCACCTGGTATCGTTCCCGAATTACTCGACAAAGTGCGCCCAGTGCATGAAATAGTAAAAGTGGATATTTTCATGCCTGGATGTCCCCCATCCGCCGATCGCATTCAAGCTACCATTGAACCATTATTAAGGGGTGAAAAACCCGTGATGGAAGGCAGAGAAATGATTAAATTTGGCTAATTTATTGGGGTTTGATTAATCAAACCCCACAAGGAAAAGCTAATCATCCTTAGAATTTTGAAATAATAAAGGTTTCAGATTTAAGCGGACTCACATTCACTAAATTATTGTTTGAATATTGACAGTTTTACCCCCTGATGATATCATTCTATTTACAATAATTAGTAGCCCAAAAAAATGTTTTATTATTACGGAAGAAAAAAACAAATTGCTAGACACTATCCTCTACCTAACTATCCAACTATTATAGAACCATTTGCAGGTTCTGCTGCATATTCTTTATATGGTAATAACTGGAAAAAAAATGTAATTTTAATAGAAAAAGATCCTAGAGTAGCTGAGATATGGCAATGGTTGATTGATCAAGCAACCCCAGAAAAAATTAAAGAACTTCCTGATTTAAAAATTGGGGAAAAAAGCTCTGAGTTTCTGCACATTCTTCATGCTGCTACTAAAATGGCATTTCATTATAAAACCATTAAAGTAACTCCTGTTTTAGCCAGAAATTGGGAAATAAGTAAGCGGAATATGGCAGAAAATCTCTTTAAAATTAAACACTGGAAGATTATTTGTGGTGACTATTCAGAAGCACCAGAGTTAGAAGCTACATGGTTTATTGATCCTCCATATAAAGATGAATCTGGCAAAGGATATAAATATGGTAGCAACTTAATCAACTATAAAAAACTAGCAATTTGGGCAAAAAATCGTCCAGGTGAAGTGATATTCTGTGAAGGAAGCTGTGGAGATTACTTACCATTTGAACCACTTTTAAATTTAAAAGGAGTAGCAGGAAAAACAAGCAAAGAAGTTATTTATTATCAATCTCCAAAAATGACTAAACAACTTGAACTTTTTATCTAACTTGAAATTTAAGGAGCTTTTGATAAGTGTCAATATATTTTGGATGATTTAACAATGCTATCCATCCTTGTCCCATTTTTAATTTGCCACTTGCTTTAAGACTTGTGACCTTAGTATTTCTTCCTGATGTGCCACTAATTGCTCCCCAATCATTATCAACTAAATTATCACAATAAAATACTCCTGTTATTTTAGGATAATTAAAACTACCATTTTCCTGAACAAAATCCCAAATTAATCCTAGTAAATTTCTAACTTCTTGATGATGTGCTTGCCAAGTTATGCCGATTAAATCATTAATTCTAATTGCACCCGCCCTGAGATTTGTTCCTTTCTTAATATTACCAATTGTGCATTTTATTTCTATGCCATAAGGGTAATTTCTAAGTTGTTCTTCTGACGCGTTTTCACCAGATTTAGGAATTAAATCAGGATGTCCTTTTTCTATAGGATTTACAATAGTTCCAGTGGCATTAGCTAAATTATGACAAAATATTGCGCCTATGATTGAACTTGTTGTTTTATAATCAATACTTTTATATAAGGTAGAAGGAAGAATGGTTAAAATTTTACTTGTTTCTTCTAAACTGGTTAAAATATGTTCAGCGTTAACCTGAAATCCACAGGAAATTTGATGAAAACCATTATTGAGCAAATAAGTCATTGTTTTGGAGAATATTTGATGTTATTCAAAAGATAACATTTTCAGAAGCCAAGCAAATATTAAATTTAATTAAGCTAACAAGACGAATATTGAAGAGTAAAATCTAAGATAGAAAATGAGCAAAAACAAAAAAATGCCATACAATAAAAAAAGGAGAAAATAAATGGCAAAAACAATATTAATAGACCCAGTAACTCGCATCGAAGGACACGCAAAAATAGCAGTATATTTAGATGACGCAGGAGAAGTAGATGAAGCGCAGTTTTCAGTAGTAGAATATCGCGGTTTTGAAAAGTTTTGTGAAGGACGCCCCATGAATGAAATGGCGGGAATAACTTCCCGTATTTGTGGAATTTGTCCAGTAAGTCATCTCCTCGCATCTGCAAAAACAGGAGACAAAATTTTAGGGGTAAAAATTCCTGTTGCAGGGGAAAAATTGCGAAGACTGATGAATTTAGGACAGTTTACTCAATCCCATGCTCTCTCATTTTTTCATCTAAGTAGCCCCGATTTTCTGTTAGGTTGGGATAGTGATCCAGCACAACGTAATGTGTTTGGTTTAATCGCTGCAGATCCAGATTTAGCTAGAAGTGGTATTCGTTTGCGTCAATTTGGTCAAAAAGTGATTGAATTGTTAGGAGCAAAAAAAATACATACAGCTTGGGCGGTTCCTGGAGGAGTGCGTACACCTCTTTCTGACTCAGGGAGACAGTGGATAAGCGATCGCCTTCCTGAGTCTTTTACCACCGCAAAAAATGCCCTTAATCTCTTCAAAAACCTCCTCGATAACAAGGGGTTTAAACCCCTTGTCTCATGTTTTGGTGAATTTCCATCTTTATTTATGGGGTTAGTTGGAAAAGATGGGATTTGGGAACATTACGGCGGACATTTGCGTTTCGTTGATAGCGAAGGCAAAATAGTAGCCGATAATTTAAATGAAGATGACTATCAAGATTTTATTGGGGAAGCAGTAGAAAAATGGTCATATCTCAAATTTCCCTACTATAAACCATTAGGATATCCAGAGGGAATTTATCGAGTTGGACCATTAGCCAGGGTAAATGTTTGCTCCCATTTTGGTACACCAGAAGCAGACAAAGAATTAACAGAATTTCGTCAACGTGCGGGGGGAGTAGCCACATCTTCCTTCTTCTATCATTATGCTCGTTTGTTGGAAATTTTGACGGCTCTAGAAACGATTCAAATCTTAATAAATGACCCAGATATTGTTTCTAACCGTACCCGTGCAAAAGCAGAAATCAACTTTTTAGAAGGTATAGGAGTAAGTGAAGCTCCAAGGGGAACACTTTTCCATCATTACCAAGTAGATGAAAATGGCTTAATCAAAAAAGTAAACTTAATTATAGCCACAGGACAAAACAACTTAGCCATGAATAAAACCGTTACCCAAATAGCCAAAGAATACATTCATGGAAACGAAATAGCAGAAGGAATGTTAAACCGAGTAGAAGCAGGTATTCGCTGTTTTGATCCTTGTTTAAGTTGTTCCACCCATGCAGCAGGACAAATGCCACTCCAAATCCAAATTATCAATTCAAATGGTAAAATTGTCAATGAAATCTATCGCAATTAATTAGGACGTAGGGTGCGTTAAGCGCAGCAGTAACGCACCAACAAACAAGGTGTATACCATAAAATAATTTAACACGTAAAGCACAATAATATGGATAAAAAACACAATGACCAAAGAAAACTTATATTTATGTATGGGGTCTGCCTGTCATCAACTTGGAGTTTACGAAGTATTACCACAACTCCAACAATTAATTAAAGAATATAACCTAGAAGAAAAAATAGAACTAAAAGGCTCATTTTGCCTAGAAATATGTACTTATGGCATTGTAATGAAATTCAAAGACCAACATTTTATCCAAATCAATGAACACAACGTAGAAGAAAAATTCATTCAAGAAATTTTACCAATAATAACGCGAGAAGATTATGGAAAATAACGACAATAACTTATGGAAATTATTATGGAATTATGACCCCAATGGGCTAATAGTTGTAGATGCAGAAACCCTAAAAATAAAGGTGGTAAATCGCGCTTTGTGTCAAATGTTTAAATTAGAAGAATCAGAGCTAATTGGACAAAAAGCATCAAGAATTTTATCAGATATCGAAGATTTACAAGAAGTTTGGGAAACTAACGAAGTTATTCGCGGGAAAGAACAAGAATACCCTAGATATAATTTATATGTAAGAAAAGTAATTTTTCCGATTAAAGAAGAAAAAGTAATTGCTTGTATAATGGTAGATTTAACCGAACAAATGGAACACAAAAAAGAAAGGAAGGAAGTAAAAGAAGAAACAATTAAACAAGTAAATGAAGTAGTAGAAAACCAAATGAAAGTAGTGCAAGAAATTGCTAGTTTACTAGGAGAAACAACAGCAGAAACTAAAGTAAGTTTATTAAAAATCCTGAAAATGATAGAACATGAGAGTGTTTAAAATGGAGAACTTTTTTGATATTTATGATTTAAGTTTAAATAAACAGGGGGAAGAGCTTTGTGGAGATAAAGTTAAATTTCTGAAAACAGAAAAGAAAACAACCATTGTTTTATCTGATGGTTTAGGAAGTGGAGTAAAAGCGAATATTTTGGCTACTTTAACCACAGAAATTTTAATTACAATGCTCAATGCTGATGTTCCTCTAGAAGAAGTTTTAAAAACTGTAATTGGAACTTTACCAATTTGTCAAGTAAGAAAAATTGCCTATGCAACTTTTACTATTATTCAAATAAACCATGAAAATAATCATTTTAAAGTCATTAATTTTGATAATCCTCCAGTATTTTATCTGAACAAAGGAAAGGTGGTTAAATTAACAAGTGAAACAGCTAAAATTTTAGACAAAAAAATAACCATTTCAGAAGGTTATCTGGGTAGAGGTGACTTTATCGGAGCAATTAGTGATGGAGTGTTGTACGCTGGTTTAGGAGTAGTGTTAAACTTTGGTTGGGGTTGGGATAATGTAGCAAAATATCTAGAAGAATTATTTATTCAAGGTGCTTATCGATCTAGAAATATTATTCAAGATGTTATTAAAAAAACTAACTCGCTTTATCAAGGAAATATTGGTGATGATGCCACTTTTGTGGGAGTTTATGTCAGAAAAGTTAATCCTTTAATGATTTTTACTGGACCACCTCTCCAAGAAAAAGATGATAAAATATATGTCAATAGATTGTTAGAATTTGAAGGGAGAAAAGTTATTTGTGGGGGAACTACAGGTAATATTGTGGGTAAATATTTGGGGGAAAAAGTAGAAATAGATATTTCAAGTATGCGTAAAGATCTGCCACCTGTAGGTAAATTAAATACAATAGATTTAGTAACAGAAGGTATATTAACTATTTCTAAATGTCTGGAATTATTAAAAAAATGTAATTGCGATATTTCCCGTTTACCAACTGATGGAAATGGGGCGGTTTTGTTAGCAAGGGAAATATTAAATGCTGATTCAATTTTGTTTTTGGTGGGACAGAAAATAAATGAGTTTTATCAAAATCCTTTATTACCTAAAAATATCTCAATCAGGAGAAATTTGGTAGAAGAAGTGGTTTATTTTTTGCGGAAAAAACAAAAGGTCGTTACCATAGAATATTGTTAGGAAAAAGAGATATGTTGGTGATAGGTTATGGGAATACTTTAAGAAGTGATGATGGAGCTGGTCAAATAGTAGCAGAAAAGGTAGAAAAACAAGCTTGGAAGGGAGTTAAGAGTGTCTATATCCATCAATTAACCCCCGAATTAGTCGAAGAAATAGCTCAAGCTGAGGGGGTTATTTTTGTGGATGCAGTAGCCTCAGAAAAAGAAAAAATACAGTTAATTGAGTTAAAATATGAGATAGATAATGTAGGGGCGGGTTTAGGAACAAATTATGATACAAAACCCCAATTTTCCAATCAAAACCCACCCCTTTGGGGACATACAATTAACCCGCGATCGCTTCTTTTTCTCACCCAAACACTTTATCATAAAACACCACCAGCGTGGTGGTTACTTATTCCTGCAGTCAACTTTGAATTAGGAGAACAAATTTCTCCAGTTACTCAAAATTGCATTAGGGAAGCAGTAAAAGAAATTGAGAGATTAATTAAAGCGTGAACTTAAAATTTTCTAAAGTCTTGTGAGAAAAATAAACTTTAATATTGATCAGATTTTTTGAGAGGCGATCGCTCATTTCCTGATCTTAACCCGCCCCTTGGACAAGTTTGGGTAGCCATAGGTTTTAATCTATGGCACCCAACCTATGGTACCCAAAACACAACGGGTTGAAACCCGTTGCTACCTTTACAAAACCCGCCTGCGCGGGTTTCAATTGATTACGATTAATTCAGGTAATTGTGGATTTAATTTCTGTGAAAT
>Ga0209594_1001858_pt1 | contig 10208 bp, 8 predicted proteins | sample AshMeaCrysSpring_FD_184126 | JGI IMG/M metagenome (GOLD analysis project Ga0209594, IMG submission 184126) | Groundwater microbial communities from Big Spring, Nevada to study Microbial Dark Matter (Phase II) - Ash Meadows Crystal Spring... | ecosystem: Environmental > Aquatic > Deep subsurface >...
TTAATTAATCAATCCGCATGCTACTATTTATCTTCGCTCCAAAACTTTTCCAGTTGCATTTCAAAAAAAATCCTCCCATTTTCTTATCTACGGGAGGATTTTTTTATACCGTAGCATCTTTTACGGCATCGTTACGATTTGACTACCAGTTAATGTAGCGCCGGTGCTATCAGTAATTGTCAAGGAAATGCGATAAGTGCCGGAGGTTTCAATTCCCATCGTCGTTACCGCACCGGTAGCAATTGCAACTTCGGTACCGGAAAGAGATGCCGACCACGCATATTGCGTAATGGGATTATTCATGTGACTGGCATTTGCGTCGAGGATCAGCGTATTCTTTTCTGCCGAAGATAGGGGTTTTACGGTAAAGTCAACGTTAGATCCGGTGGCCGAAATAACTTCCGGCGTGACGTTAATCTGCTCGGTAGTATTTGCCGTTTCGCCAGTTGCATCAGTAATTGTTAATGTAACGACATATATGCCAATTCCAGGAAATACCAATGTGGCCCGTTCGCCAATTGCAGTGGTAATTACATTACCGGCATTGTCGGCCGCGCTCCAATCAAATTTGGCAATACTAGAATCAGTCGATGAAGTTGACCCGGATCCATCAAATAAAACACTTAATGGCGCCGCACCACTCATCGGATATGCCGCAATTGATGCCGTAAGGGGATTACTTTCCTGGACATTAAAATATTGCTGACTAATGTCGGTATTGCCAAACTTATCAGTTATTTTAAGAATAATTGTATAAAGTCCACTAGCAGGTAATATCAGACTCGTTTTCCCTTCGGTATTCCCGCTCGATACACTATTGCCGGTCTTGTCTTTCACCTCCCATTCATATCCAATTGCATTCACGCTGGTGGTAGCGTCAACTAAGATTGTATAACTATTAGGCTGTTGAGTTGCGGTAAAAATCGCCGCAAGCTGTGGAGATTGTTCAAGGGTAATTGTTTTCAACCCTTTATTAGACTTTTCGGAAGCATCAGTTATTGTCAATTCAACTAGATAAGTCCCGCGATTTAATATCGCTAGTAAAGTTTTTCTCCCCGAAGCTGTTTGGATTTCGTTCCCGGCGCTATCTTGAATTGACCACGAATAGGTAGCACCTAAAGTGCTTGCGCTAGCGTCAGCAATTAAATTAATTGGTGCTTGCGTTGGTTCTTCTCCATTTATATCGGTAATAGTAAAATCTACGTTAATTGATTCTGTAGGACCAATTTGTAAAGGTGAACTTCCGGTACCAGTATTTCCCGCCGCATCGGTTACGGTTAAATAAACGGTATAACTCCCTGCCGGTAAAGTTATCGGAGTGCGCATTCCAGAAGCAGTCGCTACTTCAGTATTTGCGCTATTTTTAATTGACCATTGATAATTATCGCCGCGAGTAGAATTACTTGCGTCGAGATTTACCTTCCAGGGATTTGCCGTGGTCGAATCAATTATCGCGGTAAATTGAATATCGGTGAGCGTCCCGGGATTAGTCGTTGTACCACCTCCGGTATTGGTCGTAGTATTATCATCTGATCCTCCGCTCGATGGCCCACAGGCGCTAATCATTATGCTGAGAATCAATCCAGTAATCGCAAAAAGTATTTTTTTCATAAAACCCTCGATATAATTTGTTTCGGTTAGTAATTAAACAACAGCATTATTTTACACCATATCAGACAAGCAATGAGTATTTTTGTTCAAACTTTTGGTTCCGGCGCCGATTTAGTTTTAATCCACGGTTGGGGATTTCACGCTGGGATTTGGGATGAGCAATTCCGTACCACTTTAATCCAATGGGGTTATCGACTCCATTTGGTGGATTTACCCGGACACGGGAATAGCCCGGCATTTGGGGAAAATATTGACGATTGGGCCTGCGCCATTTCTGAGGTTATACCCCCAGGGGCAACTTGGCTCGGATGGTCACTGGGGGGTATGGTCTCGCTCGCCGCCGCAACGCTTTTCCCCGCAAAAATCGGCGCCCTAATTACCATTTGCTCGGCGCCGCGTTTCGTAAGTGGTGCCGATTGGCGTTCGGGAATTAATCCGGCGGTATTAGCCGCATTTGGTGCCGAATTACAAGAAAATTGGCGCAATAGCGTGATGCGTTTTCTCACATTGCAAGACCGCCTCGATAATAATGATGTCATTCGTCAATTGCGATCCACGGTATTTGCCCATCCTCCGACGCCGGCCGGATTAGCTATTGGATTAAAAATCTTGCAAAAAACCGATTTACGGACGCGTCTATCCAAAATAAATTGTCCAACTCTATTTATTCTTGGAAATCGGGATCATTTTTTTCCAGGGACGCTCGCCGAAGATTTAGTGCAATTACGTCCAGATTGGCGGATATCCGTACTCGCCGCCGCCGGACATATTCCATTTTTAACTCTTCGCCGCGAATTATTTGCGGAATTAGCCGATTTTCTCGCGGAGAATAATTTGCCTATGTCCAACTTTTAATTCTCGCTATTTTCAATTTTGCCCCATTCCTGATTTAACGCCAATAATCGCCGCAAAACTTCTTTATCTGTTACGGCCGCGCTATAATCCTTCCATCCATAGGCTCGGGCAACCGCCTGATCTAAATTCTGATGCGCAGTTTTTAACCAGGCCGGCATTTGATTATAGAGATTGGTCAAAGTCCGCTTTTTCAATTCGCGTTCATGCCCGGCTTTTGCGATAATTCGATCTGGATAGCCCGACACTATTTCTAATTCACGTTTAGTCCATTCTGCGGGATTCAGCCAATTTTCCCGCAATTCATTCAACTGCCGCGCCTGATTTGCAATCTCGGGAAATTCCTTATCTGGATAGCTTGCGTCTAAAAACCCTTCAGGAAACGGAAACGTTTCAAAGCATGATTTTGCATTATATGTCGGATCATTTCCAACTCCATGCCATGAACAAGTTGCTAAACTCCAAATTTCATGTAACCGTGAATGCAAAATGCCAAATGTAGCATCATCATCCCGCGCAACAGCACAAAGCCGTGAATCCGGCAATACGGAAATTGGACGCCACACAAAAATTCGATATTTAGCAACACGTGGCGTGCAAATATAACGAGTTAAATTTTTCATTGCGTCACGCATTCCAGGACATGGATTAAGCAGCAACCACCAAGATTTATATTGTCTTTCTAGATATGGCGTGCCTTTATCATTTGTTTTCCCTTCCGCGATTTTATTCTCGATAGTTTTTTTAACCTGCTCTTCAAGATATTGGAAGGGTTTTTCATATAGCGCGGCGTCATTTTCATTCATATTAATTCCAAAATCAATAATCCAAGTATCAGATGGCCGGCGCGTAATATCCATACCATTCGCCCACGGTCGTAACACATTACTGTTAGGTTTATTATGCGGATTCGGTAATTTCAACCATTGACGCGCCAATTCACCGGAAATATCAAAAGCGCCGTTTTTTATCGTTCCGATAAAGGCAATTCCTAAATTAGTTTTAAGTATTTGGGCAGTAGTTAAATCGCAACTAGAATTATTTTCTAGTGATTGAGCAGTCAAGTCTGTATGAATTTTTAGAACTGCTTGACCATTAAGGCGTGGAGTTATTTTTGTATTACCAAAACACACGAGCGAAACGCGCACCGCCGCGCCTTCATTTATCCAAGGTTCATCACTCCAGGCATTAAAAATATGCGTAGTTTGGACAATATTCTCTAATACTTTACGATTCGCACCGCCGCGAATGCTATTTGTCGTAACGAATCCGGCCTGATGCGCTTTTCCCCTGTGAATTTGCAACCGCGCCTTTTCCAGCCAATAAGTTACAAAATCAGCTCCGCCAGGAATCCGCCCGGCATAGCATTTACGTATTGCCACGGTATATTTATCGCCGAGCTTACTCCGCATTTTTTTATCGCCAATAAACGGCGGATTACCGACAATTACGTCGACCTCCGGCCATTCTGCTTCACTACCATCAGGATTAATTAACGCATCGCGACATTGAATTCCATCTAAACCCCGAAGGATTGGATTATGGGCAATTTCCCGACCATTTTCCCGTGACCATTGTAAATCACCGATCCAAACTGTCGCCCGGGCCAATTCCGCCGCATATTCATTTTTTTCGATTCCTAAAATATTTATCGGGCCGGTTTCAATAAGATTCTGCCGGGCAAATCCGAGTGTTTCAGCCTCAATTTGGGCGTGATGTTCTAAATCTTTGAGGACGCGTAGCGCAAGATAAAGGAAATTACCCGAACCACAGGCCGGGTCTAAAACGCGAAATTCGCGGAGTCGGAGAAGATATCCCTGATATGCGGTAAGCGCATTTTTAGATATATCGGTGCGCGGACTTTTATTATGCGCGGCGCGCATAATCTCTTTGACTTTTTCCCATTCGGTAGTTAACGGGTGAGTAATTAGCGGATCAATTAATTTTTTAATTGTGGCGATATCAGTATAATGCGCACCGAGGGGGGCACGCGCCTGGGGGTCTAAACCGCGCTCGAAGAGGGTACCAAAAATAGTTGGATCAATTGCGCGCCAATCAAATTTCTCGGCGGATTTATGGAGAATGATTAAATCTTCTAAATCGAGGGGCGGAATATCAATTATCTTAAATAGCCCGCCATTGAACCAATTAATATCGTCATTGCCGTATTTCCCATCGCGGGTTTGCATGGCCTGAAATAGCGTTGTAATTCGCTCTACGGCGCGTTTGGGCTCATGTCGGGTACTTTTAAGTAGCGCAGTAAATATATGCTGATTTTCAGTTTCACCGCTATGAATTATCCCTTCGTCTTCGGCGTACATACAGAATACGCATTGAATTAGGAAGTGCGCAATTTTTTCTGGAGTCGAGCCTTTAATCCGCATTCGTTCGGCAAGCGCGGCAAATTCCGTAGCGGCCTCTTGAGTAATTGCGGCATTCGATTTTAACGGGCGGAGTTTAATTACATCGGTCGGCGAAAATAGCCAACGTAATGCCTGGATATTTTCTGGTTTGCCGATTTCTTCTAAGAGAATTATCTGCGGAATATCAGGATAGCCGGTAAAGCAGGGATGAAGTTCAATTCGTTCGCGATTGCAAACAACTAATACTGGCGGATTATGTAATGCACCGGCGTAATTCCTTAATTGCAAGAGCGCCGCGCCTAAATCTTTTTCCGGTCCTTTATTTTCCCAGGCAAAACAATCACGCTTAAAAACATCTGCCCATCCTTTTCCGCCATTAGTTTTAATCGTGCTATATTCAAAAGCATACCATTCTCCTTTTGGGTCTGCCTCCGGTGGCGTGGGATGTCCAATTAGGGCGCAAATATCATTAAAGAAACTCTGCGCGCCAGAGCGCCCCGTGAGCGTGGTATTGCGCCATTTATGGATAAAATCCTCGGGCGTCATGGCAATAAAGCAATTCCTTCTAAGCCTAACGTTTCTGGTAATCCAAACATCAAATTAAAATTTTGGATGGCTTGACCGGCGGCGCCTTTAACTAAATTGTCAATTACCGATAAAACGACAATTGTGTCACGTTCTTGCGGGCGATGAATCGCAATTCGACATACATTGGCACCGCGTACGCTACGAGTTTCGGGATGACTCGAGGCGGGCATTACATCGACAAATGGCTCATTAGCATAACGCTGTTCATAAAGCGCCTGGGGGTCAATCCCAGGGGCGGAAAGAATGGCATACAGGGTGGCATGGATACCGCGTATCATGGGCGTTAAATGCGGGACAAAAATTAGTCCGATGGATTTACCGGCGGCGCGAGTTAATTCTTGGGTCATTTCCGGTAAATGGCGATGCCCGGGGACAGAATATGCCTTTAGTGATTCGCTAGATTCGCATAAGAGCGCACCGAGATTTGCCTTACGTCCGGCGCCGCTAACGCCCGATTTCGCATCGGCAATTAAATGCTCCGGGTCAATTATTCCTTTTTCGAGGAGCGGCAAAAATCCTAATTGCACTGCGGTCGGATAACAACCGGGATTGGCGACTAAGCGCGCATTGCGTAATGCGGCGCGATTTACCTCCGGCAATCCGTAAATTGCCTCATCTAATAATTCCGGGCAGGCGTGGGGTATTCCGTACCATTTCTCCCAAACGTGCGGGTCTTTAAGACGAAAATCCGCTGCTAAATCAATAATTCGTACCCCAGCGGCAATTAATTCGCGGGCCATTCCCATAGCTGTTCCATTTGGAGTAGCGAAAAATACCGCGTCGCAATTAGATAACATTTTTGCATTTGGGGCGCGAAAATATAATTGTGTTTTACCGCGCAAATTCGGGAAAAAATCGCTGACTGCAACTCCGTCCTCGGCGCGGGAGGTAATTGCGGTAATTTCCACTTGCGGATGTTGAATTAATAACCGGAGTAATTCCACGCCGGTATATCCGGTACCGCCAACAATTCCAATTTTTAGCATCTGTTTTGCTCCTGAGAATTACGCATTTTGTGTTTTAACTAATTATTTTTGTCACGGGCAATTGCATTTTCGACCAGGACGAGGAAATCGCTTTCGCTACGAATTGCGCCGACTTCGTGCGAGGTTACGGTATAACCCAATTCGGCGATTTTTTCATAACGGGGGATGCGGGCATGAAATAATCGCGGGAAAATCCATCGGGTAAATTCATTTGGATCGATCTGTGCGGTATATTCTAAATTGTGCCCTTGAAGATATAACGGGAGATGTTCAGCCAAAAATGCCGGACGATAATAAAGCGGTTTTGGATCAGATTGTGCGCGTTGGATTAATGCCTGTTCTTCATCCGGGGTCGTGACTTTAATATATAAAATCAGGGTATGTTGCGCCAAGAGTTCAATTACTTCCGGGGAATCTAATTCACATAATGAGCCACCAACATCATTGACAAAATGCTGGTAACCATAAATTTCGCGAGCCTTGATAATAAATGTTGGGACATCCATCATCGCGGTGATTTCGGCATTACGGTATAACGCCTGGCGGCGCATAAACTCCGCTAAATTTAATCCACCTAATTCGGGATTACCGAGCTTACCAACAAATGACATCACTGGTCCTAAATCATCTACTTGAAGATTATTTTGGATTGAAATCCAATCTTTGCGCAATAAATCCCGCAAAAATGAGACTTGCATCGCCTGTTGTTTAATTAAATCGAGGATATTTTCTGATAAATAGCGCGAGCCAATCCGATAATCTCCCGAATAATGAAACCAATCATGGCGGCGCAGGGTAATTGAAAGTCGGGTTTTACCAACACCGGACATCCCGAGTAGAGTAACTTTTTTATTTTGCCAGGCGCGAAATTCGGCTACGGTAAGTTTCACGATGGTTTCCTAATTAAGGCTTGAGAGTAGGATGCTGAGTAGAAAAAGTAAGATGGTTTAATCCTACTTGACGCGCTGCATCCATAACGGTAACTACGGCCTGATGGGGTGCGCGGCCATCAGCGCTAATAATTACTATCAATTCAGAATCGCGGGCGCTATTTGACGCTAAATTACGGGCCGATTGTTCGAGCGCGGCGCGAATTGGAGCAATTTCTTGATTCGTAAAAGATAGTTCTTTTTGTCCATCACGCAATAAATAATTACCCTGGGCATCAATCAGAATTTCAATTGTCGGCTCTTTGTCGCTAAGAGATTGACCTGATTCGGCATTCGGGAGCGCTATCTGAATTTCGCTCATCCGATTGAAAGTAGTGCTGACCATAAAAAAGATGAGTAGATTGAAAACTACATCAATCAACGAAGTGAGATTAATAAAGCGCGGGCATTCCCGCCGCCGGGGTCGCAGATTCATTTTGTATTTGGATTAATTTGTAGTTAATGTTTATTATTTGGATTCAGTTCGTTCGCTGTGAATAGTATCAATTAAATAAATAGCTTCGCGCTCCATAGTAATTACAAGTGCGTCAACTTTTGATTGAAAATAGCGGTGAAACAATAGGGCAGGAATCGCCACCGATAATCCGCTCGCGGTTGTAATTAACGCAACGGCAATACCGTGTGCCATTAAACTCGGATTACCAACGCTGTGCGATGATACGACATTAAAGGTTTCGATCATTCCAAATACGGTACCGAGTAATCCCAAGAGTGGCGCGACTTCGCTAATTGTCCCGAGGAGATTCAGAAACCGCTCGAGTTCCGCAATTACATGGCGACCGGTATCTTCAATACTTTCCTTCATTAATTCGCGACTGGCGCTACGGTGGGCTAATCCGGCGGCTAAGATTTGTCCGAGCGGGGAATTCTTGCGCAATGCCTCGAGTTGTGCGGCGTCGAGGCGATTGGAGCGTACCCATCGGAGAACTTGGGGGAGGAGCATAGGCGGGGCAACCCGGCGGCGGCGAAGTACCCAGGCGCGCTCCAAGATAATTGTCAGCGCCAATACCGAGCACCCGATAATTGGCCACATCAACCACCCGCCAGCTTGGATAATCTCAAACACGCTGGTTCGATTCGTCTTTTTTACCAAAACCTGCAATTAGCATTATTAGCAAGTTTCGATAATTGCGGAGGAGTCGCACGCAATACAATTGTGCGTGCGCCTATTTCATAGAAATTGGGCTTAGTTATCAAGACACAGCTAATTTCTTTGGTCACGTAATAAAACATTATTTAATTACTCACCAGAGATTTTTTATTATAAATATGCGCAGACTTTTTTGACTAACGTATTAAATCAGAGCGCCGGAATTGGTCGAGAACAAATAAATTTCTAAATGGGATAGATTCGGGTAATCGGTCCCCAATCCTGCAGATTAAGAGTAAATCCAATCGCTCGCGGGAAAGCTGTTATTGCTTGCGTGGCGTTCACGGACTGACTTTCCGGCGGCCATTGGTTGTGCCAGGTGCCTGCTGTATCTAAAAAACGCAATTCGAGACCATCCACCCCATCAATTAACGGGAGCAGAGTGGGCTTAGTGTCCTGAGTACGGTCCAAAACACTCCATGAAATACGCATCAAACGACTATCTTGCACGACGTAGGCCACCCGTTGAAATGAAGACCGATTAAATCCCGCCGGATTGCGCCGTCCGCCGCGCGTAAATTCAATCTGCTGATTATCGCGCTCGCCCCCCATGACAAAACTCGCTCGAAGGTCACCGTACTCGTCGCGAATTGGACGATCCGCTAATTGCGTAAGGTCGCGAGAGATCATGAGGATGGCGCTCTGCAATTGCTGGAAACGCTCGACTTGGATTGTGGTATAACGACTAGTATTGAGCACCGTATCTAGGCCGCCATACGATAGCGCCGCCAACACCGCAAAGATCGCCATCGCAACCAATAATTCAAGCAGGGTAAAACCGCAACTGCGGTCGCAGCGCGCCGTTTTCGATGGAAAAATTTGCGTTTTACTCCAACGATTGTGAGCCATTGTGAATTAACTACTTGGAGTCCGCGCCTATGCTCTGTCGGGTGTCATCCATGACACCCTCCTTCGCATAAAGGAGCAGTTCGCGTTTCACCGGACGCCCGCTTTCCTCTAGCTAATTTGCTCTTGGCGCTAGGTTGTTTCCGCCCTCGAGGTTTTTTACACCCGACAGTCAAATTAATCTGACTGTCCCGCGCATTACTTCCAGGCCTACCGACCGTAGCCAACGCTAAGATATTCCGGGCCGCGTTGATATCCCTTTCATGAATTGCCCCACAATTCGGACATTCCCATTTTCGAATTGATAACGGCAATTCATTCATTAAGTGGCCGCACTCCGAGCATAATTTACTCGTCGGCGCAAATCGATCAATTATTATTACCTCACGCCCGTACCACTTGGCTTTATATTCTAGTTGTCTTCTAATCTCGTACATTCCGACATCACTAATTGCCCCGGCGAGATGGTGATTCTTAATCATCCCTTTTACATTAAGATTTTCTAAGGCAATTACATCCGCTCTTTTGATTATCGCCGTGGTTTGTTTCTGAATCCAATCGCTTCGCGCATCCGCTACTTTCGTATGCTGTTTTGCGACTAAATAACGCGCCTTTTTCCGGCGATTACTTTTCTTTTTCGTCCGACTCAAGCGCCGATTATACATCTTCAATCTTCTAATCCGCGTGCGCAAATTGCGCGGATTACCCGATTTCCATCCATTGGAGTCCACCAAAATATCTTTAATCCCTAGATCAATCCCGAGTCCTTTATTTGTTGCCGGCAATTTCTCAATTTCTTCCACACACATAAATGCGGCAAAATATCTCCCGCGCGCATCTTTACTAATTGTCACCATTTTCG
>Ga0209594_1001861_pt1 | contig 10202 bp, 20 predicted proteins | sample AshMeaCrysSpring_FD_184126 | JGI IMG/M metagenome (GOLD analysis project Ga0209594, IMG submission 184126) | Groundwater microbial communities from Big Spring, Nevada to study Microbial Dark Matter (Phase II) - Ash Meadows Crystal Spring... | ecosystem: Environmental > Aquatic > Deep subsurface...
CCTGACCCGTTGGCCTCACGCTCGACACAGTGTCCACTTTCGTCTACTGTTGTGTCATCGAAAGGAGGTGACACCATGCCACGGCAGACCCAGCAGTGGTTCCGCATGAGCGGACCGATCTGGGATCGGTTCATGGCTCTTGTCGAGGAGAAGGGACTCGACAAGAGCACCGGTCTGCGCTACGCGGTCCAGGAGTACGTCCTGAAGCACGACCGGAACGACTCCTAGAGGGCCTTTCAGGCCTGAAACAACGAAGGAGGGGCCAGGTGGACCTGGCCCCTCCTTCGGACCTGAAAGGCAAGGCACCACCCCTGCCGTCCGCTACCCATTCTACCCTCACCCGCATGACACGACGCAAGCAAGGCCCCGGCTGACGGAACGCTCGGGGCCTTCCGCACACAAGGGAGGTTTCACGATGCGTCCAGGCATCGACCGCGACTCTACCGTCCCCTATCCGACGTGGTGGTCGGACTGGCCGCCCCTGCGGTGGGAGACGGCCGAGCACCGGCAGAGGTCGAAGGTGCTGGCAGCCCAGCAGTTGCTCTCCGCTGCCATGAACGTCACCGGGACGACCCGTGTGCACGAGTGCATCCGCTCCTGGACGGAGCCAGCCGACTACCCGGGTGTCCTGTGCACCGTCGCCGAGGCTGTGCTCGACCAGCGCTGGGACGGGGACGTGACCTCGCTCAACCTGCGTCTGGTGACCGCTGGGTACGCGGCGCGTATCGGCAACGGCGTGCTGCTGTCCGACCTGTACTGGAACTGCCCTCTGGCGGGCTGGGAGTACGCGGCCCTGGTGCTGCTCAGCATCCGGTCCGACGAGGATCGTCTCGCATCTGCGATGGCCGTCGTGAACTCGATCCCGAGGTGAGTGCAACCTTCGTCGTCAGTGCAACCTTTACTGCAACTATGCCCTCTGACCTGGGAGAACGTGTGTGATGATCTACTACGTCTGCAATCATGGAGAACTCTCGGAGACGTGCCCGGCCTGCGTTTCCGCAGGTGAGGCCTTGACGCGGGGCATATCTGTGCCACAAGATTCGACTAGGCTGTCGGCGGCGGGTGGGGCAGGGGGACACCCAGGTGAGTCTCCCGACGAGAGTCTCGTACAGATCATCAAGAAAGATAAGAAACCAGGAAACCTGTTCTCTCACCTGATACTCGGCGGAGCGCAGATCGAGAAGATGGCCAACGCTTCCGGCAGGCGCGAGTGGTGCGTCCCCGGTCTTGTGCCACCAGGCCTGACCTTGTTCGCTGGGCAGCCGAAACTCGGCAAGACGACGTTCGCGCTGGACCTTGCGTGGAACGTCGCCAGCGGGAACGACGCGCTGGGGAACGTGCTCACGCACCAGGGCGACGTCCTGTTCGTGGCAGCCGAGACGGGTGCTTCAGAACTGAAAGACCGCGCCGACGAGACGTGGCCGGACGAGGCGTGGCCGTCGGCCCTGTCAGTGATCCCGATGGACGTGCTGAAGGACCTGGGTGTGCAGCCGCTCTACCCGGTGTTCGAGGAGTGGTACGTCAACGCGACCAGACCAGCCCTGCTCGTGATGGACACCTTCAGCGCGTTGATCGGGCTACGTCAGGCTGAGGATCGAGGCAGGCCACAGACGGCCGACTACCGCGCTCTGCGGCCCTACATGCAGTGGGCTGCTCAGCGGAACGTGTCCATCCTGGTGCTGCACCACACGAACCAGCGTCGCCTGGAGGCTGGCGAGGACTGGATGAACAGCATCGCCGGGACGAACGGCCTTGTCGGCGCCGCCGACACGGTGATGCTTCTGTCGCGGCACCGCGAGGAAGGCCTGTCGCTGCGCGCGAAGGGCAGGTACCTGCCCGAGTCGGAGTGGACGGTCGTCACGAAGGGGCGTCGTCACATCCTGTACGACCCGGTGGCGACGACGGAGCGGCTCGGTGACCGGATGAAGCACATTCTGGACGTGATAGCGAGCAACGGTGGTGAGGCGGAGACTTCGGCCATCATCGAGCAGTCCGGCCTGCACCCCTCAACCGTGAAGTCCTACCTGCACCGGCTGGTCCAGCGGGACGTGCTGGTGCGGCTGGAGCGGGGGTGGTACCGGCTGACAGGTATCTGATGTGTCGGAGGGTGCTGCGACCCTGGAGGTGTGTGTGAACGAGTTCGGCGATGCCACGCGAGAGGCCGTGTATGCCCGCTCCGGTGGCGCGTGCGAGGTGTGTGGCAGCAGGACCAGGCTGCACCTGCACCATCGCCGCAGGAGGGGCATCAGGGGCGAGCACGGGGCCTGCTCGTGCAACGCGCTGCTGCTGTGCTGGGTGTGCCACGACTACGTGCACGCCCACCCCAGGTCGTCGCGGGAGCAGGGGTGGCTCGTTCACTCGACCGTTCGTATTCCGGCGACAGTCGCAGCGACTCTGCGCCAGAAAGAGGTGATCTTGGACTGCGGAGCGGTCCTAGACATTGCAGCCCGGGCAACTTAGAATGTCATACGTCCAGTTTCAGACCTGAAAGGTAGAAGTCAGATGCCACCACGCACCCGCAGTCCCGAGCCGCCCGCCGAGGCGGACCCCGCTACCACCCTGACCGGCGAGGCCGTCCCGACCGACGCCCGGCAGGGCCGACCGCTCGCCGACCTCGGCGTCGCCGAGGCACTCGCGATGGTCGCCCGCGACATCGGCCCCATCGCCAAGGACCGGCAGGTCGTGACCGGCCCGGCCCGGTACTCGTTCCGAGGTATCGACGACGTGCTCGACACGATCCACGACAGCATGGCGCGCTGGGGAGTGTTCTTCATCCCCACCCGCTTCGACGTGATCGACGCCACCGAAGGGGAAACGAGGTCGGGGACGAAGCAGTTCCACCTGCTCGGCATCCAGCACTACCGGATCGTCGGGCCACGAGGGGACTACATCGACGCCGCAGTGCCGTGCGAGGCGCTCGACCTGTCCGACAAGGCCGCGTCGAAGGCGCTGTCGATGGCGTACAAGTACCTGGCGTTCCAGGTGCTCTCCATCCCCGTGCGCGGGGCGCTGGCCGAGTCCGACTCGGAGAGCATCGAGCGAGGGCCAGCCCCGGCCGGGGCGGAGGTGTGGGCGAAGTACGACGCGGCCATCACGTCCCTCGGCATGACCCGCGAGGAAGCCAGCGCGAAGTGGCGGGAGCAGAACGGCGGCATCACCCTCGCCGACATGGAGGCCTTGCCTGTCGAGCGCGTGTTCGGGCACGTCCGCAGCGTCGTCGCCTACGCCCGCACCCACGCGGCCGAGAAGGTGGACGGCGCACCCGTCGAAGGGGCCACGGCCGACCACCAGGGGGCCGGTCAGTGATGGACGCACCCGACACCTACCAGGACTTCATGGACGACCGGCAGGCAGGTCACGGTGCGCGGAGCGCGCTCGGCCCGTCCTCGGTGAGCAAGTGCTACCGGCAGGCCGCGTACGAGTACCTGGACGTGCAGCCCAGCGACGTGCGTAGCACCAGCGCCGCAGACCTGGGCACGCTCATGCACCTGGGCTACTCCGCGCTCATCGGCTCCCGCTACGACCCCGCCGAGCGTGCCGCCGACGTGACGGTGCAGCCCACCGGTCTGCCCCGTCCCGGCGAGGCCGACGACGTGGACTACGTGAACCGTGTCGTCACGGACCTCAAGACGGCGCGTGGCAGCGTGTACGAGGCGTGGGGCCGCAACGGCGTGTACGAGCACTACTGGCAGCAGTTGGAGGTGTACGCGCTGGGGCTGCGGGAGCAGCACGGCGGCGACTGGACGTTGCGCGTGCTGGCGCTGAACCGTGAGACGGGCGAGCACTGCGAGTACGAGCGGCCAGCCGACCCGGATGTGGGTCGGGCGCTCGTGGACAGGATCGCGGAGCGTCACGCCGCGCTGACGGCGGCGGCGACGACGGTTCTCGCGCACGGCGACTCCATCGACCCGCTCGGCGTGGCAGCGCAGTTCCCCCGCGAGGGGAAGGGTCCGGGACGGGGGATGCCGTGCGATCACTGCTCGTTCCTGTCGGTGTGCTGGCCGCAGCCGGTCACGGGGGACGGGACGCCGCAGTCGGCGACGATGGACCCCGAGGACGCGGCTGCCATCGCCAACCTTGCCAGCGAGTACTTGACGCTGCGGCAGCAGGGCAAGAAGGCGTACGACGCCAGCGACGACATCAAGCCGTTCCTGTCCGGGCTGGACGTGGACGTGCCGGACCCGCACGACCCGGAGTACGAGTTGACGGTGCACATGGCCGGTGGCAGCCCGAAGCAGGTGCTCGACTGTGAGGCGATGGCCGAGAAGTTGGAGTCGCTCGGGTACGCGCCCATCGTGAAGGACACGACGACCGCTCGGTACGTGAAGGTCGGGCGGCGCAAGCGCAGGAAGGGGTAGGGCCAGCGGGGCGGACCCTCATTGACCGGTGGGGGTCCGCCAGGTTGGCCTCACAGACACTGGCTTGACATAAACGTTGACAGCCGGTAGACTGGTGGCACACCAGTCGAAAGGTCACTCCGACCGCCGACACCACCGTTTCAGACCTGAAAGGAGACACCGTGGCACTCACCTGGGACATCAGCGAATGCCCCGACTGGATCAACACCAAGGACGAGCGGGGCGTCACCGACGCCCTGATCTGGTACTCCGTACCCCTCGGGTACGGCCAGATCACCGAGCGCAACGCCGACGAGGTGTACGCCGCCATCCACGTCTACGAGGCCCTAACCGGAAACACCTTGCTCGTCGCCGCTGATGGGTCGCCGAGGCCCATCACCCCGTACGACGTGCAAGGCAGGATCGGGCTCAAGACCAACGCCGTCAACGGCAAGAGCCCCGCTGCCAACATCACCCGCATCGTCAAGCGGCGGCTCGCCGATAGCCGCGCCGAGTACGTCCGCGCCCTGGAGGTGATCCTCTGATGAGCCAGGTGAACAAGATCGGGGTCATCCCCACCCACTCCCACACGTGGGTGCCCGACGTCTCTGACCTGTGGGACGACGAGCATCCGAAGTTCCGCACCCTCACCGCTGAGGTGTGGCAGGACAGCAGCAGCCAGTCGCTGCACTGCGACGTGATCGCGTCGATCAGCAACTACGGCACGGTCACGAGCCGCGTACGGGTACGCATCCGGCGCAACGCCTTCGACTTCCAGTCGAAGGGTCAGGTGTTCGTGTGGGGCAGTACCGGGTGGACGCTCGCCTACGAGCGGCACGTCATCACCGCGCTGCCCATCGCCGCGCACTCCTACACCAGCCGCGACCCCGACACGTGGGTGCCGGACATGGCGGCGTCCAGCGCGAAGATGCTGGACACGTGGTTCCGGACCGGGGTGACGCTGTGACGCCCCGCACGTGCCCCCGCTGCGGAGGCCCCGCAGACGAGGCGCGCACCGATCCCGGCTTCCCCCGCCCCGGCGCGCTGTCCCGGTGGGACAACGCGACCATCGTGTGCAGCGAATGCGGCACGGGAGAAGCACTCGTGCAGTGGCGGTTCGGCTGGGACGCCCTTCACCCCGAGACGGGTGCGCGCCGCTGGGTGCGCGTCCCCGACAACGACAGGAGCAACCGATGAGCACCATGATGCCCGCCGAGCGGGCCGACTTCTGCACCATGTGCGGCACCGCGCCGTGCCGACACCCCGACAGCGACCTCACCGTGGGTCTGCTGCTGCACCGCGAGAAGCAGTTGGCGAACGCGCTCGTCGCGCTGCTGCTGCTGCTCGTGCTCGCCGTGATCGGGTGGGTGGTCTGAGTGGAAGCCGTCCTGAACCAGACGGTGATGGCCTGCGGGCACGTCGCCAACGCCGTTGAGGCGCTCGCCGACGGGTCCAGGCGCGCGGTGTGCGTGATCTGCGCCGGGCTGGGGCGTGGAGCGGAGGCACCGATGGACCCGCAGCCGGACAGCCCGAACGGGTACCGGTGCGCCTACTGCAAGCGCGTCGCCACGACGCCGGTGGCGTTCGCCGACGCCACGCCCGACCGCGACGGCTACGGCAACCACTACGACGGATGCCGGGGGTGGGATTGATGCCAGCCTCGGACGCCCTGGCGATGCAGGCGCAGTTGCGCCAGGAGTTGGACGGCAGCGTCTACGAGCGGTTCATGGCGGAGATGGTGCCGTCCATGCAGCGCTGCGATGTCGGCAACCCGATCATCCCGGCGTCCTGGGACACCGAGCGGGTGATGCGCGACCTCCGTCTGTGGACGGAGGCAGCCCGAACCTACTACGTCGGCCCCGACATGATGCGGCTGGCCGTCGGGGCGATGGAGCAGTTGCCCGAGGACGCGGTGGTCCGCAAGGAGTCCCCGATGTCGCCACAGGGGTTCCTGTGGCTGCCGTCGCCGCTGCGGATCATCGACCTGAGGGGCAAGTTGCTGGCCGTGAACGCCGTCCTCTGGTCCGTGTTCGGCGGAGGGGTGGTCGTGTGGCTCATGGCCGACAAGTACGACCCGCTGAACGCCGCGTGGGCCGAGGGCAAGGGCTGGGACAAGCAGGCGTCAGCGGTCTTGCCCCGTCTGACGCCGTGGCACATGGTGACCATCCGGTTCGGTGAGCCGCTGCCGCGTACCTTGCAGATGCGCGGCCAACGGCCCATCCCCCCGGAGGTCGAGGTCACCGTCACGCAGGACGGCGACTCGGTGACATGGATGATCGCCGACGACGGCATGACCGCCGACGACCTGCACCCGGAGTACCGGCCCGCCACGGAGGCGCTGTTCCTGACGGTGGTGTGGCGGCTGATGCGGCAGACCATCGTGGAGTTGCGCCCGGAGCGGCCGGACAAGCGGTCCCGCAGGCTGGCCGAGAAGCACCTGCGAGGCGACCGGCACGTCACGGTGATCGAGTTGCGGAGCCGGGAGTACCACGGGCACGGGGAGCGGACGTGGGTGCTCGACCACCGCATCCTCGTGGACGGGTACTACCGGAGGCAGTGGTACGGCTCGGGTGACGAGCGGTGGTGGGACTACATCTACATCCACCCGCACCTGCGGGGACCGGACGACACTCCGCTGGTCGTCACGGACAAGATTCGCGCACTGGTCAGATAGGAGGGAGAGACATGGATATCACAGTCACCATCACGCACACACTCGACTCGATGTGGTGGGAGCAGTTCAGGGAGTCGGCCAACCTGGGCATCTACTACTGGGCAGATGCGTGGGAGTGGAGTCAGACCGGCCTCTCTGTCACCACAATCGACGGGGACAAGCGCGTGGCGACCTGGCAGCAGATCGCCGACGCGGCAGCGGAACTCCAGCGGCACGCCAGCATCCACGCTGCGCTCATGGACCCAGGCGACCTTGACCCCGACGCAGCGGACATGATCGCGCAGCAGGCGTGCCTCTCGGAGATCGTCTACGGCTGATTCAGGTCTGAAACAACAAGCAGGGCCACTCGTCCGAGCAAGTCCATCCAGACACGCTAGGAGAACGACAGATGCAGATGTCCAGAAAGCACTACGTCGCACTGGCTATCGTCCTACGGGACAGCCCGGTGATCGACAAGGAGCAGCGCGCCGCGCTCGCCTCCGACTTCGCAGACGCCATGCAGGACGACAGGTTCGGTGCCAGGAACTTCGACCGCGCCACCTTCATCGCCTTCGCCACCAGCCAGGCGGTCATCTGATGTCCGGAGAAACCAGCATCACCATCGTCGGCAACCTGACCACAGACCCGGAGTTGCGCTTCACGGCATCCGGGGCACCGCTGGTGTCGTTCACCATCGCATCCACTCCGCGCACCTACAAGAACGGCGCGTGGGAGGACGGCGACACACTGTTCATGCAGTGCACCGCATGGCGGCGGCTGGCAGAGAACGTCGCCGAGTCCATGAGCAAGGGCCACCGCGTCATCGCCACAGGCGCCATCAGGCAGCGGTCCTACGAGACGAAGCAGGGCGAGAAGCGCACCGTCATGGAGATGGATGTCACCGACATCGGGCACTCCCTGATGTTCGTGACGAGCACCATCCGCCGCGCCGACGGCCCGAAGAAGTCCGAGCCGAAGCCCGCCAGGTCCGACCCGTGGGCGGACAACGGCACCACGGACGACCCCCCGTTCTAGCCACATACCACCAGGCACCGCCAGCAAGAGGGCGGGCGAGAGGAGCAAGAACCTGTGACGACCACACACTGGACGCCCTACCAGGACGGCACGTCCGGGCATCAGGGCGCGGCAAGCGCCGACGCCGAACCTGTCCGCCGTCGGGTCATCGACCTGGCCTACGACGAAGTGCTCTCGACCGGCACGCACGGGCTCACCTGGCGGGAACTCGCATCCCGCTGGGGGTGCCACCACGGCATCGCCTCGGCGGCCCTGTCGAACCTGCACCGCTCCGGCAGCATCGCCCGGCTCGGCCAGCGACGGGAACGGTGCGGCGTGTACGTGACAACCTCCAACGTGCAGGGCCGCGCCGTCGAACCACACCGCAGCAACAAGCGCCCGCACACCCCCAGCAAGACGGAGATACGTGATCTTGTCGCCGACTGGCTCAACGGCCCCGGCGACGTTGACAACCTCACCGACCGGCTGATGGCCCTCATCGCCGGACCCACCGCACCGAAGGAGTAGTCCCTGTGGCAACCACGAAGAAGCACCACGCCGCCATCGCCCTCGCCCTCGCCGAGTGCGACATCCCCGCCGAGTACCGGCTCTCCGTCTCCGTCGCTGTCGCCGACGCACTGTCCCGCGACGGCATGAGCAAGGGCTTCGACCGGCTCGGGTTCATCGCCCTTGCCACCATCGGCCCCGAGGCGCTCGGAGCCGGGAACGACTGACGGGTGGACCTCACCGCCGACGTGCCCCGAGCCGGGGCTTCCCCTTCCACCGGCTCGGGGCACGACCCTGACGCTACCGAAACCAGAAGCGGCTGCGTCGCCTTCGCCGCGTTGATGAGCGCCTTCCTCGCTGGGATGCTCGCAACGTGGCTGACCCTCCACTGACCGCCCCCACACCCAGGAAGGACCACGATGATCCCCACCACCGACAACATATGCAGCCTGTGGCAGACCGCCGCTGCGTTCGCTGACTACCCCGAGCCATACCTGTTCGCCACTCAGAACGCGGAGCACCCGGACGTCGTTGTCACGGCCACCTACGTCGAGACGGGTGACAGCAACAACATGAACATGGCGGCGTTCCACCTGTGGTCCACGGGTGAGGCGCACGAACCCGAGTGGGTTGCTGTCGCCCAGCCCGCCTACCACGCCACCCTGACCGACGTGGAGTTCGAGTCTCTCGGGCCAGGGGAACTGGCGCGCAGGTTCGCCGACGGCGACGAGCGTGTGATGGACGTGCTGATCGTCCACGTCGTCACTCTCGACATGACGTGGACCCGCATCTACCGGCAGCCACTGCTGGAGCCTCTCGGCGACATCACCGTCAACAGCGGCTCCAGGGTGGTAGACGCGCTGGGGTCGATGCTCGTCGCCATGCACCGCCCGCTCGGAAGGGGTGACGGTGCCAGCCCCGAGTGAGAGACGACGGCAGCGTGAACTGACCGCCATCGCCGCCATCATCATCCTGCTCGGACTCGGCGTCCTGGTCGCATCCTGGCGGTTGTGGGGGTGACCGCCAGCGAGAAGGCCACGGCCTCTACCCCAGCCTGCCACGAATGCGGACGGCCGATCCTGTGGCTGCGGAACGTCCACACCGGAACCCTCGCCCCAGTGGACGCCGAACCTGCCAGCGGCGGCACCATCGTGCGCGTCCGCACCGTCGAGTACCGGGTCCTCGGCAACCAGGAGAGCACCAACCAACCCACCCACTACTCGCACTTCGTCACCTGCCCCGAAGGGGAGTCGTGGCGACAGCCGCGAAGGAAGGACACCTACCGTGCACCACGTCGGAAGTAACAACGGCCTCAGCGGTATCACCGTTCTGGACGACACCCTGCCCCACCAGATACGACTCATCCGGTGGGGAGAGCAGACCAGGGTGACGTGCGTCTGCCTCACCCGCCAGCAACCTACGCGGTACCTTGCCACCATCGACCCCAGCGACGACCCGTGGCCCGCCTACGACAGGCACACCGCCGATGTCTGACGAGCACAGCGACATCCTCGACTGCCCTATCTGCGGTGCGACCCAGGAGTGGATCGACTACCTGGGGCGGGGCCCCCAGCCGATCACCCTCGACCTCGGACGCGGCGTCGAGTACCGGTACAGCGTCGCCGTGATCGACGGGCTGCCCGCCGTCACCAGCCTCACCCTCACCCCCACCGACGGCCCCCTGCGGCCTC
>Ga0209594_1001871_pt1 | contig 10169 bp, 8 predicted proteins | sample AshMeaCrysSpring_FD_184126 | JGI IMG/M metagenome (GOLD analysis project Ga0209594, IMG submission 184126) | Groundwater microbial communities from Big Spring, Nevada to study Microbial Dark Matter (Phase II) - Ash Meadows Crystal Spring... | ecosystem: Environmental > Aquatic > Deep subsurface >...
GTCGCTCATAGCGTTCTCCTTCAGGGGCAGAGGGGACTCAGCGGGAATCACAGGGAAAGACAGTAGGCGCGGGTGCGCCGGGCGGCGTCGATGCATTCCTCTAGCGGGGCGACCAGGGCCAGACGGACTCGCCCCCGCCCAGGGTCCCTGCCTGCCGCCAGGCCAGGTCCGTCGACCGGTCGGGACAGGAAGCGCCCGGGCAGGACCGTCACGTTGGCGGCGCCGAAGAGGCCGCGGGCGAAGTCCGTGTCCTCCCCCGGCGTGCGTGGCCAAAGGTAAAAGCCCGCGTCCGGGCGCTCGCAGGGCAGGGCGCCTCCAAGGATTTCCACCACGGCGTCGAACTTTGCCCGGTAGAGGGCGCGGTTGGCCGTCACATGGGCCTCGTCGCCCCAGGCCGCGATGCTCGCGTGCTGTTGGGGCAGGGGCATGGCGCAGCCGTGGTAGGTGCGGTACTTGAAGAAACGCTCGCAGATGGCGGCATCGCCGGCGACGAAGCCGGAGCGCAACCCCGGGGCGTTGGAGCGTTTGGACAGGCTGTGAAAGACCACGCAGTTGCGGAAGTCTGTCAGTCCCATGGCAGCTGCGGCCTGGAGCAAACCAGGCGGCGGGTTGGCCTCGTCGGGATACAGCTCGCTGTAGCACTCGTCCGCGGCCAGGACGAAGCCGTGCTCCTGCGCCAGCGCGATCAGCCGTTGCAGCAAGGGGAGGTCCATCACCCGCCCAGTCGGGTTTCCGGGCGAGCAGGTGTAGAGGAGCTGGCAGCGCCGCCAGGTCGCCGCGTCCACCGAGTCCAGGTCCGGAAGGAAGCCCGTCTCCGCGGTGCACGGCAGGTACCTGGGCTCGGCCCCGGCCAGCAGGGCCGCCCCCTCGTAAATCTGGTAGAAGGGGTTGGGCATCAGCACCAGCGGGTTGCGGCTGCGGTCTACCACCGCCTGGGCCAGGGCAAAGAGCCCCTCGCGGGTCCCGTTCAGCGGCAGGACCTGCCGCTCCGGGTCAATCGCCCCAGGGGCCAGGCCGAAGCGGCGGATCAGCCAGGCGGCGATGGCCTGCCGGAGGGCCTCGGTCCCGCGGGTGGTCGGATAGACCGAGAGGCCTTGCAGGTGGCCGAGCAGGGCCTCGCTGATCAAGGCCGGCGTAGGGTGCTTGGGCTCGCCGATGGACAGGCTGATGTGACTCAGGCCAGGCGGCGGCCTCACCCCCTTTTTCAGGGCGGCGAGGCGCTCGAAGGGGTAGGGCTGGAGGCGGTCCAGGTCCGGGTTCATGGCGGGTGATTCGGTCGTCGCGCCGCGGGCATCGGCAGCGTCGCCTGAGGTGGGGCGCGGCCTGGTGGAGCGGAAAAAGCCGGCAGTATAGGCCATTGCCTCGCGGGGTGGGAGCGGCTGCACCGCGGGTCGCGCCTCGGCCGGTCGCGGCTCGGGATGTCAGGCAAGGGAGTCGTCGTGTTCATTGGACATGGTGTAAAGTCGCGCCGCCCTGGCGGTCCGTCCGCTTGGGTGTCGTGCCCACCTTTTGACTCGAACGCTCAACCGCTTAAGGAGTGACCCAGATGAAGTTCCTGAAGACCCTGACCTGCCTCGGCCTGGCCGCTTGCCTCCCTGGCATGACCCTCGCCGCCGATCCGGCCGCCCCCTACTCGGCACTGCGGCCAGGGACCGAAAGCAAGATCGAGACCGCTCCCACCGACATCGACAAGAGCATGCTGGTCGAGACTGTGGCCGAGGTCGTGGAGGTCGACCACAAGGGCCGAACCATCACTATCAAGGTCCCGGACGGCCGCCTGGCCGCCATCCGGATTGGCAAGGACGTCACGAACCTCGACCAGATCAAGCCCGGCGACTACCTGGAGGTGACTTACTACGAGGGCAAGCAACTGGCAATACTCCCCCCCGGTGCGGCCGCGCCTGGGACGACCCAAGAGGTGCTCCAGGGGAAGAATGCGCCGGTACCCGGTGTGGCCGGGCGGCACATCGTCAAGACGGCGGAGATCCTGGACGTAGATCCCTTCAAGAAGACCGTCTCTTTCCGCGGCGAGGACAAGCGCGTCCGGGAGGTGGCGTTGGGTGGCACTGACCTGGAGCACTACCTCACGGACCTCAAGAAGGGCGATACGGTCCAGCTCTCCTTCGTGGAGGCCGTCGCCGTCGCCCTGAAGCCCGCCAAGCGCTAGGGCGCTGGTCCCTCCCGATCCCAACCCCCGCGCCCGCGGTCGCTCCGGCTGGCCGCGGGCGCACGGGGCCTTCGTTCCGAGCCCTATCCCCCGCTGTCCTCCACCCCCTGGCGTGGTCCGGCAGTCCCCCCCTGCGGGGTCGCTACGTGGCGTGCTGCCCCTGACCCCCGCTGTTGCTCTGTCCCGACCCGAGTCCACTCGATTGCTCACCTCGGATAAACGCGAAGGGTTCCTATTTACACTGCGGGTGCGAACCGTTATCATTCTCCCAGCATCGCCGGCATGTCCGGGTGGCGGCAACGCTGCGCCGCCGCCCCGCCGTTCCCGGAAAAGGATGCGCGACCCCAGACTCAGCAACTCGGAACCTCAGACCCTTCCATGCACAGCATCTCCCTCTGCAGAAACCGCGCCTGGACCCTCGGGGCGATCGCGCTCGTCCCCACCCTGGGGTCGCTTGTCGCACCCACCGCCCTCGCCTACGACGTGAACGATAATCTTAAAATCAACGTACTGGCGGCAGGTACTTATCAGTGTCAGGAGGTTTCTGGGGGAGACGAAGGCGAAGACGCCTGCCGCGGGGCTGCCCCCATTCAGCCGGAGCTGGTCTATGCCCCAACCGAGCAGGACGAGATCTTTGTCAAGCTCGGGTTCGCCGCCGGCAACGGCCTGAATCCAGTATCTCCCTTTGTTCTTGCCCCCTGGGCGGCGGACCTCGAAGACGATGTGCAGGACGTCAATGGGAGGGACCGCAGCTACCTGCTGGAGGCATGGTACGCACACACCTTCAGATTCGGTGAGACGAATACGCTCCAGATCACCGGCGGCATCGTTGATCCGGCCTTCTATGTCAACGAGAACGCCTACGCCAACGACGAATACACCCAGTTCATGAACGAGGCATTCGTCAACTCCCGCAACGCCCTCCTGCCGGCCTACGACTGGGGCGGCGTCCTCGTTTGGAAACTCCAGGACTGGACCTTCAGCGCTGTCGGCATGAACGTGGGCGAGAACGACGACGGCAACAACTACAACTTCTACGCGGTCGAGGCCGATTACCACATCGAAACTGCCCTTGGCGAGGGCAACTACCGGGTCATGGTCTCGGGGACCTCCTCGGCCTTTCCGGATCTCGACGGGGAGGAGCTGGAGCGCCGCTCGGCGCTCAACCTGTCCTTCGACCAGGCCCTGGGGCCCATCGTCGGGGCCTTCCTGCGCCTGGGTTGGCAGGCGGAAGACGCCGCCGTGGACTTCAAGGCCGTCTACAGCGGTGGCTTCGACTTCAAGGGCTCGGCCTGGGGGCGCGAGGGTGACAACATCGGCATCGGCTATGCCTATCTGGACGGCGGCAACCTGGAGAACAGGAACAGCCAGTCCGTCGAGGCGTATTACCGGCTCGCCGTCAATGACTACCTGGCCCTGACGGCCGATGTCCAGTACCTGAAAGACGACTACGTGGATGCGGACGTTGTCGAGGGCTGGGTCCTTGGCATGCGCGGCGTCGTGGAATTCTGAACCTGAACCCTGGGAACAAACCTATGCAGCCGTTTCGCTCACTCGTCGCCCTGGCCCTTGTCCTCGCCGGCCCAGCAACCCCTCTGGCCGCGGCCGGCGCCGACCCTCAGGCGGTGCTGACCCACTACGCGGACCTGGCGCTGGCCAAGTACGGGGACGCCCTGACCGCAGCCCAGGCGCTCCAGAAGGCCGTGGGTACCCTGATCGCGACTCCCAGTGAGGCCAATCTCCAGGCCGCCCGCGCCGCCTGGAAGGCGGCACGGGTGCCCTACCAGCAGACCGAGGTCTTCCGGTTCGGCAATGCCATCGTGGACGACTGGGAGGGCAAGGTAAACGCCTGGCCTCTGGACGAGGGGCTGATCGACTATGTCGACGTCTCGCTCTACGGCGACGGGAACGAGGAGAACCCCCTGGCGAACGCCAACGTCATCGCCAACCCCAAGCTCGAACTCTCCGGCAAGGTGATCGACGCGACGACCATCGACAAGGCCCTGCTTGCGGATGCGTTGCATGAGGCTGACGGGATCGAGACCAACGTCGCCACCGGTTATCACGCCATCGAGTTCCTGCTCTGGGGACAGGACCGCAACGGGACGGGCCCTGGGGCCGGCGACCGCCCGGCGAGCGACTTCGATCCGGCCAATTGCACCCACGGCCACTGCGAGCGTCGCGCCGCCTACCTCAAGGCGGCCACCGACCTCCTGATTGACGACCTCGCCTGGATGCGGGATCAATGGGGCAAGGATGGGGCCGCGCGCCAGGCGGTCACCGGCGCCGAACCTGGCCAGGGCCTGGCCATCATTCTCACCGGCATGGGCAGCCTGTCCTACGGGGAGCTGGCGGGGGAGCGGATGAAGCTCGGGCTCATGCTCCACGACCCGGAGGAGGAGCACGACTGCTTCAGCGACAACACCCACAGGTCCCACTTCCACGACCTGGTGGGTATCCGCAACGTCTACCTGGGAAGCTATCGCCGTCCGGACGGCACCGAGCTGACCGGGCCCTCCCTGAGCAGCCTGGTGGCCGCGGCCGACCCCGCCGCCGATGAGGTGCTGCGGCGGCGGCTCGACGAGACCCTGGCCAGGCTCCAGGTCCTGGTGGACAGCGCCGAGCGCGACGGCGTGGCCTACGACCAGCTCATCGCCGCTGGCAACGCCGACGGAAACGCCAAGGTCCAGGCGGCCGTGGATGCCCTGGTTACTCAGACCAGGGCCATCGAGGGCGCCATCGCCGCGCTGGGCCTGGGTAACATCGCCATCGAGGGCTCCGACAGCCTGGATGCCCCCGAGAAGGTCGGCCCCTAGGGATGCGTGCCTGCCGGACCTGGCTTTGCACCGGCGCCCTCGCCCTGATCCTGGCCGGCTGGCTCGGCGGGGCGGAGGCCGGCCGGTCCTTGCCCGCAGAGGCGCACGGGTCAGGACCGCCTGCGCGGGCGGCCCCGTCCAGACCCTCTGCCGGCCTGACGCCTGCCGAGCGCCTCGACTTTCAGCTTGGCAAGGCCCTGTTCGAACGGTCCTGGGTCGCGGCCCCGGCCTCCACTGACTCGGGGGACGGGCTGGGGCCCCTCTACAATGCCCGCGCCTGTAGCGGCTGCCACCCGCGTACCGGCCGCGGCCTGCCGTTGGCCAAGGAGGGGCAGGCCTCGGCTGCCCTCGTCCTGCACCTGAGCGTTCCCCCGCGCACGGGCCTGGAATCGGTCGAGCTTGAGCAGCACCGCCAGCGCTTCCTGCCGGAGCCGAGCTACGGGACCCAGCTTCAGCCCCTGGCCCTGCCCGGCCAGGTCGCTGAGGGATGGGTCGAGGTCCGGTACAGGGAGACCGAGGTGCGGCTCGCGGAGGGGGAGACGGCGATGCTGCGCCGCCCGTCTTACGGGATCCGCGACCTGGGCTACGGCCCGCTGGACCCCGAAACCCTGACCTCGCCCAGGCTCGCCCCCCGACTCGTCGGGCTGGGGCCGCTGGACGCCGTTCCCGAGGCCGCGATCCTCGCCCATTCGGACCCGGGGGACAGCGACGGGGATGGGATCTCCGGTCGGCCGAATCGGGTCTGGGACCCGGCCCGAGGCCGGGTTGGCCTGGGACGCTACGGCTGGAAGGCCGGCGAGGCGTCCGTGGAGGCCCAGATCCAGTCCGCCTTTGCCCGCGACCTTGGGATCGCCACCCCCCTGTATACCGAGGGCGCGGGCGACTGCACCGGGCGGCAACCTCTGTGTCGCGCTGCGCCCCATGGCAACAGCCGACGCCACGCCGGCGTCGAGGCAGGGCCCGAGGTCATGGCCCTGGTCACCGCCTATGTGCGCGGCCTCGCCGTCCCGCCAAGGCGCGATGCGGCCGCCCCGGCGGTCCTGGAAGGGGAGGGCATCTTTCACCGCGTCGGCTGTGCCGCCTGCCACCGCCCGGAGCTGCCCGTTGCGGATGCGCTGCCTGGTGCCGATGCGGCTCGGGGCGAACAGGTCATCCGGCCCTATACGGACCTGCTCCTACACGACATGGGGGAGGGTCTGGCGGACGGACGACCAGAGGGTGACGCGAACGGCAGGGAGTGGCGCACGGCGCCTCTCTGGGGCATAGGGCCGGTCGCCTCGGTCGGGGGTCAGGCCGCCTGGCTCCACGACGGGCGCGCCCGCAGTCTGCTGGAGGCCATCCTGTGGCACGACGGCGAGGCCCGGGCGAGCCGGGACGCCGTCGTCGCTCTACCGACATCTTCCCGCGCTAAGCTAGTCCGATTCCTCGAGTCCATCTGAAGTCCCTTACCCGGCGGTCCTATGTCCCCTGTCCGAGCCCTGTATCCCCTCTGCGCCCTTTTCCTGCTCGTGGCTGCCGTCTTAGCGAGCCACCAAGCCGGTGCCCAACCGGTCTCGGGTCCCGACGCCGGACCCGACTGGCGCGACATGAACCGCGTTGTGGTGGACGGTCATATCATCCCCCGCTACCAGGCCCTGGCCCAGGCCATGCAAGCCCTTGATGCCCAGATCGGTGCCCTGTGCGGCAGTCCTACGGAGGCCAATCTGGCGCTTGTGCGGGGTGGCTTCGGGATCGCCCTGGATGCCTGGAACGGCATCTCCCACATCCGCTTCGGGCCTGTCGAGACCGAGCAGCGCTACTTCCGCTTCCAACTCTGGCCGGACAAGCGCGGCACTGGCCAACGTCAGGTGCGCCAGCTCTTGGCAGACCAGGACAGGGCCCGGCTCGACCCCGCCGTCTTTGCCCGGGACAGCGTCGCGGTACAGGGCCTCAGCGCCCTGGAGATGTTGCTGTTTCCCGAGGAGGAGGTCGGCGTCGCGGACTTCGCTGCGGAGGGCGGCCCCAGCTATCGGTGCCACTTCGCCCAGGCCATAGGCGACAACCTGGCGGGGATGTCAGGGGCGACCCTTGCGGACTGGACCCAGGGCGATCAGCCCTACCGCCGGACCCTGCTGGAGCCCGCGCCGGCCCAGGGGGTGCCCGGCGGTCCAGCAACTCCCGGTGTGGCCCCCAGCGCGGGCGCCGGGGCGGGGCGGTTCAGCGACGACCAGGCGGTGAGCGCCGAGTTGCTCAAGACCCTGAACACCGGCGCCCAGGTGATCCACGAGCTCAAGCTGCCCCTGCCGGCGGTCCCCGCAACGGGGGGTACCGGCCCGCGCAAGGGCGAGGCCTGGCGCAGCCGCCGCTCGCTGGGCAACGTCTGCACCAACCTGCGGGCCCTGGAGCACCTGTACGCCACCGGGTTTGCTCTGCGCCTGCGTGCCTCGCCTGAGGCCGCCGAGGTGGATCAGGGCGTGGCCCTGACCCTGGCCGCCGCCGTCAGTGCCTGCCTGAGCCTGCCCGCCGCCGCCCTGGATGAGCCGCTGGGCGCGGAGGTCGTGTCCGAGCAGGCCCCGGGCCAGGCACCTGAGGAGGCCCCGGGCGAGACACCGGAGCGGGCCGTCCAGCGACGCAAAGCGCTGGAGGACCTGCGGGACCTCGCCGGGGCCCTTCAGGCACGCACCGGCCGACCCCTGGCCGAGCAGTTGGGTCTCCTGGTCGGCTTCAACAGCCTCGATGGGGACTGACATGGACCGGACCCGCCGCCGTCTGCTGGCACTCGCCGCCTCACTCCCCCTCGCTACCCTGGTGGCGCCTGGGCCTGTGCGAGGTCAGGCCGCGGCCAGTCTCCCCCGTTTCCTGAGCGCTCGCGGCGACGGGGCCGGTAACTACCGGGTGAGCGGGCTGGATGAGTCCGGTCGCCTGTCCTTCGATCTGCCCCTGCCGGGCCGCGGTCACGGCATCGCACTGCACCCGGATGGGCGCCACGCGGTCTGCCTGGCGCGGCGCCCGGGGGACTTCCTGCTGGTCCTGGACCTGATCGACGGGGAGGCAGTCGCCTTGCACCATACCCCGGATGACCGGCACTGCTTCGGCCATGCCGTTTTCGCCTCGGCGGGAGACCTCCTCTACACGACGGAGAATGCCATCGACAGCGGCGAGGGGCGCATCGGTGTCTGGGACGTCGCCAGCGGCTACCGCCGCCTGGGGGAGCTGCCGAGCCACGGCATAGACCCCCACGAGCTGCTGCTGGCGCCGGACGGCGAGACCCTCATCGTCGCCAATGGGGGTATCCTGACCCGCCCTGAGACCGGGCGGACCAAGCTCAATCTGGACGCGATGCAGCCGAGCCTCGCCTACCTCGACCGGCGGGACGGTCGGCTCCTGGCGGAGCACCGGCCGCCGGCGGGGCTGCACCAACTGAGCATCCGTCACCTCGCCCTGGGGCGCGACGGCACCGTCTGTGTCGCCCTCCAGTACGAGGGACCAGCCGCCGAGCGCCCGCCGCTGGTGGCCTTCCAACGTCGGGGCGGGGCCCTGGAGCTGATGGACGCACCGGCCCCGGTCCAGGCGGCCATGCGCAATTACTGCGGCAGCGCCGCCGCGGACCCGAGCGGGGGCTGGTTCGCCGTCTCTGCCCCCCGCGGCAACCTGGTCACCTTCTGGGGCTCGGACGGGCACTTCCAGGGCAGTACCCAGGTCACCGATGGCTGCGGTGTCGCCCCCGGCGATGCACCTGGGACCTTCTTCATCTCCAGCGGCACCGGCACCCTGCATCGCCATGACTGCATGACCGGCGCAACCGCCCGGCTCCCGGGTCCGCCGAACGAGGGAATCGCATGGGACAATCACCTGACCCTGTGGGCCTAGCGGCGCCCTGGGCGGCCGCCGTCGCCGCCACCGCCCTGGCGCTGGCGGCCCTGTTGTGGTCCGTTGAACCCGCGGCAGCCGATCCGCCCACCGCAGCACAAGGACCCGGGGACGCCCAAACCCTGGACCTCGAGGCCCTGGGCCGACTCCTGTTCTTCGACCCCAATCTGTCCCGAAACCGCACCCAATCCTGCGCCACCTGTCACGACCCAGGCGCCGGTTTCGCCGATCCGCGCGGGGAGGGCGCGCTGAGGGCCGTCTCCCTGGGTGACGATGGTCACTCCCTGGGGGACCGAAACGCCCCAACGGCATCGTACGCCCGCTTCAGCCCGACCTTTCACCGCAACCTTCAGGGCAAGTACGTCGGGGGTCAGTTGCTGGACGGGCGCGAGGCAGACCTGACGGGACAGGCCGGGGGGCCGCCGCTCAACCCCATCGAGATGGGCATGCCGGACAAGGCCAGCGTGGTGGCACGGCTGCGGGATAATCCGGTCTACGAGGCCGCCTTTCGGCAGCACTTCGGGGAGCAGGTTTGGGAGGCCGCGGATGGTGCCTATCGGGCCATGACGGAGGCGATTGCGGCCTTCGAGGGGACCGACTTCTTCGCACCTTTCGATTCCAAGTACGACCGCCACCTGCGGGGCGAGTATCGCATGACCGAGGAAGAGGCCCTGGGCATGACCCTGTTCTTCTCCAGCCAGTTCACCAACTGCCACCTGTGCCACCAGTTGCACAAGCTCCCCGGCAGCCATGCGGAGACCTTCAGCAACTACGAACATCACAACATCGGCGTTCCGGTCAACGCCGCGGTGCGGGCCCTGAACGGCCGGCCCGAGGGGCAGGTGGACCTGGGGCTCGCTGCCAACCCGGCGGTCCAGGGCCCCGCCGCGATCGGCCGTTTCAAGACCCCGACCCTGCGCAACGTTGCCGTCACCGGCCCCTACATGCACAACGGGGTCTTTGAGGACCTGCGTACCGTGATCCTCTTTTATAACAAGTACAACAGCCGCGCCCCCCGGCGCCAGATCAATCCGGAGACCGGTGCCCCCTGGGCCGCCCCCGAGGTCGCAGAGAACCTTGCCACGAAGGAGCTGGAGACGGGCCCGGCCCTGGATGATCGCCGCGTCGATGCCCTGGTCGCCTTCCTCAAGACCCTGACCGACCGCCGCTACGAGCATCTGCTGACGGGGGATTGATACGGCGGCCAAAGGGACACCTCCAAGAGGTCCGTATCCCCCCGCACGAAAACAAGGCCCCGGTGGCTCCAGAGGCCGGCATCGACCGGCCTGGAGCCGGTGCTCCGGGTTAGGAATCAGGCCGGCGGCGGCTTGGCCGCC
>Ga0209594_1001873_pt1 | contig 10161 bp, 3 predicted proteins | sample AshMeaCrysSpring_FD_184126 | JGI IMG/M metagenome (GOLD analysis project Ga0209594, IMG submission 184126) | Groundwater microbial communities from Big Spring, Nevada to study Microbial Dark Matter (Phase II) - Ash Meadows Crystal Spring... | ecosystem: Environmental > Aquatic > Deep subsurface >...
AGGTAAGCGTACAGCTTGCCCTTCGCCGTGAAGTCCTTGTCGAGCGCGATCAGCCGACGGTAGGTCTCGGGGTGGTAGTGCCGGACCTTTTCCAGCATGCCGGTCTTCTTGGTGAAGTTGGCGTACTTCACCTTGCCGCCGGCGTCGTTGTCGTTCAGCCAGGTGCGGCGGAGGAGTTGCGGGTCCTTGCCGACCGCCTCGGCCGGCGGGCTGCCGTCCTGGGCCTTCGCCGTCCGCACCTTGCCGCCGTCCACCCAGTGCCAGTAGGGCAGGTAGTCGATGTTCCCGATGCGGTCCTGCTGGCTGAAGACGTAGTCGAGCAGCGTGATCTCGGTGAGGTCCTGCATCCAGTAGGCGATCTGCTGCTTCGACACGCCGTCCTTCATGGCCTTCTTCAGCGCCGGGTCGCGCTGCGCCTTCGCCAGGCCCTCGGCGATCGCTGCCTCGAGCGGTTGCTCGCTGCGCAGCGCGAGGAAGGGCGCGGTCTCCTGGAAGTCGCGGTTCTGGCCCTCGCCCCAACCGGACTTGCGCGTGCCGTTGAGCTCCGGTCCGTAGCGCTTGCCGCTGACGTGCTGCAGCACGCCCTGCACGCGGGTGCGGTCGGCCGTGAACAGCTCGTCCGCCTCGGGGTAGGCGGCGGGGTTCTGCTCCACCGCATCGAGCGCCTGCCAGGCCGCGTGGTTCATGGCCAGCGGCCTCTTGCCGGCCGACAGCGCGAGCCCGCGCTGGGTGACGCGCTGGTCGTGGGCCTTGCGGTCGATGCTGCGGTAGACGCTGACCGGCACGCGGACCGAGGCGTCGAGATAGCGCGCGAAGTGATAGTAGAGCAGCGACGCGGTGGCGAAGGTGCCGCTCGTGCCCTTGGCATTCATCGTCACCTTGAAGCCTGCCGGCGGGCCGTCGGCCTCCGGCGCCACGATGTCGCCGCGCGGGCAGACCTTCGCCTCGAAGCCCCGCTGGTCGCCGGCGTAGTCCCCCCTCGTCAGCGCATAGACGAAGGTGCCGGGGCTCGTGCTCTTGAGCTTCGGGCAGACCGCAACGTGCCGGTCGTAGATGTCGATGCCGCACAGGGCCCTCTCCTGCGCCTGGTCTTCGTCCGAGTACACCCCGCCCGGCATCCTCGCGAGGGCGACGCAGGTCTCCGTGACGCCGTTCGGCGAGCGGAAGACGTGACGGTCGCCCGCGACCTTGTCGGTCGCGAGGACGATGCCGGGGGCGGCGGCGAGCAGGACGGACAGGACGGCGCGGCGGGTGGTTAGCATGCGGTCGGCGCTCCGGGGCGTAAGCGGGCGGGCGAGTGTACCAAGCCCGCCGCGTCGGCCGAGCCAACCCCGTGAATTTCTTCCCGGACTGCTGGTATCCTCGATTGAAGACTCACCTGGCAAGCGCCAGGAAATGACCGGATGAGCATCAGGCCAGCGTGCGGCGATGACCGGCGCGGCCAGGCGAGGAAGGGTGGCAATGTCCGACGGGGTACTCACTGCCGGGCCGACGTCCGGCGAGCGTCGCAGCCTGCTGCTGCTGTCGCTGACGTCCAACGTGCTGGCGCTGGCCCTGCCGCTCGCGCTGCTGCAAGTCTACGACCGAATCGTGCCCAACCAGTCGCAGGGCACCGCCGTGGTGCTCTTCGGCGCGGTGCTCGTCGCGTTGCTCGCCGACGGCTTCCTGCGCTACGTGCGCTTTCGCGCCCTGGCGCGGATCGGCGCCCGCTTCGAGTTTGCCAGCCTCCAGCGCCTCGTCGACCGCGTGTTCGCCGCGCGCCTCGCCGACCTGCGGGACCTGGGCTCGGGCCGGTTGCGCGCTGCCGTTGGCGCGCTTGCACAGAGCCGCGAGCTCTACACAGGACAGGGCCTGCTGCCCTTCTTCGACGCGCCCTTCGGCGCGGTCTTCCTGTTCTTCGTCTGGTACATCGGCGGGATGCTGGTGCTGGTCCCGCTCGCGCTGCTGGTCCTGCTGGGCGGGGCCGCGCTCTGGAGCGGGGCGCGTCACCGGCCCGCGGTCGCCGCGGTGGCGACGGCGGAGCAGGCGCGGTCCTCGCTGCTCACCGAGGCCTTCGCCGGCCTCGAGAGCCTGAAGATGCTCGGTCTCGGCGGGCCCTTGTTCCGCCGCTTCGCCGACGTGGAGGCAGACCGGGCCGAGGCGGGCCAGCGCAGCGAGCACCTCGGCGGGCTGTTCAACGACCTGTCGCAGATCGGCTCGCAGGCCGCGACCCTGGCCATCGCGCTGTTCGGCAGTCCGATCGTCCTGAACGGCGACATGACCACCGGCGGCCTCGCCGCCTGCTCGCTCCTGGGGGGCCGTGGCATCGGCTCGCTGCTCGGGCTGATCGGCGCCCTGTCGCGTCGCGAGGTGGCCCGTGCCGCCGACGAGCAGGTCGGGGCGATCCTCAAGCTCGCCCCGCGCAGCGATGCGGCCACGGATGCGACGCAGGCCGGGACCGGGCCGCTCGGCCTCGCCCTGCGCGGCCTCGCCGTGCGCCGGCCCGGCGCCGCGCTGGCCGGCATCGACGCGAAGATCCCACCGGGCTCGATCGTTGCCGTCGCCCTCGAAGGGCGCGCCGATGCGGAGCTGCTCCTGCAATGCGCAACGGGCCTCGAGCTGCCCGATGCCGGCGAGGTCGCGCCCGTCCCCGGCAAGGACGCGAGCCGCGAGGGCCCGCTGGCCGCGCACGCCGCCTTCGTCCCAGCCCGCCCCGTCCTGTTCGCCGGCACGATTCTCGATAACCTCTCGCTTTTCGACGAACGCCTGCGGCCGCGCGCCCGCGAGCTCGCCGCGGCGATCGGCTTGACCGAGATCACCGACCGCCTGCCGCGCGGTCTGCTCACCGAGGTCGGCTACGAGAGCCTGCCGGCCCTCGCGGCGGGCGCGGTCAAGCGCGTCGCCATCGTCCGCGCGCTCGTCCGCGAGCCGGGGTTGCTCGCCCTGCAGAGCCCCGCCCGCTGGCTCGACGCCGACGGGGTCGAGCGGCTGCGGGCGCTGCTCGAGGCGCGGCGCGGCACGATGACGGTCCTGCTCGCCACCGGCGACCAGAAACTGATCGACCTCGCCGACGCGGCGCTGCGTGGCGGTGGCGGGAAGGTCGAGCTCGTAGCACGGAGGCGCGGGGCATGAGCGCGATTCAGGCACGGCCCGCCGCAGCGGCAGCGGCCACGATGACTCTCCCCTTGGCCGGCCGGCTCGGCTCCCTGTTGCCTGCCCTCCTGACCGCGATGGACTGGCAGCGCAGCGAGCGGGTCCTGCGCAGCGCCCTGACCGAAAACGGGCCTTTGACCGTGGCCGGTCTCGCCCAGGCCCTGCGGCGGCTCGGTTTCGAGGTGGCGGTCGGCGAGCGGGTGCCCGAGCGCTGGGAGGCGGGTGCCGACGCCGCGCTGGTTCGGGTCGCGGCGGACGGTGACGCAGAGGCCCTGGTGCGCCGCGCCGGCGTGACCCGCCGCGTCACCCCGGAGGGCGAAGTGACCGGCGCGGCCGACTCGCGGCTCGCAGCCCGGCATTATCTCCTCGTCACCGAGGCGGCGGGCGCCGCCGTGCGTCAGCCCGATCCCACCGTCGCCTGGACCCCCAGCCTGCGGCGGGTGACCACCCTGGCCTACCTCCAGAGCTTCGTCCTCAACCTGCTCGGGCTCTCGGTGCCGATCTTCAGCATGGAGATCTACGACCGGGTGATCGGCGGCAACGCGCCCGAGGTCCTGCCGTGGTTCGTCCTGGGCACGGGGGTGGCGCTCGGCTTCATGCTGGTCCTGCGCCGGCAGCGCTCGCGTCTGCTGGCCGGCGCCCACGCCCGGTTTGGCTATCAGTTGTCCCTCGCGGTGATCGACCGCCTGCTGCGTCTGCCCCTGCTGGTGGCGGGCAAGCTGCGGCGTGCGAGCGTGGTGTCGCGGGTCCGCGAGCTCGAGCGGGTGCGGGACCGGTTCGCGTATGCGAACACCGTGGCGGTCTTCGACGCCCCGTTCATCGTCCTGTCGCTGCTCGCCGTGGCCTTCGTCGGCGGCTGGCTGGTTCTCGTCCCGGTCGTCTACCTGCTCGTTTTCCTGGGCATCGCCCGGTGGATCAGCGAATTCGTCGTCGCGGGGTCGCGCCAGGCCGGACCCGCCATCACCGAGCGCGAGGCCATGCTCTCGGATCTCGCGGAGCAGGCCCCGGCGCTGCTCGGGACTCGCGCCGCGACCGGGTGGAGACATCGTTTCCTCGAGGTCTCGGCCGCCGCCGTGCGTGGCGGCTACGTGCAGGGGGCGCGCCTCGGGCTCGCCCAGTCCGCCGCCTATGTGCTCGGCACCGGCGCGGCCCTCGCCACCCTCGTCGTCGGCCTCGAGCTGATCCTCGCCGGGGCCATGTCGCCCGGCGGACTGATCGCCAGCATGCTGCTCATCTGGCGCATCACTGCGCCCGCGCAGGCCGTGTTCCTCGCCTTCGGGCGGCTGCGCCAAATCGAAGCCGCGCGGAGCCAGGTCGAGCGCTTCTTCGCGACGCCGTACGACGGCGCCGACGCCGCCGCCGGCGGGAAGGCGCCGGCCGACCTCGCGCCGCGCAGCCTGACCTTCGAGCGCGTCAGCTTCCGCTATGCCAGCGACCAGGAGCCGGCGCTCGCCGGCGTCTCATTCAAGCTCGAGCCGGGAGAGATGCTCGCGGTGGTCGGCCCGAACGGGGCCGGCAAGACCACCCTGCTGCGCCTGGCGGCCGGCCTCCTGGAGCCACAGGGCGGGCTGGTGCTGATCGGCGAGCGCAACCTGCGCCAGTTCGACCCGCAGGACCTGCGGCTCGTCGTCGGCTATTACCCGGAGCACCCGGCGACCTTCAGCGCGACTCTCGGCGACAACCTCCGTGCCGCCGCGCCCGGCGCGGACGACGAGGCCCTGCGCGGCGCGGTGCGCGGCGCCTGGCCCGAGGGGCTCGGCGACCACCTGCCGGACGGTCTCGACACCCGCCTGCCCATCCCCGAGAGCCAGGGGATCGCGGAAGCGGATGACCAGCGCATGGGCCTGGCTCGCGTGCTGCTCAAGCCCGCGCCGCTGCTGATCGTGTCCGACCCGTTTGAGAGCGCCGGTCCCGAGGCGCCCGCCCAGATCCGGGCCTTCCTGGAGCAGGGCAAGGCCTTCCTCCAGGCCATGCGCGGCCGCAGCACGATCGTGCTCGCGACCCAGAACAAGGAACTGATCGCCCTCGCGGACAAGGCCCTGGTTCTCGACAAGGGCCAGGCCGTGCACTTCGGCCCGTTGTCCCAGCCTGGCCAGGGCGCCTCCGTCACAAACCCAGGAAGTCCGTCATGAGCGACACTACGAATTCTGCCAAGCCCGATCCGGTGCGCGCCGTCGAGCTGGAGCTCGGGGGCGGGCCCCTCGACCGCGCCATCCGCGCCGGCACCCTGCTGATCGTCGCCGCCGTCCTTGCCGTCCTGGCCTGGACCCTGATCGCGCGGGTCGACGAGATCGCGCGGGCCATGGGCCAGGTGAAGCCGATCGGCGACGTCCAGGTGGTCGAGTCGCGCGACGGCGGCCGCATCGAGGAACTGCTGGTCCGCGACGGGGACCGCGTGCGCAAGGGCGACGTGATCGCGCGGTTCAAGCGTACGGGCAGCGAGGCCGAGCTCAAGGTCGCGCTCGCCAAGCAGGCCACCCTGCTCATGGAGATCAAGCGCCACACGGTGTTCGCCGAGGGCGGCGAGCTCGATCTGGAAAAATACCGCGCGGATTTCCCGTGGATCGTGGCGCGCGAGCTTGACGCCTTTGCCGCGCAGCGCCGGCTGCTGGAGGCGGAGCAGGAAATCGCCCGGGTGAAACTGGCCGAGAAGCGGGCCGAGCGCCTCGCCCTGGACACGCAGATCCCCGCCATCGAGGCCCAGAAGAAGTCGACCGAAAAGTCGCTGGCGATCTATGAGAGCCTCTCGGACAAGCAACTCGCCTCGAAGATCGACCTGGCGAAGGCCATCCAGGAGGACGCCGCAATCGCACGCCAGCTCGCCGAGTCCGTTGGCCGCCGCGAGGTGGTCACCGAGGAGATCCGCGAGGTGGAGAAGACGGTGGAGGAGATCCGGACGAAGTTCGTCGCCGAGGCCCTGGAGAAGCGCGCGACGGCGAGCGCCGAGGCCCGGCAGGTTCAAGAGCAGCTCGAGGCCCTCAAGGAGAAGGTCGAGGAGACGGTCGTGCGCTCGCCCGTCGATGGCGTCGTGCAGTCCGTGCCAAAGACGCGGGCCGGCGAGGTCATCGAGCCCGGCGGCAAGGTGGCAGAGATCGTCCCGGCGGGCGGCGGTCTGCAGATGGTCGTGCGGCTCGCGCCGCGGGACGTCGGCTTCGTCCGCAAGGGCCAGCCGGCCAAGGTAAAGATCGACGCCTTCGACTACAGCCGCTACGGCGCGCTGGCGGGGACTGTGGAGCGCGTGTCCCCGACCACCTTCGTCGACGAGCGCGGCATCGCCTACTACGAGGTTGCAATCGCGCTCGCGAAGTCCCATTTCGGCAATGACCCGGCCCAGTTCGGCCTCGTGCCCGGCATGACGGGCGAGGCGGACATCAAGACCGGCGACAAGACCGTCTTCCAGTACCTGTGGAAGCCGGTCTACGAAAGCCTGGACCTGGCCTTCTCTGAACGTTGAGCGTCGACCAAACGCATTTTCCCCTGCCTCGCGCAGGGAGATCGGTCGCCGGTGCCGGCGCCGGCCTCCTCGCGCTGACTCCCTCGTCCGCCACCGGTCGCAACGCAGCGACCGACAAATGGCGCATTGAGTTATGTGCTTGGCGCCCTGGGTCAAGCGCGGGGCGGTCGCATCGTCCAATCTTTCCCCTGGAGGAGCCCCGGCGATCGGCGACTCCCGACTTGCTGCGCGGCCCCCGATGACGACGGCCAACGGCAACGAGAACCGCCACGGATGGCCATCCTGGATACTGCCGAGAGATCTCTGACATGAGCGAGCATCCCCCGATCCGCCCGACCGACCCGAACGCCGCTGCGACCGCTGCCGGCGCCGAACAGATCGCCGCCGGCCTGAATGCGCCGGGGGCCGCCGCACTCAAGCCGCTCAAGCCCGCGGTCATCGAGGAGATCTTCGGCTGGGCCTTCGGGAACGCGCACGGCGCGGTGCTCGTCGCCGGCCTGCCGGAGGGTGCCGCACTGTCGTCAGGCGAGCCGGGCGGGGAGGGCACCTGGCGGGTGCCGGCCGCGGACCTTGCGGGCCTCAAGATCGCGCTGCCGGCAGACTTCGCCGGCCCGCTGACGCTGACCTTGACGCAGGAAGGGGCCGGCGCAGCGGCATCGCGCGCGTTCACGCTCGGAGCCGGGGATCTTGGCTCGCGCCTCGAGGGCGCGGCGCCGATCGCGCACACGGCGGGCGGCGCGGGCGACGGGCTCGTGCCCGGCGCGCTCCCAGGCCTAGGGGGTGGCGGTGCGGCGACGCGGGGGGCGGCGGGCGCGCCGTCGCCTACCGCGGGCGGGGTGGCGGCTTCCGCGGCCGCGCCCGGGGGAGACTCGCCTGACGTCCCCGCCGCCGGCACCGCAAGAACATCCGGCGCGGGCGCGGCGCAGGCGCAGTTGTCAGCCACCGCCGCTACGATCGGAGCGAGCACGTCGCCCGCGCAGGCGGCCACCACGACCCCGACGCCCGCCGCGATCACCGGCACCGACGCGGGCGCGGTCACCGAAGACCAGGGCGGGCCCTTGGGCGTGCTCATCACGCAGGGTCACCTCACGGCCACCGGCACCGGCGGAAGTGCGTCCAGCTTCCTCCAGCAGGCCGGCACCGGCACCGGCGGCTATGGCCACTTCGCGATCGGGCCCGACGGCACCTGGACCTACGTCGCCGACAACGGCCAGGCGGCGATCCAGGGCCTCAAGACCGGTCAGCGGATCACCGACAGCTTCGTGGTCACCAGCGCGGACGGCGTCCGGCACACGATCACCGTGGGCATCAATGGCACCGACGACAAGGCGGTCATCGGCGGCACGGCCGTCGGCAGAGTGACCGAGGACAGCCGGGTCACGGTCGCGGGCAAGCTCACGGTGACGGACGTCGACGCCGGCCAGGCTGCGCTCGTGCCGCTGCAGAACGCCGCCGGCGCGCACGGCACATTCACGGTCAACGCCGACGGAACGTGGAATTACCAGCTCGACAACGCCCAGCCCGACGTCCAGGCCCTCAAGACCGGCGACACCATCACCGACACCCTCACGGTGTCGACCATCGACGGCACCACGCAGCAACTCACCGTCACCATCCAGGGCACGGATGACCGCGCCGTCATCGCCGGCACGCCGGTTGGCACGGTGACCGAGGATACGCAGTCGCCGTTCTCCGGCAAGCTCGACATCACCGACCCGGACAAGGGCCAGGCGGAAGTCATCGCGCAACCGCACGTCGACGGCGCGCACGGCTTCTTCACCGTCGCCGTCGACGGCAGCTGGACCTACACCCTGAGCCCCACCGATGCCGCCGTGCAGGCCCTGCGCCCGGGCGATGCGCCGCTCACCGACACGATCACCGTCACCAGCAAGGACGGCACCGCCAGCCAGACGCTCACCGTCTACATCCAGGGAACCAACGACGCCCCCACGCTGCAGGCCGTAACCCAGCGTGTTGACGAAGACGGCGCCATCCTCCACGGCCGAGTCATCGGCCATGACGTCGACAGCACCGACATCCTCGTCTATGGCACCACCCAGGCGGTGCCCGGCTTTGCCCTGCATGCCGACGGCAGCTACGACTTCGACCCCTCCGGCCCGGCCTGGCAGCACCTCGCCCCCGGCGCCCAGCAGATCATCAACATCCCCGTCACCGTCACTGACCAGGCGGGTGCCAGCAGCACCGAAACCCTGCAGATCACCGTCACCGGCACCAACGACGCCCCCACCCTGATGGTCATGCCGCCGATGGCCAGCTTCGAGGGCAGCCCGCCGATGCACGGCCGGCTCGCCGCGCTCGATGTCGATGACCACGACACGCTCACCTACCGCGCCACCGCCCCGGTCGCCGGCTTCACGCTCAATGCCGACGGCAGCTACACCTTCGACCCGGCTGATCCGGCTTACGAGCATCTAAGCTTCCAGCAGCACCAGACCATCAACATTCCGGTCGAAGTCGTCGACAGCGCCGGTGCCACTGCCAGCCGCACGATCCAGCTCACTGTCACCGGCACCAACGACGCGCCCACGCTGAATGTGCTCCCGCCACGCAACGTCGCCGAAGGTGGCGCTGCGGTTTCCGGCCAGCTCACCGCCACCGACACCGACGACGGCGCCACGCTCAGCTACAGCCTCGGCCAGACCGTGCCCGGCTTCACGCTCCACGCCGACGGCAGCTACAGCTTCGACCCCGCCGACCCGCACTACAACGGCCTGCCGGCCGGGCAGAAGGCCATCATCAGCGTGCCCGTGATCGTCACCGATGAACACGGCGGGCACAGCAACGGCCAGATCCAGATCACCGTCACCGGCACCAACGACGTGCCCATGGTCGGCGGCATCGACCATGCGGTCGGCTCCATCACCGGGGCGCAGGGTCACACGCTCTCCATGTCCGGCAGCCTCGCGGTCATCGACCTCGATCAGGGCGAAAGCCAGTTCCAGGCCCAGTTGCTCAAGGGCAGCTACGGCGTGCTGCAGATCGGGGAAGATGGACACTGGAGTTACGTCGCCGACACCACGCAGGCGGCCCTCAACCAACTCCCGGCCAACGGCCATGTCGACGAGCACTTCACCGTCATGACCGCCGACGGCACCACTCATAGCATCGACCTCCAGCTCAAGGGCAGCAAAGCCCCCGCCATCTTTGCCGGCACTTCGTCGGGCATGGTGCAGGAAGACCAGTCCGGCGTCATCCGCCATCACCTCGATGTGATGGACCCCAATGCCGGTGAGGCGGCCGTCCAGCCGCTCGACCAGGCCACGCACTACGGTCACTTCACCATCGCCGCCAACGGTGACTGGAGCTACCAGCTCGACAACGCCAACCCCGATGTGCAGGCCCTCATCGCCGGCAAGACGCTCACCGACAGCATCCTCGTCGGCAGCGTCGATGGCACGCCCAAGATGATCACGCTCACCATCCTGGGCACCAACGATGTGGCCGTGATCAGCGGCACCCACGCGGGGGATGTGATCGAAGACAACACCGGCACCGGCACCACGCTCACCGCCGACGGCCAGCTCACCGTCGCCGACCCCGATGCCTCTCAAGAC
>Ga0209594_1001875_pt1 | contig 10146 bp, 7 predicted proteins | sample AshMeaCrysSpring_FD_184126 | JGI IMG/M metagenome (GOLD analysis project Ga0209594, IMG submission 184126) | Groundwater microbial communities from Big Spring, Nevada to study Microbial Dark Matter (Phase II) - Ash Meadows Crystal Spring... | ecosystem: Environmental > Aquatic > Deep subsurface >...
CGAACCGGCGCCGTGTCGGGTCGATCGCGCGCCGGCCTAGAACGTGTAGGCGACGCGCGCGCCGTAGGAACGGCCGCGCGGATCGGCCACGCGCGGATCCCATCCCGCGCCCGCCGCGAAGTCGAGGTTGTGCGCGGTGAAGGGCGGGTCGGTGTCGAACAGGTTCTTGATGCCGGCCGTCAGCGTGAAGTTCTTGAAGCCGGTGTACGTCAATGTCAGGTGGTAGATCGTGTAGCTGTCGACCTCCGGGTCCCAGCCCGGCGGGACCGTGCCGATGGGCTTCCAGTCCTTGTAGCCCGTCACGAACTGCTGCGTGAGCGTGCTGCTCCACGGTCCCTGCGTGTAGGTGAACGCGGCAGTGTGCTTCCAGCGCGGGTAGAGGTCGCGGTCGTTCCACTGGCCGGCGAGCTCCGTGTACGGCTGTGTATCGAACACGCGACCGCGGAAGCTGTCGATGTAGGTGCCGTCCAGCGTCGCGTTCCAGCGCCCCTTGTCGAAGGTGCCCTTGAACGCGAGCGACAGGTCGGTGCCGCGCGTGATGTCGCCGGCGGCGTTCACGAAGCCCGCCCGGATGTAGCCGCCGGGGCCGTCGAGCCACCCGTTGGTGCCGCGCACCAGCGCCTCCGGGAAGGTCGTCCAGTTGGCGAGCACCTGCTGCGGCGTGAGCTCGTAGATGCGGTCGGTGCGCTCGACCTGCCAGAGGTCGACGCTGCCCGAGAACCACCGCACCGGCTCCACCACGAAGCCGACGTTCCACTGCTTGGATTCCTCCGGCTTCAGGTCGGCGTTGCCGCCCTGGCGGGCGTTGGGACGGATCGCGCACACCGAGAGGTCGCCCGGGTTGAGCGGGCAAAGCACCGGGTCGGCGACGTTGCCGGGCACCGGCGCGTCCGCCTGGGCGCCGTAGAGCTGGAAGAAGCTCGGGGCGCGGAAGCCCGTGCCGTAGGAGCCGCGGAACAGCAGTTCCGGAATCACGTTCCACTTGGCGCCGACCTTCGGGTTGGTCGTGCCGCCGAAGTCGCTGTAGTTGTCGTGGCGGACGGCGACCTGCGCCTCGAAATTCTTGAAGACGGGGATCGCCAGCTCGCCGTAGACGGCCGTCACGTCGCGCGACACCTTCGGGAACTCGGCGTCGAAGGCGGCCTGGTATACCGGCTGCGTCGATCTCGAGCCGTCCGAGAACTTGTAGCTCTCCCGGCGGAAGTCGAAACCGACGGCGAACGCGAGGCTTCCGGCGGGCAGCTTCATCATCTCGCCGCTGATCGCGCCGTCGAACTGCAGCAGCGACGACTCGCCGCCGAAGAGCCGCGTGCCGTCGGCACGCGCGGCGTCCAGGAGGGCCGTCGCCTGCGCGGTCTGCGACTGGCCGGGCATCAGCCATGGGTTGTACAGGCCGCTGCCGAGCAGCGCGGTCAGGGGCGCCGTGAACATGTAGCCGCGCCCCAATACGGACTCCGCCTCGCTGCCGGACGTGGAGAGCCCCACCTTCCAGTCGTACCTTCCGCCGATGACGCCCTCGAGGCCCGCGAGCAGCCGGTAGGCGTCCGTCGTGGTCTCGATCTCCCGGCCGCCGCAATCGGTGCACCGCAAGCGGTAGGCGATCGGCAGGTTGCGGTTGAAGGTGGGGATGTAGGCCGAGAGATCCTGGTAGTAAGGGCCGTTGACCGGGTAGTTCGCCGCGCCGCCGGGGGCAACGAGGCGGCTGGTGATCTGCAACGGCTCGAACTGCTTCTTGGCCACGGTGCGCGAGGCGACGATCTCGGCGAAGGCGGTGAGGTCGTTGTCCACCTGGAAAGTGCCGCGCGAGACGAGGTTCACGCGATCGACGGGCTGGATCAGCACCGCCGAGCCGCCGTAGTCGAAGGCGCAGGCCCAGCGGAAGCCCGGGTTGTTCCACAACGCGGCCTGGTACTGCGTCATGCCCGGGTAGGACTCGCAACCGCTGGTGAAGGCGAGCAGGTTGGCGCGGTTGTAGGACTGCGTGCCCGTGGAGGGCAGGCGGAAGCTCGTGCCCAGCGCGGTGCCGGAGGCGGCGTCCACCGTCGCGAAAGGCGTGCCCACGGTGTCCGGGGACAATCCGCGCTCCGGCTGGTAGCCGTTCGAGAACTTGCGCTCGTTGCCGTCCAGGATCTCCTGGCGGTCGATCGCCACGTTCACCATGAAGTTGTACTTGTCCCTGGCAAGGTCGCCCCAGCCGGCCAGCGCGTTGGCGCGGTAGATGTTGCCGCCGCCCTCCTCGGTGACGTCGAACGCCCCCGCCACCTCGGTGCCGGTGAAGTCGCGCCGCAGGATGAAGTTGATGACGCCGCCGATGGCGTCCGTGCCGTAGATGGCCGAGGCGCCGTCCTTCAGGATTTCCACGCGCTGGATGGCCGCGAACGGGATGGAGCTCAGGTCGACGGCGTTGCCCTTGGCGCCGTGCGTCGACACGCGCCGTCCGTTGAGCAGCACGAGGGTATTGGAGGCGCCCAGGCCGCGCAGGTTCGCGCTGGAGTTGCCGTTGTTGTTGCGGTCCGTGGTGCCCAGCTGGATGCCGACGTTCGACGAGAGGTTGTCGGCGCCGGTGCCGTTCGCCGAGATCGACATCACGAGCTGCTCCGTGCTGGTGAAGCCGCGCTGCAGGACCTCCTCGCGCGTGATCACCTGCAGCGGCAGCGCGCCCTCCTCCTGCACCCGCTTGATGCTCGAGCCGGTGACCTCGACCTTTTCGATCTTCTGGGCCTGCTGCGCCAGCGCGGGGCCGGCGGCAAAGACGAGCGCGACGACGTGCGCGAGCTTGGCGTTCTTCCTCAAGGCGGTCTCTCCCTCTCTCCTGTGTCGTTGTTATGGTGACGCGTCCGCGGATGCGGTGCGGGTTCCCGGGGACCGCGCGCCGTGATGCCACTACACTTACTACCCCTTCGATCGCCGCACTTTGCTGCCAACGGTGGACAAATGCAACACCTCGGGATTTGCGTGGCCGTGGCCGCGCTGGCGCTGCCCTGCGCCCTGCAGCCTGCCCGCGCCGAGCTCCCCGCGCCCGTCGCGGCGGGGCTTCGCGCAGCCGGGATCCCGGCCTCAGCCGCGGGCGCCATCGTCCTCGACGCGCGCACGGGCGAGACGGTGCTGGCGCACCGCTCGGACGAGAGCCTGCCGCCCGCCTCCACGATCAAGCCCCTCACGGCCCTCGTGGCGCTGGAGAAGCTGGGTCCCGCGTGGCGCGGCCGGACCCAGCTGGTGACCGAGGCCGCCGTCGCCGATGGCGTTCTGCAGGGCGACCTCGTGCTGCGCGGCGGCGCCGACGCCGACTTCGACTGGGTGGCCCTGCAGCGCATGCTGCTGGTGCTGCGCAACAAGGGCGTGCGCGAGGTCGCGGGCGACCTCGTCCTCGATCGCAGCCTCTTCGACCCGCCGCGCACCGACGTCGGCCTGCCGCCCTTCGACGACGAGCCGGAGTTCCGCTACAACGTGATCCCCGACGCGCTGCTGGTGAACACGCACCTCCTCGGGCTCGAGCTCGAGTCGGATGGCGAGTCCCTGCGCGTCGAGACGCAGCCCGCCCTGGACGGGGTGACGGTCGAGCCGGCCATGGCCCTCGACGACACCGCGTGCGACCGCTGGGACGACGTCTGGAAGACCCCCGCCGTGGTCCGTGACGACAGCGGCGCGGTCCGCATCCGCCTGCAGGGACGCTTTCCGAAGTCCTGCTCGGCGTCCACGCGGATCGCCGTCCTCGACCGCACGGACTACATCGACCGTCTCTTCCGCACGCTCTGGCGCGGCCTCGGCGGGAGCCTGCGCGGCCGCACGCGCGAGGCGGCGCAGCCCGGCGGGCGGGTGCTTGCGGAGCATGCGTCGCGCCCGCTCGCGGAACTCGCGCACGACATCAACAAGCGCTCCGACAACCCCGTCACGCGGCTCGTCTACCTGGCGCTCGGCGCGCTGGACGACGGACCGGCCGGCGGCGCCACCGCCGCGAGGGCCGAGCGGCAGGTGCGCGAATGGCTGCGCGCGAAGGGGATCGACGACCGGGGCCTGGTGCTGGACAACGGTTCGGGCCTCTCGCGCAAGGAACGCATCCGTCCCGACCAGCTGGCGCAGGTGCTGCGCGCCGGGCGCACGAGCCTCTGGTCGCCCGAGTTCATGGCGAGCTTCCCGATCGCCGGGGTGGACGGCGCCCTGCGCCGCCGCCTGAAGGAGAGCCCCGCCGCGCAGCGTTCGCGCCTGAAGACGGGATCCCTGCGCGACGTCTCCGCCATCGCCGGCTTCGTCGACGGCCCGGCGGGCGAGACCTACGTCGTCGTGGCGATGATCCACCACGAACGCGCGAAAGGGGCGGTGGCGCGCCCCATCCTCGACGCGCTGGTCGATGCCGTGGCGAGGGGCGCCCTGCGCCCGCCGCGCAACCGGGCCATGTAACATTCAGGCTTCGCCACGCGCGGCGCGGCCCCCGCGACCGCCCGCCCCCGACGCCACGATGTCACCCACTCCCCGATACCTCATCCGCGGCGGCCAGCCCGTCGGCGGCCGCGTGCGAAGCCTCGGCGCCAAGAACTTCGCCACCAAGGCGATGGTGGCGGCCCTGCTCGCGGAAGGGAAGACCACCCTGCTCAACACGCCGCGCATCGGGGACGTCGACATCACCTGCGACCTCCTCGCGGCCGCCGGCGCGACGCTGGCCTGGAGCGGCGACGCGGACCTCGAGATCGACGCCGCGAGCATCCGCTCCGCGCGCGTGCCGGTGCCCGACAGCGGCTCGAACCGCATTCCCATCCTGCTGCTGGGCGTCCTCCTGCACCGCCTCGGGGAGGCGCAGGTGCCCGTGGTTTCCGGCTGCAACATCGGCGCGCGCCCGGTGGACTTCCACCTGACGGCGGCGCGCATGTTCGGCGCCGAGATCGAGATCTCGCGCGGCGGCTACCACGCCTCGCGCAAGGGTCCGCTGGTGGCCTGCCACTACACGCTGCCCTATCCATCCGTCGGCGCGACCGAGAGCTGCCTCTACCTGGGCGTGCTCGCCAAGGGCACCAGCATCATCGAGAACGTCGCCACCGAGCCGGAGATCATTGCCCTCATCACCATGCTCAACGCCATGGGCGCGCGCATCCAGCTGCGCCCCAACCGCGAGCTCGTCATCGAGGGCGTCGAGCGCCTCTACGGAACGCGGTTCGAGGTGCTGGGCGACCGCATCGAGGCCGCGTCGTGGGCCGCGCTCGCCGCCGCCACCGACGGCGAGATCACGGTCGACGGCATCGATCCCGCGACGCTCATCAACTTCTTCGGCCCCTTCAACGCGGTCGGCGGCGGCGTGTCCATCGAGGGCCCGAAGTCGATCCGCTTCTTCCGCCGCCACGCGCTGCGCAGCATCGTGCTGGAGACCGACGTCTTCCCGGGCTTCGCCACCGACTGGCAGCAGCCGTTCGCGGTGATGCTCACGCAGGCGGCGGGCGCCTCCGTGATCCACGAGACGGTGTACGAGCGGCGCTTCGACTACCTCGAGGCGCTCGCCGCCCTGGGCGCCAAGACGCAGATCGAGACCGGCTGCCTCGGCTCGGTCGACTGCCGCTTCCGCGGCCGCGACTTCCCGCACAGCGCCATCATCCTCGGGCCCACGCCGCTGCACTCGGAAGGGCTCACGCTCGACGTGCCCGACCTGCGCGCCGGCCTCGCCTACGTCATGGCGGCGGCGCTCGCGAAGGGCGAGACCACCATCACGTCGATCTCGCGCATCGAGCGCGGCTACGGCGCCCTCATCGAGCGCACGCGCGGGCTGTCGCTGGATATCGCGCTCGCGTAGGACATGGCCGCGGCCGGCTTTCCCTTCCGCTCGCAGAACACCTTCCTCGGCGCGCCGGCCGGCGCGGCGGGCCGGCCCTTCGCGGTCGCAGGGCTGCCGTGGGACGGGGCGGTCACGAACCGTCCGGGCGCGCGCTTCGGCCCGGACGCCATCCGCCGCGCGAGCCGCATGCTCTGCGACGGCATCCACCCCCACTTCGACGTCTCCCCCGCGGACGCCCTCACCGACCTGGGCGACCTGCCGCTGCCGAACACGGGACTGGAGGCGATGCGTGAGGCGATGGCCCCGCAGGTCGAGGCGATCCTCGCCCGCCACCACGCCTGCTGGCTGGGCGGCGACCACTCGGTGACGCTGCCGCTGCTGCGCGCCTACCGCGCCCGCCTCGGCCGGCCGCTCGCGCTCGTGCACTTCGACGCCCACTGCGACACCTGGACCGACCACTTCGGCGAGCCCTCGGGCCACGGCACTTGGGCGTACGAGGCGCTGCGCGAGGGGCTCGTGGCGCCTTCCGCAACGATCCAGGTCGGCATCCGGTCCCCGGGCATCCGTTCGGCGCGCGAGTTCGTGGCCGAGGCCGGCGGGCGCGTCTTCACGGCGCGCGAGCTGCGCGGCCGCGAAAGCCCGGCGCAGCTGGCCGACGTGGTGGCCGAGATCCGGCGGCGCATCGCGGCGGCCGGCGACCCGCCCACCTACCTCTCCCTCGACATCGACTGCCTCGACCCCGCGTTCGCGCCCGGAACCGGCACGCCGGAGCCCGGCGGGCTCACCAGCGGCCAAGTGCTCACCCTGCTCGAGGAACTCCAAGACCTTCCGTGGGCCGGCATGGACTGCGTCGAGGTGGCGCCGGCCTACGACCACGCCGAGCTCACCAGCGCCGCCGCCGCCACCTTCATCTGGACCTACCTCGCGGGACGCGTCGCGAAGGGTCCCCCGCCCGGAACCGCCCCCGCATGAGCATCGACACCGACTCGCTGCAGTTCAAGTCCGTCACCTACGCCGGCCTTGCCGCCGGCCCCCGCCTCGTCGTGACCGGCGCCGTGCACGGCAACGAGACCTGCGGCCCCCGGGCGATCCTGCGCGTGATCGAGGATCTCGACGCGAAGCGCCTCGTCATCGCCGCCGGGACGGCCACCTTCGTGCCCGTGGCCAATCCCCTCGCCTACGCGAAGGGCGAGCGCGCCGGCGACCGCAACCTCAACCGCAACCTCGCGCCCACCGACAACCCGGCCGACTTCGAGGACCACGTCGCCAACTGGCTGTGCCCGCTGCTCGCGCGGCACGACGTCCTGCTCGACCTGCACTCCACGCAGGCGAGGAACGGCGCCTTCTGCATGCTCGGGCCCCGCGACAACGACGGCCCGCTGCAGCCCTTCCGGCAGGAGGCGCGCGAGCGCGCCCTGGCGCTGCGGCTCGGCGTGCGCCGGTTCGTCGACGGCTGGCTGGAGACCTATGCGAAGGGCGTCGAGCGGCGCGTGCAGCGCATCGGCAGCCCGGCCTCGCGGGCGGAGGTGCTCAACACCGATCCCAGGTACGGCGTCGGCACCACCGAGTACATGCGGACGCAGGGCGGCTGCGCGCTGACGCTCGAGTGCGGGCAGCACGACGACCCCGAGTCGCCCGAGGTCGGCTACCGCGCCATCGTCAACGCGCTGGCGCACCTCGGCCTCACGCGCGGCGGCGCGCCCGTGCCCGTGGAGGATTTCGAGTACCTGAGCCTCACCGAGGTGACCGACCGCCTGCACGCCGACGACGCCTTCAGCCAGAATTGGCGCGGCTTCGACCGCGTCGCCCGCGGCGACCTCATCGGGACTCGCCACGATGGCACGCGCATCGAGGCCGAGTTCGACGGCTTCATCCTCTTCCCGAACCCGAAGTCCCTGCCCGGCAACGAGTGGTTCTACCTCGCGCGGTCGCGGCCGCCGGGAGAGCTGGCGCCGCTCTACTGAGCGACGACCGGAACGGAACCGCGGATGCTCCCGGAAGCGTGGCGCGACGCCCTGGACCCGGAGGGGACGGCGGCGCTCGCGGCGCTGGAGGCGAGGCTCGCCCGCGAAGCCGCCGAGGCCGAAATCTTCCCGCCGCTGACGGCCCGGTACCGGGCGCTGGAGCTCGTCGCGCCGGAAGCGGTGCGGGTCGTCATCCTCGGGCAGGACCCTTACCATCGGCCCGGACAGGCGACGGGGCTCGCGTTCTCGGTACCGCGCGGGGTGCGCTTGCCGCCTTCGCTGCGCAATGTCTACCGTGAACTGAAGGAGGACCTCGGCGTCGAGCCCCCCGGCCATGGGGATCTTTCCAGCTGGGCGTCGCAGGGCGTGCTGCTGCTGAACACCGCCCTGTCGGTGCGCAGCGGCGAGCCGGCCTCGCACGCCGGCTACGGGTGGCACGCCGTCACGGGGGCGCTGCTGCGCTTCGCGTCGCGGGTGGCGCCGCCGTCGGCCTTCCTGCTCTGGGGTGGGCACGCGCAGTCGCGCGCCGCGTACATCGACGAGTCCCGCCATTGCGTATTGGCGGCCGGGCACCCATCGTTCTTCTCGCGACACCTGTTCCTGGGGTGTCGGCATTTCTCGCGGGCCAATGCGTTTCTGCGGGATAACGGGCGGCGAGACGTGCGCTGGGAGCAAGGCAAGAGCAGTTTAAGATAGCGAACTGAAACGAAACCAATGACCTCCATTGTAAGAACAAGGGGATTTTCCGTGCCATCCAAACATGCGTTCGCCGTTGCTCTTCTTGCAGTCGCGATTTCACCAGCGAGCTTCGCTCAAAAGGAGCCGCCGAGAGACGAGTTCTTTTGGCTGAGCCAGATCAACAAGGCCTCGGCCGTCATCAATGTCGACGAGGGGCTGCTGGACCCGGCATTGGCTCCCCGCATCGCGGCCGGTATTGCCAAGGTCATCAATGACGGAAACCAGCCTGGCGCGAAGCGGCCTTCCGCGGTGATCGCGTACGAGCCCTTGCTGATTGCCGCGGCAGGTCAGGAAGTCACTTTGCTGCACGCCGGTCGCTCCAGCCAGGACATGTTTGCCACCTACCGAGCGGCCATCCTGCGCGACAACCTGCTCGCGCTGGCTACTCAGCTGAACAAGACTAACGAGGCGTTGGTCGCGCTGGCGCAAAAGCACGTCAATACCATTGTTCCCAACTACACCAACGGGGTGGCGGCACAGCCCAACAGCTACGGACATTACCTTCTCGGGCACGCAGCTGGGCTGGAACGCGATGGCGAAAAGATTCGGCAGGCTTACGCGCGCATTGATCGCTCGGCCATGGGAACGACCGTGCTCAACGGGACCAGCTGGCCGCTGAATCGCACCCGGATGGCGGAGTACCTCGGTTTCGCGAGGATTGTCGAAAACGCCTACGACGCATCGCAAATCTCGTCGACCGAGCACCCCGTGGAAGTCGGGGCCATCGTGTCCAGCATCTCGCTTCGCGCCGGCCACTTCGTCCAGGACGTATTGACACAGTATGCGCAGTCGAGGCCGTGGATGCTGCTCCAGGAGGGCGGCGACAATACCTATGTGTCAAGTGCCATGCCTCAAAAGCGCAACCCGGGACTCCTCAACGATACGCGCGAGAACGCCTCGACCGCCATAACGCTTGCGCTGGGCCCGATGATTCGTGCGCACAACATAACGCCTGGCATGCCCGACGCCAAGCGAAGCCGCGACAGCAGCGAGATGGTACGCAGCGCCATCCGCGTCCTGCAAGGCTGGGAGAGGATCCTCAACTCCCTGGTGATCAACCCAGAGCGTGCGCTAGAGGAACTCAACAGCGACTGGACGGCGTCACAGGAGCTGGCGGACGTCCTCATGCGCAAGTACAAGCTGCCCTTCCGGGTCGGCCACCACTTCGCGTCCGAAGTGGTGACTTACGCCAAGGCCAACAATATCCGGCCGCTGGACTTTCCCTACAAGGAAGCGCAACGCATCTATCGGGACGCCGTCAAGGGAGTGGACACCAGCGGCGACCTGCCCATGTCCGAGCAGGAATTCCGCGCCACCCTGAACCCGGTCGACATCGTGAGAAACCGCGCGACGGTCGGCGGGCCGCAGCCCGCCGAAATGCAGCGCCTGCTGGCCCTTTCAAAGAAGAACATCTCGGAGCAGGGGCAGTGGATCCAGGCTCGCCGCGGAACCATCGACAAGGCGATGGCCAAGCTCGATGCCGACTTCGGGAAATTGCTGAAGAACTGACGGCAGAAGATCGAGCGGCGGGGGCTCCAGCGCCCCTGCCGCCGCAGGCCGCCTACCCCATCTTGCGCGCGAGATAGCGCATCAGCGGGCCCACCACCGGCAGCTTCGCGTAGAGCTCTCCCGCCGCGTCCCAATAGTCGCGGTGGTAGGTGACGCGCCCGTCGGGGCCGAAGCGCA
>Ga0209594_1001879_pt1 | contig 10137 bp, 8 predicted proteins | sample AshMeaCrysSpring_FD_184126 | JGI IMG/M metagenome (GOLD analysis project Ga0209594, IMG submission 184126) | Groundwater microbial communities from Big Spring, Nevada to study Microbial Dark Matter (Phase II) - Ash Meadows Crystal Spring... | ecosystem: Environmental > Aquatic > Deep subsurface >...
CGCGACATGCGGGCGAACGTCGACGCCATCCGGGCGGCGCGTCACCGGGTTCTCGCACCGCATGGGACCGCGTCTCACAGGCCCGCCACGACCGAGATCGAGCAGCCCCCGTTGAACGAGCGGGCGTGCCTGGAGGTCTCGCTGCAAGCAATCCTGCCGAACGGGTCACCGGTGCTGTTCGAACCGATCGAAGCCAGGCCCGCCTGCAGCTGTTCCGAGTGCGCCCGTGCGCACGGCCTGCGGATCCACGCCGGCGACGAAATCCGGTTCCATGCGGGCGGACTGTGTGGGCATGGTAGCGATGCCTATGAGCAGACTCTCGGCATGTTCGAGCTTGCCGAGGTCCTGCTGCGGCAGGCCGGGATGGAGTTCCGCGACGTGGTGCGCACCTGGATCTATGTGCGCGACATCGACCGCGACTACGGGCATCTGAATCGGGCGCGCCGTAAGTTCTTCCACGTGCGAGGGATCGATCCGGTCCCGGCCAGCACCGGAATCGGCGGCGGGCCGGTCGCCGAGAAGCACGATCTGTGCCTCGGCGTGTACGCGGTGAGGGCGGGACATCCGATGACTCGGACCGTGATGACCTCGCCCACGCTCAACGAAGCAATGCAGTACGGCGCCGACTTCGTCCGCGGCATGAAGGTGGTAGAGACGAACAAGGTCGCCCTCCACGTGTCCGGAACCGCGAGCATCGACGAGCATGGCAGGACAGCCCATCGCGATGACTTCGAAGCCCAGGCGGATCGCATGCTCGTGAACATCGCGGCACTGCTGCACGGCCAGGACGCCGACTTCAAGGACATCGTCTCTGCGATCACTTACCTGAGGCATCCCGCGGACGCGGGGCGTCTCGTCAAGAAGCTTCACGAAGCCGGCTTCGAAGGATTCCCGCACGCGATGGTCACGGCGCCGATCTGCCGGCCCGATCTGCTTTGCGAAACCGAGGCGCTGGCGGTCCTGGCGAGAGTCGCGCCGGTCACCTCGGGCAGCATGTAGGCGGTTGCAGGGCTAGGAGCCCGTCCGAGTAATCGGTTCGTTACACTGGCGCGAGAGTGAGCGGGGATCAAGCGTCATGGCGAAGACCTTTCGCGAGTGGAACGTGGAGCAGGCGTGGTTGCTGCCGCCCTCGGTGCTGGATTTCGTGCCGGCGGATCATCTGGCGCACTTCGTGCGGGAGACGGTCCGCGAGCAGCTGGACCTGTCGGCGATTGTGCTCCCCTACGAGCAGGAGGAGCGTGGCTACCCGCCGTATCACCCGGTGATGATGACGGCGCTGCTGCTGTACGCCTACAGCCAGGGGGTGTACTCCTCGCGGCGGATCGCCCGGGCCTGCGAGGAGCGGGTCGACTTCATGGCCGTGACGGGGCTGAACCGGCCGGACTTCCGCACCGTGAGCGACTTTCGCAAGCGGCATCTGGCGGCGCTGCAGGGGCTGTTCGTACAGGTCCTGCAGCTGTGCCAGCGTGCCGGACTGGTGAAGCTCGGGCACGTGGCGCTCGATGGCACCAAGGTGAAGGCGAACGCCTCGAAGCACAAGGCGATGAGCTATGGGCGGATGCCGGAGACCGCAGCGCGCTTGAAGCGCGAAGTGCGCGCCTGGTTCGAGCGGGCCGCGACGCTCGACGCGGCCGAGGACCGTGAGCACGGGGCGCGGTGCGGCGATGAGCTGCCCGAGTGGGTGGCTGACAAGCAAGTGCGGCTCGAGAAGCTCCGCGCGGCGCAGGCGGCGCTCGAGGCCGAAGCGCATGGCGCGGGCCGCAGCGCGCCCGAGCCGAAGGCGCAGCGCAACTTCACCGACCCCGACAGCCGCATCATGAAGTCGGGCCAGGACTTCGTGCAGGGCTACAACGCTCAGGCGGCCGTCGATCACACGGCACAGGTGATCGTCGCGCAGAGCCTCTCGAACCGTCCGACCGACGTGCAGCAGCTCGCGCCGATCGTCGCGCAGATCAAGCACAACACGGGCCGCCAGGCGCGGGAGCTCTCCGCCGACGCCGGCTACTGCTCGGAGGGCAACCTCGCCGTGCTCGCCCGTCACCATATCGATGGCTACATCGCCACCGGGCGCCAGTGTCATGGCGCGGCCTCGGCCACGGGTCGACGGCGCGGGCGGGCCGACACTCGAGTGGCCGCGATGCGCACCAAGCTTGCCCGCGCCGGGCGTCGCAGTCGGTACCGGTTGCGCAAGACGTTGCCCGAGCCGGTGTTCGGGCAGATCAAGCAGGCACGCGGCTTCCGGCAGTTCCTGTTGCGCGGTCTTGAGAACGTGCGCGGTGAATGGAGCCTGATCTGTACCGTCCACAACCTGCTGAAGCTGGCGCAGACAAGGAAACCGAGCTGACCACGACGCCGCTCGATGGCATTGCCGCACGCTTGCCGCGCTGTTCCCGAAAAGTCTCATATCTAATCGCATCTCGACAGCCCCGTCCCCAACTTCAGAAACGGTTACTCGGACGCGCTCCTAGCCGATCCTACTTCCGGCCCTTGACCCGGCGTATCAGTCGCCGGCGCTTTCGCACCTGCCGCGGCGTGAGCTCGTTGCGGCGACCCGCAAACGGATTCTCGTCGGTCCGGAACTCGATACGCATCGGCGTGCCCCTGAGCCGGAACCGCTCGCGAAAGAAATTCTCGAGATAGCGGCGATAGGCCTGCGGGACGTGCTGGGTCTGGTTGCCGTGGATCACCACGATCGGCGGATTGCGTCCGCCCTGGTGCGCGTAGCGGAGCTTGATACGCCGCCCCCGGACCAGCGGCGGCTGGTGGGCGATTACGGCCTGCTCCAGCGCGCTGGTCAGCTCCTTGGTCGGCAGCTCGCGCATCGCGGCGTCAAAGGCCGTGCGGACCATGCCGAGCAATTCGCCCACGCCGGTGCCGTGGCGGGCTGAGATGAAGTGCACGGGCGCGAAGGTCAGGAAATCGAGGCGCAGGTCGAGGCCGTCGCGGATCGCCTCGCGCTGGTCGGGCGGGATGCCGTCCCACTTGTTGACCGCGATCACCATTGCGCGGCCGCGCTCGGCCACCAGCCCGAGCAGGCTCGCGTCCTGCTCGGCGATCGACTCGTGCGCATCGAGCACGCCGACTACGACGTGAGCGTCCTCGATCGCCTGCAGCGTCTTGACGATGCTGAACTTCTCGACCGCCTCGCTCACGCGTGCGCGGCGACGCACGCCCGCGGTGTCGATCAGCGTGTAGCGCACGCCGTCGCGCTCGAAGGGCACGCGCACGGCGTCGCGGGTCGTGCCCGGCTCGTCGAAGGCGAGCAGCCGTTCCTCGCCGATCAGCCGGTTGATGAGCGTGGACTTGCCGACGTTCGGCCGACCCACCACCGCGACGCGGATGCCGTCCTCGCCCAGGCTCTCCGAGCTGTCCTCCGGTATCGGCAGCCCGTCCAGTGCCTGCCCGACCAGTGGCCCGATGCCCTCGCCATGCGAGGCCGAGATCGCCACGGGCGCACCGAAACCGAGCTGGTGGAAGTCCGCCGCCGCGATGTCCGGATCCAGCGACTCGGCCTTGTTCGCGACCACGAGCACCGGCCTGCCGCTGCGGCGCAGGACCCCCGCGACGTGCAGGTCTTCCGGCGTGCAGCCGGCACGGGCATCGACGAGTAACAGCACGCGGTCGGCTTCGGCCACGGCCTTTAGCGTCTGCTCGGCCATGAGCTGCTCGATGCCTTGCGTGGTCTCGACGAGGCCGCCCGTATCCACGACCACGCAGCGACGCTCGCCGACCTGCGCATAGCCGTACTTGCGGTCGCGAGTGAGGCCCGGCAGATCGGCGACCAGTGCGTCACGCGTGCGCGTGATCGCGTTGAACAGCGTGGACTTGCCGACGTTGGGTCGTCCGACCAGCGCGATGACGGGAAGCACGGTCAGCCGCCCTTGGCGACTCCGCTGCGAAAGGCGGTGATCTCGCCGCCGTCGTCGATCACGACTATGCGATCGCCCATCACCAGCGGTGCCGCCGAGATGCGCGTGCGACTCATGCGCTCGCGAGCCACGAAATTGCCACTGGCGCGGTCCATGAAATGCAGGTAGCCCTCGAAGTCACCGACCACCACCACACCACCCTCGGTCACGGCCGGCGCACCGAGGCCGCGCCGCTTGAGCGCCTGCTGCTGCCAGACAACGCTGCCGTCACGGCGCGCGAGCGCCACGACATCGCCATCCGAAGTGGCGACGTAGAGCTGGTCGCCATCGAGCGCGAGTCCACGGTAGCTCGACAGATCCCGCGCCCACCAGATCTGGCCGCTGTCGACCGAGATCATCGCCACGCGCCCCTGGTAACCCACGGCGTACACGTCGGCGCCCGAGACGTGCACCGCGCCGTCGACGTCCGCGAGCCGCTCGAGTTCCGAGCGCCCACGCGGCGAGCTCACCTGCGCCTGCCAGCGCGTCGCCCCGTCCGCCAGTCCCACCGACATGACCTTGCCGGAATCGAAGCCGCTGACCACCGCATCATCCGCGCGGACCGGCGGCGACGTGCCGCGCAGTGTGAGGCGCGGCACGAGGTCCTCGGCCATCCACAGTTCCTTGCCGTCAGCAGCGGCCAGCGCATGCAGCCGGCCAGCGACGGTGCGTACGACGACCCGATCGTCCGTGACCAGCGGCGGGGCGAGCACCTCGCCGCTCAGCTGCACGCGCCAGCGCTCCTGGCCGCTCGCAGCGTCGAGCGCCACGAGCTTGCCGCCGTTGGTGCCGACCGTGACCAGGCCGCTGCCGACACCCGGCCCCGCGGACAGATCGATCTTGGTATCGGTCTCCCAGCGCTTGCGTCCATTCGCCGGATCGAGCGCTACGACCTGGCCATCGCGCGATGCCGCGTAGAGCGTGCCGGAATCCTCCGCGAGATCGAGCGCGAGGCGCAGCTTCTCGCCACCACCGCCAACGCTGCTCGACCAGAGCTTGTCCACCGCGAGCGTCGGCTTGATGTCCACCAGCTCCGCTGGCGGATCGGACTCCTTGTCCTTGTCGCACGCGGCCAGCAATGCCAGCGCGGCGATCGCGGCCAGTGCGCGCCCGTGAGTCATTTGGCCGGTGCCTCGGGCGTTGCGGCCGGAGCCGCCGCCGGCTGCTCGGGCGCCGGCTCGACCGATGGCGCAGCCGCTGCCGGCGATGGCGCCGCCGGGGCCTGTGCGGGCGCCGCGATCAGCGCGTCGCGCTTGATCTCCACGTAGTTGCGATCGAGGCCGATCGCCTCGCCTGCGGCCTTGAGCGCTGCATCGTATTCGCTGCGCGCCGCCGCGACATCGCCCTTGGCGGCAAACGCGTCGCCCCGCAGTTCGTGCACCAGCGGCGCGAAAGCGCCGGCCGACGATGGCTCGAGCAGCGCGAGCGCCTCGTCGTGCTTGCCTTGCTCGTTCAGCACGCGTGCGAGGCGCATGCGCGCGATGAGCCTGAGCTCCGGATCCTTCGACTTGTCGGCGACCCCACGCAGCAGCGTCGCGGCACCGTCGAGCTCGCCTTTCTGGATCGCCTCGCGTGCCAGCGCGAGCTCGGCCTGATCCGCGTACGCGGAGCCGGGCCTCCGTTCGCGCAGGGTCTTGGCCTGGGACGTGGCAGCATCGCGGTCGCCCTTGCCAAGGGACTCCACCACCGCGAGGTAACTGCTCTCGTCGGCCTCGGCCGAGTGCAGCTGCTGGCGCTGCCACCACTGCCAGCCCGCCAGCAGCGCGAGTCCCAGCGCTACGCCGCCGATGATCCAGGCCCAGTTCTCGCTCCACCAGCGCCGCAGTTGTTCTTCACGTTCGATATCTGAGAGGTCTTCCACGTCTGATCGACTCCAGGTGGCCGGCGCATGCGCCGGCAAGTTTCATTCCCGGCCGCGGCCCGCCGCGTGCAGCGTGCGAACCAGCTCGGCCGGCAGTTCCTCGAGCGGCACCTGCCGCTGCGGCAATTCCTCGCGCAACGACTTGAGCGTCGCGACGCGTCGCGCCACCTCGTCGTCGCCGAGGATCACCGCCAGGCGCGCACCGCTCTTGTCCGCGCGCTTCATCTGTGACTTGAAGCTTCCACCGCCGCAGTTCGTCTCGATGCGCAGACCCGCGGCGCGGTCTCGCAGCGTCTCGGCAAGTCCGCTGCCGAGGCGTTCGGCCTGCGGACCGGCGAGAACGAGATACACGTCCGCCGCGGGCTCGACCGCAGCACGTCCCTGCAGGCGCAACAGCTCGACAATGCGCTCCTCGCCCAGCGCCCAGCCGATCGCGGGTACGGGATCGCCTCCGAGCTGCGCAACCAGGCCGTCATAGCGGCCACCGGAGCATACCGCGTCCTGCGAGCCGAGGTCGCCGGTGGTCCACTCGAACACGGTGCGCGAGTAGTAGTCGAGACCACGCACCAGACGTGGGTTGATCGTGTAGTGCACGCCGGCATCGTCCAGGCGCGAGCGCAGGCCGGCGAAGTGCTCGGCCGAGCCATGGTCGAGGTGGTCGGTGATGAGCGGCGCGCCGGCGATCACTTCGCGCATCGCGGGATTCTTGCTGTCGAGGATGCGCAGCGGGTTGCCGTCCAGTCGGCGGCGACTGTCATCGTCCAGAGCGGACTCGCAGCCGCGGAAATACTCGACCAGCCGTTCGCGGTAGACGGCGCGCGACTCCGGCGTGCCGAGCGAGTTCAGGTTCAGCGTGAGCCCGGTCAGACCGAGGCGCCGCCACAGCCGCGCCGACATCAGGATCAGCTCGGCGTCGACGTCCGGACCCTCGTAACCCAGGGCCTCGGCGTCAATCTGGTGAAACTGGCGGTAGCGACCCTTCTGCGGCCGCTCATAGCGGAACATCGGTCCGATCAGCCAGAGCTTCTGTCGCTGGTTGTGCAGCAAGCCGTTGGTGAGGCACGCGCGCACGATGCCCGCTGTCGCTTCCGGTCGCAGCGTGACGGAGTCGCCTCCTCGGTCGGCGAAGGTGTACATCTCCTTCTCGACGATGTCCGTGAACTCGCCGATCGAGCGCTTGAAGAGCTCCGTCCGCTCGAGCACCGGCAGGCGGATCTCACGATAGCCGTACTCGGCGAACGTCTCGCGCGCAGCGTGCTCGAGCGCCTGCCAGGCCGCCGTGTCGCCCGGCAGCAGGTCGTTCATGCCGCGCACGGCCTGCAGGGATTCGCGCATGTCCGGCACCCGCCCGTTCAGTTCAGCGTGCCGTCGGGCTGGACCTTGAACCGCGCCACGGTCTGCCCCGCCGGAACCAGCGGCATCGGCATCGCGCGGCCGTTCACCGACAGCGTCACGGCAGGCGCGTTGCCAAGCGTGACGCTCAGTGGCGCCTGTGCCGTGATCGTGCGCTGCGAGCCTGCGCGACCGAGATCGTAGAGCACGGCCTTGCCGACGCCGTCGTAGATCTCGGTCCAGGAGTCGGCCGAGAAGGACATTTCCAGCACGACGTGGCCCGGCTCGAGCGCCGGCGCCGGCGTCGCGGAGGCCACTTCAGGGGCAGGGGCGGAGCCCAGGTCAGCTGCACCCGATACCGCGGCGTCGATACCAGTCGTGGTTGCGTCGACAACCGGCCCGCTCACGGGCTCGGTAACACCGGTCGCCGGCGTCTCAAGCGGCGCCGGCTCGCCGGTGTCGGTCGTGGGAGATGCGCCCTGCATCGGCTCTTCGAGTCGCGACGGCAGGGCCAGTCCGAACTGCGACACGTAGGCGATCAGTCCGGCGGCAAGCAGGAACAGCAAGGCCCCGCCAACCGCCCAGGGCCACGCTCGCCGGTCTCGCGTCGGCGCCATGTCCTGCCGCGAGTGCGGCACGAGCGACGGCTGCTCGGGCTGGGTGCGGGCACGCTCGTAGGCTGCGAGCAGCCGGTCCTCGGGCAGACCGAGCAAGGCGCCGTAACGCTTGAGGTGACCGCGCGCGAACACCGGCGCTCCGAGCGCAGCGAGGTCTCCGGACTCCAGCGCATAGACGACACTCACGTCCAGGTTCAGCTGCTCCGCAGCCTGCTGCTCGCTGAGCCCGCGTGCCTCGCGGGCGCGTGTGAGCGCCGGGCCGGGGCCTTCGACGAGCGCGTCACCCGCGCCATTTGGATGACTCACGGCGGCGCGTCCTGCGGAGCGTCGAGCAGACCCGCCTGCGGCGAGATCGGGAACTCGGCGCGCAGGCGCGATGCATACTCGGCGGCGGCCGCCGTGTCCCCCATCGCCGACTCGATGCGGTAGCCGAGCAGCAACGAGTCGGCGGTGGGCGGGGTGCTCGCGCCGTAGCGCTGCAGGAACGCTCGCGCGCCAAGGTAGTTCTTGGACTGGTACATGAGTTCCGCCATCTCGAGCAGGACGTCCGGCTGGTTGGGCCGGATGGCGAGCGAGTCACGGAAATACTTCTCGGCGTCCTTCGGGCGGCCGTCGGCGCGCGCGCAGCGGCCCGCATTCGAGTAGGCAACCTCGGGCGTGCGGTAGAGCGGGCTCTTCGCGGCACGCAGGAAGTACTCCTCGCCCTGCTTGCGATCGCCCTTGCGGCAGAGGAATACGGCGGCGTTGTTCAGCACGTCGGCGTTGTCGCGATCGAGCTTCACGGCGCGCTCGAAGTGCTCGCCCGCCTTGCGCGTCTCGCCGAGCCGGTCGTAGACGAAGCCCGCGGCCATCTGGGTTTCCGGAGTGTTCGGATTCTGTTTGAGCGCCTTCTCGATCTTGTCGCGCGCCGCGGCCAGGTCGCCCTGCTTGAGATAGGTGAGCGCAAGCTGCGCGTTCGCTTCCGCCGCCTTCTCGTGGTCCACCTTGTCCTGCGCTTGAACCACGGTCAACGCGCCGGCGAGAAGCGCCGCAGCCAGCCACGTGAGCATGTGTCGGGCCATCACTGCACCACCGTGAGAGACACGAGCTTCTGCCCGAGCCGGATCGTCGTTCGGTCGTTGACGCGGCCAACCAGCTGGCCGCAGGCCGCATCGATGTCGTCGCCGCGCGTGCGCCGGATCGTGGCGATCACCCCGCCCCTGATGAGCAGGTCGCGGAAGCGCTCGATGGCCTCTTCCGTCGAGCGGCGGTAGCGCGTGCCGGGGAAGGGGTTGAAGGGAATCAGGTTTACCTTGGCCGGATGGCCGCGCAGCAGTGTCGCGAGCTGGCGGGCATGCTCGGGCCGGTCGTTGACGCCGTCGAGCATCACGTACTCGAAGGTGACGCTGCGGGCGTTCTGCTTCTCGACGTAGTGCCAGCAAGCACCGAGCAGTTCCGCGATCGGGTGCCTGCGGTTGATCGGCACCAGCTCGCTGCGCAGCTCGTCGTTCGGCGCGTGCAGCGACACTGCCAGCGCGACGTTGGTCTCGTCGGCGATGCGGATCATCTGCGGCACGAGCCCGGAGGTGCTCACCGTGACGCGGCGGCGCGACAGGTCGAGCCCGAGGTCGTCCATCATGATGTCGGCCGCCGGGACGACGTTTCGGTAGTTGGCGAGCGGCTCGCCCATGCCCATGAACACCACGTTGGTGATCACGCGATCACCGTCGGGGGAATAGCCAAGCTCGCGGTTGGCGAGCCACACCTGGCCGACGATCTCGGCGGTGTCGAGGTTGCGGTTGAAACCCTGCTGCGCCGTCGAGCAGAACGTGCAGTCCATGGCACAGCCGACCTGGCTCGAGATGCACAGCGTGCCGCGGCCGGGTTCCGGGATGAACACCATCTCGATGGCCTGACCGCTCTCGAGGCGCAGCAGCCACTTGCGCGTCCCGTCGGCAGAGCGCTGCGAGACGATGACCTCCGGCGCCCGGATCTCCGCGACGGCCGCGAGCCGTTGCCGGAAATCCTTGCCGAGGTCGGTCATCGCATCGGTATCCCCGACGGCACGCCGGTACATCCACTTCATCAGCTGGCGGGCGCGGAAAGGCTTCTCGCCCATGCCGGCGACGAACGCCTCGAGCCCGGCCTTGGTCAAGCCGAGCAGGTTCGTCCGAGGTGTAGCGAGTTCGCTCATCGACTGGTTCGACCGCCCCGCACGGCGGAGTTCCGCGCCTCAGCGCGGGCAGAGGTCCGTTTCGGCGAAGAAGTAGGCGATCTCGCGCGCGGCGTTCTCGAGGCTGTCGGAGCCGTGAACGGTGTTGGCCTCGATGCTCTCGGCGAGGTCGGCGCGGATCGTGCCGGGCGCAGCCTTCTTCGGGTCGGTGGCGCCCATGATGTCGCGGTTCTTGGCCACGGCGTTCTCGCCCTCGAGCACCTGCAC
>Ga0209594_1001882_pt1 | contig 10131 bp, 9 predicted proteins | sample AshMeaCrysSpring_FD_184126 | JGI IMG/M metagenome (GOLD analysis project Ga0209594, IMG submission 184126) | Groundwater microbial communities from Big Spring, Nevada to study Microbial Dark Matter (Phase II) - Ash Meadows Crystal Spring... | ecosystem: Environmental > Aquatic > Deep subsurface >...
CGCAACGGCACCCTCGCGGCCGTGGTCTTCATCGACCTCGACTCCTTCAAGGCCATCAACGACAACTTCGGCCACCACTTCGGAGACCTGCTCCTCAAGGAGGTGGCGAGCTGCCTCAAGACCCACGTGCGCGCCGGCGACACGGTGGCGCGCCTCGGCGGCGACGAATTCATCGTGTTGATCGAGGGCCTGGCCGACGCCGCGGAGGTCGCGGGCGTCATCGAACGGGTGTTCGGCTGCGTGGGCCGTTACTACCGGATCGGGGAGTACCAGACCTATGTGACCTGGAGCGGCGGCATCGCCCTCTTTCCGCAGGACGGGCGCGACGCCCAGACCCTGATCAAGCATGCCGACACCGCCATGTACCGCGCCAAGGCGGCCGGCGCCAACCAGTTCCGTCTCTACGACGCGGCCATGTCCGAGGACGTGGCCTCGCAGCTCTCGCTGCGGGACGAGCTGCGCCATGCGATCGAGGAAGACCAGCTCCGGGTGCATTACCAGCCGCTGGTCGAGGCGACGAGCCAGCGCATCACGGCGGTCGAGGCCCTGGTTCGCTGGCAACACCCGACCCGCGGGCTCGTGGCGCCAGGCGAGTTCATCGAGGTGGCCGAGCAGACCGGCCTCATCGTGCCGATGGGCCGGTGGGTGCTCGAGCAGGCCTGCCGCGACGTGTCGGCCTGGTGGCAGGAAGGGCTCGGCGGCCTCACGGTGCACGTGAACGTCTCCGCCCGCCAGCTCGCCCAGACCGACTTTGCACAGAGCACGCTCGACGTGCTGGAAGGCTGCGGTCTGCCGCCACAGGCGCTCGCGATCGAGGTCACCGAGAGCGCGCTGATCGAGGACGCCGGGGTGGCGGAGACGCTCTTCCAGACGCTCAAGCGGGCGGGCGTGGCCATCTCGCTCGACGACTTCGGCACCGGCTACTCTTCGCTCGCCTACCTCAAGCGCTTCGACGTCGATCACATCAAGATCGACCGCAGCTTCATCGCGGGCATCCCGACCGACAGCGGCGACTGCGCGCTGGTCGAGGCCATCATTGCCATCGGCGACCGTCTGGACTGCCTCGTGATCGCGGAAGGCGTCGAGACCGTCAGCCAGATGGACTGGCTGGCCTCGCGCGGTTGCCTGGTCATGCAGGGCTACCACTTCGGCGCGCCCGTGGGCGCCGACGCACTGGCGGCCCGACTGCGCGAGCCACCGCCCCGGCCGGCCCCGCTCCGCGCCTACGCCGGCCGCTGAGCCGCGCCGGCCACCGCGCCGCTATGGAATAATCCGCGGCCTCACGCGGGATGTCGCCCCGCGGTTGCCGGAAGAACGCATGCGCACGCCCCGCCGCAGGATCCTCGTCACCAGCGCCCTCCCCTACGCCAACGGCCCGATCCACATCGGCCACCTGGTGGAGTACGTCCAGACCGACATCTGGTCGCGCTTCCAGAAGATGCGCGGGCACGAGTGCCACTACGTCTGCGCGGACGACGCGCACGGCACCCCGATCATGCTGCGGGCCCGGCAGGAGGGCATCGCGCCGGAGGCGCTCATCGCGCGGGTGGCCGTCGAGCACAAGGCGGACTTCGCCGGCTTCCGCATCGGTTTCGACAACTACCACTCCACGCACTCGGAAGAGAACCGCCACTACGCGACGCTCATCTACGCGCGCAACCGGGACAAGGGCCACATCGCCGCGCGCACGATCACCCAGGCCTACGATCCGGTCGAGCAGATGTTCCTGCCGGACCGCTTCATCAAGGGCGAGTGCCCCAAGTGCGGCGCAAAGGACCAGTACGGGGACAACTGCGAGGCCTGTGGCGCCAGCTACTCGCCGAGCGAGCTCAAGAACCCGTACTCGGTGGTCTCGGGCGCCAAGCCCGTCGACCGGGAGTCGGAGCACCACTTCTTCCGGCTAGGCGACTTCGAGGACATGCTCAAGGCCTGGACGCGCGGCGGGCACGTGCAGAAGGAGGTCGCCAACAAGCTCGACGAGTGGTTCGAGGCCGGCCTGCAGGAGTGGGACATCTCCCGCGACGCGCCCTACTTCGGCTTCGAGATGCCCGACCACCCGGGCAAGTACTTCTACGTGTGGCTCGACGCCCCGATCGGCTACATGGCCAGCTTCCGCAACCTCTGCGACCGCACGCCCGGCCTCGACTTCGACGACTTCTGGGGCAAGGACTCCGCCGCCGAGCTGTACAACTTCATCGGCAAGGACATCGTCTACTTCCACACGCTGTTCTGGCCGGCGATGCTGCACGGCGCCGACTTCCGGACGCCGACGGCGGTGCACGTGCACGGCTTTCTCACGGTCGACGGCGCGAAGATGTCGAAGTCGCGGGGCACCTTCATCAAGGCGCGCACCTACCTCGACCACCTCGACCCGGAGCACCTGCGCTACTACTTCGCGGCCAAGCTCGGGCCCGGCATCGACGACATCGACCTCAACCTCGAGGACTTCGCCGCGCGGGTGAACGCCGACCTCGTGGGCAAGGTGGTGAACATCGCCAGCCGCTGCGCCGGCTTCATCGCCAAGCGCTTCGCGGGCCGCCTTGCCGACGCCCTGGCGGAGCCGGCGCTGTGGCGCGACGCCGCCGCCGCGGGGGAGGCGATCGCGGCGCACTACGAGGCGCGCGACTACGCGCGCGCCGTGCGGGAGATCATGGCCCTCGCCGACCGCGCCAACCAGTACATCGACGAGAAGAAGCCCTGGGTGCTGGCGAAGCAGGACGGCGCCGACGCCGAGCTGCACGCGGTCTGCTCGATGGGCATCAACCTCTACCGCGCGCTCATCGGCTACCTGCGGCCCGTCCTCCCCGGCACGGCGGAAAAGTCGGAGGCCTTCCTGCGCGTGCCGCCGCTGACCTGGGAGGCGATCGCCGCGCCGCTGCTCGGCCACGTCATCGGCCCCTTCGAGCCGCTGCTGACGCGCGTCGACCCGAAGCAGGTGCAGGCGATGCTCGAGGCCTCGAAGGAGGACCTGGCCCGGCGCGACGCGCCACCGCCCGCCGCGGCGCCGCCAGCACCGGCGAGCGAGCCCATCGGCCCGCAGATCGCCTTCGAGGACTTCGCGAAGGTCGACCTGCGGATCGCCCGCATCGTCTCGGCACAGCCCGTGGAAGGCGCCGAGAAGCTGCTCGAGCTCACCCTCGACCTCGGTGGCGAGACGCGCAAGGTCTACGCGGGCATCAAGTCCGCCTACGCGCCGGCCGCGCTCGAGGGCCGGCTCACCGTGATGGTCGCCAACCTCGCGCCGCGGAAGATGCGCTTCGGCACCTCCGAGGGCATGGTGCTCGCGGCCGGGCCGGGCGGGAAGGACATCTTCCTCCTCGCCCCGGACTCGGGGGCCCAGCCGGGGATGCGGGTGAAGTAGGACGGCGCGCAGCATCCGGCGCAAAGCCCACTCGCAGCGCCGGCCGCGCATGACCCGCGCGGACACGCCGTAAATGCATCCCTGTAGGCTTGAGCGCGGCATCCCTGCCGCGCACAGTCCGCGCAGGTCAAGCCGCGTCCGTCGCCTGTCGGCCGCCGTGGCAGCCTGTCGGTGGCCGACGCCTGCTCCCTTGCGCTATCGCATTGCGGCGCGCCGCGGGCGGGCGTAGAGAAAATTCGCCCCGAATCCGTAGGTTGTGAGCCCCCTGTCGCTCCGTTACTGTTTGCCGACAACGTCCCACCCCTTCCGCCATGGCCGAATACGCCCTCATCCTCATCGGCACCATCCTGGTCAACAACTTCGTCCTGGCGAAGTTCCTCGGCCTGTGCCCCTTCATGGGCGTGTCGAAGAAGGTCGAGACCGCCCTCGGCCTGGGCCTCGCGACCACCTTCGTGCTCACCCTCTCGGGCGCGCTGACCTACCCCGTCTACCACTGGCTGCTCATCCCCCTCGGCCTCGAGTTCCTGCGCACCATCGGCTTCATTCTCGTCATCGCCGTCGTCGTGCAGTTCACCGAGACCGTGATGCACAAGACGAGCCCCATGCTGTACCAGGCGCTCGGCATCTACCTGCCGCTCATCACCACGAACTGCATCGTGCTCGGCGTCGCCCTGCTCAACGCGCAGGCGGACAAGGGCTTCACGGCGTCGGTGCTGTACGCCTTCGGCGCCGCACTGGGCTTCTCGCTAGTGCTGGCGCTGTTCGCCGGCCTGCGCGAGCGCATCGCCGTGGCCGACGTGCCCGAGCCCTTCCAGGGGAATGCGATCGGGCTCGTCACCGCGGGCCTCATGTCGCTCGCGTTCATGGGCTTCGCCGGCCTCGTGCAGAGCTGAGCGTGGTCGGCGCCATCGCCCTCTTCACCGTGCTGGCGGCCACCTTCGGCATGCTGCTCGGCTACTCGGCGATCCGCTTCCGCGTCGAGGGCGACCCGATCGCCGAGCAGATCGATCACCTCCTGCCGCAGAGCCAGTGCGGCCAGTGTGGCTATCCCGGCTGCCGGCCCTACGCCGAGGCGATCGCGAGCGGCGAGGCGGAAATCAACAAATGCGCGCCCGGCGGCGCCGCGACCATGGTCGCGCTCGCCGACCTGCTCGGCCGCGACCCCGTGCCGTTGGACGACGCCGCGGCGCAAGAAGTCGTGCGCAGGGTCGCCGTCGTCGACGAGCCGCGCTGCATCGGCTGCACGCTGTGCCTGCAGGCCTGCCCGGTGGACGCCATCCTCGGCGCCGCGAAGCAGATGCACCAGGTGATCGCGAGCGAGTGCACGGGCTGCGAGCTCTGCATCCCGCCGTGCCCCGTCGAGTGCATCCGGATGGAGCCGCTGCCCCAGACCCTGCGCGGCTGGAAGTGGCCCTACCCCGGCGAGACAGCGAGCCGCGAGATCGCCGCGCACCCGGAGGCCGCATGACGGTCGCCGCGCGGCTCCTTCCCGCGACGAAGCGCCGCCTCTGGGAGTTCCACGGCGGCCTGCACCTGCCGGACCACAAGCACGAGTCCAGCGGCGCGCCGCTGCGGCCGGCCGCGCTGCCCGCGCGGCTGGTGCTGCCCTTGCAGCAGCACATCGGCGCCCCGGCGCAGTTGCTGGTGAAGACCGGCGATCGGGTGCGCAAGGGCCAACTGCTGGCGCAGGCCCAGGGGCAGGTGTCGGCGAGCCTGCACGCCCCCACCTCGGGCACCGTCGTCGCCATCGAGGAGCGCGTGGTGCCGCACCCCTCGGGGCTTTCGGCCCCCTGCCTCGTGCTCGAGAGCGACGGCCGCGATGCCTGGGCCGAGCTGCCGCCGCCGCTGGCCGACTGGGCGGAGCGCGACCCGGCCGAGCTGCGCGAGCGCGTGCGCTGGGCGGGCGTGGTCGGCATGGGCGGCGCCGCCTTCCCGTCGAGCGTGAAGCTCGACCCGGGGGCCGAGCGCGCGATCCACACGCTGGTGATCAACGGCGCCGAGTGCGAGCCCTACATCACCTGCGACGACCGGCTGATGCGCGAGCGCGCCGAGCGCGTGATCGCCGGCGCGCTCATCATCCGCCACGCGGTCGGCGCGCGGCGCGTGCTGGTCGGCATCGAGGACAACAAGCCGGACGCGGCGGCCGCGATGCGCCGCGCCGCCGCCATCGACGACCGGGTCGAGGTCGTGGTCGTCCCGACCAAGTACCCGAGCGGCGGCGAGAAGCAGCTCGTGCGGGTGCTCACCGGCGTGGAGGTGCCGAGCCACGGCATCCCCGCCCAGATCGGGATCGTCTGCCACAACGTGGGCACGGCCGCCGCCATCGCCGACGCGGTGCTCGACGGCCGGCCGCTGATCTCGCGCATCGTCACCGTGACCGGCGCCGGCGTCCGCCGGCCCGGCAACCTCGAGGCGCTGATCGGCACGCCAGCGCGCGAGCTGATCGCGCAGGCCGGCGGCTACGCGCCGGGCGCACGGAAGCTGATCCTCGGCGGGCCGATGATGGGCTTCACGCTGCCCGGGGACGAGGTGCCCGTCACCAAGGCCACGAACTGCCTGCTGGTGCCAACGGCCGCGGAATCGCCGGACCCCGGCCCCGCGCTGCCGTGCATCCGCTGCGGCCGCTGCGCCGAGGTCTGCCCGGTCGAGCTCCTCCCGCAGCAGCTCTACTGGTGGGCGCGCGCGAAGGATCTGGACCGCGCGCAGGACTACGACCTCTTCGACTGCATCGAGTGCGGCTGCTGCGCGCACGTCTGCCCCTCGCACATCCCGCTGGTGCAGTACTACCGCTACGCCAAGACCGAGGCCTGGGCGAAGGGCGAGGAGAAGCGCCGTGCCGACCAGGCGCGCCGCCGCCACGAGGCGCGGGTCGCGCGGCTGGAGCGGCAGGAAGCGGAGCGCAAGGCCAAGCTGCGCAGGAAGAAGGAAGAGCTCGAGGCCCCGTCCGCGGACGGCGGCATCGATCCGAAGAAGGCGGCGATCCAGGCCGCCATCGAGCGCGCCGCCGCGAAGAAGGCCGCGCTGGCGGCCCAGGACGCGGCGCCGGCGAGCTCCGAGGACTGAGCGATGGCCTTCCCCACCCTGTCCTCCCCGCACACCGCACGCCCGAACGAGACCCGGCGCGTCATGGCCGAGGTGCTGCTCGCGCTCGTGCCGGGCATCGCCGCGCTAACGTGGTACTTCGGCTGGGGCGTCGTGATCAACCTTGCGCTGGCGAGCCTGATCGCGGTCGGCGCCGAGACCGTGGTGCTCGCGCTGCGCGGCCGGCCGATCGGGCCCACGCTCTCCGACCTCTCGGCCGTCGTCACGGCCTGGCTGTTCGCCGTGTCCGTGCCGCCCACCCTGCCGTGGTGGCTCACGCTGGTCGGCGTCGCCTTCGCCATCGCCGTGGTCAAGCACCTGTACGGCGGCATGGGCCAGAACCCCTTCAACCCGGCGATGGCAGGCTACGTGCTGCTGCTCGTGTCCTACCCGGTGCAGATGACGGCCTGGCTGCCGCCGTCGCTGCTCGCCGAGCACCCCCTGAGCTTCAGCCAATCGCTCGGCGTGATCTTCCAGGGCGTGCCGCCGGCTGGCCTCGCCTGGGACGCGATCACCCAGGCCACCCCGCTCGACGTGATGCGCCAGAAGCTCGGCCTCAGCTACACGATCAGCGAGATCCGCCAGAGCCCGCTGTGGGGCGACTTCGGCGGCCGCGGCTGGGAGTGGGTGGGCAACTGGTTCCTGCTGGGCGGCGTCTATCTCCTCTGGCGGCGCGTGATCACCTGGCATATCCCGGTCGCGATGCTCGGCGCGCTGCTGCTCGCGGCGGGCGTGTTCTGGCTGGTGGACCCGCAGACGCACCCCTTCCCCGCGTTTCACCTGTTCACCGGCGGCACGATCCTGGGCGCCTTCTTCATCGCAACGGACCCGGTCAGCGCCTGCACCACGCCGCGCGGACAACTCATCTACGGCGCCGCCATCGGCCTGCTCGTGTACGCGATCCGGTCGTGGGGCGGCTATCCGGACGCCGTGGCCTTCAGCGTGCTGCTGCTCAACCTCGCCGCACCCACCCTCGACCATTACACCCGCCCCCGCGTGTTCGGTCACGCGGGGGGAGGACGCCATGAAGATTGAGACCTCGATCCTGGTCGCCGGCCTGCTGCTCGGCGCGTTCTCGGTGGCGGGCGCCGGACTCGTCGCCGTCACCCACCTCGCCACTGCCGACCGCATCGCGCAAAACGAGCGTCAGGCGCTGCTCGCCAAGCTCTCGGTGCTGGTGCCGGCGGGCCGGGTGTCCAACGACATGGCGACCGATCGCATCGAGGTCAGCGACCCCGAGCGCCTCGGCGGGACGCGCACCACGATCTATCGCGCCTACGCCGGCGATCAGCCGGTGGGCGTGATCCTGACGCCGACCGTGCCCGATGGCTACGCCGGGCCCATTCACCTGCTGGTGGCGGTGCTGCGCGACGGCACGCTGGGCGGCGTGCGCGTCGTCTCGCACAAGGAGACGCCCGGTCTCGGCGACAAGATCGAGGAGCAGCGCACCGACTGGATCCTCGGCTTCACTGGCAAGTCGCTCACCGACCCTGCGTCCGAGCAGTGGAAGGTGAAGCGCGACGGCGGGGCCTTCGACCAGTTCACCGGCGCGACCGTCACCCCGCGCGCCGTGGTCAGGGCGGTCAAGAACGCCCTGCTCTACGTGCGCGACAAGGGTGACGCGCTCTATGCGCCCGCCGGCTCCGCACAGGCGCGCGCCCTGACCGGGGGAACCGGCTGATGGCCGGGGTGGATTACGGCAAGATCGTCCGCGACGGCCTGTGGCACAACAACCAGGCGCTGGTCGCCCTGCTCGGCCTCTGCCCGCTGCTCGCGACGACCACCTCCGCGACCAACGGGCTCGGCATGGGCATCGCGACGACGACCGTGATGGTGCTGTCGAACGTCACGATCTCGCTGATCCGCCGCGCGGTGCGCCCCGAGGTCCGCATTCCGGTTTACGTGGTGGTGATCGCCTCCTTCGTGACCCTGGTCGAGCTGCTGATGCACGCCTACTTCTACGAGCTCTACAAGGTCCTCGGCATCTTCATCGCCCTGATCGTGGTGAACTGCACCATCCTCGGCCGGGCCGAGGCCTTCGCCTCCAGGAACGCCGTGGGCCCGGCCGCGCTCGACGGCATCAGCATGGGACTGGGTTTCACGGCGGCGCTGGTCACGCTCGGCGGGCTGCGCGAGCTGCTCGGCCAGGGCACGCTGTTCGCGCAGGCGAATCTGCTGCTCGGCGACTGGGCGAAGGCGCTCACCCTGAGCCTGGGAGACGATTTCCACGGCGCGCTGGTGGCGATCCTGCCGCCCGGCGCCTTCCTCGGGCTCGGCTTCCTCATCGCGCTCAAGAACGTCATCGGCCGCCGCGCCGCGCGCCGCACGGCGAGGACAGCGATCGCGCCCACCCAGCCCGCCCAGGCGGGATGAACAAGGCCCGACGCAGGGAGATCTTCGAGCGGCTTCGCAGCGCGAACCCCGCGCCGACCACGGAGCTCGTCTACGGCTCGCCCTTCGAGCTGCTGGTGGCCGTGATCCTGTCGGCCCAAGCCACCGACCGCAGCGTCAACCTCGCGACCGAGCGGCTCTTTCGCGTCGCGCGCACGCCGGCGGCCATCCTGGCGCTCGGCGAGCCCGGCCTGGCGGCGTACCTCCGCACCATCGGCCTCTACAACAGCAAGGCAAAGAACCTCATTGCCACCTGCCGACAGCTCCTCGAGAGGCACGGCGGCGAGGTGCCGCGCGCTCGGGCGGCGCTGGAGGCCCTGCCCGGCGTCGGCCGCAAGACCGCCAACGTGGTGCTCAACACCGCCTTCGGCGAGCCGACCCTGGCGGTGGACACCCACATCTTCCGCGTGGCGAACCGCACCGGTCTCGCCAGGGGCAAGACGCCGCTCGCGGTCGAGAAGGGCCTGCTCCGGCACGTGCCGCCCGAGTTCCTGAAGGACGCGCACCACTGGCTGATCCTGCACGGCCGCTACGTCTGCCAGGCGCGCCGGCCCAGGTGCGGCGAGTGCCGCATCGCCGACCTGTGCGACTATCCGCACAAGACGGCCTAGGCCACCCGCGAGGCAAGGGAGCGCGCAGGATGTACGGCAGCGACCGCGAGGGCATGCGCCGGGTGTTCGTCGAGGCCTTCCGCAAGGCCGAGGAGGGCCGGCCGCTCGAGCCGCTGGAGCGGCGGGTCGCGGAGGTCGCCGGCCTCCATCCCGAGTACCACGCGCTGCTGCGCAGGGGAGACGGCGCGCTCGGCCGCGACTTCCCGCCCGAGCTCGGGCAGACCAACCCCTTCCTGCACATGGGGCTGCACATCGGCCTGCGCGAGCAGCTCGCCACGGACCGGCCCGCCGGGATCGCCGCGCTGTATCGCGGGATCTGCCTGCGCACCGGGGACGTCCATGCCGCGGAGCACCTCATGATGGAGTGCCTCGCGCAGTCATTGTGGGAGGCGCAGCGCGCGGGCGCCCTGCCTGACGAGGCGCGCTACCTCGACTGCCTGCGGAGCCTGGCCGGCCCGGCGACCGCCGGAAAGCCGTAGACTGTGCGCCTCATCCGGCCGGCGCCCGCCGGCCTTCGTCACGTCACGACGCACCCGGAACCGCGATGACCGAGCAGGACATCCACGACCCCGACTGGGGCACCGCCCTTTCCCTCACCCTCACGCCCAACGGGATCAGCCATGCGCTCTTCTGGTCGGCCTCGGCGGTCCACACGGGCTGGTCGAGCTGCATCGACAAGACGATGGT
>Ga0209594_1001883_pt1 | contig 10129 bp, 9 predicted proteins | sample AshMeaCrysSpring_FD_184126 | JGI IMG/M metagenome (GOLD analysis project Ga0209594, IMG submission 184126) | Groundwater microbial communities from Big Spring, Nevada to study Microbial Dark Matter (Phase II) - Ash Meadows Crystal Spring... | ecosystem: Environmental > Aquatic > Deep subsurface >...
CGCGCGGCCGCTCGGCAAGCCGCCGCGCGAGATCGCGCAGGCGCTGATCGACGCCCTGCCGGCCTCGTCCTGGCTGGCGAAGGCGGAAATCGCCGGTCCGGGCTTCATCAACCTGCGCCTGGCGCCCGCCGCGCAGCAGGCGGCGGTGCGCGCGGCGCTGAACGTCGCCGAGCGCTACGGCCGCGGCCGCAGTTTCCAGGGCCAGCGCGTGATGGTCGAGTATGTCTCGGCGAACCCGACCGGACCGCTGCACGTCGGCCACGGTCGGCAGGCGGCGCTCGGCGACGCGATCGCATCGCTGCTCGAGGCGCAGGGCGCGTCGGTGCACCGCGAGTTCTACTACAACGATGCCGGCGCGCAGATCGAGAACCTTGCCAAGTCGGTACGCGCCCGTGCCTACGAGCGCCTCGGCCTCGACATGCCGCTGCCCGAGGACGGTTACCGCGGCGAGTACGTGATCGAGCTCGCAGCTGCGTATCTCGATGCCGAGGGCATCGCCGGCGACCAATCGCACGCGCTGGAGCGCGCGCGTGACGTGCTCGACGACCTCGACCGCGTGCGCCGCTTCGCCGTCGCGGCGCTGCGTGCCGAGCAGGACCGCGACCTGCAGGCATTCGGCGTGCGCTTCGACGAGTACTACCTCGAAAGCTCGCTCTACGCGGACGGTCGCGTCGAGCGCACGGTCGCCGCCCTCATGGCCGCCGGCAAGACCTACGAGAAGGACGGCGCGCTGTGGCTCGCGACCACGGGCTACGGCGACGACAAGGACCGCGTCATGCGCAAGTCCGACGGCTCGTACACCTACTTCGTGCCCGACGTCGCCTATCACGTGACGAAATGGGAGCGCGGCTTCGCGAGGGTGGTGAACGTGCAGGGCTCGGACCACCACGGCACCGTGGCGCGCGTGCGCGCCGGCCTGCAGGCGCTCGGCCTCGGCATCCCGAGGGGGTACCCGGGCTACGTTCTGCACAAGATGGTGAGGGTGATGCGCGGCGGCGAGGAGGTGAAGATCTCCAAGCGCGCCGGCAGCTACGTGACGTTGCGCGACCTCATCGACGAGGTCGGGCGCGACGCGGTGCGCTTCTTCCTCGTCTCACGCAAGGCCGAGGCCGAGTTCACGTTCGACATCGACCTCGCGCGCTCGCAGTCGGAGGAGAACCCGGTCTACTACGTGCAGTACGCGCACGCGCGGGTTTGCTCGGTCCTGGAGCAGTGGAAGGCGGCGCATCCGGGCGAGCTCGGCAACGACCCGGCGCAGCTCGCCGACGCCGACCTCGCGCCGCTCGAAGGCGCGCGCGAGACGGCGTTGCTCAACCGCCTCGGCGAATTCCCGGACGTACTCGACCAGGCGGCTGCGGAACATGCCCCGCATCTCGTCGCGTTCTACCTGCGCGACCTCGCCGGGGAGCTCCACGGCTACTATAATGCCGAGCGTTTCCTGGTCCACGAGGCGCCCCAGCGCCTCGCCCGCCTCGCGCTCGCCTGCGCCGTCCGCCAGGTGCTCGCCAACGGCCTTGCGCTCCTCGGCGTGAGCGCCCCCGAGAAGATGTCCCGAGAAGAGCCCGCCGCATGAAGGACTACAAGCCCCGGCCGAAGGCGAAGAAGGGGGGCAGCACCGTTCTCGGGATCTTCATCGGCCTGCTGCTCGGCCTCGCTCTCGCCGCCGGGATCGCCATCTACATGTCGAACGCGCCGCTGCCGTTCGTGAACAAGCAGCGCCCGCCGGAGAAGCCGTCGCCCGCGGTCGAGGCGGCGAAGTCGAAGCAGGCGCAGGCCGCAAAGCCCGAGGAGAAGCTCGCCGCAGCCGACAAGCCGCGCTTCGACTTCTACAAGATCCTCCCCGGCAAAGAGGAGCCCGTCACCGAGAAGCAGGTGCGCGAGGCGGCGAAGGCGGCGGAGAAGCCCGGCGCGCCGAAGGAAAACTACGTCATCCAGGCGGGCGCGTTCCAGAATCCCGCCGACGCGGACAACCTCAAGGCAAAGCTCGCGATGATGGGCCTGGAGGCCAACATCGAACCGACCACGCTCAAGGACCAGGGCACCTGGTATCGCGTGCGCCTCGGGCCCTACGACCGCCTCGACGAGATCAACCGCGTGCGCCAGCAGCTCGCCGGCGGCGGCGTCGACGCGCAGCTCGTCAAGCTCAAGGAGCCGACGCGGCAGAACTAGGCGATGCGCGGCACGCGAGACGGCGCGCACCGCCGGTCGTGGCCGTAGCATGTCCGTCCTGCCCACTTCACCGATCCGCAAGTCCGGAGACATCGCATGATCAAGCGCCTTCTGGCCGCCGTCGCGGCCCTCGCCTTCGTCGCGTTCGCGCCCGCCGCGCTGGCGCAGGGGCCGCAGGCGGGCGTCGACTACTTCGAGCTCAAGGACCGGCAGCCCACCGAGAGCCCCGGCAAGGTCGAGGTGCTCGAGTTCTTCTGGTACGGCTGCCCGCATTGCTACACGCTCGAGCCGGCGATCGAGCAGTGGGCGAGCAAGCTGCCGAAGGACGTGGCCTTCAAGCGCGTGCCGGCGCCCTTCAACAAGCAGTGGGAGATCGGCGCGCGGGTCTACTATGCGCTGGAGTCGATGGGCGAGGCCGACCGCGTGACGCCGATCGTCTTCAACGCCATCCACCGCGACGGCGTGAAGCCGAACGACGAGAAGGCGATCGCCGAGGTTCTCGCCAGGAACAACGTCGACATGGCGAAGTACAACGCGGCGTACAAGTCGTTCGGCGTCGACGCCAAGATCAACAAGGCCAAGCAGATGCTCGCGGGCTACAACCTCGACGCGGTGCCGACGATCGCCGTGAACGGCAAGTACCTCGTGAGCGCGAGCCAGTCCGGCGGGCAGAAGCGCATGCTCGACATCACCGACTACCTGATCGCGCAGTCGCGGAAGTAGCTCAAATAGCGTCTCTTTCCCGCTTCCAAGGAAGAAGGTCGGAGGTCGGGCGATCGCGCTCTGATCCACCCTGCTTCCCGCGCTGTCCGCACCCTACCCGAGCCTCCCCCTGAAAAGGGGATGTACCTCGCCTTCCCCCTCCCAGGGGATAGGCCGGGACGGGGGTTCGGCAAGAACTGACGGCAAGCGACCCGTCACGCACTGCCGTGGGTGGATGCACACTCGGCCCCGGACTCGCCGTAAGGTCGCGCCGACTCCAAGGGGCCATGACATCATCCCCCGATGCCCCGCACCGTCTTCGTCACCGGCGCGTCGAGCGGCATCGGCGCGGCAATCGCAGCCGCCTATGCACGCGAGGGCGCGACGCTCGGCCTGCATGGCCGGCGTGAGGCCGAGCTGAGGGCACTCGGCGAGCGGCTCGGCATCCGCTACTCGGTCCATCTCGCCGACGTCGCCGACATCGACGCGATGGCGCGAGTGGCGCGCGACTTCACCGCACGCCACGGCACGCCCGACGTCGTGGTGGCGAACGCCGGCATCTCCATCGGCACCAAGGTCCGCAAGCCCGAGGACGTCGCGCCGCTCGCGCGGGTGCTCGCAGTCAACGTCGTCGGCGTCGCCGCCACGCTGCAGCCGTTCGTGCCGGCGATGACCGAGCGCGGCAGCGGCGTGCTCGCCGCGATCGCGAGCGTCGCCGGCTTCCGCGGCTTGCCCGGCGCCGGCGCCTACTCGGCGTCGAAGGCCGCGGTGATCGCGTACATGGAAAGCATGCGCGTCGAGCTGCACGGCAGCGGCGTGCGCGCCGTCACGATCTGCCCGGGCTACATCGACACGCCGATGACGCGCGGCAACCCCTACCCGATGCCGTTCCTGCTCGCTGCCGACGAGGCCGGTCGGCGCATCCTGCGCGCGATCGACTCGGGGCGCAGGACCGTGGTCGTGCCGTGGCAGATGGCCATGGTCGTGCGGATGCTGCAGCACCTGCCGGCGCCGCTCTTCGAGCGCGCGTTCGCGCGTGCGCCGACCAAGCGCCGCAAGCCGCCGGGGTGATCGCGGCGTCGCGAACGCTCGAAGGCGTCGCGACGGTGATGCTCTCGTCGCGGGGCGGCGAGTCCTTCCGGCACGTGCCGGATTTCCTTTTCGCCTCGCGGGTCCGCTGACCGGCGCATGCCCACAACCGCGAGGCCGTGACGCCGTTCACCTCCGGCTTGCACTTGATGAGGGCGGATCGCGACACCGGTGCGAGGCTAGCCGGCACCGGTCCGAACGCACGCCCTACCGTCCAGACGAAAGCTCATGAAGGCGGTATTCCATCTTTGCCGCCGCCCCGTCGGGCGGGGCTTGCTCGCGTGCATCGCCACGTTGCTCGGCATGGGCACGAGCCTTTGCGGGGCACAGCCGGTCGGCACCGCGGAGAGCAGCACCATGGGCACGGATGAAGCCGTGTTCGGCTTCATCCAGTTCGTGCGCTGGCCCCTCGAAGAGCAGCGCACCGAATGGCGGGTGTGCCGGGCGGCACAGTGGTCCGCGCCCGAACCGGTGCCGGGACCGAAGGCGGCAAGAGGCAAGGCGGTCACGCGCGTGCCGATCGCAAGCCGGGACCAGGTCGCGGCGTGCGAGGTGCTCGACCTCACCGGCCTGCCGTTGCAGGAGGCAACGCGCTATCTCGAAGCCGCGCGCACCCGCCCGGTCCTGACGATCGGCAGCGGCGAGTCGTTCTGCAGCGCCGGCGGCGTCGCCTGCATGCGTGCGAACGGCGCCGCCGGCGGCTTCGAGATCAACCTGTCGGCGGCGCAGCAGGCCGGGCTCAAGATCAGCGCACAGCTCCTGATGCTGGGACGCCGGCGGGCCGAACCGGAGGCCGCGCGGTGAAAGCGAGGCCGCAAGCGTTGCGCACGATGGCCGAGCACATGCGGCAATGGCTGCTCGGGGCTTCGCTGCTCGCGCTGCTCACCGGGACGCTCGTCGCCGTGGCGGTTGCCTACGACGTGCTGCTCGGACAAACCCGCCTGCACATGCAGGCCCTGGCCACGCTCACCGCCGCGCAGAGCCAGGCGCCCCTGCTCTTCAACGACGCTGCGGCAGCCGAGCAGGTGCTCCGCTCGATCCCGCCCCAGGAGGGCATCAGCGATGCCGTGCTCCTTGGGCCCGCCGGCGCGAAGGTGGCGGCCGTCCACGAAGACCGCGAGCCCTGGCCGATGTCGGCGTTCGCCCACCTGATGCGGGAGAGCGTCGCGCGGCCGATCGTGGTCGACGGACAGCCGGTCGGGACGGTGGTGCTGCAGTACGGAGGGGCGCCGCTTGCACGGCGTCTGATCGAGCTTTTCACCGGGCTCCTGGGGGCCGTGGTGCTGATCTCGATCGCGGTGTTCATGGTCGCGCGCCGCCTTGCGCGCCACCTCACCGCGCCCTTGACCGATCTCCAGTCCGTCATCGCGCGTGCCCGCGCGCTCGAGGATCTGTCAGGCCGGGCCGCGCCTTGCGAGATCGTCGAGATCGACCGACTGCGCGCGGACTTTCATGCGCTGCTCGACCAGCTGAAGCGACGCGAAGCCGACCTCAAGCGCACGCACGCCGTCCTGAAACGACTGGCGACGAGCGACCGCCTGACCGGCCTGGCGAATCGGGCCATGCTCGAGGCGAGACTGCTCGCGCTCACGGGCGGCGAACGCCAGGTCGGTGCGCGCCTGGGCGTGCTGTACTTCGATGTGGATTCGTTCAAGGCCGTCAACGACACCCTCGGTCATGCCGTCGGCGATGCGCTGCTGAAGGCGATCGCCGGGCGCCTCAAGGAAGGCCTGCCCGCAGAGGCCCTGCCCGCCCGTATCGGCGGCGACGAGTTCGTGGTCCTGTTCGCAAGCCTCGCCGCGGAAGGCGAGCTCGAGCTGGAGGCTGTCGCCGCGCAGGAGCGGCTCGAGGCCCCGCTGCACCTTGGCGACGTGCTGTTTCATCCCGCCGTGAGCGTCGGATGGACCGCAGTGCCGGCCGAGGGCGGCGAGGCGGCCAAGCTCCTCGAGCTCGCCGATCAGGCGATGTACGCAGCCAAAGCCACGCGCCGCGGCGCCGGGCACCGGACACGGTGGACGCGCCAGGATGTGACGAACGCCGGCGACGGGCCGCCGCAGCAGCAACTCAGCGACAGCGATCAACTGGTGCTCGCGCGCCTTGCCCGGGAAACAGTCGGTCCCTAGTTCTCGCCGGAGGATCCCCGCCATGCAGTCGTTACCTGTTCCAGCGTCCCGCGACCGGGCGGCGCGTGCCGCGCTTGCGTGGCTGCTCGCAACCGTGCTGGTCGGCGGATGCAACACGCTGTCCGCACCGCACTCTGACGCGCCATCCGCCTCCCGGGACACCCTCGAAACGCTCGGCTTCGCCGCGAGCGGGGACGCGTGGGTCCTCGCGCTGGAAGACCCGCTCTCCTTCGACGTCGACAGCGACCGATTGGGGAGCTCGGCGAGCGCGGACGTGGGCAAGGTCGCGAAGGGCCTGCTCGCCCTCGGCGTCACCGAAGTGCGCATCGAGGGCCACACGGACAACACCGGCGGAAAAGCCCACAACACGGACCTTTCCAGGCGCCGCGCGGCCCGGGTCGCCGAGCAGATGGTCAAGGCGGGCTTTCCGGCCAGCGGCATCGAACAACGCGGCCTTGCCGATGCCTTCCCGATCGCATCCAACAGGACGCCGGAAGGCCGCGCCAGGAATCGTCGCGTCACCATCACCGTCGTGCCGCCACGCGGCAGCTGAGGCTGTTCCTCGAGCCGGCAAACCACGTCGGCCGAGGTGCCTCCCTGCCCCAACGCCGGCGCCTTCCCGCGACTCTCTTGCGACGCTTCGCCCTCCGCGGTGGCCGGGAGCCGCAAGCGCAGGCCAACCAATGCTCTCCCTGCTGCGGGAGCGCGATCGGCACCGCGACTACAATGTCCGCGCGTCTCCCATCGTGTCCCTTGGCGTGCGCGCGATTCGATTCCTGATCCCTGCCGCTGCAGCCTGTGCGGCGTTCGCAGCATCGGCGATGACTGCGGCGGAGATGTCGCGCGCGGTGGAGGACGCGCGCAAGCGCTGGGAAGAGAGCGCCCACGGCCCGATGCTTGCGCGCATCCTGCCGCCGACGTTCGCGCCGCGGCAGCTGCCGGAGCCGGATTCGCGCGGCGCGGCACTCATGGCGCGCTACTGCGTGCAGTGCCACAACCTGCCCAACCCTGCGATGCACGAGGCGGCGAGATGGCCGAAGGTCGTCGACCGCATGGTGGTGCGCATGCAGGGGCGCGGGAACATGGGCACGCTCATGAGCGAGATGATGGCGGGCGTGAGCGCGCCGCGCGCAGCCGAGTCGGCAGCGCTGGTCGCCTACCTACAGAAGCACGCGCAGCGGCCCCTCGACCCGGCCAGGTACCCGGACGTCGCCGACGACGAGGCGAAGGCGTTCCGCCTCGCCTGCCAGCAGTGCCATGCGCTGCCCGATCCGCAGCGCTACACCGCGCGCGAGTGGCCGCGCGTGGTGGCGCGGATGGAGCGGAACATCGCGTGGATGAACCGCGTGGTCGGCTCGCAGCCCGACGCCCGCGAGCCGCAACTGCGCGTCGAGGACATCAACGCGTGGCTCGCGCGGCACGCGAAGCGGGGCTAACCGGTCGCGGAGCTTTCGTGACGGAGCGCTCGATGAGCGCGGGGCAAAGCGCACGCTCTGCCCGACGTGCATTTCCGTGTCCCGCGACGCGATGGTGCACGCCTTGGCACGATCGGCTCGGCACGAACACCGATCGGCGCGCCTCTTTCGGGAACGCGCGATTCGGTCGCGACCAGCCGCAGCCTGCGACCGGCGCACCGCGCCCTAGCGCACGTGGGCGCCGATCCACTCCCCGATGCGCGCGGCGACACCCTGCCAGCCGGCGTCGAGCATCAGCGCGTGGCCGATCCCGGGCACGACCTCGAAGCGGCACCCGAGCAGGCCGGCGCCGATGCGCATCTGGTCGAGGTTGAAGAGCGCGTCCTTCTCGCCGGCGAGCCAGAGCATCGGCGGCTTCGCCATGGCCCAGGGGATCGGCAGGTTGAACAGCGTCATGTCCCACAGGGCCCGCTGCGACTCACGCTGGCTGCGGCGGTAGAACTCCCTGAGCTGCTCGGCGGGCAGGTCGTTCGCGAACAACGCCTTGCGCAGGCCTTCCGTGGAGCCGCGGCCGCGCGAGAGCACCGAGTTCAGGTCCGCGAACAGCGACGGATTGCCGAACGCGAGCTGCAGCTGCGACGCGAGCAGCCCCTGCGGCGGCGCGCTCGCGAGCAGCACCAGGCCAGGCACCTTCTCGCGCTCGAGATACTTCTGCGCAACGAAGCCGCCCATCGAGTGCGCCACCACCACCGGCGGCGCGCCGATCTCGCGCACCGCGGTCGCGACGTCGTCGACGTAATCGGCGACGCCGAACTCGTTGAGCCGCTCGCGCCCGTGGCTGCCCGCGTGGCCGCGCAGGCTGAGCGCGTAGCAATCGAAGCCGCGCTCGGCGAAGTACGGCATGAAGTTCGGTTCCCAGCACCAGGCGCCGGCGAACGCGCCGTGCAGGAAGAGGAGCGGATGCCGCGCGCGCGGTCCCTCCGCGGGCGCATGCAGGAGCTCGAGGCGCTGGGTCATCGTGTGAGGCACAGGCGCCGGTGCGCCGCGCATGAAATGATGTAGCTGGCCGAACATCGGTCCGATGCCTCCCTTCTGGACACCAACCCGTCCACCGCATCCGCCGCCACTGCGCGTTCCGTGGGTGGCGCGCGGCAGACGCCGAGCTGGCCGATCGCTCTTCCTTCGCCACGGTCCCTGCCGCGCCTGCCGGCGCCCGTTGCGGCGATGCGATCAGCCTTACCCCGCCTGCTGCAGTGCGGCAGGCGGCGAAGTGTACACTCGGCCGTCACCGCGACTTTCTGCGGCAGGTCAAATGTTGAAGTGGGCGTTGACGCTTTTCGTGGCGCTGGCCGTGGTCGGGGCGCTGCAGCCGGCGCTCGCCCGCCGCGGCCTGGGGCGGCTGCCCGGGGACCTGACCTTGCACGTTCGCGGCCGCGAGATCTTCCTGCCGTTCACCAGCACCCTCCTGCTCTCCGCCTTGCTGGCGCTGGTCGGCCGGCTGCTCTAGATCCAGTCCGACGATGGCGGGCGACGGCGGGCAGGTCCGGCGACGGCGTCCGGGCCTCACAGCCGGCGCGGCGCCTGCTCGCCGCCGCCGCGTTGTCGCGCCCGGGGCGGACCGGCGTTGACCTTCGATCCCCGGCACCGGAGCGTCGCGGCAAGCGAGCCGCGCGACGCCGCGGCGCCGGGATCTCCGGCCCCGAAGCACGCAACTGCGACGGGGCCGCCGGGTGAGGGCGACGCCCGGCGCGAGCACACGGCCGGCGCGGCGTCTCCCGACCGCTGGAAGGGACTCGCCGGCGTCGGCCTGTCGGTGTTCACGTTCACGCTCGACGGCTCGGCCGCGAACGTCGCGCTGCCCGCGCTGGCGCGCGCCTTCGACGCGTCGCTCGCCAGCGTGCAGTGGGTCGTGGTGGCCTACCTGCTCGCGCTCACCACGCTCGTGCTCGGTGCCGCCCGGCTCGGCGACCGCATCGGCCGCAAGCGCGCCTATCTTGCCGGCATCGCGATCTTCGCCGTCGGCGGCGTCGCCTGCGCGCTGGCGCCCAGCATCGCCGCCCTGATCGCGGCGCGCGCCCTGCAGGGCGTCGGGGCCGTGTTCCTCTCGGCGCTGTCAGGCGCGATCGTCGCGCAGACGTTCCCGCCCGAGGAGCGCGGCCGGGCGCTCGGCATCATCGCCGCGCTCGTCTTCGGCGGGCTCGCTATCGGACCGACCGTGGGCGGCTTCGTGCTCGGGGCTCTGGGCTGGCACGGCGTGTTCCTGGCATCGGTGCCGATCGCGCTCGTCGCCCTCGCGGTCGTGGCGCGCGTGATCCCGGACCTGCCGCCCGTGCCGCGGCGCGGCCGATTCGACTGGGCAGGCGCGGTCACCCTGGCGGCCTCGCTCGCCGCGCTCGCACTCGGGCTCACGCTCGCGCAGTCGCGCGGCTTTGCCGCCCTCGTCGTGCTCGGGCTGATCGCGCTCGCGTGCAGCGGCCTCGCGCTGTTCGTCTTCCTGCAGCAGCGCGCCGCGATGCCGCTCGTGGACCTGCGCCTGCTGCGGCGACCGTCGATCGGGCTCGGGCTGCTGCTCGCGCTGCTCGTCTTTCTCGTGCTCTCGGGCGCGACGCTATTGCTGCCCTTCTACCTCGC
>Ga0209594_1001889_pt1 | contig 10110 bp, 7 predicted proteins | sample AshMeaCrysSpring_FD_184126 | JGI IMG/M metagenome (GOLD analysis project Ga0209594, IMG submission 184126) | Groundwater microbial communities from Big Spring, Nevada to study Microbial Dark Matter (Phase II) - Ash Meadows Crystal Spring... | ecosystem: Environmental > Aquatic > Deep subsurface >...
CACACCAGCAATTCCCTGATTGGACAGATTTACGCGGGTCTCCATAGATTTTCTGCTGCAGAACAAGCCTACAACGATGCGCTACAAATAGCAGCAGAACTGAAACTAGTAAGGGGAAGCGCGCAAACGCATTACAATAAAGCCATACTGTACAAAGAATATAAATTTGACTCACTTGCACTGGTTCACTTTGACCAAAGCATGACTTTTTCGCGGCAAATGAACGACACCGGCCTGTATGCCATAGCCAACCGTGAAAAAATGCTAATGGAAAAAAACCAGGTAAGCATGGGCAAGCAAGAGGCGCTTATTCAGCAGTCGTTGCAGTTGTCCGAACGTGCCGGCAAACTGAACGATCAGCAACAATCGCACCAACTGCTTTCCGAGCATTATCAAAAGCAGGGCAATTATGCACTTGCCTTGAAACATTTACAGCTGGCTTACAAACTCAGGGACAGTATGACAGGGTTTGATCAGCAGGTAGCACTTGCCAAACTGGAGGAAGAATACAACCGCGACCGTAAAGAAAAAGAAATTGAAATACTGCAACGCGACAAAGCGCTAGCCGCCGCCGAGCTTAGCAAAAGATCTCTCATGCAATGGGGGCTTTTGGCCATGATGATTATGGTGATGGGTACTGCCTATGCCTGGTTCAGCCGCTACAGGCTACGTCAAAAAACCAACCAGCAACTGGCACTTGCCAGGGTGAGAAGTGATATTGCCCGCGACCTGCACGATGAGGTTGGCAGCTCCATCAGCAGCATCAGCATGATGAGTGGGATGGCGCTTGAACAACAGGGGCAAGCCGAAAAGCTTACACACCTGCTGCAAAAAGTGAAGGAATATGCTTCGGAAACAGTGGAGCGAATGAGCGACATTGTGTGGATGATAAAGCCCGAGGAAGATGGCCGCAATCCATTAAGCGATCGCATGCGTAAGGTGCTGGCCGATGTACAGGCTAACTATGGCATTACCGTGGAAACAACCTTAAGTGAATCGGACACACTGATGCTCGATCTTGGGCAAAAACGAAATATTTACCTCATTTTTAAAGAAGCGGTAAACAACGCTTTGAAGTATAGCAGTCTGCAACGCCTGACTGTAGATCTGCAATTGGCAAATGGTGAACTTAAGCTCCAGGTGAGCGATGACGGCACCGGATTTGACATGGTACAATCAGGTAGGGGCAATGGCATCAGTAATATGCACAAGCGCGCCGCCGACTTGGGTGGCAAGCTTATGGTTGACAGCAACCCTTCGGGCACTGCAGTTTTACTGACAGTACCCCTTGGTGGCTGATATAAATCCCCCGAATTCGCTACAGGAATTCCTACTATGCAACAGTACATTTGTATATGATTAAAGTGGCATTGTTTGAGGACAACAGGCATTTTCGTGAAACACTGGAACTGTTGATCAGTTCCAGCCCACTGCTGGAGCTTACAGGCGCGTATGCCGATGCAAAAAATGCAGTAGCCATGCTCACCATTTCACTGGCCGATGTGGTACTTATGGATATAGAAATGCCCGGCACCAACGGCATTGAGGCCACCCGGCTTATTAAACAGCATTTTCCCGATATATTAGTGCTGGTTCAAACAGCCTTTGCCGAAGACAAATACATTTATGATGCCATTTGTGCGGGAGCTTCAGGTTATGTACTCAAAACTACAAGTACCGATGGTTATGTGGAAGCCATCCTGAATGCCCATGCCGGCGGTTCGCCTATGACACCGGGTATTGCCCGAAGGGTACTTGAGCTTTTCAGAAACCAGGGATTGGGTACTGCATCCCAAGAAGATTATGACCTGACCAGGCAGGAAAAAGTAGTGTTGCAACACCTGGTTGTTGGCAAGAGCTACAAGATGATTGCTGCCGAATTGTTTATTTCGCACGAAACAGTTAAGACCCACGTTGGTCGCATTTACACCAAGCTGAAAGTACACAATGGCACCGAGGCCGTGTACAAAGCTATCCGAGAACGAATAATATAACTTTTTAATCTTAATTATGAAAAAGCCTGCAATCTGCAGGCCTTTTTTGTGTCCCACCCAGATGGGCTCGTCACGAAATCCCCCTAATTCGCTATTGCCACGCGGGCCGGTTAGAATCAATTTTGGCATCACAAATAATTATATAATACCATGAAAAAAATTCTTGCAGCGATGCTCTTGATCAGCACGGGCCTTGAAGCACAGGTAGGTGTAGGCACCAATAGTCCCAATGCAAGCGCTATACTTGATGTAACCAGCAATACCCGGGGCCTGCTTGCGCCTCGCATGACGGCTGCACAACGCCTTGCTATTGCAAGTCCGGCTACCGGGCTCATGGTTTACCAAACCGATATACAGGGCAACACGCCAAGCAATACGCCCGGATATTACGTGTACAACGGCACCACCTGGCATCGCATGGCGTTGGCCAGCGAAGTGGCTGCCACCGCCAACTCGTGGACGGTGAGCAACACCCACCAATACAGTAATGTAGCCGGTAACGTGGGCATTGGAACAACTAACCCCACCCAAAAACTGCACATAGTAGGTAATGCCTTGCACGAAGGAGGTAGTTGGACTATTAATGACGCATCAGGCCTCATTCAGTTTCAGAATGCGGGTGCTTCAAAAGCTTACGTACAACTGAGTGGCGACAACCTGCGTATGGGCACCAGCAGCGGTAATACACTGGGGAAACTGATTGTGCGTAACAATGGAACCGACAGGGTAATGATTGACTCATCGGGCAATGTGCAAATTGTAGGACAGCTTGGAGCAAGCCTCACCACACCGGGGTTCCTTACCCTGGGTCAGTTAACAGGCACCAACCTTATTTTTGATACCAACGAAATGCTCGCACGCAACAACGGCGTATCCAGCACCCTTTACCTGCAGCGGCCCGGCGGCTTTGTAGCCATTGGCGATACCGACCCCAAGGAAAAACTGGATGTGAATGGAAACATTTACCTGTCGGGTACCACCACCCGCCGCATAAAATTTGAGACGCCTTCTACTGGTATCGGATCACGTAAACCCGGGCTCATGTTTCAGCGGCCTGATGGCACCGAACTGGGCCGAATTGAATACGTGGATACTGCCAATTTTACCAATTACATACGCATAGGTATTGGCAATACCGGATCGAATGACCTGATTGTACGCGACAATAAGGTGAGCGTGGGCTCACTGCTACCCTTGGCAAAATTCCATATTCAAGGCGAAGCAGGCGAAGATGAACTTTCCATTAAGGGCGCTATCGGCGAAACAGGTACCATTCAATTTTACAAGCAGCCTGCCGGAAGCAGCGCGGAGAAAAAGGGTTTTGTGCAACTGGATGGTGACGACCTGCGCCTGGGCACCAACTCAGGCAACGTGAATGGCAGTTTTGTAATACGCACCAATGGCGCCGACAGGATGTTTGTGGACGAATCGGGCAATGTAAGCATTGGCACCGCGCAAACAGCGGTTGGATATAAACTGAATGTAGGGGGTAATATCATTTGCGAAGAAATGAAAGTGCAATTGATGGGCGCCTGGCCCGACTATGTTTTTGAGGATAACTACCACCTGCGCAACCTGGAAAGCCTGGATTCTTACATCAGAGCCAACAAACACCTGCCAGGTATACCCGCGGCTAAGGAAGTGGCCGAACAGGGAATTGGTGTTGGCCAAATGCAAAAGCAACTGGTAGAAAAAATTGAAGAATTGACCCTGTATATTATCCAGTTGAACAAGGAACTGAATGAACTTAAAGCAAAAAACCGCTGATTATGAGAAATCTGTCTATCGTCTTGATTGTAATTGCTTCAACTATAGTGGCGAATGCGCAGGAGGGCGATGAGTTTTCGCCGGTGGATAGTGCGGCTGTGGATGCAAAGGCATTTGAGTACCGGAACGCGTTAACTGAACTGAGAGAGAGCCTGGGCAAAAAGGGTATTAATATTGAGCTTAACCCAGCCCTTCGCCAGCATGTAAAATACCGCTGGCCCATGCGGGTGCATGCCAACTACGATCATCATCCCAATGCATTTCATGTATCGAACTATATGGATATATACCGGGATACAAAGTACTCATATATAGACTGGTATTGCCAACAATATGATCCGATAAGTTATGACGGTCATCAAGGGAATGACTATAACCTGCATCCCTTTTTCTGGCGTATGCTGCAAAACAACAATGTGGTTGCCTCTGCAGGAGCGCCGGGCGTAGTCGTTTATGTGTGCGATACCATACCCAATTCCCTGAATTGTCGCAGGGATACGCTGGAGAATCCACAAGGCAATGGAATTGCTATCCTGAATGCCGACAGCAGCATAGCACGTTACTGGCATATCAGGCAAGGCACGGCCATGGTTAAGGAAGGTCAGTTTGTGGTGGAAGGACAGCCTTTGGCCTATATTGCCAGTTCGGGCCGCTCGTCCAACCCGCACCTGCACTTCGATACAAAGTTTTACCGCGACAACGACAATGATTATGGATTCATTGAACCTTTCATAAAAATTGAGGATACAGCCAATGACTGCAATGACTTCACCAATACCACCTGGTGGAAAGATCAGATAACCTATATAAAACCAAGGCTTCATAGGGTATCCACCCATTCCGGTACACCTGTTTTGTATGGTGTAGTCAATAGTACAAGAAATAACCAATTCTGCCCTGAAACAGAAGATCCCAAGCTTAAGAATCGTTTTAACCAAGGCGATCTTGTGGTGGTAGGGGTGGCCCTATCGCATTCCAATCGCTATGACTCCATTCATACCACCATTTACTATCCCAATGGAACGATTTGGTCCAATATCCCCATGCCCATTCCTGATGGAGTGGACGGAATCATCCTCAACTTTAGGCGGGAATCCTTTCATTCGCAGGGCATAACGCTTCCGGTTTTTGCACCAACGGGCACATACCGGGTAAGGACCCAATATTTTTTCCGCCCCTTTAACCCAACTAATCCTACCAATCCTGAAGGAAGTTACCAGAGCACTTTCGCCGAGCATTATTTTACGGTTGGCTGTATAGCCGACCAAAGCCTAACGGGCACGGTGAATAGTAACCGTGGTTACATAGTATCCAATAGTATTAGCAGCAACCAGAACATAACATCAGGCGATGTGCGTTACCAGAGCGCCAATTTTATTCAGTTCACTCCTGGCTTTACCGCCACGGCCGGTACTACCGTCAAGGCACGCATTCGGGCATGTGATCATTGCGATTGAAAAATGCCAATAATTGTATAGCTGTTCATTGCCGGATTGCGAAGCGAGGACGCTTCGCAATCCCTATTCTGTCGCTTTCAGCGACAAACCGATGATTCATTTGTTTATCTACCAGCACTTATACCTGCGAATAATATTGCCCCTACATGGCTCGGCATCATCCTGTGCACTTCATATTCTACCCAAATATCGCTACGATAAGTCTTTGTAATAAGCTTCGCAACCATGCGTACTTATAAATATTTAAAACTTGAGGAATATTAGAAAATTCCCGCCACGCTTCAGCATGTATGATGATATAGAAAGCGCAAAACCAAGGGGCAGCAGTTACCAACCGCAAAATTTGCGCCTGCCAATTTAAAATGCTTACTACCTTAGAGCCTGCCGTTGCCTGCTGCCAGGCATACAGGTGTACCCTCGAAAAAAAGAAAACCTTGATTTAAAAAATCCATTTGGCCAAAGCCATCATACCCCTACTACTATGCCTGCCATCACCCCTATAGTACACCATAACCAGCAACGCCTGAAGGTAGAACTGCCATACAGTACGCAAAACCAGGCCCTGATAAAACAGGTGCCGGGCCGCCAATGGAGCCAAACGCTGAAAAGCTGGCATGTGCCCGACAACGAGGAATCGCGCAGTTGGATTGCCCGGCTGTGGGGTACACCCATGCCCGAGGCGGCAGAAGCCCAGGCCACCCTGGTAGCAGCCAAAGCCGCCACGCCGCCGGCTACCGACCCCATATTTGCCATAAATGAGCCTCACCTGCAGCGCTGCAAGGAGCAACTGGTGCTGCAGGGTATGAGCAAAAGCACCCAACGCACCTACCTGAGCGAATTGGGCCGTTTATTGCGCGACATACGCCACGAAGACGCCACCGCTTTTACTACCGACCGCCTGCGGCGCTACCTGGCCTGGTGCAGCGAAACCCGCCACCTGACCGAGCATACCCTGCACAGCCGTATAAACGCCCTGAAGTTTTTTTACGAGCAGGTACTTGGCCGCGAGCGACTGTTTTTTGATATACCCCGGCCCAAGCGGCCACTACAATTGCCCAAACTATTGAACGAAGATGAACTGGCCCGACTGTTCAACGCCCTGGAAAATAAAAAGCACAAAGCCATGCTGTTTACCACATACAGTGCCGGCCTGCGCGTAAGCGAGCTGGCCAACCTGCGCATAGCCAACATAGACAGCGGGCGCATGCAAATACACATAGAACATGCCAAAGGCAAAAAAGACCGCTATGTCAACCTGAGCCCCGTGCTGCTGCATGTACTGCGCAACTACATAAAGACCTACCACAAACCGCCCAAAGAATACCTGTTTGAATCGGAACAAACCGGCGGCCCCTACCCTACCCGTACCATACAGCAAATATTCAGCACAGCCAAGGCGAAGGCACGCATAGCCAAAGACGTAGGCATCCACAGCCTGCGCCATTCCTTTGCCACCCACCTGCTCGACAAAGGCACCGACATACGATATATAAAAGACCTGCTTGGCCATTTTAATATAAAGACCACCGAGCGCTACCTGCACGTAAGCAAGCAGCAGCTCAATCAAATAGAAAGCCCGCTGGACGACCTGTTTAGAAAGGGCAAAATAAACTGGAATGGCGGGCAAAACAGCTCCGGATAGAAACCACATTAAAAATAGATAGACGCAGCATCTATCCAAAATTTATAATTGTAAAACATTGAAAGTCAGGCACTTTCAAAATCGCCCCTCGAAAAAAGGTGGCGTCTAATAACACAAATATTTGAGTTATGCCTCACCCTAAAAGACGACACGACCGACATCAAACGAATATAAAAAGACATAGAAATAATGGAAATTTTTGACCGCAAAAAACATTGGGAAAACATCTATCAGACAAAAGAACTGAAAGATGTAAGTTGGTTTCAGCCGACACCAGAAACATCTTTGGACTTTTTCAAACAATTCAATGTGCCGACAAATGCAAAAGTGATTGACATTGGCGGTGGCGACAGTTTTTTGGTTGACCATCTGCTTGACATGGGTTATCAAGACATTTCAGTTCTTGACATTTCAGCGTCTGCTATTGACAGAGCAAAACAACGACTTGGTGACAAAGCCAAAAATGTTAAATGGATAGTAGCAGATGCAGCTACTTTCAAGCCGACAGAGAAATACGATTTTTGGCACGACCGTGCAGCATTTCACTTTTTGACAGACGAACAAGAAATTTCAAACTATTTGGAAGTAGCTCAACAGAATATAAATCATACAGGAGTTTTGGTAATCGGGACATTTTCTGAACAAGGACCGAAAAAATGTAGCGGAATAGAAATCAAACAATATTCTGAAACGTCAATGACCGACCAACTGAAAAACTTCTTTGAAAAAATAAAGTGTATAACGGTTGACCATAAGACACCGTTTGACACTATTCAGAACTTTGTTTTTTGCAGTTTCAGAAAATTACAAACAGCTTAAAACGAAACGAAAAAATAGAAGGGCGAAGGCATAACACGGGTTTTGCGTCAGGCGGGCTGACTTGCAAACTTGGAGCTTTGTGCTTCTATGAAACTTTAGAAATATATTGAAACTCTGTGCTTCGAAATCCCGTCCGAACGCAAAGCCGCAAACCGTTGTAAGCAACCCGTGCAAACACCCTAAAAGGGGCAGCGACATGGGGAAAACTTTAAACGAACACAAAAAAATATTTATTTTTTAAACCTTTAAACTATTTAATCACATGCGCAAACTACTTGTACTCTTTTCCGTTTTGACATTAAGCCTATTTTACAATTCATGCCAAAGAGAAGTATCGTTTCATAAAAATGAAAATGACCAAATTTCCAAGGCAAGTAACTGGTTTAGCAATTATCTTTCACAGCCAGTAAATCCTTTTTTTAAAACTGTAAACTACCATTGGGAGAAGGCATCAACCTTTACATTTCGTAATGGATATAAAGTGGTTACGGTTCCAATTACTGAAAAATTCAAGAACCCTGCTTATTATGGGCGACGAGTACTTTATTTGTATCCATGGAAAAATGGAAAGGGATATTTTGCCACGGTTTTTGAACTTTTGCCATCATTAGAACATCTCAATATGAATAAGGGAAATATCGATTTGAAAACATTTTCCGGTTATATCAGCACATGGGACCTGAAAAAAGGATTCGTCCGAGGAGCTAAATTTACTAATGGAATTGCTGAGAGGAATATCAATATCGAGGTAAAGACATTCTTGATACGGACTAATGCGCAGGCAGAAAGAACAAATACTGATCCGATAACTCTTCCAAACGTAACTGTCGTAGGTTATATTCCAGGACCAAATTGGGGATCATACTGGCTTACACTAATGAATAGTTTGGGGTATTCCACTTCTTATCTTTGGGATGGTGGTAGCGGCAATAATCCATGCGAATATTCAGGTTGTAATTACTCAGAAAATCCGTATGATTATTTTGACTCGAACACAGTAAATCAAATTTCACAGGAACTTGTAGATGACCAATGGCTCGATGATCACGTCAAAGATAGCACTAACAATCCCTGTGCAACTGATGCTATCAATCAACTTTCCACAATTAGTGAAAGGCTTCCAGTGCTTATCAGAGATTTTTTCAGTGCAGATGGAAATTTTAGCATGACAATTAAAATGGCTGACTTGGGTGCAGGAGTGGGTGGAGGCACAACTCCAAATGTAGCCACAAGTGATTTTGATGTAAAACTAAATAGTTACTTTGATGATGCAACTGATTTAGCACTTGCAACCACAATAATACATGAGGCTTTCCATTGCCAATTGATGTCATGGTTTAGAGAGGCAGTAGTAAATAACGATCAGGCTCGTAAAGAACAATTAGCAGCAGATTACGGATATATATTTTCCCAGGAAATATTAAATATGGATAGCAGCCTTGCTGCAATAGTGAATGGTGGGAATGCTACACAGCATCAGGATATTGTTAACCGTTATAAAGACATGATCGCAGAAGCTCTCTTTCAATTTGCACAAGCCAAGTCTATTAACGCTGATTTAAATTATTGCAAGGATTTGGCATGGTCTGGAACTTTTGATAGCAGGGCTTTTCAGGCACTTTCATTCAACGAGCAACAACGAATTATCGAACGAGTAAATGCTGAAAAAGATCCAACTGGAGATAAAGGAATTAACACAACTATTGCTTCGCCTAAAGGTCATCCATGTCCATAATAAAAAAAACGCAACATTATGAAAAATTTATTTTTTATTATTCTATGTACACTTTGCGTCGTTGAAAACGCCTCTTCGCAGAAATCGTTCAGCGAAGGTGTTTACAAAGGGGGGATTTGTGGTGACGAAGCGGTCTGCGGTTATTGGCTATTAAAATCAAACAAAACGTTTGTTTACTGCGATTTTCAGGGAAATTATATTAAACACTTTGGTTCGGGCAATTGGTCAATGATAAATGACTCGATTGTTAGCTTTAACTTTTCTGAAATCAAAATGCCGATCCTTGAAGAAAGCATTGTCAATTATACATCGGAAACAAAACCATCTTTCGACAGTTTGTACATAACTGGTCAATTAACCAACATGCAAAACAAAAGTATTTCTTTTGCTTCAATCCTTGTTAATGGAAAATATCAAACTGTTTCAACCCCGGAGGGAAATTTTAGCCTGGTATTGCCAAGAACTGTTATCCTTAATAACTTGATAGTGATAAATAAGCTAAATGGTTATAAGCCCTTGGAGCTTGTTTTCAACAAAAACAATAATCATCACAACTTAAAAATCACTATGTCATCTGTAGATTCTGCTACGTCTTATTCAATATACAGTTCAAACCCGTTATTAGGAAACCCACTTTCTATGAATCGATTGAACTTAAAGCTTAATAAAACGCCAGGAAAAAAGGTTAAAAATCCA
>Ga0209594_1001892_pt1 | contig 10092 bp, 9 predicted proteins | sample AshMeaCrysSpring_FD_184126 | JGI IMG/M metagenome (GOLD analysis project Ga0209594, IMG submission 184126) | Groundwater microbial communities from Big Spring, Nevada to study Microbial Dark Matter (Phase II) - Ash Meadows Crystal Spring... | ecosystem: Environmental > Aquatic > Deep subsurface >...
TTGCAATCCTGCACGCCGCAAAACGGGGATGAGCGAACTTGTGAATTTTGAGGGGTTATCGCTTTAAAAACTGGTCGGCCCAGGTTTTCACGGCGGGGTCCATGCGGACGAGTTCGGGCCAGCCGCGTGTGTGGCCCTCGCCGGCGAGCTTGCGGGTGGCGTCGAATCCCATGTGCGAGCCGACATTGGCGATGGTCGGCGCATGGTCGAGCGAGTCGCTCGGATTTTTGGTGAAGACCGAATCCCGCTGAGGGTCGGTGTTGGCGCACAGGCGGAAGAGCACTTCGCTGGTATTGTGGACGTCGCAGTCCTCATCCACGACAACGATGTATTTGGCGAACATCATCTGCCCCATTCCCCACAGACCGTGCATCACCTTGAAGGCCTGCCAGGGATACTGTTTGCGGATCGAAACAAACACCAGATTGTGAAAGACGCCCTCCGGCGGCAGCGCCATGTCCACAATCTCGGGGAAGTTCATCTGGAAGACCGGCAGGAAGATCCTCACACTCGCCTCGCCCATGTAGAAATCCTCCATCGGCGGAATGCCCACGATCGTGCACGGATACACGGCATCCTTGCGCCGCGTGATCGCCGTGAGATGAAAAACCGGGTAGTCGTCCACCGCCGTGTAAAATCCGGTGTGGTCGCCGAAGGGCCCCTCGGCCCGAAGTTCGCCGGGTGTCACGTATCCCTCCAGCACGAAATCCGAGTCGGCGGGCACTTCGATATCGACCGTCTCGCATTTCACAAGATCGACCGACCGCTTCCTCGCGAACCCCGCGAAAAGAATCTCGTCGAGCCCGTCGGGCAGCGGGGCCGTGGCCGCGAACGTATAGACCGGGTCGCCGCCGAGTGCGACCGCCACGGGCATTTTCTCCCCGCGTTCGTAATACCGTTTTCCGTGGCGCGCCGCGACCTTGTGAACCTGCCAGTGCATTCCGGTCGTGCGGCCGTCATAAACCTGCATCCGATACATGCCCACATTTCTCCCGCCCGTGTCGGGGTCCTTCGTGTAAACCGTCGGAAACGTAATGAACCGCCCGCCATCCTCTGGCCAGCATTTCAAAATCGGAAGGTCCTCGAGCGAAAAATTCCCATCCAGGCGGTCGATGACTTCCTTGCAGGGTCCGTCTTTCACGTAGCGCGGCCTCGCGTGGATGACATCGATGCCATTCTTCGCCAGCGCGATGGCCTCGCGGAATGTGCGCGGCGGCTTGGCTTTCATCAAAAACGCCATCTGCCCGGCCAGTTCGTCCACCGACTCCAACCCAAGCGACATCGCCATCCGCCTGCGCGAGCCAAGCGTGTTGATCGCCACAGGAAATTCCGACCGCCGGCCGTCGATCATCGGATTCTCGAAGAGAAGCGCTTTCCCCCCGCCCGGAGCTTTCATCTGACGGTCGGCCAGCTCGGTGATCTGCAACTCGGTCGCCACCGGCTCGCGAACCCGCTCGAGTTCACCGGCCGCCTCCAGCGACTCCAAAAATGCTCGGAATGATTTGTATGCCACGGGTTTGAAACGTCCACCACCACCGCCCCGGACGCAAGCCTCTACCGACGGCCTCTCCCGCATTGCGGTTGCGCAGAAGCGGAGGGTGACCGGGCGCAAATCGCCATTTTCCGGAGTGTCCGGGCGCGGGCTTTGCCGGCCAATGAAGGCGACCTATCAAGCCGGCACCCTGGTCTATTCCCGCAAGGGACTTCTCATTCTCTCCTTCTGGCTGCTTTTTTGGGATTTTGCGTTCAACTTTTTCGAGGCGATTTTCGGGCGGTTCCTGCCGATTTACCTGAAGGACCTCCAGGCCTCCAACACGGTGATCGGCCTCATGCCCGAGGCGCTCGCCATCGACCCTTCCAACGGCGACATCCTCATCAGCCTCCGGCAGCACTGCAACAACCGTCAGGCCCTCCTCCTCGACCCGAAGGGATGGCTCACCAGATTTACCGGCACAAACGGGAATATCAAAATCACATGGATCGGACGGGTGGACCCGGTCTCCGGAATGCTGAAAAATTCCACCTACATCTACGTCCAAATGCCGGCGTCGAAAAACCCCAAATGGCCCGACCTCAACAGCGTCGGCACCTCCGCGATCGGCGCGGATTCCAAAGGCTGGGTCTATGCCGTCGGCGGCACCACGATCTCTCTGCCCACCACATCCAATGCCTTCCTTCCCTCCGTCACCCAATACGGAGGCCACCCGTTTTTTGCCGTCATCGAGCCCGACCTCTCCGCTCCGCGTTACTCGACCTACCTCAGCCCGGGCCAGGGCGGAGTCTCCGGCATGGTGGTCTGCGGCTACCGTGTCGCCTTCCTCGTCGGAACCCACAAAACCGACGCCCCCGCCCTCCCGACCCAGGGAACCGACCGCCTGCCCGCTCTCTCCGCGACCCCGCCCGATGGCGAGGCCGAGGCCGCCTTCCTCGCGATCGTGCCCGTTCCCGCAGAGGTCGATTCCTGGTCGTTCAAGAACTGACCGTCCGGCGCGCCCCCGGAACTTCCCGCCAGTCCATAACAGCAAAAAATGTCGCACGTGCGACATTTTTTGCCATGTGATTCGACCATCATCTTGTTGTCCAAGGGGCGAATCTTCATGGCGCGGCGAGCCGGCGCTTTAACAAGAAGCCGGCCGGCCTGCGCACGATCCAGAGTGCCTGATCCCCAGGTTCCGGCCGATGTTTCGCCGGCGGGTGCGGAAATGAAACAAAATTGTAACACCACATGTTTTGACGCCCTTCCAGGCATGCGGCTAGACAACCCAGCCGTGAACTTAAAACCTGCTGCCACCGCCATCACATGCGCCCTATTTTCGGGCATCCTCGCCACCTCCGCGACCGCGCAAATTTCCTTCCTGAGCGGCGCCGATCTCCCCTACGGAGGCGAGATTGTGTCTTTCGACAGCACCACCAACACATTGGCCGCAACGAATTCCGGCAACGGCAGCCATGCCGTCCAACTCTACACAATGTCCGCCAACGGGAGTCTCACCTCCACCCTTTCGGTGGACCTCGCCAGCGTGTTCGGCGGCGCGCCGAATATTTCCTCGATTTCGAGCGTGAAGGTGGACGCGCGGGGCTTCGGGGTGGCCACCGTGATCCCGACAGCCGCGACGCTGACCGACTTCGGCCGTGTGGCGTTTTTCAGCCTCTCCACAGGGACGATCCTCAAAACGCTCGACGTGGGCTACCACCCCGACTCGGTCACGGCGACGCCCGACGGCACCAAGCTCCTCATCGCCAACGAGGGCGAATACGGCTCGTCGAATTCCTCTGTGAGCGAGCCGTTTGCCCGGACGGGCTCGGTGAGCGTGATCGACATCTCCGGGGTGACCGGCGTGGGTGATATCCCCTCCCTCACCGGCTCGAACGTGGCGACATACGATTTCTCCGCCGCCAACCTCGGCGCCAACGCCACCCTCCAGGGCGTGCGCGACAACACGTTCGCCACCAACAACGCGACGACCACCGCCCTCGCGGCCAATATCGAGCCGGAATACATCACCTCCACCAACGGCAAAGCCTTCGTGACCCTCCAGGAAAACAACGCGATCGCCGTCCTCGATTTCAGCACCGGCAAATACGAGGCCATCCACAGCCTCGGTGCCATCACCCAGACCATCGACGCCTCCGACCGCGACGGCGCGGGCAACACCGTTTCGATCGGCATCAACGATATCGTCGCCGGGCTCCCCATGCCGGATACCGTCGTGAGCTTCACCCGCAACGGGACGGTTTACCTCGCGACCGCCAACGAAGGCGACGCCCGGCCCGACGACGCCGACATTTCCCGCGCCAATACCTCCGGCCTGGTGGACACCACCGACGACGGCGGCGGCGACGTTTTCTACAGCGGCGCCGTGAACAACACCGGCATCGGCCGCCTCAATATCCTCGAAGACCAGGGCAACCTCGACGCCGACGCCGGCATCGAATCGCCTACCATGATGGGCACCCGCAGCTTCACCATCTGGAATTCCGAGACCGGCGCGCTCGTCTTTGACAGCGAGTCGATGATCGAGGAATACGTCGCCGCCAACGATCCCACGGTCTTCAACATCAACAACGGGAACCCCTCCGCATGGGACACGCGCTCCGACGACAAAGGGCCCGAGCCCGAGGCGCTCGCGTTCGGTTCCATCGACGGGCGGGACTACGTCTTCGTCGGCGCCGAGCGGCAGAACGGCATCTTCCAGTTCGACATCACCGATCTCAACGACGTCTCGATCGTCGGCTACTTCAACTCGATCACCAGCTCGCAGGATTCCGGCGCGGCTTACACCTCGCCCGAGTCGATTCTCTTCCTCTCCGCCTCGGAGAACCCCACGGGCCAGAACCTGCTCGTTGTCGGCTTTGAGGGCGCCTCGGCCGGAACCGGCTCGATCGGGGTCTTCTCGGTCGTCCCCGAGCCGCAGACCTGGCTGCTGGTCGGCATCGGGTCGGCCTTCCTCCTCGCACGGCTTCGCCGCCGCCCCCGGTCACTTTGAGGGACGCGGGGAGAGACCAGCCCGCGCAAACCATCAAGCCACATGCTGCGATTTGCGAGAGGCAGTCCGGAGCCGGGTCGGGCCGCGTTACCTCTCTGACGCGCGATCCTGCAACGGGCTGAGCGCCCGTGAGGCCGTTTTCTCCGGACACGAAATTCCAACATTCTCAAGAATGTGAGAGTGAGGAACAAATGCCGGCGGGTCAGTCGGCTTCGATGCGGACGGTTTCTCCTGTTCGGATGGATTCCTCGGCGGCGAATGAGAGTTGCATGGTGGCGAGGGCGTCGGAGGCCGGCACGAGCGGGCCCATGCCCGCTGCGAGGTTTTCGAGGTAGCGCCGGAGGAAGCCTGTCCCGCTTTCTTGACGCCGGTTTTCTTCGATGCGGGAATCTGGCCGGGCTCGAGCGAGTAGGGATCCTCGCCCTCGGCCAGTTCCACGACGACAAGGCGCCCGGCCGTTTGCAGGGCCTCCTGGGGACTCATCCCCTGCGCGCGGTAGGCTTGGAAATAGAAGCGCTTGAGGTCGGCGTCGCGTTTTTCCGCCGCGAGCTGCTCGGCATTCTCCCTTTCCGCCGCCTTTTTTTTCTTTTTCCGAAGTCTTGGAGTCCGCCCAGGCGGGCGCGGCCAGCGCCACGGCCGACAAGACGAGCGCGCGCAGGGCGAATTCCACGAGTTGCCTGAGAAAACCGGACGGGTTCGAGGCGGGGAAATTCACAATTCGTTTTTTTCGCGTTCCCACCCCCTCGGTAAAGTCCGGATCAAATTTCGAAAAATCGCTGGGTCGTTGTGTGACGGATTGACAAAGCGGGCACGGTAATGCGGAATGGTGGGCTTGTTTTAAAAGCCATGCAAATCCACCTGAGCCCGCGCCATCTGACCCTCACCGCCGCCATTCACGGATACGTTGCCGATAAGATTTCCCATCTGGAGGACATCGCGCAGCGTATTGTGGCGGCGCATGTGGTGTTGATGCACGATGAGACGAAGGTCAAGAAGCACGTGGTCAAGGTGCACCTTGCGATGCCCGGTCCCGACATCCACGCCCAGGACGCCGAGGACGACCTCTACGCGGCCATTGACAAGGTGGTGGACAAACTGTCGCGCCAACTCCGCAAGCGGAAAACGAAAATCGCGGAGCACAAAAAGCACCAGATCCAATTGGCGGCCGAGGGCCGCAAGCGCGGATATACCCGGCGCTAGGACCTGATTTTCCAGCGTGGAATACAAGGTCAAGCTGGAGGTCTTCGAGGGCCCCCTCGATCTCCTGCTTTATTTGATCAAGCGGGACGAGGTCGATATTTACGACATCTCGATCGAGCGGATCACAAAGCAGTATCTCGAGTATATGGAGGCCTTCCAGGTCCTCAACATCGAGGTGGCCGGGGAGTTCATCGTGATGGCCGCCAACCTTCTCTACATCAAGAGCCGGATGTTGCTCCCGAAGGATCAACAAATGGCCGAAGAGGATGCGGAAGAGGACGATCCCCGCTGGGAGCTCATCCGCCAGCTCATCGAATACAAAAAGTTCAAAGAAGCGGCGGCCCGGTTGCGCGAACGCGAGGCCATGCAGGAACAGCTCTTCCCCCGCGCTCCCGTCACCCCAGACCTTGCGCCTGTTGCCGACAACCTGCTCATCGAGGAAGTCGGCATTTTCGACCTCATCAATGCTTTCCAAAAGGTCCTCAAGCGGATCGGCTCGCAGAAGGAAGACCTCCGGGAGATCTTTGCCGAAAATTTCACGGTCTCCGACAAAATCGACCACCTCCTGCGCCTCACCTCATCCGGCGTTTCGATTCGTTTTGAGGAATGCTTCGCCGGAGCCGCCACCCGCACCGAGATCGTCGTCACCTTCCTCGCCATGCTCGAGTTGATCCGCCTCAAGCGCCTGCGGGTGCGTCAAGAGGCCCACTTCGGCGAGATCTGGATCGAACCACCCGCGGACCTGCCGACCACACCCGACAACATCGAAGAGGAGGCCATAGCGTGAGCCGTAAACGAAAATCCAAAAAAATCGAGGAATCTCCCGAAGCAGTCGAGGCAGTCGAAGCAGTCGAAGCAGTCGAAGCAGTCGAAGCAGTCGAAGCAGTCGAAGCAGTCGAAGCAGTCGAGGCAGTCGAGGCAGTCGAGGCAGTCGAGGCAGTCGAGGCAGTCGAGGCAGTCGAGGCAGTCGAGGCAGTCGAGGCAGTCGAGGCAGTCGAGGCAGTCGAGGCAGTCGAGGCAGTCGAGGCGGTCGAGGCGGTCGATCCGACCGAGGTTGTGGAGGCGGGGGGATTCACGCTGGCGCAGGTTTGTGAGGCGATTTTGTTTGCTTCGCAGAAGCCGGTGAGTGCGAAAGAGATCCGGCAATTTTTGAAGGGTGCGGCGGAGACCGGGGATGCGGCCGCCGTGCCATTTGCGAAAACCAAGGAACCCGAGATCCGCGAGACCTTGTCGGGGCTGGCCTTGGATTTGCAGGGCCGGGATACGACTTACGAGATCCGCGAGACGGCGGCCGGTTGGCAGTTGGTCACGCGCCCGCACTTCGCGCCGTGGCTGCGTCAGCTCTTCCCCGAGAACCGGCCCGCGCGGCTGAGCGCGCCCGCGCTTGAGACGCTTGCGATCATTGCCTACCGTCAGCCAATCACGCGGGCGGATATCGAGGCCGTGCGCGGGGTCGCGGTCGATGGTGTCATGCAGACCCTGCTGGACCGTGGTTTGGTGCGGATTGGCGGCCGGGCCGAGATCCCCGGGAGACCGCTTCTCTACGAGACGACCCAATTTTTCATGGAACATTTCGGTCTGCGCGACCTGGACGAGCTGCCCAACGCGGGCGAATTGCGCAAGATCCCGCTGCCAACGGCCGCCCCCCCGCAGGCGCCGGCGGCCGAGGCTCCCGCCGCAGAGTCGTCCGGTGAGCCGGCGGAACCGACCGCCGAAGGCCTCTTTGCCGAGGCCGCCGATCCACCCAAAGATGATCTTCCATCGGACTCGTCGGACTCGGAACCCCCCGCCGCCGATGAGAACCCGCTTGCTTGATTTCCGGATTGCATGGAGCCGGTGATGCGGCGAAGGTAGCCCCCTATGAGCATCGCACTCATTTTATTGGTTGGTCTTCTGGCGTTGGCGGCGATTGTGGCCTTCCTTGTCATTGGGATTTACAACGGCCTGGTCGTCCTCCGGAACCGTTTCAAAAACGCGTTTTCGCAAATCGACGTCCAGCTCAAGCGGCGTTACGATCTCATCCCGAACTTGGTCGAGACGGCGAAGGGGTATCTCAAACACGAGCGCGAGACACTCGAGGCGGTGATCGCGGCGCGGAATTCCGCCCGGGAGGCCGGCTCGCGCGCGGCGGCCAATCCCGGTGATCCGGCTTCGATGCAGGCGTTGGCGGGAGCCGAGAGCGGTCTCACGGGAGCCCTCGGCAGGTTGTTCGCGGTCTCCGAGGCCTACCCCGACCTCAAGGCCAACCAGAACATGATGCAGCTCACCGAGGAACTGACATCGACGGAAAACAAAATTTCGTTCGCGCGTCAGGCCTACAACGATTCGGTGATGGCTTATAACACGAAGCGGGAGAGCTTCCCCGACAACATCGTCGCGGGCATGTTCAACTTCGGTCCGGCCGAACTTTTCCAGATCGAGAATGCCGCCGAAAAGGAAGCCCCGAAGGTCTCGTTCAGTTGAGTTTTTTTGAGTCTTCCCGATTGCCCGGCGAACCTCTGATCGGATGATCCCCCTGTTTCCCTCCCGCGAAGAATTTGTCGCCGGAACCGACCCGGCCGCCAACGTGATCCCCGTGTGGACCGAGATCGTGGCGGACGGCGAGACGCCGGTTTCGGCCTTCGCCAAGATCGGGGCGGAGGCCCCCGCGTTTTTGTTGGAGTCCGCCGAGCAGGCCGACCAGACCGGGCGGTTTTCATTCCTTGGCGCCGGGGCGAAGGCGACCATCCTCGCGCGGGGGAAAGATGTCGAAATTTGCGAGGGCGGGGAGGTCCGCCGTTTTGTATCGGCAACGGACCCTTTCCGCGATTTGCAGGACCTCATGGGACGATACCGAGTGGCCCGCGACCGCAGGCTGCCCGCGTTTTCGGGCGGAGCCGTCGGATATCTGGCGTATGATTGCGTGCGTTGGTTCGAGCCGAGTGTGCCGCCGCCGCCGCCCGATGAATTGGGTGTGCCCGATTTGTTTTTTCTGGTCGCGCCATCGGCCGTGCTTTTCGACCACAAGCGCCGCCGGATCCAGATTGTGGTCAACGCATTTCCGGACGACTTCGGCGGAGACCGCGGGGCGGCCTACGACGCGGCGGCGGGGGAGATTCTGGCGATCCTGGAAAAACTCGGACGTCCGATGGCCTTCCCGCCGATTTTCACCGCCGGAGCCGACCATGTGCCCGCCCACCGGTCGAACACGACCCGCGAGGAATATCATGCGATGGTGGAGCGCGCGCAGGAATACATCCGCGCGGGGGATATTTTCCAAATGGTGCCCGCGCAGCGCTTCGAGACCGCCTTTCCGGGCGACGCGCTCGACCTCTACCGGACGCTTCGTTTCATCAATCCTTCGCCCTACATGTTCTGCCTGCGTTGTCCGGACGGACTCGCGCTCGTGGGGAGCTCGCCCGAGGTGCATGTGCGGGTGACCGACGGATTGGTCGAGATCCGGCCGATCGCCGGCACGCGCCGCCGTGGCGACACGCCCGCAGAAGACGCCGCCAACGCGGAGGACCTCCTGGCCGACCCCAAGGAGCGGGCCGAACACTTGATGCTGGTGGATCTCGCGCGCAACGATGTGGGGCGGATCGCGGAGTTCGGGACCGTGCGGGTGAGCGACTTCATGACGGTCGAGCGCTACAGCCACGTGATGCATATTGTTTCGCATGTCTCCGGCCGGTTGGCGGGCGGGCGCGACGCCTATGATGCGATGCGCGCGACCTTTCCGGCCGGCACCGTCTCGGGCTCGCCCAAGGTGCGCGCCATGCAGATCATCAACGAACTCGAAAAAAGCAAACGATGCGTTTACGCGGGGGCTGTCGGCTATATCGGATTCGATGGCAACCTCGACAGTTGCATCGCGCTGCGGACGGTCGTGCTCAAGGACGGCACAGCTTATATCCAGGCCGGAGGCGGCGTGGTTGCGGACTCGACCCCCGAGGGAGAATACATGGAAAGCGTGAACAAGGCGCGGGCGGCGCTGCGCGCGGTCGATCACGCCTTGCGCGCGGCCGGTCTTTCGCCGACATAATTCCCATGCTCCTCGTCATCGATAATTACGATTCGTTCACCTACAATCTCGTCCAGTATTTCGGCGAACTGGGGGTCGAGCCGGTGGTCCGGCGCAACGACGAGGTCACGCCCGACGAAGTCGAGGAAATGAGGCCCTCGAAGATCTGCGTTTCACCGGGTCCCTGCACACCGAACGAGGCCGGTGTGAGTTGCGAGGTGATCCGCCGGTTCGGTCCGCGAATCCCGATTCTGGGGGTTTGTCTGGGTCATCAGAGCATCGGTCAGGTTTACGGGGGGGCGGTCGTGCGCGCCGGCCGGTTGATGCACGGGAAGACGTCGCCCATCCTGCACGGGGGACGCGGGGTTTTCGCGGGACTGCCGAGTCCGTTCGAGGCGACCCGCT
>Ga0209594_1001893_pt1 | contig 10088 bp, 6 predicted proteins | sample AshMeaCrysSpring_FD_184126 | JGI IMG/M metagenome (GOLD analysis project Ga0209594, IMG submission 184126) | Groundwater microbial communities from Big Spring, Nevada to study Microbial Dark Matter (Phase II) - Ash Meadows Crystal Spring... | ecosystem: Environmental > Aquatic > Deep subsurface >...
GGCAGGCTCACGATCACGGTTGCCGATTGCACCACCTTGATGCCGCCATTGACGAACAGCAGCGCAGCAGGAGGCACGCCGATGGCAAGCGCCCAGAAGAGGCGATTCCAGCGCGCGGGATTCTCGCCGGCGCGCAAGCCGCGGCTGGCGACGGAAGCAAGCGTGTAGGAAGCCGAGTCGTAGGTCGTCGCCATCAGGATCGCGGCGACGATCATGAAGCCGACCATCGTTATCGCGGGCCACGGCAGCGACCCCAGGACCTCGGCGATGGCGTAAGCCCCCGACTGGTCGCGCAGCATGCCGATCACGTTCATGGCGCCGGTCAGCTCCAGGTTGAGCGCGTAGTTGCCGAGCACGATGTAGAAGATCGCGGAGCCGAGCGTGCCGAACAGCATCAGGCCGCCGATCACTTCGCGCAGCGTGCGGCCGCGCGAGATGCGGGTGGCGAAGATCGCGACGAACGGGCCATAGGCAACCCACCACGCCCAGTAAAAGATCGTCCAGCTCTCGACGAAGCCGCTGCGCTCGACCGGATCGGTCCACGTCACCATGCGCGCGAACTCCTGCACCATCAGGCCGAGCGAATTCGTGCCCATCTGCAGGATGAACAGCGTGGGTCCGACGGCGAGCACGTAGAGCAGCAGCGTCAACGCGATCCAGGTGTTGGCGTCGGCCAGGCGCTTGAAGCCGCGCTCGAGGCCCAGCCAGCTGCTGGCGGCGAAGATCAGCACGCTGATGACGAGGATGGTGGCCTCCATGGCGAAGTCGTGCGAGACACCGGTGACTTTCGCGAACATCGCGGCGATCATCGGCGCGGTGAGGCCCAGCGAGGTTGCACTGCCACCGATCAGGTTGGCCATGTAGATGAAATCGATGATTCGCGCGCGCCGGCTGCCGGCGCCACCGGGCAGGAACGGCAGGCAACCGCTGCTCAGTCGCAGGTGCGGCTCGCCGCGCATGTAGAACGCATACGCGATCGCGACCGTCGGCAGGCAGAAGATGGCCCAACCGACCGGGCCCCAGTGGAACATGCCGTACGTCGCGGCCCATTCGATCGCCCTCGTCGAGCGTGGCTCGGCGCCGAGCGGCGGCGTATCGATGTAATAAGCCCATTCGATGGCCGACCAGTAGATCAGCGTCGCGCCTACGCCTGCGCAGAACACCATGCCGATCCAGCTCAGCGTGCTGTAGTCCGGCCTGGCATCGCGGCCGCCGAGCCGGATGGCACCGTGGCGGCTGAACGCTATGTAGGCGAGGAACGCCAGCAGCGCGATCACGTACCACTGGTAGAACACGCCGCAGTAGCGCGTGACGTTGTCATACAACTCGTTGATGAACACGCCGGCCCGCTCCGGCGCCACGAAGATGAGCAGGCAGACGCCGAGCAGCGTCGCCGCGGCGATCGAGAATACCGGCCAGTCGACCGGTGGTTCTCCCAGTGCGCGGTCAGTTGCTTGCGGGTCGGCGGCCACAGTGAATCACTTCTGGCTGTGGCAGCCCCGCATGTCCCGCCTGGATCACCGCCAGTCTTTGCTGCAGGCTGGGTGTCGGCAGGCAGGCGCGTCGAGTCTCGAGTGACACGTGGATCAGCACGTGTTCGGCTGTCGCCACGAGCGCGCCGGCCTCGTTGTACAGGCGATTGAAGAGATGCAGCTTCTTGCCGGTGCCGTCGAGCAGTTGCGTCGTGACGCGCATGCGTTCACCGGCGTGCGTTTCGTCGAGATGACGCAGGTGCGTCTCGACGGTGAAATAGCTGCCGCCGTTGGCGATGTAATCCGCATCGCAGCCGATCAGCGTCATGAAGCGGTCGGTGGCCGCGCTCGACAGCTCGAGGTAGCGGCACTCGTTCATGTGGCCGTTGTAGTCGGTCCAGTCGATCGGCACCGCGCGCGCCGCCGTCTCGACGGGTTGCGACCAGTCGACCGTCGCCGAGGGTTCGCGCAGCCGCGCGTCGTGCTCGCGCAGCGTCTGCCCCGAGGCCCAGTTGCGGCCTTTCAGCGCGCGCATCATCGCGACGAGATTGTCGTCGCGAATGCGTTCGAGCTCGCGGATACCCCGCATCCCCGACTGTGCGTCGGATTGTTCGGAGATCTTGCGTACCAGCGCGTCGTCGAGGTCGGGCACGTCCATCAGCTTCGTCCACGGCCACGTCAGGCACGGGCCGAACTGCGCGAGGAAGTGCGCCATGCCGGCCTCGCCGCCCGCGATGCGATACGTCTCGAACAGGCCCATCTGCGCCCAGCGGATGCCGAAGCCGAAGCGGATCGCGTCGTCGACCTCCGCGGTGGTCGCGATGTCGTCCTTGACCAGCCACAGCGCCTCGCGCCACACCGCTTCGAGGAAGCGGTCGGCGACGTGGGCGTCGATCTCGCGCTTCAGGTGCAGCGGCTTCATGCCGATCGAGCGCAGGATGCCCATCGCGCGGTCGACGAAGTCCTGCGTCGCCGTCGTATGCGCGACGACTTCGACCACCGGCAGCAGGTACACGGGATTGAAGGGGTGCGCGACCAGCACCTGCGCCGGTCGCGGCACGCCGCCGCCAAGGTCGGACGGCTTGTAGCCGGACGTCGACGAGCCGATCACGGCATCGGGTGCGAGCGCGGCCTGGATCTGCGACAGCACGCGATGCTTGAGATCGAGCCGCTCCGAGACGGATTCCTGCACCCACTCGGCGCCTGCCACGGCGGCATCGATGCTGTCGCAGAAACGCAGCGTGCCCTCGGGCGGCAGGGCGGCGTCATACAGCCCGGGCAGGGAGCGCCGCGCGTTGGCCAGCACTGCGGCGATCTTGCGCTGCGCCTCCGGGTCGGGGTCGAAGACCGCAACGTCCCAGCCGTTCAGCAGGAAACGCGCCAGCCAGCCGCCACCGATGACGCCGCCACCGACGATCGCGGCACGGCGTGTCATGCGCGAGCGACCGGTGCGCGCTTGACCAGGCCCAGCTTCTGGCGAGTTGCGGCCGGATCGAGCACGCTCGCTCCGAGCCGCTCGATGATGCCGACCGCGCGCTCGACGAGGTCTTCGTTGCGCGCGAGCACGCCCTTGTCCAGCCACAGGTTGTCTTCGAGGCCGACGCGCACATTGCCGCCGGCGATCACGGCAGCGGCGACATAAGGCATCTGGTCGCGGCCGAGACTGAAGGCCGACCACGTCCAGTCGGCGGGCACGTTGTTGACCATCGCCATGAACGTGTTCATGTCGTTCGGCGCGCCCCACGGCACGCCCATGCACAACTGCACCAGTGCCGGGCCATGCAGCACGCCTTCCTCGACCAGACGCTTCGCGAACCACAGGTGGCCCGTGTCGAAGGCCTCGATCTCGGGGCGCACGCCCAGCTGCGTCATCATGCCGCCCATCGCGCGGAGCATGCCCGGCGTGTTGGTCATGACGTAGTCGGCCTCGGCGAAATTCATGGTGCCGCAATCGAGCGTGCAGATTTCCGGCAGGCAATCGGCGATCGGCCGCATGCGTTCCTCGGCGCTGCCCATGTCGGTGCCGACCGGGTTGACCGGCAACGGCGCCGTGGGCGGGCCCAGCACGAGGTCGCCGCCCATGCCGGCCGTGAGATTGATGACGACGTCGGTGGCCGAGTCGCGGATGCGATCGACCACTTCGCGGTAGAGCTTTGGATCGCGGCTCGGCTTGCCCGAGACGGGCTCGCGCACGTGGCAGTGCACCACGGCCGCCCCGGCCTTCGCCGCGGCAATCGCGCTGGCCGCGATGTCCCTGGGTGAGCGCGGTACGTGCTCCGAACGGTCCTGCGTGGCGCCCGAACCGGTCACGGCGCAGGTGATGAAGACCTCGCGGCTGATCTGCAGCGGCATGGGGCCCGTCCGTCGTTGCAACGATTGTGGTTGTGACACAATCATGCCACACCTCCGTGCCTCCGCCAGCGGGACCGCGCCATGGATTTTTCCCTGACCGAAGAACAGCGGCTCATCATGCAGGCGGCCAACGCGTTCGTGACGCGCGAGCTCTATCCGCACGAGGCGGAGATCGAGGCCACCGGCCGTCTGCGCCCGGAATTGCGCGACGAACTGAAGCGCAAGGCGATCGATGCGGGCCTCTACGCGGCCAACATGCCGGCCGACGTCGGCGGCGGCGGGCTCGACACCCTCAGCTGGATCCTGCTCGAGAAGGAACTGGGCCGTACCAACTACGCGCTGCACTGGACCTGCGTCGCGCGGCCTTCCAACATCCTGATGGCCTGCGAGGGCGAGCAGCGCGAGCATTACCTGCTGCCGGCAGTGCGCGGCGAAAAGTCCGACTGCCTCGCGATGTCCGAGCCCGACGTGGGCTCGGACCTGCGCGGCATGAAGACACGCGCACGCCGCGATGGCGAGCACTTCGTCATCAACGGCACCAAGCACTTCATCAGCCATGCCGACGAGGCGAATTTCGTCGTGCTGTTCGCGGCGACGGGCGAGGAGCAGACGCCGCGCGGTCCGCGTGCCCTGATCACGGCGTTCCTGATCGATCACGGTACGCCGGGTTTCATCGTTGACGACGGCTATCGCAGCGTCTCGCATCGCGGCTACAACAACTGCATCCTGCGGTTCGACGACTGCCGCGTGCACGAGTCGCAGGTGTTGGGCGAGATGCACCGAGGGTTCGAGATCGCCAACCAGTGGCTCGGGGCCACGCGGCTGCAGGTCGCCGCCACGTGCCTGGGGCGCGCCGAGCGTGCCCTGGAGTGCGCGACGCGCTGGGCCGCCGAGCGCAAGCAGTTCGGCCAGGCGATCGGCAAGTTCCAGGGCGTGGCTTTCAAGCTGGCCGACATGGCGATGGAGCTGAAAGCGGCCGAGCTGATGACGCTGGAAGCGGCGTGGAAGGTCGACCAGGGCACCGTGACCGATGCCGACATGGCGATGGCGAAGCTCAAGGCGACCGAAATGCTGGCATTCGTCGCGGACGAGGCGATCCAGATCCACGGCGGCATGGGACTGATGAGCGACCTGCCGCTGGAGCGCATCTGGCGCGATGCCCGCGTCGAACGCATCTGGGAAGGCACGTCCGAGATCCAGCGGCACATCATTTCGCGTTCGCTGCTGCGGCCGCTCGGTGCCTGAATGAGACTGCAGCGCCTGCTCAATCCACGGTCGATCGCGTTCGTCGGCGGGGCGGAGTGCGCGATCGCCATCGGCCGCACGCGCGCGCTGGGCTTCAACGGACGCCTCTGGGCCGTGCATCCGCGGCGCACGGAGATGGGCGGGATCGCGACGGTGCCAGCGATCGACCGCATCGACGGCGTGCCCGATGCCGCGTTCGTCGCGCTGCCGCGCACGGCGACACCCGCGGCGCTTGGTGCACTCGCCGCATTGGGTTGTGGTGGCGCGGTGATCTACGCGGCGGGCTTCGCCGAAAGCGGCGATCACGAACTGCAGCGATCTCTGCTCGCGTCGGCGCGCGGCATGCCATTGCTGGGCCCGAACTGCTACGGGTTCATCAATGCGCTGTCGCAGGTCGCGCTGTGGCCCGACGAGCACGGCCTGTCGCCGGTCGAATCCGGCGTCGCCATCGTGACGCAGTCGGGCAACATGGCCTGCAACCTGGCGATGCTGCAGCGCGGTTTGCCGCTGGCGCTACTCGTGACGCTCGGCAACCAAGCCGACGTCGACGTCGCGGCGATGGTCGAGACGCTGGCGCAGGACGAGCGCATCACGGCCATCGGCATGCACATCGAGGGACTGCGCGACGTCGGCGCGTTTGCGTCCGCCGCGGCCGTGGCCCGCGAGCAGCGCAAGCCGCTCGTGGTGCTCAAGACGGGTCGCTCGCCCCAGGGCGCGCGCATCACGCTGAGCCACACGGCATCGCTGTCGGGCGCAGACTCGTCGTGTGACGCACTGTTCGAGCGGTATGGCATCGCGCGTGTCCCCACGCTGACCAGCCTCGTCGAGGCCCTCAAGCTGCTGCACTTCGGCGGCCCCCTTGCGGGCAAGGGGCTGCTGTCGCTCAGTTGCTCAGGCGGCGAGGCGGCACTGGCGGCGGACCTGGCGCTGGATCACGGGCTGACGTTTCCGCCTTTCCCCGGGGCGGTTGCGCAACGGGTGGCTACGACACTCAATGACCTCGTCACGATCGACAACCCACTCGACTACCACACCTTCATCTGGCGCCAGGAGGACAAGCTGCAGGCGACCTTCACGGCAGCGCTATCCGGCGGCTTCGACGCATCGATGCTGATCCTGGACACACCGTCGCACCCGGCGATGAAGCCCGACGCGTGGCTGGTCACGGCGCGCGCCTATGCGGCGGCGCAGAGGGCCACCGGGGCCCGCGCCGCCGTCGTGTCCAGCCTGCCCGAGGGCATGCCGTCCGCGCTGGCGGAGGAGCTCGGACGCGCGGGCATCGCGCCCTTGATCGGCATCGAAGATGCGATGCACGCGTTCGCTGCCGCTGCGGCGATCGGCGCGAAGGCAGCCGAGCCGGTTCCCGCGGCACCCTGGCCGGTGCAGTCAGAGCGCGTCGCTGCGCCCACGACCGTGCTGCGCGAGATCGAGGCAAAGCGCCTGCTGCAGCGCTTTGGCGTCGAAGTGCCGCCGTCGGTGGAATGCACGCGGGACGAAGCGCCGCGCGCCGCTGCGACCCTCGGCTTTCCGGTGGCGCTCAAGATCTCCAGCACGACCGTCACGCACAAGACGGACGTCGGCGGCGTGGCGCTGTCATTGCGGACCGAGCAGGCTGTGGCCGAGGCGGCCGCGCGCATGGCAACGCTCGGCGACCGCGTGCTGGTCGAGCGCATGGTCGAAGGCGCGGTGGCCGAGCTGATCGTCGGCATCGTGCGCGATCCGCAGTTCGGCATGGCGCTGCTGGTCGGCGCGGGCGGCGTGCTGGCCGAGCTCGTCACCGATACCGTCACGCTGCTGCTGCCGGCAACGCGCACCGAGATCGAGCAGGCGCTGCGGCAGCTGAAGTCGTGGCGCTTGGTGACCGGCTTTCGCAGCCGGCACGGCGACGCGACCGCGGTGGTGCGCTCGATCGAGGCCGTGATCGAGTTCGCCGCGGCCCATCGCGGCCGCCTCGAGGAACTCGACATTAATCCGCTGCTGGTACTGCCTGACCGGGCAGTTGCCGTCGACGCCCTGATCCGCATGAGGGAGCCATGACGACCACTCCGATCCGAACGGAACGCCACGGGGCCATCCTGGAAGTCACGATCGACCGGCCGAAGGCCAATGCGATCGATGCCGCGACGAGCCGCATCATGGGCGACGTGTTCGCGGGCTTCCGCGACGATCCCGGCCTGCGCGTGGCGATCCTCACGGCGACGGGCGAGAAATTCTTCTGTCCCGGCTGGGACCTGAAAGCCGCTGCGGCGGGCGAGCCTCCCGACGTCGACTACGGTGTCGGCGGCTTCGGCGGGCTGCAGCAGCTGCCCGGGCTCAACAAGCCCGTGATCGGCGCCATCAACGGACTGGCCTTCGGTGGCGGATTCGAGATTGCACTGTCGTGCGACCTGATCCTTGCCGCCGCACATGCGACGTTCGCGTTGCCGGAGATTGTCTCCGGCACCGTGGCTGACGCGGCCTCGATCAAGCTGCCGCGCCGCATTCCCTACCATGTCGCGATGGACCTGCTCTTCACCGGACGGAGGATCGATGCCACTGAAGCGCAGCACTGGGGCATCGTCAACGAGGTCCTGCCGGCCGCGCAGCTGATGACCCGCGCGCGCGAGCTGGCGCAGCAGCTCGCCGACGGGCCGCCGCTCGTGTTCGCGGCGATCAAGGAGATCGTGCGCGAGACGTCGCACCTGCCGGTCGAGCAGGCGTTCGAGCTGGTCACGAAGCGCCGGCTGCCGACCGTCGACGTGCTCTACGGCAGCGAGGACCAGCTCGAGGGCGCGCGTGCGTTCGCCGAGAAGCGCAAACCCGTCTGGCGCGGTCGCTGAGACACTAGTCGAGCCAGTTCGACAGGCCTTCGGTGTGACCGTCGACCGCGATGGCCTGCCCGGAGATCTTCGCCCCCGCGGGTGAGGCGAGGAAGTACGCCATCTCCGCGATGTCTGCCGCGTCGACGAAGGTGCGCATCGACGTCTGCCGCAGGTAGAGGTCGCGGATCTGCTGCGGCTGCATGCCGCGGCTCGCCGCGTCACGCTCGATCACGCCGTCGATGCGCGGCCCGCTGACGGGCAGATCACGTTGACTCGGATGCGCTCCGGCCCGAGTTCCATCGTCAGCGTCTTGGCGAAGCCGATCAGCGCCCACTTGCACGCCGCATACGGCGAGCGCAGCGGAAAGCCGAACAGCGCAGCCGTCGAGGCGATCGAGATGATGGAGCCGCCGCCTGCAGCGCGCAGCATCGGCACCGCGCGCCGCGCGCAGTAGAACTGGCCATTCAGGTCCACCGCGACTGTGCGATCCCAGGCGGCAGGATCGATGTCCTCGACGCGGCCGGTGGGCCCTGCAATGCCCGCGTTGTTGACCAGCACGTCGAGGCGCCCGTGCCGTGCCTGCAGATCGTCGAAGGCGCGCTCGACGTCGGCGGCGTTGCCGACGTCGCAGACGCTGGCGCCCACGCCCGGGTGATCGGCGACCAGGCGCCCGACCGCCTGCGCGTCCGCATCCGCCACGTGCAGGCGAAAGCCGGCCGCCAGGAAGCGCAGGCCAATGGCGCGGCCGATGCCCGTTGCTCCGCCCGTGACGAAGACGACGCTGGATTCCATCTTGCGAATGCTCCCCGCTCGCGCCCGCGCTGCCTCTATGGCTGCTCCAGCAGCTGCAGCAGCGTCTGGTACTTCTCGACGTACCAGCGGTTCTCGTTGTTGTACCGCGGTATCGAAATCGGCCGCACGCCGCCGAAATCCTCCACCCAGAAGCAGGGGCAGGTGATGCTGGAGCCTGGCGGCTGCTGCCCGGGGGCGCGCAGGTTCTCGGGCTGCACGCCAACCCGCTTCATCACGCCATAGAGTCTGGTGACGTTCCTCGGTCCGCCGTTGTATGCCGCGACGGGGAAGATGCCGAGCACTACCTTGTTGTCACGATATGGCCAGCGGATCTCGGAGCGCATCTGCGAGAGCTCGATGTCGAAGAGGCAGATCGCGGCCTTCATCGCATTCAGCAGGTTCGTCGCGCCGCGATCGAAGTCCGGGTCGATCTGTGCAGCGCGGCACCGCTTCACCACCATCGCGTACGTGCCGTTGCCCCGGCGGTTCGTGAACTGCATGGGCCCGAGGGCTTTCGCCGTGGAGACGCTGTAGCGGTAGGCTTCCTCGCGCTTGAAGCCGTAATGGCTCATCACGTCCTCGAAGGCTCCCGTGCCTTTCGAGAGGAAGTCGGTATCGTCCGTCTGCTCAATCACTGCGAGCGAGGCGATGACCGACGCGGGCACGACATCAGCGAGCAGCTGTCCCGGGTACGCGGTGCTGGGCACGTTCAGTGCGCGCAGCTGGTCGATCGCGCGCTGCGCCGTGTCGAGCAGGAATTCGCGGCCGCCGCTCACGAACTGCGGATCGACGGTATCCTCGTTCGAAGGCAGGTACACGATGGGCTTCGCCGTGCGCACCATCTCACGCCATTTCTTGCGCTGGATCAGCGCGTTGTCGAAGACCGGGAACTTTCTGCCGTAGACCTTCAGTGGCTCACCATCGCGGGAGAACGAGAACATCAGGCGTTCGGCCCCGGTGCCCTTCTCGTGATTCGCCTCCAGTCCTGGCGTGAGCAACCGAAAGGGCAAGGGATCGCGGCCCGGTCGCCACTTGATTGGCGGCCGCGGAATCTCGATCTCGGCGATCGTCCACTCCTTCTTCGACTCGCTCCACAGCGCGAACGCCACGGGGCGGCCGCGCAGGACCTCGCGCCGGCCCTTGCCGGTGAACACGTACTTGAGCTCGAACGGCTGCAGCAGCACACGTGCCTCTGCGACGTGATCCATGATCACCTCGCTGCGCGCCCGCGGTGCCTCGACGATGACTTCCTCGAGCGCCTTGCCGGCAGGCGTGGTGGCGGGCGCCACGGATTCGGCGACGACCTCCGGTGCCTTTGCTTCGACACTCGGCGAAGGCGGCGTGGTTGCCGCCTCAGCGGCAACCGCTTCCTCGGCCAGGCTGATCAATACAGGTTCGGGCTCGGATTCAGCAACGCCGCCGCCGG
>Ga0209594_1001895_pt1 | contig 10081 bp, 6 predicted proteins | sample AshMeaCrysSpring_FD_184126 | JGI IMG/M metagenome (GOLD analysis project Ga0209594, IMG submission 184126) | Groundwater microbial communities from Big Spring, Nevada to study Microbial Dark Matter (Phase II) - Ash Meadows Crystal Spring... | ecosystem: Environmental > Aquatic > Deep subsurface >...
AATTTTCAGGCCTTATCTCCCCGGCTTGGCTTGCAATACACAACAAGCGCTAACTCACTGCTATTTTTCAACTACAACCGTGGCTTCAGAAGCGGCGGCCTTTCAGGTATTTCAAGCGACCCATCGCAGGTACCACTGTGGGCATACAAGCCCGAGTATGGCAACATGTTTGAACTGGGCTTTAAAGCCGAAACGCACAACAAGAAACTGCGCTTTGGTGCAGCAGCCTTCTACAATGCTATTCGTGATGTACAGGCACCCCAACTTATTATGCCCGACGCGGTAGTAATTACAACCAACGCAGGCAAACTCAATACCGGCGGCTTTGAACTGGAGATGGAAGCAAAACCAGTGCGTGGATTGCATGTGCGGTATGCAGGTGGATACACCTACAGCAAATTTGGCAGTTTGACCGGTGTGAGTAACGGTTCCGAAACAGACCTCAGTGGCAACAGGCAGGTTTTCACGCCCGTTCATACACAATTTGTTTCAGCACAGTACAATAAGGAGTTAGGCAAAGCAACCCTGTCGGTAAGAATTGATTACCGCTATTTTGGAAAACAATATTTCGACCTTGCCAATACTATAACGCAGGATGGCTACGGCCTGCTGAACCTGAGGGCTGCCGTAGGATGGGGGCAGTTCGAGATTCAGTTTTGGAGCCGCAATTTGACAAACACCTTCTACATAGGGTATGCCTATGATTTTGGGGCAGCAAGGCCCGGAGAGCCACAGGTGTATGGTGTTGGTTTGGGATGGCAATTGCCCTAATGATTGCTTAATCACCCAGCAGCCACAATTCCGATTATATCAAAATGAATCGTAGCCACAAACTAGCCTTGTTGGGTAAAAATCCGCTTTAGAAAAAACTTGCTGCCGGCAGCTTATTCAGCAGCAAATTTACAACTCTTCGGGCTTTTTGGGTTCTGTATCGCCTTTGCCCTACAAAGCAGTTCGCTACCAGCTAAAACCTGTATGCCAGGCAAAGCCCCGCACCGCGTATGCCATAATAGGGGCCCTTCATGTTTACCCACACCTGCGTTGGGCCGGTAGTATTGGGGCTCACGGTTGCATCTATGGTATAGCCGGGAATATCTACACTTTCAATGTCATTTTCCAGGTCGGCCTGATCAGAAGTGCTAAGTCCGCCAATAGGATCCACACCATAGAAATCGGCATCTATTTGCGATCCGTAGAAGCCGCCTATAATCCACCAGTCGATGGCCCAATGCTTTTTGATAGTCCACTGTGTGCCAACCATGAGTCCGCCACCAAAAGCACCAAACTTGCTGCTCACGGTAGCTACGTGCTGCTTGCCATCGCTTGGGGTAAAAGGATAATCCTGCTCAAGTTCCATATTCATGTACCGAAGAAATGGCGCTAAATAAAATCCTTTGGGGGCTCCTTTGCTCAAGTAAAACCTGTACTCCAGCGTAAAATTATACTTGGTATACAGGGTGCTTTCTATGGCCGCTTTGGCATCTTCATTATCGCTAAACTCTTCCATTAAGGCATCCTTAAAAGGTAGCCCTGTATTGGGTGCAACACTCAATGTAAAAGCGAGGGAGCTTCTTTTGCCCACCACTCTTTCGTATTGAGCAATATAGTTTCCTACAAAAAGACCGGAAAAATTGAATTTTACCAGGTTTTTGCCCGGTTTGGAGGTATCCACCATTTCTTGTGACCAGCTATTGGTCAGCACAATTAAAATGAGTATTGCAGAAGCAAAGAACTTTTTCATAGTGGTTGGTTTAATTAATAGAACAGTACAACAATCATGAGCTTAAAATTACGACATAGTTGCGAAAATCTGAAGCCATATTTGAGTACAATGGGTTCATCTATCATGCAGCCGGCACAACATAGTTTTCCACAAAATACTGCTTTGTTATGTTGATGGACCTGGATATTACCAGCAGGCTCAAGTGCAAAATGGGCCGGGGAAATTGTGTGTACTGCGCCTGCTTGCAAAACAAAAACCGGGCCTTACGACCCGGAATTTGTTAGTTAAATGGTTTAGGTGGGTGTGATGTGGTTGCGTGGTGAGTTTAAGTTTCTGAGGCAATGAAAGGAATGGTGGTGGTTTTTGAAAATCTCCTGTTGAATACGATTCAAAACTATACCTGTAAACAGACCTTCCATAATTGAATAATGCTCGCGGAAAGGCGATCCTTAAGGCTTTGAGCAAAGCATGCATTACTTATTGCGGGAAACCAGGAGGCTTTACGGAAAATCCGTAATCAATTCTGACTTATTGCCAAAATCCAGCAAAATGACATAAAACTGCATGCATGAATGGCTGAAATTGACTAATTTACCTCCACGATAATAGCATCACAAATTCTGTTGGTAATATTAAATGCGGGCATATTCAGCCTTAAAGCGTTTAACTTTGAAAGATTTACCATTGCAGCGCCATTGAACAAAATCAGTTACATTAAGCTCCTTTTCACCTTTTGCCTGGTGTGCGTATTTGGGCCAATGGCCAAAAGTCAGGTGCGCAATTTGCAAATTGACTATTATGGTGAAAAAGTTAGCCTGCCTGTAAGCATTGATATGGAGATATCCTTTGGGGCTGGCAATGATGCAAAATCAGTTAAGCGTTTTTATGAAGCAATTAGCAAAAGTAAACACTGCATATTGGTGGATTCTTTACTAAGCTATCGCAGGCAAAACGGGCTCGACGACTGGTTTTACTACCAACTTATCCGTCGCACCGCCCAGCAATTAGCACCCAAGGCCGACAACTATTATCGCTATACGTTATATAAGTGGTTCCTGTTGGTACAATCCGGCTATGATGCCACGTTGAGCACCTTCTACGACCAACTGCTTTTTCATGTTTACAGCACCGAAGAAGTTTTTGGAATACCCTATTATACACGTAATAGCCGGCAGTACGTGTGCCTCAACATTCACGACTATGCCCAGGCTGCCCTGGAGGCCGAAACCACGGAAGCGATAGACATTGCAGTGCCTGGAGCTACAAAGCCCTTTTCGTACAAAGTAACACGAATGCCCGAATTTTACGAAGTAGACTACACGGAAAAAAGCCTACAATTTGAATACCGAAGCAGGAACTATCAGTTTGCCATCAAGCTCAACCCTCAAATACGGCAGGCTTTTGCCAACTACCCGGGCCTTGACTTTGGTGAGTATTTTAATACCCCTATGAGCAATAGAACATACCAGAGCCTTGTACCACTGCTGCGCAAAAACGTAGCCCGCATGAGTGAGCGAAAAGGCGTGGATTACCTGATGCATTTTACGCGGTACGCCTTTTTGTACGAAAAGGACGAATCAACCTTTGGCAAAGAGAAACGCATGGTACCGGAAGAAACCCTGATGTACGATAAAAGTGATTGTGAAGACCGCGCTGCCCTATTTTTCTTCCTGGTTAAGGAAATTTATAACCTGCCCATGTTGGCGCTCATGTACCCTACGCATATAAACATCGCTGTTCAATTCAGCAAAAGGCATAACGGAGAATTTGTACTGTATGAGGGCAAAAAATTCACCATTTGTGAACCTACCCCACAATCCAGCGATTTGCCCATTGGCAAGCAGGCAGAGCATTTGCGCAATGTACCACCTAAGGTAGTGTATGCCTACATACCTAACGACTCTCTTGCAAAATGAACTGCGTGCTGTTGATAGGCAATGGAAATGAATGGCTGCAATTATGCACTTGGGCAAGCAAAGCATAAAGCATCAAGTACATTTTCAGTATTTAATGCCGGCTAACGGTTTTTCCCAGATTTTCGGCCCAAAAAGGTATAAAAGAGATTGAGCAACAATGCGCCGATAAACACCCAAAGAGTAGCTTGTTCCATCAGTCGCATATTTGCATTGTAACCCGTGAGTTTTAAAATCAGGAAATGGATATACGACCTGGTTTGGTCGGTATACCCAAGGCGCCTGCGTACTGCGTAATGCCATTCGGTACAAAAGCAAAATCCCCAGCCGTACCATATCCCCAACACAAACCATGAAAATGCCGTGAGCGAAATAGTGACCAGGTGCAGTTTTCGTGTACGACGAAATGCCCACCCTATTATATTGAAAAGGGTGAACAGTGTATGAAAGGCAAAGAAGAAAAAGTTGAGAGCCTGGTACCACATAGTGCACACATAACGATTATTTGTCTTCCTTAAAAAGGGACAGCATCTTTGCTACCGGTAATGCTTCCACTATCCTGCCATTTTTGCCTTTGGTGCTTGTAGCCATAAACAGCGAATTCAGAATAGCCTCTTCGGTTGCCTCAATAGCTGCCAAAAACAGGGGCGATACCGCTTCGTTGTGCAGTACACGCTGCGTAATCAAGTTGCCTGCTGCAGCATGAGGAATCCTAAGTGTACTATCGGTACTGAATGCAATCACATAATCGCCGCTGCCGTTGCTGGCTATGCCTCCCGTTTTAGCCATGCCCATAAAACATCTTTTTGCCAGGCGTTGCAGGTTGCGGGCGTCAAGGGGTGCATCGGTAGCCACCACTATCATGCAACTGCCATCAACAGTGTTATTCAATTGGTCACTCAAATAATATTTTCCCAAGGCTTTGCCCACCTGCGCCCCGTTTACCTGCAGCACACCGCCAAAGTTGGTTTGCACCAGCACTCCTACTGTGTAGCCTCCCAGCGAAGCCGGCAGCCTGCGCGATGCGGTTCCGATACCGCCCTTCCAGCCAAAGCATACTGTGCCGGTGCCCGCGCCCACATTGCCTTCTTCTACCCTACCCGTATCGGCCCTGGCAAGCGCCTGCCATACATGCTCCTTTTTCACATGCATGCCACGGATATCGTTCAGGTACCCATCGTTTGTTTCGCCCACAAGGGCATTCACACTTTGAACCCTTTCATTGCCGGCTTGCTTGATTGTGTATTCAATTAAAGCCTGCATCGCCACTGGCACACTCAGCGTATTCGTTAGCACTACCGGAGTTTCCAGGTTGCCCAATTCCTGCACCTGCGTGCTGCCGGCCAACTTGCCAAACCCATTGCCCACATAAATGGCTGCAGGCGCTTTTTGCTGAAACAAATTACCGGCATGCGGCAAAATGGCCGTTACACCTGTTCGCACGCTATCGCCTGCAACTATGCTTACCTGCCCCACCTTTATACCCAACACATCGGTAATGGCATTGTTGCGACCCGGTTTCATCACACCAATTACAATGCCGGCATCGCGTACCCGTAAACGTGGCTGCGCCTGCAAAATACCCGTAGTGAAAATCACCAATTGAATTATCAGTATTTGTTTCCCAACCATAAACCAGAGTTTCAGAATAACATGATCCATTCCGTATAAGCAGGCATAAAATCAGGCCAAGAAGGAGCAGTCACATGCAACAGCCATACCATTGATGCCGCTTCAAACCACCATAGCCTTCACCCATAGTACTATCATCTCTATTGAGCTTATCTGTTTCACCTCAGTTGATAACCACAATTCATCCACGCTGAATACCTCAAAGTTCCACAGATCCTGAATTATCGTTGGGTATCCTGTCTATCAGCTTGTTGTAGGGATCAATACCTGCTGTAGCAGGTTTGCCCTGCACCCGCACCGTTACCGACCTGTTGCCAGCCTGTAGTTTATGTTTTTGCAGATACAGTGGGTCGGTTTGCCGGCGCCCGCTTTTGTCAGTCGTTTCTTCCCCAAAAACCCCGATTTCCACATAGTCGTTCATAGGAGCTTTCGCTTCTTTGCCCGTACTGTCGGCATACACTTTTCCGGCCTCAAATTCCAGGGTAACGTCGTATGCATTGCCGCCAACGGGTTTTGCCGTGGCCTTCAGAAGCCTGTTTTCGTACAGGGTGATACGAAGCCAACTGTCGTCGAGGAAATAGCGGAACGAATCGGGTACATGCCGGGCAATGGCATCATACAAATCGTGGCTGCCTGCATAAGGCGGCACCTGCCTGAAGGCAAAGCTGTCTCTAAACTCGCGGATTGCGGTATTGAGTGCTTTATCCCCTATCAATTCGCGCAGGCCGTACAAAATCAGGCTTCCTTTTTGGTACCATTGGTAAGCCCGGTTGCAGTTGATATACACATTTTCCTTCTTGCTTTCGTTGGCCCGCCCACGCAGGTAGCCATCAAGTTCATCTTTCAAAAAGCGCTTCATATTGTCGCGGCCATACTTGCGTTCCGATAGCAACAAGGCGGTGTACTCTGCCAACGATTCTGAAATGAGGTTGCTGCCCCTGGTAAGGTTGGGCACCACCTGGTGCCCCCACCACTGGTGCGCCAATTCGTGCGCCGTTACCCAATACGCGTAATCAAAACTATTGGGATCGCGAAAGTCGGCCACCCAGCCAAACGACTCGGAATAAGGCACTGTATTCGGAAAGCTTTGAGCGAAAGATGCATAACGCGGAAACTCGAGCAGGCGCATTTGCCTGAACTGGAACGGACCATAGGTGTCGGAAAAATACTGCAGGCCATCGCGGTAAGAAGCCATCATACGGTCAAGGTTGTAGTCGTGGGTTTTGTGATGAAATATTTCCATATTCACCTGCTTACCATCGCTGATGGTCACCGTGTCGCGCAGTACGGAATACCTGGCCGATACAATATTGTAGAAGTAATCAATGGGAGAATCCTGTACGTATTGGAAATACCTGCGCCCGTTTTCCATCCAAGTTCGCTGCAGGTAACCCGGCGCTACGGCTACCTGGTCGGGGTTGGTGCTCAGGGTAGCTTCAAACTGAATCAGGTCTGCATCGTCATTAAACAGCATGGTGCGCCTGCCATAAGCGTCATCAAAAGGCGGCATATCGTCGGGCTTCGGCGGCAGTCCGTTTTTCTTTCTGTCTTCATCGCTCGACGTTTCGTTGTTTGCATCGTATCCAATGCTGGGCAAGCCGCCACTGTAAAAGGTGCCGTTGTACACAATTTCGCGGCTCAGGCCATTATTCACAAAACCTTCGTTGCTTATGGAAGATGCAATATCAACTACTGCCGAGTCGCCGGGCATCAGGGGCTCCGGCAAAACATACATCCTGTAGTTGGCAGTATCGCCGCCTTTCTTCCAAAAGCCGAAAAGATTCTTCTTGTACACCAAAGGACTGCGATAGGCAATGGGTACACCGTTGTACTTCAATGTGTATTTTATGTTGGGCTGGGCATCGAGGTGCAGGGTATCCACAGGCACCGATTCCTTGTTTTTCAATACCAGCCTTGCATTGATTTTCACATTACGCTCATCCGGAAAAATATCTGCATTCAATACCAGGCTCGTTACCTTGGGTTGTGGAATTTTGTCATATTTTTTAAGGGTCTTCTCCCAATCTGCCCTTCTTTTTTTACCCTCGTTGTTTGTGAGGTAGTTGTTTAGCACACTTACATTGTAAAAAATAAATGCCCCACATCCAAGCCATGCCACGGTTAACAAACTGACCTTAACCTTTTGCGATGTACCAAAGCGCTGCATGGCCACCCTCCATTTTTCGCGGAAGCCGCCACTGATGCCACGCTGATAAAACAGGCTGGCAAGGCTATAAAGCAGGAAACCAAGCGCAAGCCAGTAGGCATGAAACCAAAGCTGCGGCTCCAGGAAATGACCAATGCCATTCATGTCGCTCCAGCGGTATTCGGGGCTGTACGAATAGAAAAACAGGTTGTAATTCATTTGGCCAAGATTGCGCAGCAGGAACATAACAATCCATATGAGCATGGCTACACCATGCCCGCCAAACTTGTTGTTTACCAGCAAATGCACGGCAAAGCTCAACAATACCATTTCCATGTAAAACGGCAGGGTAAGCACATACATCTCAATGAAGTACACATCGAAGCGGAAGTCGTGCACGCCTTTGATCAATTGCACCAGTAAGCCCGCCACAATGGGTATATTGGCCATGAGGAAAGCCACGCCAAACATGCCGCTCAGCTTGCTCCACAAAAATACCCGGTTGGTAACGGGCAAGGCATCGTTGATTATGTTAAAACGGGTTCCTTTTTCGCGGTGGATGGCCTCGCCGGAATAGAAGAGAAGAATAATGAATATGAACAGCGAATAGTTATAGTTTTTGTAGTCCATCAAGAAGATCGTGATGGGCCTGTCGTAAACGCTGTACAGGGGATTTCCGATCCAGAAATCAATGATCAGGAAAACTACACCCCCCAGCAAAATAGCCCGGAAGTAGTTGTCGCGGATTACACTGAAAAATTCAATTTTACACAGGCTCCACCATACACGCCAACTATGGTCGGCGCCAAACAATGCGATTGCCGATGGCAACTTGCCTGCATAATATGGTTCTTCTTCTGATGCTTCTTTCAGTTTGCCACCCCGCGCCATTTCGGGCTGCAGGAAACGGGCAAAGCTGAAGCGCCAATAGCTCCAGGCAATGATAAGGACTGCCACAGCCGTCCACAGCAACCTGTTTATGAGCATATCGCCCTGCAACGGCAACAATTGCGTGTTCTTTTCAAACGGCGTCCAATACCGGGTTACCAGGTCAAATGTGTTTACCCCAAATGGATCGAGCAGTTTCACCACTTGCGAGTTTTCGATATCGCGCACCAAAAAGGCCGCAAGCAAATACCCGATAAACAACATGATGCTGCCGCTGTAAATAACCCGCACATTTCGGGTAACCGCCACAAGCGAAAAAAAGATTGCGCTTGCCAGGAAGAGATTGAAAAATCCGTAAGCGAAATACGATTGGAAATAGTTCCAGAGGCCAAAGCTGCCATACCTTTCGGCAGGCGCCCAGCCAAACAGCGGGCCGGCGAGGCTTCCCAACCATTCGCCCCAACTAAGTGCGGTTCCAATGAACAGTACAAATACGAACGACCCCAGAAACCTGCCCCAGAAATAACCTGCTTTGCTAATGGGATAGCTGAAAAGGTACTGACGCGTATGGTGCTCTATATCGCGGTACAACGGTACACCCATTACCGCCGAGCACACCAGCATCATCACCATGCTGAACAGGATATTGATGTTGGTAATAGTATGGGGTGCATTATGAAAAACCTTCTCGGTAGCCGGCGTATTGCCCGCGCTGATGAAAAGAAAACCCAGTAGGAAGAAAATGGCAAAATAGAGCCAGGTGGCCGGGCGACCGATGCGGTAGCGCAGTTCAAAAACAAATATTGACCAGAACATGTGAGTAGTTGGTTTGTGTGTGAAGGATCAGAGAGTAATCACATCCATTTTACCGGATATCTGGTGGAAATACACATCTTCCAGCACTGGCGCTACTTGTGTAAAGCCGTGACCCGGATCAGTATCGCTGTATATGCGCAAGCTCAGTTGCCCGCCTTTCATTTGCACCGAAATTACCTGGTAGTCTTTGCGGAAATCGCCTATATGCCCTTTTTCAATCATCTTGCTGAAAATCTTGCCTTCCAGTTCGGCTACAGCTTCATCGGGCTGATCGTGCCGCAGCAATTCGCCCTTGCAAATGATGGCGAAATCGCTGCACAGGGTGCGCACATCCTCCACAATGTGGGTGCTTAGGATGACGATGGTGTTTTCGCCCAACTCGCTCAACAGGTTGTAAAAGCGGTTGCGCTCGGCGGGGTCGAGGCCGGCAGTGGGTTCATCCACTATAATCAGCTTTGGATTGCCAAGCAAGGCCTGTGCTATACCAAAGCGCTGCTTCATGCCGCCGCTGTAGGTGCCAAGTTTTTTCTTGCGGTCGTTGTACAGGTTTACCTTATGCAGCAGAGCCGCTACTACCTCCTTACGCTGCCGGACATCGTGCACCCCTTTAAGGCGGGCAATATGATCGAGCATTTCTTCGCTGCTGATGCGCGGGTAAACGCCAAAGTCCTGCGGCAGGTAACCCAGGATTTTGCGCACTTCTTCTTTTTGTTTCAGTACATCAAGGTCGTCGAGCATAATACTGCCGCTATCGGCCTCCTGCAAGGTGGCAATGGTACGCATAAGGCTGCTTTTGCCGGCGCCGTTGGGGCCAAGCAGGCCAAACATTCCCTGTGGAATAGTGAGGTTAATGCTTTGGAGTGCCTGTACACCGTTGGGATAGCGCTTGCTGAGGTTAGAAATTGTAAGCTGCATGGGATGTGCTGGTATTAAGCGTCCAAAATAGAGTAAATACAATTAATT
>Ga0209594_1001897_pt1 | contig 10081 bp, 9 predicted proteins | sample AshMeaCrysSpring_FD_184126 | JGI IMG/M metagenome (GOLD analysis project Ga0209594, IMG submission 184126) | Groundwater microbial communities from Big Spring, Nevada to study Microbial Dark Matter (Phase II) - Ash Meadows Crystal Spring... | ecosystem: Environmental > Aquatic > Deep subsurface >...
CCGCTGGCGCTGGATCCCCGAGCTGCGCCTCGTGAACCAGTACTGGGAGGAGGACGCCTACGTCGACGCTCTCGCAGCGAGCGTCGCCCGGCACTGGGAGACCCACGGCCGCAAGCACCTGCTCTTCTCCTTCCACTCGATCCCGAAGCGATACTTCCTTGCGGGCGACCCGTATCACTGCTACTGCCACGCGACCGCGCGCCGCGTCGCCACGCGACTCGGTCTCGCCGAGGGCGAGTGGTCGATCGGTTTCCAGTCGCGCTTCGGGCGCGAGGAGTGGCTTCGCCCCTACGTGGACGGCCTCCTGCACGACTACTCGCACACGGGGCCGAAGCGCGTGACGCTCGTCTGCCCGGGATTCGCGACCGACTGCCTCGAGACGCTCGAGGAGATCGACATGCAGAACCGAGAGATGTTCCTCGCGCACGGCGGAGAGGCGTTCGACTACGTGCCCTGCCTGAATTCCACTCCTGCACACGTGGACCTCTACGAACGGGTCATCGCGAGGCACTCGCAGGGCTGGCCCGAACTCGCGGGACCCGAAGACGCTGCGCGGCTCGCCGAGTCGCGGCGGCGCGCGCTCGCGATGGGCGCGAAGGCCTGAGCCGGTGCTCGGGCGCTTCCTCGAGGTGAGCGTCCACGCGCCCGACGTCCAGGCGTCGCTCGAGTTCTACGAGTCTCTCGGTTTCGTGCAGGCGCCCGTGGGCGACACGTGGTCGCACCCTTACGCGGTGCTCACCGACGGGCGGCTGTACCTCGGCCTGCACGGCTTCGAGTTCGACTCGCCGTCGCTCACGTGGGTGCATCCCGGGCTCGCGAAGCACGCGCCGGCCCTCGAGGCGCTCGGCCTGGAGTTCGCGTTCGCCAGGCTCGGCGAGGAGGCCCTGCACGAGCTCGGGTTCGTCGACCCGTCGGGCCAGATGGTCACGCTGGTCGAGGCGCGCACCTTTTCGCCGCCGGCTCTGGCTCCGGGTCACGCATCGAAGCTCGGCTATTTCGAGGAGTTTGGCCTGCCCACGACCGACCTCGACCGCTCGCGGGGGTTCTGGGACGCGCTCGGCTTCGTCGCCTTCGATCCGGTGCGTGCGCCGTTCGCGAAGGTCGTCGCCTCGCACCGCGACCTGAACGTGGGCCTCTACGACACGGACCTGCGACGGCCCGTGCTCACGTTTTCCGATCCGGCGATGCCGGAGCGCATCGCGGAGCTGCGCGAGAAGGGCCACCCCTTCGTCGAGCGCCTTCCGCGCGGCATGAACTCGCGCGAGAACGCAGTGCTCGAGGCCCCCGAGGGTACCTGGCTCCTGCTCACGACCGCCGTGCCCTGATCGTCAGCGCGCGTTCGCGACGATCGCAAAGACGATCTCCAGCTCGTCGGCGACCTGGATCGCGCCACCCGCGACGCTGTACGGCGTCATGCCGAAATCGCTCTGTCGGATTCGCAGCGCGCCGCGTGCCGTGAGGCCCCGGTCGCCGAACTCGATCCCGAGCGGCGCCCCGACGCGGCGGGTCTGGCCCTTGAGCGTCACCTCCGCGGACACTTCGGGACTCGCCCAGGTCCCAGCGAGTCCGTTCGCGCGCACGACGATCTCGGGATGGCGCTCCACGTCGAGCACCTCGGGTCGTATCAGGTTCTGGTAGGTGCCCTCGCGCGCCGAGGCAGGGACCTCGCCCGCGAAGTCCGGGCCCGCCTCCGCGCGCGCCGCGGGATCGTCGACCACGAGCGAGCGGACCGGGACGCGCACCTCGAACCCCGAGGCCGCCAGCGTGGGGCCGCGCCACGCGACGCCGGATGCCTCGCCGGCCGTGACCACGTGGTTGTGCCCGAGGCGCGCCAGCGGGCCGGCACGGTAGACACGGATCGAGATGGACGTCTGGACCGAGTCCACGAGGTAAACCCGCGCTCCCTCCGGGACGCGCGGCCCGACCGCCTCGGCGGCCGGTGGGATCATGGGCGGCTCGGCGCGTCGGGGTCCACAGCCCGCGCCCAGGGCAAGGGCCAGCGCCACGGTCGCGGCCGGCGCGAAGCCTCGAGCAAGGGCGCACTTGTCGCGGTGGGTTAACATCTCACCCCTCACTCACTGGCCCGGAATCCCCGCATGCCGCTCAGGAACACCGAACACAGTTACGGTGCCGTCGCAAAGTTCCTGCACTGGGCGATCGTCATCCTGATCATTGCACAGTACGTGATCATCGAGTCCGCGGATGAACTGCCCGACGGCCTCGAGAAGCTGCAGCTCGTCACGAACCACAAGTCCCTCGGGATGCTGGTGTTCCTTCTGGCGCTGGCCCGCATCGGCTGGCGGATCGTCAATCGCGGCAAGCCCGTGCCGGTGCCCATGCCCGACTGGCAACGGATCGTCGCGGCGGCGGGACACGGCGTGCTGTACCTGCTCATCCTCGCCATGCCGCTCTCGGGCTGGGCGATGTCGTCGTCCGCCAATTACCCGGTCGCGCTCTTCGGCTGGTTCCAGTTCCCGGCCCTGGTGGCGCCGGACCGCGAGCTGCACGAGGCACTCGAGGAAGTCCACGAGCTGCTGTTCAACGTGATCGTGGTGGTCGCGATCGTCCACGCGGCGGCGGCGCTCTACCACCACTTCGCGCTCAAGGACGACTCGCTGCGGCGGATGCTGCCGTTCGCCCGCCGGCCGCGCATATGAGATCGCGGCCGGCCCGCGCCGCGGCGTTGTGCCTGCTCGCGGCCTCGCTGGCGGCGGGCGCGGCCTGGGCGGCGACAGCCTGGCAGACCATCCTCGGCTTCAGCGCCATCGAGTTCACGGGCACGCTGGCGGGCGGCGAATTCAAGGGCCGCTTCGGGGAGTTCGACGCCGACATCGTCTTCGATCCGACGGACCTGGCCGGCAGCCGGTTCTGGGTCGTGGTCCAGACGGGATCGGCCGACACCGCCGATGCCGAGCGGGACGTGTCCCTGAGGGGACCCGAGTTCTTCGACGTCGCCAGGTGGCCCACCGCGACGTTCGAGGCCTCGCGGTTCCGCCTGATCGGCCCGGGACGGTTCGAGGCGCTCGGCTCGCTGACCTTGCGCGGCGTCACGCGCGACCTGCCGGTCACGTTCGAGTTCGAGGTGCCAAAGGGCGGGCCCGACGCTTCGCTGACGGGAGAGGCGACGATACGCCGGCTCGAGTTCGGCGTCGGTCAGGGCGAGTGGCGCGACACGAAGTGGCTCGGCGACGAGGTCCGCGTCCGCTTCGGCGTGGTCCTGAAGAAATAGGGAAATTCGGTGCCAGGCACCGAATTTCCCATAGAATCGGGAAGTGCTGCCGCGCGCAGCATATAAACACAGACAGACCAACACTCCTTGAGGGTCAAAGCCATGTCATCCCGGTCACCTGTGCTGGATCCGCGTCTCCTCGTCACCCTGGCCGTTGCCGTCGCGCTGGCGGGCTGCGCAAAGAAGGAAGAGCCCGCCGCACAGGCTCCCGCCGACCAGTCGGCCGCTGCGGCCCCGGCCGTCGCACCGGCGTCCGACGCGCTCGAAGGCCAGGTCGACATCGTCGCGTGGCCCGGATACATCGAGCGCGGCGAGACCGACAAAAGCTACGACTGGGTCACCGCCTTCGAGTCCGAGACGGGCTGCAAGGTCAACGTGAAGACGGCCGGCACGTCCGACGAGATGGTGTCGCTGATGACGCAGGGCGGCTACGACCTCGTCACGGCCTCCGGCGACGCGTCGCTGCGCCTCATCCGCGGCGGCACCGTGCAGCCGATCGACGTCAATCGCGTGCCGAGCTTTGCGAACGTCGACCCGCGCCTCGCGAACGCGACGTGGCACTTCGTCGACGGCAAGCACTACGGCACCCCGTACCAGTGGGGCCCGAACGTGCTGATGTACAACACGAACACGTTCAAGTCCGCCCCCGCCTCGTGGTCGGTGGTATTCGAGGAGCAGAAGCTCCCGGACGGCAAGAGCAACAAGGGCCGCATCCAGGCCTACGACGGCCCGATCTACATCGCGGACGCCGCGCTGTACCTCATGGCGAAAAGCCCCGAGCTCGGCATCAAGGACCCGTACGAGCTGAACGAACAGCAGTACGCCGCCGCGCTCGACCTGCTCCGCAAGCAGCACCCGCTCGTGCAGCGCTACTGGCACGACGCGAACGTGCAGGTCCAGGACTTCACGACCGAGGGCATCGTCGCCTCGGGCTCGTGGCCGTTCCAGGCGAACACGCTGGCCGCCAACAAGCAGCCGGTCGCCTCGACCGTGCCGGCGGAGGGCGCCACGGGTTGGGCCGACACGACGATGCTCGCGGCGAATGCCAGGCACCCGAACTGCGCATACCGCTGGATGGAGTGGTCGCTGAACGCGAAGGTCCAGGGCGACGTGGCCGCGTGGTTCGGCTCGGTGCCGGCCGTGCCGGCGGCGTGCAAGGGCAACGCGCTCCTCGGCGATACGGGTTGCGCGACGAACGGCTTCGACAACTTCGACAAGATCCACTTCTGGCGCACGCCGGAAGCCGCCTGCGCGCAGGGCACGTGCGTGCCGTACAGCCGCTGGGCGACGGACTACGTCGCGGTGATGGGCGGCCGCTAGGCGCTCGACGCGACACGGGCACGGGGGCGGCGCCTGCAGTGGGCGACGCCTCTCTCCCGACCATGACCGCCGCGATCGAACTCAGGGACACGACCCGCACCTTCGGGACCGTCGTCGCGCTCGACCACGTCTCGCTCGAAATCACGTCGGGCGAGTTCTTCGCGCTCCTCGGCCCCTCGGGCTCGGGCAAGACCACCTGCCTGCGCCTGATCGCCGGGTTCGACCGGCCGGACAGCGGGCGCATCCTGCTCGACGGCGAGGACGTCACGGATACGCCGCCCTACGAGCGCAACCTGAACACCGTCTTCCAGGACTACGCTTTGTTCCCGCACATGACCGTGGCGGAGAACGTCGCGTACGGGCTCCGGGTGCGCCGCGTCGGCAGTGCGGATCGTCGCAGGCGGGCCGCGGAGATGCTCGACCTCGTGCGGCTCGGCGAGTATGGCGATCGCAGGCCCGCCCAGCTCTCGGGCGGCCAGAGGCAGCGTGTCGCACTCGCACGCGCACTGATCAACCGGCCGAAGGTACTCCTGCTCGACGAGCCGCTCGGCGCACTCGACCTGAAGCTGCGCGAGGAGATGCAGGCCGAGCTCAAGGGACTGCAGCAGCGGCTCGGCATCACCTTCGTGTTCGTGACGCACGACCAGGGCGAGGCGCTCAGCATGGCGGACCGGATCGCCGTGTTCAGCCAGGGCCGCATCGAGCAGCTCGACACGCCGCGGGCCCTCTACACGCGGCCGCGCACGGCCTTCGTCGCGAGCTTCGTCGGCGGCGCGAACGTGATCGAGGGCGCGACCGCCGAGCGGCTGACCGGGCGGCGCTCGCCCTTCGCGATCCGCCCCGAGCTGATCGACGTGCTGCCGGACGACTCGTCCGCCGCGGATGGCTCGATCACCTGCAGCGGAGTGCTCGAGGACGTCCTGTACCACGGCTCGAGCAGCCGCTGTCACGTGCGCGTCGACGAATCCACCGTGCTCGCCGCGGCCCGGGCCGAGTCGGCGGGAGCGGCGCCGCTGCCCGCGAACGGTGCGCGCGTCCGGGTCGCGTGGCGGCCCGCAAGCATGGTGCCCCTCGAGGTGGGCTGAACCGTGCTGCGCCACGTCTCGACCTTCCTCCACGGGCGCAACGCGTTCTACGTATCGTTGCTGCTGCTGCCGCCGCTCCTGTGGCTCGGCACGATTTACCTCGGCTCGCTGTTCGCGCTGCTGATGCAGAGCTTCTACGCGATCGACGACTTCACCGCGAAGATCGTGCCGGAACTGACGCTCCGCACCTACCGTCAGCTCGTCACGCAGCCGGCGAACGTCGACATCGTGCTGCGCACGATCACGATGGCGGTGGCCGTCACGGTCGCCTCGGCGGTCATCGCGTTCCCGGTCGCGAACTACATGGCGCGCTACGCCGGACCGAAGATGAAGGCGTTCTTCTACGTCGGCGTGATGCTGCCGATGTGGACCAGTTACCTCGTGAAGGTCTACGCGTGGCGGCTGATCCTCGCCAAGCAGGGCATCGTTTCCTGGGGATTCGCCTCGCTCGGGCTCGGCTCCACGCTCGATGCCGTGCTCGCCACGCCGGTGATCGGCGGCCCGTCGCTCGCCTCATCCTACATCGGCATGTTCATCGTGTTCGTGTACATGTGGCTGCCGTTCATGATCCTGCCGCTCGCTGCCGCCCTCGAGCGCGTGCCGGAGTCGCTGCTGCAGGCCTCGGCCGACCTCGGCGCGCGGCCATCGCAGACCTTCCGCAACGTGGTGCTGCCGCTCGCGCTGCCCGGGCTCGCGGCCGGCTCGATCTTCACCTTCTCGCTCACCCTCGGCGACTACATCATCCCGAGCGTCGTCGGCGCGCCCGGCTACTTCGTCGGCATGATGGTCTACCAGCAGCAGGGCACGGCCGGGAACATGCCGCTCGCCGCTGCGTTCTCCGTGGTGCCGATCGTGCTGATCGCGGGCTACCTCGCCTTCGCCCGGCGGCTCGGGGCCTTCGATGCGCTCTAGGCGCGACTGGAACCGCGCCTCGCCCGGGCAGAAGCTCGCCGCCGCGGCCGGGCTCGTGTTCCTGCACGCGCCCGTGTGGGTCATCGTGCTCTACGCCTTCACCACCGAGGACCGGACGTATCAGTTCCCGCCGCCCGGTCTCACGCTGCACTGGTTCGAAGTGGCTTTCGCGCGCGCGGACATCTGGGCGGCGATGCGCCTCTCGCTCGTCGTGGCGCTGGTCGCCACCGCGATCGCGATCGTGCTCGGGACGCTGGCCGCCTTCGCACTCGCGAAACGACAGTTCGCCGGGAAGAATTCCATCACGCTGCTCTTCGTGCTGCCGATCGCGCTGCCCGGGATCCTCACCGGTCTCGCGCTGCTCGTCGGCATCCGCAAGCTCGGGCTCGAGCCCGGGTTCTGGACCATCGTCGCCGGTCACGCGACGTTCTGCCTCGTGATCGTCTACAACAACGTCGTCGCGCGCCTGCGGCGCCTGCCCACGAGCTGGGTCGAGGCATCGATGGACCTCGGCGCGGACGGATTCCAGACCTTCCGCTACGTGCTGCTGCCGCAGATCGCGAGCGCACTGCTCGCGGGCGGCATGCTGGCGTTCGCGCTGTCGTTCGACGAGATCATCGTCACGATGTTCACGGCCGGCCACGAGCAGACGCTGCCGATCTGGTTCTACAGCGAGCTCTTCCGGCCCCGCGAGCGGCCGATCACCAACGTCGTCGCCGTCGTGGTGATCCTGGTGACGCTCGTACCGATCCTGCTCGCGTACTATCTGACCCGGCCCGACGAAAGCCGGTGAATATTCGGTGCCTGGCACCTATTTTCCAACGAGGCGGCCCATGCAAATGAAACTGCTGATCAACGGAAAGCTCGTCAAGGGCGAGGGCAAGGTCGAGGACGTGCTGAACCCGTCGACCGGCAAGGTGCTCGCCAGGGTGCCCGAGGCCTCGCGCGCGCAGATCGACGCCGCGGTGAAGGCGGCGGACGCGGCGTTCGACGGCTGGGCGCGCACGGCGCCAAAGGACCGGGCCACGCTGCTGCTCAGGCTGGCCGACCGCATCGAGGCGGACGGGCCGGCGTTTGCGAAGCTCGAGTCGCTCAACTGCGGCAAGCCGCTGCCGGCCGCGCTCAACGACGAGATCCCGGCGATCGCGGACGTCTTCCGCTTCTTCGCCGGCGCCTGCCGCACCATGACCGGCGCGGTCGCGGGCGAGTACCTGTCGGGGTTCACGAGCATGATCCGCCGCGACCCGGTCGGCGTCGTGGCCTCGATCGCGCCGTGGAACTACCCGCTGATGATGGCGGCGTGGAAGCTGGGTCCGGCGCTCGCGGCCGGCAACACCTGCGTACTGAAGCCATCCGAGCAGACGCCGCTCACCGCGCTCAAGCTCGGCGAGCTGCTGGCGGAGATCCTCCCGGCCGGCGTCGTGAACGTCGTCTGCGGCCGCGGCCCCTCGGTCGGCGCACCGCTCACCAGGCACCCGAAGGTGCGCATGATCTCGCTCACCGGCGACGTCGCGACCGGCGCGAAGATCCTCGGCCAGGCGAGCGACGGCATCAAGCGCACGCACCTCGAGCTCGGCGGCAAGGCGCCCGTGATCGTGTTCGACGATGCCGACGTCGCAGAGGTCGTCTCGGGCGTGCGGACTTTCGGCTACTACAACGCGGGACAGGACTGCACTGCGGCGTGCCGCATCTACGCGGGCGCGAAGGTGTACGACCGGCTCGTGGCGGACCTCTCCTCCGCCGTGGGCACGATCAAGACCGGCCTGCAGACCGCGGCCGGTGTCGAGATGGGACCGCTGATCAGCTCCGGGCAGCGCGACCGAGTGGCCGGGTTCGTCGCGCGTGCGCGCAGGCAGAAGCACATCGAGGTGACGACGGGCGGCCGGGCGGGCAGCGGCGGTGGATTTTTCTACGAGCCGACGGTGGTCGCCGGTGCACGGCAGTCAGACGAGATCGTGCGGCGCGAGGTGTTCGGTCCGGTCGTCTCGGTGACCCGCTTCAAGGACGTGGACCAGGCCGTCACGTGGGCGAACGACTCGGACTACGGGCTCGCCTCATCGGTCTGGACGCAGGACGTCGGCAAGGCGCTCGCCGTCGCCTCGCGCCTGCAGTACGGCTGCACGTGGATCAACACGCACTTCATGCTGGTGAGCGAGATGCCGCACGGCGGACTCAAGCGCTCGGGCTACGGCAAGGACCTGTCGACGTATGCGCTCGAAGACTACACCGTGGTGCGCCACGTGATGGCGAAGCTGTAGGAATTCGGTGCCAGGCACCTATTTTTCGAAAATAGGTGCCTGGCACCGAATATCCAGAATCTCCCCTATCTGCGGCTCACCAGCCAGACCGCCAGCGTGCTCAGGACCACGCCCGGCACCATTTCGTACAGTTCGAAGATGCCGCCGCTGCCCTGCTTCCAGAGGATCACCGTCAGCCCGCCGACGACGATTCCGGCCAGCGCGCCGTTGCGGGTCATGCGCTCCCAGTAGAGCGACAGCACGATCGCGGGACCGAATGCCGCCCCGAAGCCCGCCCACGCCCACGCGACGAGGTCGAGCACCTTGTTGTCCGGGTTGAGCGCGAGCACGTACGCGAGCACGGCGATCACGAGAACCGTGCCGCGTCCGACCCACAGCAGCTCGAGCCGCCCCGGGTCGTGGCGGAAGAGCCCCTTGTAGAAATCCTCGGCGAACGCCGACGACGCCACGAGCAGCTGCGCCGAAGCCGTACTCATGATCGCGGCGAGGATGCCGGACATGCAGATGCCGGCCAGCACCGGGTGCAGGTACTGCCCCGACATCTGGATGAAAACCTTCTCGCTGTCGGGCCCGGCGAGCGGCGGATCGAGCAGCAGCGCACCCGTGAGCCCGACGAAGATCGCGGCGACCAGCACGACCACGACCCAGCCCATCGCGACGCGGCGCGCGACCGGCATCTCGCCGGGATCACGGATTGCCATGAAGCGCGCGAGGATGTGGGGCTGCCCGGGGTAACCGAGTCCCCACGCGACGAGCGAGAGGACCCCTATCCAGCCGATCGCCTGCCCGTCGGCCCCCAGGAACGGATCGAGCAGTGCGGGGTTGCGCGCCTCGAGTGAGGTCGCGAGCCCGTCGAGGCCCCCGGTCATCGCCACGCCCATGGCTGCCACCATCACGAGCGCGAAGAACATCAGCGTGCCCTGCAGCACGTCGGACCAGCTCACCGCGAGGAAGCCGCCGAAGAACGTGTAGGCCAGCATCACGATGCTGCCCCAGAACATGGCGTCGTGGTAGTGCATGCCGAAGAGCGTCTCGAACAGTCGTCCGGTCGCGACGAATCCCGAGCTCGTGTAGAAGGTGAAGAAAACCAGGATGAAGAATGCCGTGAGCGTCCGCAGCACCCGCGTGCGATCGGCGAAGCGGCGCTCGAAGTAGTCCGGCATCGTGAGCGAGTTTCCGAGCTGCTCCGTACGCGTCCGGAGCGGCGCAGCGATGAACTTCCAGTTGAGGTACGTGCCCACGACGAGCCCGAGCACGAGCCAGACCGAGTTGACGCC
>Ga0209594_1001899_pt1 | contig 10080 bp, 8 predicted proteins | sample AshMeaCrysSpring_FD_184126 | JGI IMG/M metagenome (GOLD analysis project Ga0209594, IMG submission 184126) | Groundwater microbial communities from Big Spring, Nevada to study Microbial Dark Matter (Phase II) - Ash Meadows Crystal Spring... | ecosystem: Environmental > Aquatic > Deep subsurface >...
CAGCACCTGCCAGACTGGACCCATATGTACAATTGGCATCGGCCGCACGGCAGCTTAAACTCAAAGCCACCAATCAGCCGCCTCAATCTAAAAGAGGACAACCTGTTGAGGCTCCACATCTAGAGCGTTTCCAGCGAAAGCGGAAACCGGTTTCGCTGGAATTGCTCTAGCAGGCTGGTGAAAAACGTTGAGGCTGTCATTGCGAGGAGCGGAGCGACGTGGCAATCCAGATAAAATTTCTACCGCTGTTCGCAGAGGCGGCAAAAAAGAGGAAGCAAAAAAGAGGAAGAAAGTCTGGATTGCTTCCCGCCACGCTTCGCTCGCGGTCGCAATGACGGGGACAGGCTTTCATCACAAAATGCCCTGGAATTGCGTAAAAACTTGAGAGTAGAGCGTTTCGGCTGACTCAATCTTCGCTGGAATTGCTCTGGCAGGTTGCTGAAAAACGCCGAGGCTGTCATTGAGAGGAGCGGAGCGACGTGGCAATCCAGATAAACATTCCGCTGCTATCCGCAGAGGCGCAAAAAAAGGAAGAAAGTCTGGATTGCTTCCCGCCACGCTTCGCTCGCGGTCGCAATGACGGGGACAGGCTTTCATCACAAAACGCTCTGGAATTGCGTAAAAACTTGAGACTCGAGCAATTCCAGCGAAAGTGGGAACCGGTTTCGCGCCCGGAATTGCGTAAAAACAAAGAGATAGAGCGTTTCAGGCGATTCAACCTTTGCCGGAAATGCTCTAGAGCAATAAAGAGTTTATTTCATGTCCCAGCCTGCCATATCTCCTTTTGAAGCAAAATCCGGTTTTCTGCGCACCATGCAGGCGCGCGGCTTTCTGCATCAATGCTCTGATCTGGCAGGGCTTGACGCTCTGGCGGAACGCGGCGAGGTCATTGCCTATGTGGGCTATGATTGCACCGCGCCCTCCTTGCATATCGGCTCGCTGATTTCGATCATGATGCTGAGCTGGCTGCATAAAACCGGCAACAAACCCATCGCGCTGATGGGCGGGGGCACGACGCGGGTGGGCGACCCTTCAGGCAAGGATGAAAGCCGCAAACTGCTCCCGCTTGCCGATATCGAGGCGAACAAGGCGGGTATCCAGCAGGTTTTTGCCAAATTCATGCCGTTCGGGCCGGGCGCGCGTGACGCGATCATGGTCGATAACGCGGAATGGCTGACAAAACTCAATTACATCGACATGCTGCGCGAGATCGGGCGGCACTTCTCCGTCAACCGCATGATGGCGATGGATTCGGTGAGGATGCGCCTTGAGCGCGAGCAGGAGCTCTCCTTCATCGAATTCAACTACATGATCCTGCAAGCCTATGATTTTACAGAATTATCGCGCCTCTATGGCTGCAACCTGCAAATGGGCGGTTCGGATCAATGGGGTAATATCATTACCGGGATCGACCTTGGCCGCCGCATGGGCACGGGGCAGCTTTACGCCCTCACCTGCCCGCTTCTCACCACCGCTTCAGGTGCAAAAATGGGCAAAACCGCCTCCGGTGCGGTGTGGCTGAATGCCGACATGCTCTCACCCTATGATTACTGGCAGTTCTGGCGCAACACGGAAGATGCGGATATCGGCAGGTTTTTGAAGCTCTTCACCTTCCTGCCGCTCGATGACATCGCGCGGCTCGAAGCTTTGGGCGGGGCGGAGATCAATGTGGCGAAAGCCACGCTCGCCACCGAGGCGACCGCCCTGATGCATGGGCGGGAGGCTGCGGAAGCGGCGGAAAAAACCGCCCGCACCACGTTTTCCGGCGGCACGGCTGCGGATCTGCCGAGCATCATCGTGCCGGAAGCCGAGATCGCGGCGGGGCTTGGCGTGCTCACCGCCTTCGTCAAGGCGGGGCTTGTGCCCTCCAATGGCGAGGCACGCCGCCAGGTTCAGGCCGGGGGCCTGCGCATCAATGATACACTCGTCACCGATGCCGCGCTGATGCTGACCAGCGCTGATGCGGTGCATGACGGCGCGATAAAGCTCTCTTTCGGCAAGAAAAAGCATGTCCTGCTGAAAGTGGAGGATAGCAAAGGTTTTTAAAACTCACTCTTTTCTATGGCTGGAGCAATTCCAGCGAAAGTGGGAACCGGTTTCACAGGAATTGCTTTAATATCATGGCCCTTCCGTCCTGAATTTATCAAGCCATTGGCTGCATCTGATAGATTGAGGGTCTGCAAAGTCTCCATGCGTCAGCATCCGGGGCTTTGCGCGCGAAGCAAAGCAATCCAGCCTTTCTCCCGCTTTTTTGCCAAGTCTGCGGATAGCGGCGGCATTTTATCTCGATTGCCACGTCGCTGCGCTCCTTGCAATGGAGCGAAGCGCCGGGTGAGGGGTAGCCCGATCCTGCGCATCACGCCTTGAGGAAGCCCAGCGTATAAACAAGCGGAATGAGCTTTTCACTTAAAGCGGCATAGGCGGTGGTGAAGGGCGCGAAATCCACGGCCTCACCCTCCCCTGCGGCATTGCGTTTTTTGAGCGCGTTGCGGATTTGATACCAGCCGACATCGGGCCGGTTCAGCTTGAATTCCTCGCGGATGGCATAAGTGTCTCGCGCGGAAAAATACGCACGCCAGAGCACGCGGCCTGCATCGAGCACGGCTTGCGCCTCGGGCGAGAGGATGTGGGGATTGGCGGGGCCGTCATTGCGAGCGGAGCGAAGCAATCCAGCCTTCTTCGTTGAAAGTCTGGATTGCCGCGTCGCTATCGCTCCTTGCAATGACAGGGTTGGCCGCGTCGTCATTGCGAGCGGAGCGAAGCAATCCAGATTGATGACGCCCTGATGATGAAGGACTGGATTGCCGCGCGCCTTCGGCGCTCGCAATGACGGGAGCGAGATTGGCGAGGTATTGCACCATGAAATCCGACTCAAACCGCGCGGGGGCGCCGACTTCCTCCTCCGTGAAGGGGATGAAATGGTTGACGATGCTCCAGCTTTTGCCGTTCCACTGCAAACCGTCGGCGCTGGCGGTGAGGTTGGAGCCGTTGAACAGCATATAAATCAGGCAATCGCGCTTGAAGTCTTCGGTGAGGGGTTCGGAGGGTTGCAGAAACTGGTCGCGGTCATTGATCCAGGTGGGTTTGATGAGGCGGCGCACGGCAAACACGATAGCAGCCTGCCAAAGGTTATCGGGTGTGGAATGCTTCACTTCGAGGTTGCCGACGCCGCAACACATATCCCACACGATATAATCGCGCTGCCAGTTCTTGCCCAACGTCTCGCTCAGCGTATCGTAAGCCTTATCAACCACCTTGTCGGGCGTGATGCGGGTGCGGATGATCTCGCCGGTCTTGATCGCGGTTTTCACCGTTTCGATGAATTCTGCCGCGTGATCGGCAATTTTGAACGCAACAATATGCGTGCCGATGAAGGCCGAGACCTGATCCAGCGCATCCCTGGTGACATCGCTGGCGCGCTTGCCCCAACGAATCGTTTTCTTGTCGAGAAAGGGCAGGACGGTTGCGGTTTTCATGATCACCGCCTTCTGCCTGTCGAACACGCATAAAAACGGCGGCACGTGCTCACCCTTGTTCCGCGCCACCTGCACGTAATGCAGCAATTGCGTGAACATTTCATAGGTGGTTCTGTGATTGCCCTTCGCCTCGAACCAGATTTCCTTCGTCTGGATATCGATGAGGTTTTTTGAATAATCCTTCAGGCCCAAAGCCTTGATATAGGCATCCTTGACGTCTTCTTCTGAGCGGGCGGCTTGCAGGGCTTCGTGAAGGGTCATGGCGTTCTCAGGCTATGGGTTTCGTGGTGGTTATTATAGGCAAGCCCCTCACCGCCCTCGCTGCGCTCGGGCACCTCTCCCCGCAGGCGGGGCGAGGTGGAGTTTCATCCTGCGCCCTTTCAGGACATGGCTCCCTACCCTCTCCCCCCAGGGGAGAGGGTGGCGCGAAGCGCCGGGTGAGGGGAACCGGGGGGTAAGAAAATGAAATAGCCCCCTCACCGCCCCACTCCGTTCGGGCACCTATCCCCGCAGGCGGGGCGAGGACGGCGCTCACCCCTCGCCTTCATCTCCCTCTTCGCCCTCGCTTTCGCTGACGCGCTCCACCGAGACGACCTTTTCGCCCTCCGCCGTGTCGAACACCGTGACCCCTTGCGTCGCGCGCCCGGCGACGCGGATGCCGTTGACCGGGCAGCGGATCAACTGCCCGCCATCCGTCACCAGCATGATCTGGTCATTCTCCTCCACCGGGAAGGAGGCGACGAGGGCCCCGTTGCGCTCGTTCACCACCATGGCGACGATGCCCTTGCCGCCCCGCCCCGTGACGCGATATTCATAGGCCGAACTGCGTTTGCCATAGCCGTTTTCGGAAATCGTGAGCACGAATTGCTCCGCCGCCCCCATGGCAACATAGCGCTCGGGCGAGATGGAGCCGCCTTCGGCCCCCTCCTCGCGCTCGGCTTGAGCACTCTCTTCTGAAATCTGCCCCTCCTCCACCAGCGGCTCGCCCGCCATGGCGCGGCGCAGCTTGAGGTAAGCCGCGCGCTCCTCGGCGCTGGCCTCGGCATGGCGCAGAATGGTGAGCGCAATCACCCGGTCATCCTTCGCGAGCGTGATGCCGCGCACGCCGGTGGAATCCCGGCCCTTGAAGACGCGCACCTCATCCACCGTGAAGCGGATCGATTGCCCGAGCGCGGTGGTGAGGAGAACGTCATCCGCCTCCGAGCAGGTGGCGACATCGACAATCGCGTCGCCCTCATCGAGCTTCATCGCGATCTTGCCGTTGCGGTTCACCTGCACGAAATCCGAGAGCTTGTTGCGCCGAACGCCGCCGCTGGTGGTGGCGAACATTACATCGAGCGCCTCCCAGGAGGCTTCATCCTCCGGCAAGGGCATGATGGTGGTGATGCGCTCCCCCACCTCAAGCGGCAAAATATTGATCACCGGCTTGCCCCGTCCATTGGGCGGCGCGAGCGGCAGGCGCCAGACCTTTTCCTTGTAAACCTGCCCGCGCGAGGAGAAAAACAACACCGGCGCGTGGGTGGAGGAGACGAAAAGCCGCGAGACGAAATCCTCCTCGCGCGTCGCCATGCCGGAACGACCCTTGCCGCCGCGCCGTTGCGCGCGATAGGTGGAGAGCGGCACGCGCTTGATATAGCCCGCATGGCTGAAGGTGACGACCATCTCCTCGCGCGCGATGAGGTCTTCATCCTCGAAATCGGAATCCGCCTCGATGATTTCGGTAAGCCGGGGCGTGGCATGCGCCGCGCGGATGGCGTTGAGCTCCTCGGTGATGATGGCGAAAATCCGCGCGCGTGAGCCGAGAATATCGAGAAAATCGCGGATCTGTTCGGCGATTTTTTCCAATTCGTCGCCAATTTCATCCCGGCCCAGGGCGGTGAGGCGGTTGAGGCGCAGATCAAGGATCGCGCTCGCCTGCCGTTCGGAGAGGCGATAGGTGCCATCCGCCGCCATGCGGTAAACGAGATCGTCGATCAGCGCGATGAGGGTTGCTACATCCTGCGCCGGCCAATCGCGCGCCATCAAGCGCTCACGCGCGGCGGCGGCATCGGGCGAGGTTCTGATCAGCGCGATCACCTCGTCGATATTGGCGACCGCAATCGCCAGCCCCACCAAGACATGCGCCCGATCACGCGCCTTGTTGAGGCGGAATTTCGTGCGGCGGCTGATCACCTCCTCGCGGAAGGCAACGAAGGCCACCAGCATGTCCCTGAGGTTCATCACCTCCGGGCGGCCACCGTTCAGCGCAACCATATTGACGCCGAAGCTCGATTGCAGGGCCGTGAAGCGGTAAAGCTGGTTCAGCACCACATCGGCAATCGCGTCGCGCTTCAATTCGATGACGATGCGCATGCCCTGCCGGTCGCTCTCGTCGCGCAGGTCGGAAATACCCTCGATTTTCTTCTCGCGCACGAGATCGGCGATGCGCTCGATCAGGGTCGCCTTATTCACCTGATAGGGAATTTCCGTGACGATGATGGCTTCGCGATCCTTGCGGATTTCCTCGATGGCGCAGCGCGCGCGCATCACCACCGAGCCGCGCCCGGTCTGGAACGCCGAGCGGATGCCGGAGCGCCCGAGAATAAGCCCGCCGGTGGGGAAATCCGGCCCACGAATGATCTCGGAAAGCGCGTTCACATCCATCTCGGGGTCGGCCATGAGGGCGAGCGCGCCGTCAATCACCTCGCCGAGGTTATGGGGCGGGATGTTGGTTGCCATGCCAACCGCGATGCCGCCCGCGCCATTGACGAGCAGGTTCGGGAATCGCGCCGGCATGACCTTGGGTTCATGCTCGGAACCATCATAATTGGGCTGGAAATCAACGGTATCCTCGTCAAGATCGACGAGAAGCTGCATCGCCGCCTTGGAGAGCCGCGCCTCGGTATAGCGCATCGCGGCGGGCGGGTCGCCATCAACCGAGCCGAAATTGCCCTGCCCGTCGATCAGCATCAGGCGCATCGAAAAATCCTGCGCCATCCTGACCATGGCGTCGTAAATCGACTGGTCGCCATGCGGGTGGTATTTACCGATGACATCCCCGATGACGCGGGCAGATTTGCGATAGGGTTTATCGGGCGTGTAGCTGTTTTCATGCATCGAAAACAGGATGCGCCGATGCACCGGCTTCAACCCGTCGCGCACATCGGGCAAAGCCCGGCTCACGATCACGCTCATCGCGTAATCGAGATAGGAGCGCTTCATCTCATCCGTGATCGAAATCGGGCGGATATCCGAGCCATCGCCGCCTTTATCACCCGGTTTTCCGGGGGTATTGGTGTCATTATCCGCCACGTTATGCCTCGATTACCCGATGGTCGCGCTGTTTTGCATGTGCCCAGGCGCTTTTGATTCTCACTCGTCTTTCTAGGCGATTTTGCCCGAAGAAGCGAATGCGGCCTGGGGATAACGGGGCGTTGACAGCGAGGGGGGATGCGGCAACAAAGAAACCTGCGAACGGGCAAGAGGGCGTGATGCCAAACCACCTTCATTATGGCGATAATCTCGATGTCATACGCGCTGGTTTGCCTTATCTGCACAGCGAAAGCGTTGACCTGATTTATCTTGATCCGCCGTTCAACAGCCAGACGAATTACAATGTTCTCTTCAAGGCGCCCGGGGGTGAGAACTCTAACGCGCAGATCGAGGCTTTTGTTGATACCTGGCACTGGAACGCCGTTGCTGAAGAGGCTTTCGACCAAGTGCGTGCCTCCGGCAATATCCGCGTGTTTGAAATGCTCGATGCCATTCGCCGCGCCCTCGGCGAAAACGACATGATGGCGTATCTCACGATGATGGCGATCCGCCTGATTGAACTGCATCGCGTGCTCAAATCAACCGGGAGCCTCTATTTACACTGCGACCCCACGGCGAGCCATTATCTCAAAATTCTGCTCGATGCCGTATTCGGGCCGGATAAATTCCGCAATGAAATCGTGTGGAAGCGCTCAGTTACAAAAGGGGATGCCAAGCGTAAATTCTCAGATGATCATGATATCATATTTTTCTACTCCAAGTCAGATACTTATCAATTTTATCCCATCCATCACGAAGGTAATGAAATCTACCAGAAGCGTTTCAACAGAGATGATCATGATGGGCGTGGTCCCTATCACTTGGCACCATTGGATAGCCCGAATATACGCCCAAATCTTATGTTCAATTATGCAGGTTTTTCCCACCCGCCTAAAGGCTGGCGTGTTTCACTCCTTGAGATGGAGCGGCTCGATCAAGAAGGCCGCATCTGGTTCCCACAATCAAAAAACGGGCGCTTACGGAGAAAACTCTATCTTAGCGAACAGCTTGGCCCTAAAATAGGCAATGTTTGGGTCGATATCCGTCCTCTTCAAGCGGGTGAAGCAGAGCGTTTGGGTTATCCAACACAAAAACCCGTGAGTTTACTCGAGCGCATCCTCTCCGCCTCTTCAAAGCCGGGCGATGTTGTGCTCGATCCGTTCTGCGGCTGCGGCACCAGCATTCATGCGGCCGAAAAACTCGGGCGGCAGTGGATCGGCATTGACATTACCCATCTGGCGATTTCCTTGATCGAAAAACGCCTGAAAGATGCTTTTCCCGGTTTGACATTCGAGGTTCACGGCACGCCCAAAGATCTTGCCGGGGCGCGTGATCTTGCAAAACGTGACCCTTATCAGTTTCAATGGTGGGCCGTGTCGCTGGTTGATGCGATTCCGTTCGGCGGGCGCAAGAAAGGGGCTGATGGCGGCATTGACGGCCTCATCTACTTCAAATCTGACGCGAAAACGACAGAAAAGGTGATTGTTTCTGTCAAGGCGGGCGCCAATGTCTCCGTGTCCATGATCCGCGATCTTGCGCATGTTGTCGAGCGCGAGCGTGCGAAGATTGGCCTTTTCATCACCCTTGCAGAACCAACACAGCCAATGGTGACGGAGGCCGCAAAAACGGGGTTTTACCAGATGCCGGGCTGGGACAAGAAATTTCCAAAACTGCAAATCCTGACGATTGATGCGCTTTTCTCAGGTCAGAAGCCGCAAATCCCCTTGGTCGATCCGTCCGCCTTTCGTCGTGCTGCGCGTGAAGCAGCCGCACCTTTGCCGGATTTGTTCTGATGCCCCCTGCCCTGATTGAATATTTCCTCTCTGCGCTGACAACCCTGATGGTGACAGTGGACCCGCCCGGTCTTGCGCCGATTTTTCTGAGTCTCACGCTTGGCATGAGCGCGGCAGAGCGGCGCTCGGTCGCCCTGCGCGCGACCCTGATTGCAGCGGGCATCATGGCAGGGTTCGCGTTTTTCGGCCAGCCGGTGCTTGTCGCGCTCGGCATCGGCTTTCCGGCCTTTCGCATCGCGGGAGGGTTTCTCTTGTTCTGGATCGCGTTCGAGATGATTTTCCAGTTGCGCGGGCAGCGCAAATCCAATGTTGCGCGCACGGCGATCGATGAGGATCATATCCGCAATGTCGCGGCCTTCCCGCTTGCGATTCCCTTGATGGCAGGGCCCGGCACCATCACCGCCACCATGCTGATCGCGGGTTCGGCGCGGGGCGACGCGCTTTCGCTCACCGCTCTGATGCTGGTGATCGGGATTGTCTCCGCCACCTGCTTTTTCGTGTTTCTTCTGGCCGAAAAGCTCTCGAAGCTTCTCGGCGTCACCGGAAATCTCGTTCTCACGCGGCTTCTGGGTGTGCTTCTCGCCGCGCTTGCCGTGCAATTCGTGATCGACGGCGTGAAGGCGGTCATGACTACAGCCTAGGTCGTAGTGACGATTTAACTATTTGATCCAGATTGCGATAGCGGCGATTTTGACGAAGCCCATGAAGTTGGCAAGGAGTTTGTCGTATCGTGTTGCGACACGTCGGAACTGTTTGAGCTTGTTGAAGAAGCGCTCGATGAGATTTCGCTTGACGTAGAGGTCTTTGTCGTAGTCGCGCTGGAGCTTTCGATTTTTTTTCGGGGGAATGACAGGCTTGCAGTCCTGCTTTTGCAGTTTTTTGAGCAGTGCATCGGCATCGTATCCCTTGTCAGCAAGGGCAGCATTGGCCTTGAAGCCTTCGATGAGTTGATTGGCGCGGCAGATATCGTTTTCTTGCCCTGGTCCGCCAATCAGCCGAGCAGGAAGGCCCAAAGCATCGCTCGCAGCATGGACCCCCGCCTGCGCGGGGGCAAGCTTTCGTGCTTAATCCGCCCCGAGACCGGCCCAGACCCTGGGCATGCGCCCCCCCTTTTGACTTTCTGGCTCCAGCCGCGTGCTGATGGGCGCGCACAATGGTCGAATCGATCATCAACCATTCCATGTCGGCCTCCCGTGCGAGCGCTTCGAACATGGCGTCGAGCACACCCATCTCGATCCAACGATAGTAGCGCCGCTTCACAGTGTCGGCATTGCCGAGCCGCTCGGGCAAATCGCGCCAGCGACCGCCAGAACGCGCCATCCACAGCAAGGCATTGAGAAATTTGCGGTTATCCGTCCGTGGGCCGCGCCTGCCCCTGCCACCACCGGGAACAAGCAGCTTCAAACGCTCCCACTGCTCGTCAGATAAGGAATCGACATCGATCATCAAGAGTGCTCCAAAAGCATCCTTGAATCTGATTTGAAGCGATCTGGGAATCCCAATACGTTAAATCGTCACTA
>Ga0209594_1001902_pt1 | contig 10078 bp, 9 predicted proteins | sample AshMeaCrysSpring_FD_184126 | JGI IMG/M metagenome (GOLD analysis project Ga0209594, IMG submission 184126) | Groundwater microbial communities from Big Spring, Nevada to study Microbial Dark Matter (Phase II) - Ash Meadows Crystal Spring... | ecosystem: Environmental > Aquatic > Deep subsurface >...
AACAGCGTGGTCTCCACCGTGGCGATGTCCGACTGGCGTACCTCGGTCACCGGAAACCAGCCGGTGTACATCCCGTACCAGCCGCGCCCCCAGCCCGTCGGCCCCGGCTGCATCCTCTGGATGACGTCGGTGCGGCGGTCGATCTGGCGCACGCGCGACATCCACAGCGCGTCGGCGCCGGAGGCGCGCACCGCCTCGTCGAGCCGGCTCTCGGGGACGCGCCCGCCTTCCGGGAGGTAGCGGTACGATGGCACCGCGTCCACGCCCGCGGCGACGAGCCGCGCCACCGCGATGTCCTCGAACGTGCGGCGCTGCGCCTCGTCGAGCGCGACACCGAGCACCACGATGCGCTTGAACGCCCCGCCGGTGTACGCGGGGTCGAACCAGGAGTCGCGCAGCGTCGTCGAGGTCGCGCAGGCGGCGAGCGCCAGCGCGGCGGCGGCGAGGAACAGGCGGCGGGTGAGCATAGGGGATCTCCAGGGATCGCCGCTTCAGCGGCCGTTGAACTGCGGGGAACGCCGCTCGAGGAAGGCGGCGATGCCCTCATTGCGGTCGTGGCTCGCCGCGAGCAGCGCGAATGCCTGCCGCTCCGCCGCGAGCGCGCCCGCGAGCGGCATCTCGAAGGCGCGCAGCACCTCCTCCTTCGCGAGCCGCACCGCGAGCGGCGGCCGGGTCGCGATCGTCGCGGCGATCTCGATGGCGCGGGCGATCGCGCTCCCGGGCTCGTCGACCTCGACCGCGATGCCGGCGGCGAGCGCCGCCTGGGCCGCGTTCGGCTTGCCCGTCAGCACCATCTGCATCGTGAGCGCCTTGCCGCAGATGCGGGCGAGGCGCGCCGTGCCGCCGGCACCAGGAATGAGGCCGAGGTTGACCTCGGGCTGCCCGAGCGTGCGCGTGCGCAGCGCGTTGCGCACTTCAGTACGCCGCAGCGTGAGCTGCAGCACGCCGGGCGCCGGGTGCCCGACGAGGATGTCCTGAGGCGCTTCGCCGCTCATCCGGACATTCTAGGTCGTTGCGCGCCCACGGGACGTTGGACGATGCGACCGCCGCGGATCAGCGGTTGCGGAACTCCGGCTTGCGCTTGGAGACGAACGCCCGCATGCCCTCCCTGCGGTCCTCGAGGGCGAAGGTCGCGTGGAACTCGCGGCGCTCGAACAGCAGGCCCTCCGCGAGCGAGGACTCGTAGGCTCGGTTGATCGACTCCTTGATCTTCAGCACCACCGGCAGCGAGTACGAGGCGATCCGCGCCGCGATCGCGAGCGTCTCCTCCATCAGCCTGTCCGCCGGCACGACACGGGCCACGAGCCCCGCGCGCTCGGCCTCGGCCGCGTCGATCGTGCGCCCGGTGAGGCACCAGTCCATCGCCTTGGCCTTGCCGACCGCGCGCGGCAGCCGCTGCGTGCCGCCCATGCCCGGCATCGTGCCGATCGTGACCTCCGGCTGGCCGAACTTCGCCGTGTCGGCGGCGACGATCATGTCGCACATCATCGCGAGCTCGCAGCCGCCGCCGAGCGCGTAGCCCGCGACCGCCGCGATCACGGGCTTCCTCACCTCGCGGATCGCCTCGAAGTTCTTCGTGATGTAGTCGTCGCCGTAGACCTTCGCGTAGTCCCACTCCGCCATCGCGCCGATGTCGGCGCCGGCGGCGAACGCCTTCTCGCTGCCGGTGACGACGATCACCGAGATGCCGGGATCGGCCTCGAAGCCGTGCAGCGCGCAGGCGAGCTCCGCGGCGAGCGCGTCGGACAGGGCGTTCAACCGCGCCGGGCGGTTCAGCGTGACGATCGCGACGCGGTCGCGGGTCTCGGTCAGCAGGTGCTCGTAGTCGGCCATCGGGGAATCCGTGCTCAGGGGCGGGTCGGGTCGAAGTGCTTCTTGAGGCCCTGCCAGCAGCGGTAGTAGTCGTGCTGCAGCTCGGCCGACTCGAGCGCGAACCGGGTCGGCACGAGCGGCAGGCAGGTCTCGAACATGAACGCCATCGTGTCCCGGATCACCGACGGCTTGGCGAGGTCGACGTTGCTCTGCTCCTCGAACGTCGTTGCGTCGGGGCCGTGGCCGGTCATCGTGTTGTGCAGGCTCGCGCCGCCGGGCATGAAGCCCTCGGCCTTGGCGTCGTAGACGCCCTCGACGAGGCCCATGAACTCGGCGGCGACGTTGCGGTGGAACCACGGCGGGCGGAACGTGTCCTGCATCGCGAGGATCCGCGGCGCGAACACGACGAAGTCGATCGCGTCCACGCCCGGCACCGCGCTCTGCGCCTGCAGCACGAGGAAGATCGACGGGTCGGGGTGGTCGTAGCTGATCGAGCCGATCACGTTGAAGCGCTTGAGGTCGTAACGGTAGGGCGCGTGGTTGCCGTGCCAGGCGACGACGTCCAGCGGCGAGTGGTCGATCGCGGCGGACCAGAGGTTTCCCATGAACTTGGTCACGAGCTCGAAGGTGCCCGCGCGATCCTCGTAACAGGCGACCGGCGACTCGAAGTCGCGCGGGTTGGCGAGGCCGTTGCTGCCGATGGGCCCGAGGTCCGGCAGGCGGAACGCGGCGCCGAAGTTCTCGCAGACGTAGCCGCGCGCGGCGCCGTCCGGCAGGTCGACGGCGAACCTTATGCCGCGCGGGATCACCGCGATCTCGGTCGGGCCGACCACGAGCCGGCCGAGCTCGGTGCGGATCGAAAGCCGCCCTTGCTGCGGCACGATCAGGAGCTCGCCGTCCGAGTCGTAGAAGAAGCGGTCCTGCATGGGGCGGTTCGCGGCGTAGACGTGCACCGCGCAACCGGTGCCCGCCGCCGGGCTGCCATTGCCGGCCATCGTCACCCAGCCGTCGAGGAAGTCGGTCGGGACGTCCGGGATGGGCAGCGGGTCCCAGCGCATCTGGTTGGGCGGCGCGATCGTCGCGCCGAAGTCGCTCACGATGCGGCCGCCGTCGATGTGCTGGAACGGCGCGTGCATCGCCCCGGGGCGGATGCGGTAGCACCAGGTCCGCCGGTTCGCCGCGCGCGGTGCGGTGAAGGCGGTGCCGGAGATCTGCTCGGCGTAGAGGCCGTAGGGGCACTTCTGCGGGGAGTTGCGGCCGACCGGCAGTGCGCCGGGCAAGGCCTCCGTCGCGAAGTGGTTGCCGAAGCCCTGCAGGTAGGCGAGCACGTCGGCGCTCGCCGGTGGGTTCGCAGCACCCGGGCGGGTGGTCGTCGCGGTCGGGTTCATGGAGTCCTTCCGTGGTTCGCGTGGCCTTTGGGTTGCGCGCCCGCCACCCCGTGGCGCGCGGCGGCCAGTGCCTGCGCGAGCACGGCGGGGTCGCCGATGTGGTTGGCGAGCAGCAGCACGAGCTTCGCATTGACCAGCGCGCTCTCGGCGTCGGACAGACCGTGGTGCATCGCGATCAGCTGTTCGTAGAAGCCGTCGGGGTCGGGCAGGTTGGGGTCGGTGAAGAGCGTCGTCATCGCGTGGCCCTCAATCGTTGCAGGTCGCGTGCGCGATCGCGGCGCGCACGCGGCCGGGGTCGAACTCGCGCCAGCGCGCCGCCACGTGCTGGTCGGGACGAAGCAGGTAGACGGTGCCGTGCCGAGCGTCGTAGCGGCGCGCGACCAGCCCCTCGGCGTCGTCGATCAGGGTGACGCCCGGCACCGGTCCGCCGCCGACCTGCACGACGCGGCACGCGATCGGCGCGCCGGCGAGCGCGGCCGCCGCCTCGGCCGGCACCGCGTTGCCGAAGGCGAGCAGCGTGAAGCCCGACTCGAGGTAGCGCAGGAGCCACGGGCCGTCGGGTCCCTTCACCGGCGCGTCGGCGGCCGGGGCGCCGGGGATCATCGCGCCCGGCCCCCTGGCGAAGTCCGCATCGGCATCGGGCGTGTTGAGCGGCGAGTCGGCGAGGATCGCCGGAACGGACAGCCGGCCGCTGTTGACCAGCCGTCGCGCGAACGCGTGCTCCTTCGCGAGCTCGAGCACCGCGTCGCGGAACACGCGCGACACGTGGCTCTTCGGCGTGATGAAGTCCGTCGCGCGCGTCGAGTTGCGGATGTTCTCGTCGGCGGCGAACGTGCGCTCGGCGTCGTAGGTGTCGAGGAGTCGCTCGGGCGACTTGCCCGCGAGCACCAGCTCGAGCTTCCAGGCGAGGTTGTCGGTGTCCTGGAAGCCGCTGTTGGCACCCCGTGCCCCGAACGGGCTCACGACGTGCGCCGCGTCGCCCGCGAAGATGACGCGCCCGTGCCGGAACGACTGGAGGCGCCGGCACTGGAACGTGTAGACGCTCGCCCACTCGATCTCGAACCGCGCCTCGGGCCCGAGCATCGCGCGAAGCCGCGGCAGGATCTTCTCCGGCTTCTTCTCCTCCTCCGGGTCCGCGTCCCAGCCGAGCTGGAAGTCGATGCGCCAGACGTCGTCGGCCTGCCGGTGCAGCAGGACCGACTGGTTGCGATGGAACGGCGGGTCGAACCAGAACCAGCGCTCGGTCGGGAAGTCCGACTTCATCAGGATGTCGGCGATCAGGAAGCGGTCGCGGAACACCTGCCCTTCCGCCTCCAGCCCGAGCATGCGCCGCACGGGGCTGCGCGCGCCGTCACAGACGATCAGCCAGTCGCAGTGCAGCGTGTACGGTCCGTCGGGCGTGTCCAGGACGAGCTCGACGTGGTCGCCGTTGCGCGCCACGCTCTCGACGCGGTTGCGCCAGCGCAGGTCGATCGCTGGCAGCTCGCGCGCGCGATCGACCAGGTACTCCTCGAGCCAGTACTGCTGCAGGTTGACGAAGGCAGGCCGCCGGTGCCCCGTCTCGGGAAGGAGGTCGAAGCGATACGCGAGCGCGTCGCGAAAGAACACGCGGCCGACGTTCCAGCCGATGCCCTTGTCGACGACACGCTGGCCGACGTCGAGACGGTCGAGGATCTCCAGCGCGCGCTTGGCGTAGCAGATCGCGCGCGAGCCGACCGAGACGGTCTCGTCCTCGTCGAGGACGACAACCGGCACGCCGCGCTGCGCGAGGTCGATCGCCGCGGCGAGCCCGATCGGCCCCGCGCCGACGACGACCACCGCGTGCCGCGCGGGGCCCGCGTCCTGGTCGCGCGAGCGGACGTAGGGGTAGATCGGGTTCGTGTAGGTCTTCATGATGGCACGAGGCGCTGGCCGGGCAGGCGCGTCCAACGAGCGATGGATGCGGTCCTCATCCTTCGAGCGACTCCCACATCTCCTTGTCCCGCTGCGCGGTCCAGATGCGCGGGTCGCGGTGCTTGGTCGCCTCGTCGTAGGCGCGGGAGACGTCGAACGGCAGGCAGTGGTCGAAGATCACCCAGTGGCCGAAGCGCGGCTTGAGCGCCTCGTACGTATCGTTGTAGATGACGCGCAGGTCCTTGCCCGCCGCCACGCCGGCCTTGACCGCGTCGAACATCGACGTCACGAACGATCGCGTGCCGTCGAGGCCCGCCTTCACCTGGGCGGGGTCCTTGAGCGCCGCGCCCCGCCCGGGCACGAGCTTCTCGGGCGCGAGCGCCGCGATCGCGTCGAGCGTCGCCGGCCAGTCGGTGAGGTAGGCGTCGCCGGTGTAGGGCGTCGCGTCGAACTCGACCAGGTCGCCCGAGAACAGCACCTTGTCCTGCGGCAGCCAGACGACGGTGTCGCCCTTCGTGTGCCCGCGGCCGAGCTGCATGATCTCGACCTGCAGCCTGCCGAGCATGAGCGTGAGGCGCTTCTCGAACACCAGCGTGGGCCAGGTGAGCCCGGGAATCGTCTCGACCGCTCTGAAGAGCCGCGGGAAGCGCTCGATCTCGCTCTTCATGTCGGCCTCGCCGCGCTCGACGATGAGGTCGTAGGTGTCCCGGCTCGCGATCACGTGCTCCGGGCGGTAGGCGGAGGCGCCGAGCACCCGCACCGCGTGGTAGTGCGACATCGTCACGTAGCGGATCGGCTTGTCGGTCACCTCGCGGATGTGCCGGATCACGTCCTGCGCCATCACCGGCGTCGCCTGCGTGTCGATCACCATCACCGCGTCGTCGCCGACGACGATGCCGGTGTTGGGGTCGCCCTCGGCCGTGTACGCGTACGCGTGCTCCGACAGCTTCTCGAACGTGACCTTCTTCTCCTCGACGTCGGCGTGCGACGCGAACTTCTTGGTGCCCATCGTGTGAGTCTCCTGTTGCCCGAATGCGGCGGCTGCGCGCCCGGCCGTTCAGACGCGCTCGAGCGCGAGCGCGATGCCCTGCCCCACGCCGATGCACATCGTCGCGAGCGCGTAGCGGCCACCGCGCCGGGCGAGCTCGTACGTCGCCGTGGTCGCGAGGCGCGCGCCCGACGCCCCCAGGGGATGCCCGAGCGCGATCGCCCCTCCGTTGGGGTTGACATGCGCCGCGTCGTCCGGCAGCCCAAGGAGCCGCAGCACCGCGAGCGCCTGCGCGGCGAACGCCTCGTTCAGCTCGATCACGTCGAAGTCGCCGACCTTCATCCCGAGCCGCGCGACGAGCTTCCCGGTGGCCGGCGCCGGCCCGATGCCCATCACCCGCGGCGGCACGCCGGCGGTCGCCATGCCGAGGATGCGCGCGCGCGGCACGAGCCCGTGGCGGACCGCCGCGGTCTCGCTCGCGACGATGAGCGCGCAGGCGCCGTCGTTCACCCCGGAGGCGTTGCCGGCCGTCACCGTGCCGTCGGGCCTCACGATCGGCGCGAGCTTAGCGAGAGCCTCGAGCGTGGTCTCGCGTGGGTGCTCGTCGCGCGACACGACGACCGGGTCGCCCCGGCGCTGCGGGATCGTCACCGGCACGATCTCCCCTGCGAGCCGCCCCGCCGCGATCGCGGCCGCCGCGCGCGCCTGCGAGCGCCATGCGAACGCGTCCTGGTCGGCGCGGCTCACGCCGTGCTCGGCGGCGACGTTCTCCGCAGTCTCGGGCATCGAGTCGATGCCGTGCGCGGCCTTCATCAGCGGGTTGACGAAGCGCCAGCCGATCGTCGTGTCCTCGACCTTGGCCGCACGCGAGAACGCCTCGGCGGCCTTGGCCATCACGAACGGCGCGCGACTCATGCTCTCCACGCCGCCGGCGATCGCGAGCTCCGCCTCGCCGGCGCGGATCGCCCGCGCCGCGCTGCCGAGCGCGTCGAGCCCCGAGCCGCACAGGCGGTTCAACGTCGTTCCGGGCACGGCGACGGGCAGGCCCGCGAGCAGCGTCGCCATGCGCGCGACGTTGCGGTTGTCCTCGCCGGCCTGGTTCGCGCAGCCGTACCAGACGTCGTCGACCGCGCCCCAGTCCACCTTGGCGTTGCGCGCGAGGAGCGCCTTGATCGGGATCGCCGCGAGATCGTCGGTGCGCACCGGCGCGAGCGCGCCGCCGTAGCGGCCGATCGGCGTGCGCACCGCGTCGCAGATGTAGGCTTCGGCCACGGCGCCTCAACCCTTCGGACGCTTGTCGACGACGCGCTTCGCCTTGCCGATCGAACGCTCCATCGTGCCGGGCGCTGCGACCTTGACCTCGGCGCTGATGCCGATCAGCGACTTGATCTGCCGGGCGATCCGCTCCCCGGCGGCCTCGCCGTCCGCGAAGCCGGACATCGGCGTGCGCTCGAGGTGCACGATGACCTCGTCGAGGTTCTTCGGCCGGGCGACCTCGATCAGGTAGTGCGGCGCGAGCGAGCACTCCTTGACGATCAGCTCCTCGACCTGCGTCGGGAACACGTTGACGCCGCGGATGATCAGCATGTCGTCCGAGCGCCCGGTGATCTTCTCGATGCGGCGCATCGCGCGCGCGGTCGGGGGCAGGAGACGCGTGAGGTCGCGCGTGCGGTAGCGCACGATCGGCAGTGCCTCCTTGGTGAGGGAGGTGAACACGAGCTCGCCCTTCTCGCCCTCCGGGAGTGCCTCGCCGGTATTCGGGTCGACGACCTCGGGATAGAAGTGATCCTCCCAGATCGTGAGGCCGTCCTTGGTCTCGATGCACTCCTGGCCCACGCCCGGGCCGATCACCTCGGAGAGGCCGTAGATGTCGATCGCGTCCATGCCGCACTTCGACTCGATCGCCTCGCGCATCGCCGGCGTCCACGGCTCCGCGCCGAAGATGCCGATCTCGAGCGGGCACTGCCTCGGGTCCTTGCCCTGCCGCTCGATCTCCTCGGCGATCGCCAGCATGTACGACGGCGTCACCATGATGATCTCGGGCTCGAAGTCGTAGATGAGCTGCACCTGCCGCTCGGTCATCCCGCCCGACATCGGGATCACCGTGCAGCCGAGCTTCTCGGCGCCGTAGTGGGCGCCGAGCCCGCCGGTGAACAGGCCGTAGCCGTAGGCGACGTGCACGCGGTCGCCGGCGCGCCCCCCGGCGGCGCGGATCGAGCGCGCCATCACCGTCGCCCAGGTGTCGATGTCCTTCGCGGTGTAGCCCACCACGGTGGGCTTGCCGGTCGTCCCCGACGAGGCGTGGATGCGCACCACCTGCGAGCGCGGCACCGCGAACATGCCGAACGGATAGTTGTCGCGCAGGTCGGCCTTGGTCGTGAACGGGAACCTCGCGAGGTCGGCGAGCGACTTCAAGTCCCCGGGCTCGACGCCGGCCGCGTCGAACTTCTTCCGGTAGTGCGGCACGTTGCGGTACGCGTGGTCGAGCGACCAGCGCAGGCGCTCGAGCTGCAGCGCCTTCAGTTCCGACGCGCTGGCGCGCTCGATCGGCTCGAGGTCGCCGGGTGCGGGCTTCTTGACGGGCATCGCTCCTCCTCGGTGCTGCTTTCTTGTTGTGGCCCGGGCGCGGCCGCTGGCGTGGCCGCGCCCGGAGACGCTATTGTGCCGCGCCGGCCGGGGCCTCCTCGACGACGTGGCCCTTGATCCGGTAGCTCTTGCCGCGGAACAGCGCGATCTTCTCGCCGCGCTGGTTGGTGACCTCGATGTCGTAGACCCCTGTCCGCCCGCTCGCGCTGCGCTCGTGCGCCCGGGCGGTCAGCACGTCGCCCTTGCGCGCCGGGGCGAGGAAGTCGATCGAGCAACCCGACGCCACGGTCACCAGGTTGTAGCTGTTGCACGAGTAGGCGAACGCGCTGTCGGCGAGCGTGAAGATGAAGCCGCCGTGGCAGATGTCGTGGCCGTTCAGCATGTCCTCGCGCACCGCCATCTCCAGCACCGCGGTGCCGGCACCGACGTCGACGAGGCGCATGCCGAGGCCCTGCGAGGCCCGGTCGCGCGCCCACATCGCATCGCCGACGGCGAGCGCGAGCGCGCGCGCCTCTTCGGGCGTGCGCGGCGGATGGTGTTCGCCCATCGGAGGTCTCCCTTGAATCAGTCGGCCAGCGGCGCGCCCGATAGCGCTCGCCGGGCGAGGCGCGGCGCGATGCGGTAGCGCGGCTCGCCGTAGTGGTGCGCCAGGTGCGCGAGCACGTCGCGCAGGCGCGCGGCGCCGACCGCATCGCCCCAGGCGAGCGGCCCGCGCGGATAGCCGACGCCGAGGCGCATCGCCGCGTCCACGTCGGCCGCCGAGGCGATACCCTGCTGCACCGCGTCGGCCGCCTCGTTGGCGAGCATCGCCACGGTGCGGATCACCGGCAACCCGGCGATGTCGTCGACGCGCGACACGGCGAGGCCCGCCGCCTGCAGCGCGCCCACCGCAGCCGCGAACGCCCCGGCGCCGCAGGCGTCGGCCCGCGCCATCGCGATGCGGGTCGCACTCGCGTAGTCGAACGCGAGGTCGAAGTGGACGAGGTTGGCGACGCCGCACGCCGCGGCCCGGGCGCCCGCCGGCCTCCCGTCGCCGAGCGCGAGCCAGGTGCCGCCCGCCTCGATCGCGCCGTCCGGGAAGGCTTCGTGGGCAGGACGGCGCTCGATCGCCAGGCCGCGCGCGGCAAGACGTTCGGCGAGCGCCGCCGCGGGACCGAGATCGCCGTGCACGACGACCCGCGCCGGCGCCGGCTGCGCGGCTTCCGTTGCCGGCGCGGGCTTGGCGGCCCCCGGCGCGTAGTTGAAGAAGCCGCGCCCGCTCTTGCGCCCGAGGAAGCCCGCGCTGACGAGCTCCTGCTGGTGCACCGACGGCGTGAAGCGCGGGTCGTGGAAGAACGCCTCCCAGACGCCGCGCGTCACCGCGAGGTTCACGTCGTGGCCGATCAGGTCCATGAGCTCGAACGGCCCCATG
>Ga0209594_1001908_pt1 | contig 10062 bp, 6 predicted proteins | sample AshMeaCrysSpring_FD_184126 | JGI IMG/M metagenome (GOLD analysis project Ga0209594, IMG submission 184126) | Groundwater microbial communities from Big Spring, Nevada to study Microbial Dark Matter (Phase II) - Ash Meadows Crystal Spring... | ecosystem: Environmental > Aquatic > Deep subsurface >...
CAAGCCCAACCCGCCGCCGGCCGATGCCGACGCGCGGGACCCGGACCTGCCTATGACCGCTTCCGCAGAGCCCCGCATCGCCATCGTTCCCGACTCCGCCGCCGGCCGGCGGCTGGATGCGGTGCTCGCCGACCTGTTCCCGGAGTACTCCCGCTCGCGGTTGTCCGCCTGGATCAAGTCCGGCGACGTCAGCGTGGACGGCGCGCCCGCCCGCGGGCGCGACCCGGTGCGCGGCGGCGAGGCGGTGGCCCTGGCCGTCGTCCAGGAAACGCAGACCCACGCGGTGGCGGAGGACATCCCGCTGGACGTGCTGTACGAGGACGAACACGTCCTCGTGATCGACAAGCCCGCGGGATTGGTGGTGCATCCGGGCGCGGGCAATCCTGCCGGGACCCTGGTCAACGCGCTTCTGCACCGTGACCCGAGCCTGGAGTTGATGCCGCGCGCCGGCATCGTCCATCGCCTGGACAAGGACACCTCCGGGGTGATGGTGGTGGCGCGTACCCTGCCCGCGCGCACCGCGCTGGTGGAACAGCTTTCCAACCGGCAGGTGCATCGCCAGTACCTGGCGATCGTGGTCGGGGCCCTGGTTTCCGGCGGTACCGCGAATGCCGCGATCGACCGCCACCCGCGCGATCGCGTGCGCATGGCTGTCCGCGAGGACGGCAAGGACGCGGTGACCCATTACCGCCTGCGCGAGCGCTTCCGCAACCACACCGCGCTGGAATGCCGGCTGGAGACCGGCCGTACGCACCAGATCCGCGTGCACATGGCGCATCTCAGGCACCCGATCGTCGGCGATCCGCTGTACGGCGGTTCGTTCAAGCTGCCGAAGGGTGCGAGCGAGGAGTTCATCGCGGCCCTGCGCGCCTTCAAGCGCCAGGCCCTGCATGCCGAGGTGCTGGAGTTCGCGCACCCCGTGACCGGCGAGCCGATCCGCTGCGGCGCTCCGGTGCCGGAGGACATGCAGCACCTGCTGCGCCTGTTGCGCGAGGATGCCGAAGCGCACGCAGACGCGGATCGTTCGCGCAGATGAGTGCGTGGCTGGAGGCCGACTGGCCTGCCCCGCCAGGGGTGCGCGCGTTGACCACGACGCGGCATGGGCTGGGCGTTTCGCGGGCACCGTTCGATGCCTTCAACCTCGGCGCGCGCTGCGGCGATGATCCGGCCGCGGTCGCGGAGAACCGGCGCCGGCTGCTGCAAGCACTGCACCTGCCGTCGCCGCCACGCTGGTTGCGGCAGGTGCATGGCATCGACGTGGCGCGTGACCCGGCCGTCGTCGAACGCATCGATGACGAGCCCGAGGCGGATGCGGCCGTCACCTCCACGCCGGGCGTGGTCCTGGCCATCCTCACCGCCGACTGCCTGCCGGTGGTGCTCACCGACCGCGACGGCAGCGAGGTCGCCGCCGCGCATGCCGGCTGGCCCGGCCTGTCGGCGGGGATGCTGGAAGCCACCGTCGCCGCGATGCGCACGCACGCAGCGCGCCTGCAGGCGTGGATCGGGCCGGCCGCGGGACCGGATCGCTACGAGATCGGCGATGAAGTCCGCGAGCGCTTCATGGCCCACGATCCGCGCGCGGCATCTGCTTTCGTCGCAACACGCCCTGGCCACTGGCGGGTGGACCTGTTCGCGATCGCACGCATGCGGCTGGCGGAGGCCGGTCTCGACCCGGCCTGCATCCATGGCGGCGGGGTGTGCACGATCTCCGATCCGCAACGCTTCTTCTCGCACCGCCGCAGCACGCTCGATGGCAGCGGGCGCAGCGGGCGCAGCGCCACCCTGGCCTGGATCGCGCCCTCAGCCGGCTGACCCGCGCTCCGTTTCCTGCAGCAGCCAGTCCAGCTTGCGTGCCTTCGGCTGGCGCTTGAGCGCATGTTCCGCGCGCGACGCGCTGGCGCGGTCGGCGAAGGCGCGGCTGCCGAGCACCGCCTCCGGCGGATGGGCGCGCGTGTACTTCGCGCCGCGCCCTTCGGCATGCTCGCGGAAGCGGCGTTCGACGTCGGTGGTGATGCCGGCGTACAGGCTGCCGTCGCGGCAACGCAGCAGGTACAGGTGCCAGCCTCCGCTCATCGTGGCGTCTTCGCCAGGCGCTCGATCAGTGCGGCGCTGCGCAGCGCCTGGCGGGGAATGCTGGAGAGGTCGAGCGTTTCGCCTTCCGCATGTGCGCCCTTGCCAACTGCACCCAGGCCTGCAAGCACATCGACATCGGCGGCGACGAAGCTGGAATCGGCGGCGCCGCGCCTGGCCGGGTCCCATTGGCCCATCGCCGGCAGGCCGAGGTCGGCATTGACCTGGTTGAGCAGTGCCAGCAGGGCGCGGTTGCCCTCGGTCGGGGCGATCGGCGGATACGCATCCTCGAACACCAGGGTGGCGCCAGTCTTCGGCAGGTGTTGTGCCACGATCGCCTGCATCCGTGCCCGCGCGTTCGCCTCCTGCGCCGGCGTGAGCGCACGCAGGTCGCCAACCGCGATGGCCCGCTCGGCGATGATGTTCGGCTTGCCGGCCGCGGTGCCGCGGGCGCCGCCCGCCTCCAGCGACGCAGGCGTGCCGCCGAGCATCAGGCCGACGTTGAGGGTGAGGTTCGGCTCCGGCAGTTCGCGCCGGAAGGCATCCAGGATGCGCACCAGTTCGTAGTTTGCGCCATGGCCGAGGGTCTCGCCGAACACGCCGCTGGCATGGCCGGTGACGCCGGTCGTGGTCAGTGTCCAGTCGACCACGCCGCGTCGCGCGACCGTGGCGAAGTCGCGGCCGCCATCGACGATCATCCCCTCGTATTCCAGTGCCACGTCCGCCCATTGGCCGGCGGCGACCAAGTCGGCGCGCGCGGCGTCCAGGGGCGCGCCGGCCGATTCCTCGTCGCCGGTCAGGACCACCTTGATGTCGGCGTCGCGCAGGCTGCCGGCGGCATGCATGGCGCGCAACGCGGCAATGATGATCACCACGCCGCCCTTGTCGTCGCCGATGCCGGGGCCGGTCGCGGTGCCGCCGTCGCGGACGAAGCGCTGGAACGGCGAGTCGGGCTCGAACACGGTGTCCAGGTGGCCGATCATCAGCACGCGCTTGCCGCGCCCGTTGCCGACATGGGTGGCGACGAGGTGGCCGGCACGCCCGGTGGCGCGCATGTCGATCCACTGCACGTCGAAGCCGAGCGGTTCCAGTTCGGCACGGACCATGTCGCCGACCACCTTCACGCCCGGAAGGTTGAGCGTGCCGGAGTTCTGGTTGACCAGGCGCTCGAGCAGGGCGATTGCGCGGGGCTGGTCGGCGTCGATGGTATCGCGCAGGCGCTGCGTGCTCGCGGGCGGCGCGGCAGCAAGGCAAGGCGCCATGCACAGCGCCAGCAGCAGGCCACAGGCGAGTGCGCGGGATCGGGTCATCGGTCGGGCTCCGGGTTGCTCAGCCGCGACCATAACCCAGCCCCAATGGTCGCCGTGATTTGACTTGAATCACGGCGTGGCAACCGCATGTGGAGGACATTGGCCGCAAGCGGCCCACGCCTTAGAAGGATTCCCGCCATGCGCATGGACAAACTCACCTCGCGCTTCCAGCAGGCCATCGCCGACGCCCAGTCGCTGGCCGTGGGCCGCGACCACACCATCATCGAACCCACGCACCTGCTGCTGGCCCTGCTGGACCAGCAGGGCGGCGGCACCCGTCCTCTGCTGGCGCAGGCCGGCATCAACGTGCCGGTGCTGCGCGAGCGCCTCGCCGAAGCGCTGGACAAGCTGCCGAAGGTCAGCGGGCAGGCCGGCAACGTGCAGGCCGGCAACGACCTGGTGCGCCTGCTCAACGTCACCGACAAGCTGGCCCAGCAGCGCGGCGATGCCTACATCGCCAGCGAGCTGTTCCTGCTCGCGGCGCTGCAGGATTCCGGCCCGGCGGGCAGGGCGCTGAAGGCTGTCGGGTGCGACGAGGCGAAGCTGGAGGCCGCGATCGACAAGCTGCGCGGAGGCGAGAAAGTGACCGACGAACATGCGGAAGACGCCCGCCAGGCGCTGGAAAAGTACACCATCGACATGACCGCGCGCGCGGAGGGCGGCAAGCTCGATCCGGTGGTCGGCCGCGACGAGGAGATCCGCCGCACCATCCAGGTCCTGCAGCGGCGCACCAAGAACAATCCGGTGCTGATCGGCGAGCCCGGCGTGGGCAAGACCGCGATCGTCGAAGGCCTGGCCCAGCGCATCATCAATGGCGAGGTGCCGGAAGGCCTGCGCGGCAAGCGCCTGCTCAGCCTCGACATGGGCGCGCTGATCGCCGGCGCCAAGTTCCGCGGAGAGTTCGAGGAGCGGCTGAAGGCGGTGCTCAACGACCTGTCGAAGAACGAGGGCCAGATCATCCTGTTCATCGATGAGCTGCACACCATGGTCGGTGCCGGCAAGGCGGAAGGTTCGATGGATGCCGGCAACATGCTCAAGCCGGCGCTCGCGCGTGGCGAACTGCATTGCATCGGCGCGACCACGCTGGACGAATACCGCAAGTACGTGGAAAAGGACGCCGCGCTGGAGCGCCGCTTCCAGAAGGTGTTCGTGGGCGAGCCGTCGGTGGAGGACACCATCGCCATCCTGCGCGGCCTGAAGGAGCGCTACGCGGTGCATCACGGCGTGGAGATCACCGATCCCGCCATCGTTGCCGCGGCCACCCTGTCGCACCGCTACATCGCCGATCGCCAATTGCCGGACAAGGCCATCGACCTGATGGATGAGGCCGCGTCGCGCATCCGCATGGAGATCGATTCCAAGCCGGAGGAGATGGACCGCAAGGAGCGCCGGCTGATCCAGCTGAAGATCCAGCGCGAGGCGCTGAAGAAGGAGAAGGACGCCGAATCGAAGCAGCGCCTCGCCGACCTGCAGGCGCAGATCGACGTGCTCGAGCGCGAGTACAGCGACCTCGAGGAAGTGTGGAAGGCGGAGAAGGCGACCCTGCAGGGCGCCACCCGCATCAAGGAGCAGATCGAGGCCGCGCGGCTGGAGCTGGAAGCGGCGCAGCGCAAGCAGGATTTCGCGCGCATGAGCGAAATCCAGTACGGCACCCTGCCGGAACTCGAGAAGCAGCTGAAGGCGGCGCAGGAAGCCGAGACCAAGGGCTTCACCCTGCTGCAGGACAAGGTCACCGCCGAGGAGATCGCGCAGGTGGTGGCGCGCTGGACCGGCATCCCGGTCAGCAAGATGCTGGAAGGCGAGCGCGAGAAGCTGCTGCAGATGGAAGCGCAGCTGCATGCGCGCGTGGTCGGCCAGGAAGAGGCGATCAAGGTCGTCTCCGATTCCGTGCGCCGCTCGCGCGCCGGCCTGTCCGATCCCAACCGCCCGAGCGGCTCGTTCCTGTTCCTGGGCCCGACCGGCGTCGGCAAGACCGAGCTGTGCAAGGCGCTGGCCGAATTCCTGTTCGACAGCACCGACGCGATGGTGCGCATCGACATGAGCGAGTTCATGGAGAAGCACGCGGTCAGCCGCCTGGTCGGCGCGCCCCCGGGCTACGTGGGCTATGAGGAAGGCGGCTACCTCACCGAAGCCGTGCGCCGCCGTCCGTACAGCGTGATCCTGCTGGACGAGGTGGAGAAGGCGCATCCGGATGTGTTCAACATCCTGTTGCAGGTGCTGGACGACGGCCGCCTGACCGACGGCCAGGGCCGCACCGTGGATTTCCGCAACACGGTGGTGGTGATGACCTCCAACCTCGGCTCGCACCAGATCCAGGAGCTCGCCGGCGACGGTTCCGCGGAGGCCTACACGCAGATGAAGGCCGCGGTGATGGGCGTGGTGCAGGCGCATTTCCGCCCGGAGTTCATCAACCGGCTGGACGACATCGTGGTGTTCCACCCGCTGGACAAGGCGCAGATCAAGTCGATCGCGCGGATCCAGCTGCGCGGGCTGGAGAAGCGGCTGGCCGAGCGCGGCATCCGCATCGAACTGTCGGACAAGGCATTCGACCTGCTGGGCAACGTCGGCTTCGATCCGGTGTACGGCGCGCGGCCGCTGAAGCGGGCGATCCAGCAGCAGGTGGAGAACCCGCTGGCCCACGCCATCCTCTCCGGCCAGTTCGGAAACGGCGATACCGTCAAGGTGGATGCGGAGGGCGGCAAGCTGGTGTTCGGCTGAGACGCGACGCAACCGCGAGGAGGCGGGTGGGCTGCCCCGACAACCAAGCGAGTATCGGGGAGCGACTTGTCGGGGCGGGCCACCCGCCTTCCTCCGGACCCGTGGCCACGATTGCGCAAGATCGGGAACGCGCGCCGATGGCGACGGGAAGCATCGTGACGGTGCATCCTGACCACACCGGAGACCGCCGATGAAAGCCGATACCCGCAACGCCTATGCCCGCCGCATCGATGCGGTGCTCGCCAGCCTGCAGCAGGCCATCGCCGGAGGCGACGAGCTGCCCGACCTCGGTGAACTCGCCGCCGTCGCGCACCTCTCGCCATTCCACTTCCATCGCGTCTGGCGCGCGCTGACCGGCGAGACCGTGGGTGCCACCGTCGCCCGCCTCCGCCTGGCGCGCGCGCTGCAGCTGCTGGGTGCGGAAGGCGTTGCCATCGCCGATGTCGCCCTGTCGGTGGGCTACGACACGCCGCAGGCGCTGGCGCGCGCGTGCCGCGACCAGCTGCATGCCAGCCCGAGCGAACTGCGTGACGATGCCGGCCGGCGCGCCGCGCTGCTCGCCACTCTCGAACGTCCGGCAGCGGGCGTGGCAGAACCGATGGCGCTGCAGGTCGAAGTGGTGTCGCTGGAGCCGTTCGAAGTCGTCGCGTTGCGTAACCGCGGTGCCTTCGCCGACCTCGACCAGGCCTATGGCGCCTTGTTCGAATGGGCCGCCGGTGCCGGGCTGGTCGAGTCGATCATCGGCCTGCACGGTGTCCCGCATGGCGACCATCGCGACTTGCCGCCGGAAGATTTCGAGTTCGACTGCGCGATCCGGCTGTCGGTTGCGTCCGACCCCGTAGCGCCGATGCGGCGCCTGCTGCTGGAGGGTGGCGAGTACGCAAGGGTGCGCCAAGTCGGCAGTTACGACCGGCTGGAGGATGTGGTGGACCGGGTGTTGGCCGACTGGCTGCCCGCGAGCGGCCGCAGCCTGCGCAACGCGCCGATCCGCTTCGAATTCCTCGACGACCCGGAAGCAGTACCGGAAGCACTGTTGCGTGCCGACGTGCTCGTGCCGCTGGCCGACTAGGCCGGGGGTTGCGCGCGGCAGCCAGGCATGGTGTCTAATCCGGATCACTCCGGGGAGATTGGCCATGTCGTTGCCACGCCTGCCGCGCACGGCACGGGTCGCGCTGCTGCTGTCCTGCGTGCTGTCGCCCGTGCTGGCGAACGCGCAAGGCTCACGTCACGTCGAAGTCCGGCTGGATGCCGCTGCAGCGCAACCGCATGCGTCGGGCCGCCTGCTGGTGTTCGCGATGCCGGCCGACGAGGCGGAAACGTCGGCAACCAATGGCCAGGTCGAGGCAGTCGACGCCAGTGCAATCACGCCCGATGCGGTGGCGATGGCCGCGATGGATGTGCCATACCTCGCATCCGGCGCAAGCGTGGTGATGGATGCCGATGCGATCGCCTTCCCGAAAGCATTCTCGCGATTGCCGAAGGGCGATTACTACCTGCAGGCCGTGCTCGACGGCAACCGGGATTACGCCTACGGCGGGCGTGGGGAAGGCGACCTCGTCAGCGCACCGACCAAGGTGCGCCTCGGGAATGCCAGGCGCATCCCGTCGCTCGCCCTGACCCGCGTGCTGCCGGCGCGGCCGGATCCATGGGCGGTGGCCGGCGACGCGCCGGCGAGCGAGCGCGAGGCGATGGCCGCCACCCGTGCCCAGACCGAGTTGCTGGACTTCGCGAGTCCGGCGCTCAGCGCGTTCTGGGGCCGCGATATCCGCATGCGCGGCTGGGTCCTGCTGCCGCCGGGCTATGCCGATGCCGCGAATGCGAACACGCGCTACCCGACCGCGTACTTCACACACGGGTTCGGCGGCAACCTGCCCGGGTTGGTCCGCAGCGTGGCCAACGTGGCGGAGGCGATGCGCGCCGGCAGCATGCCGCCGATGATCTGGGTGTTCCTTGACGAATCCAGCGCCACTGGCACTCACGAGTTCGCCGATTCGGTCAACAACGGCCCATGGGGCCATGCGCTGACCTCCGAATTGATCCCGTCGCTGGAGGCGCGCTACCGGATGGACGGCAAGGCCTCTGGGCGTCTGCTCAACGGCCATTCCTCCGGCGGCTGGGCCACACTTTGGCTGCAGGTCACCTACCCGAAGATGTTCGGCGGCACCTGGTCGACCGCGCCCGATTCCAGCGACTTCCACGATTTCACTGGTCCCGACCTGTATGCGCCGGACGCCAACGTGTATCGCAAACCGGATGGCAGCGCGTGGCCACTGGTCCGGGTCGATGGCAAGGTCGTCTCCACGTTCGAGCAGTACGCGCGCCAGGAGGCGGTGAAGGGCGCGGTGGGCGGGCAACTGGCGTCGTTTGAGTGGGTGTTCTCGCCGCGCGGCGCGGATGGCCAGCCGATGCCGATGTTCGATCGCGCCACCGGCAAGGTGGATCCGGCCGTGGTCGCCTACTGGCGCGAGCACTACGACATCGCCCACAGGCTGCAGGCGCAGTGGCCGGCCTTGGAGCCCGACCTGGACGGCAAGATCCGCGTGATCGTCGGCGATGCCGACAATTTCTACCTGGACGGCGCCGCGCGCCGGCTCAAGGCCGTGCTGGATGGGCTGGGCGCGAAGGCGGATTTCCGTTTCCTGCCCGGAAAGACCCATGCCGACCTGTACGTGGAAGGCGATGATCGCCGCGCGCTGCTGAAGAAGATCGCGTGGGAGATGCATGCCGTCGCGCGGCCCGGCCGCACGCCACCGGCCGCCATTCCCGGCGCGCGGTAAACGCGGATCAGGTCGCGGCGGCGGGCGCGACGCGCGCGGGGCGGTACGGCGGGGTGGCCATCACCATGTCCGCCAGCGAATGGGCGAGTTCGCGCTCCGCGAGCACCGCGGCATCGGCGCCGTGCTCGAGCAGGTGCTTCACCTCGGCCTCGCTGTGCGCACGCGCCAGGATGCTGATCGCGGGATTGATCGCCTTCAGCTTGGCGATGATCTCGCCGGCTTCCAGGGCTTGCGGGATCGCCAGGATCGCCAGTTGGGCGGTGTCCGGCCGAGCCGCCTGCAGGATGGCCTCCGAGGCGGCGTTGCCGCGCACGGTGACCAGGCCAAGGTTTCGCGCGTGCTCCACCCGGTCGGGATCGCTTTCCACCAGTACCAGCGGCACGCCCCGGTCGCGCAGCAGGCGCGACAACTCGCGCCCCACCCGCCCGTAGCCGATCACGATCGCGTGGCCGCCGATGTCCCCCGGCACCTCTGAATTCTCCGCCAGGACCTGGGTCACCGCCGCGCCCGGCTGCTGCCGCTGGTGCCAGCGGTCCAGCCAGGCGAACAGCAGCGGGTTGGCGATGATCGACAGCAGCGCGCCGGCGAGCACCAGGTCCAGTCCCTGCTGCGGCAGGACTTTGAGCGTCACCCCCAGCCCGGCCAGGATGAAGGAGAACTCGCCGATCTGCGAAAGGCTGGCGGAGATCGTCAGCGCGGTCAGTTGCGGCAGCTTCATCAGCCGCACGATGGCGAACGCGATGAACCCATTGCCGAACACGATGAGCGCGACCGTGGCCAGGACCAGCAGCGGTTGGTCGACCAGGATCGCGGGGTTGAACAGCATCCCGACCGAGACGAAGAACAGCACGGCGAACGCATCCCGCATCGGCATCGAATCCGCGGCCGCCTTGTGGCTGAGGTCGCCGTTGAGCAGCATGCCTGCGAAGAAGGCGCCAAGCGCGAAACTGACATCGAACAGCGCCGCGGCGCCGAACGCCACGCCGAGCGCGATCGCCAGCACGCACAGGGTGAACAGTTCGCGCGAACCGAGCCCGGCGACGTGTTCCAGGAGCCGCGGGATCACCCGCCGCCCGACCACCAGCATGAACGCCACGAAGGCGGCCACCTTGAGCAGGGTCCAGGCGAGGGCACCGAGGATCCCGGCCACGCCCACGTCCTCGCCAGCACCCAGCGCGCCGGCGATC
>Ga0209594_1001913_pt1 | contig 10029 bp, 9 predicted proteins | sample AshMeaCrysSpring_FD_184126 | JGI IMG/M metagenome (GOLD analysis project Ga0209594, IMG submission 184126) | Groundwater microbial communities from Big Spring, Nevada to study Microbial Dark Matter (Phase II) - Ash Meadows Crystal Spring... | ecosystem: Environmental > Aquatic > Deep subsurface >...
GTCTCCTCAAGATTTTTTAGGCGTTTACTTTCCCTCAGTCCACGGGTAGGTTTTAATGTCTTGTACTGACTTTTTTATTGTACCACAAATGTAAAAAGCGCTTGCCTTGGCACATCTCGGTTTCCGTGTGTGCCAAAGTTTGTAAGAAGCCGTCCTAGAAGGACGGGGTTTTAAACCCAATTTTTTGATAAATCATTGGTGAAAATATTCCTTCTCTTTTCTTCGTATCCTTTATTGAACCACTAAGGAGCGAAGGTAACGAAGAAATGAGAGTTTGAGAGGTATTTTGCGGCTATTCCTATCTGTATTCAAAATCCCCGCCATCCCTCAATCCATTTAATCGGCGATTATATAATAAGGTAGATGCTTTAAATTTAAGGGCGCCATTGCTTTGCCCTCCTACCAAAACTAAAAATCCACCATAAAAGCGTGTCTAACTTACAACAAACCCACTTAAATCGTGCCCGCGCTAGTCTTCGCCAAGCTTTATCTTGGTATGGAAACATTCGTAAAGATGGAGAGGCAAAATCTAATCAAGATTTAGTGGAGTTAGTAAAGCCTGAGTTAGAAATTCTCAGAAATAATTTAACAAAGCTAGAATCCTACACAATCAAAATAGCTGTATTTGGTTTGGTGAGTCGGGGTAAGTCGGCGGTATTAAATGCTTTGCTGGGGAAAAAGGTCTTAGAAACAGGCCCCTTAAATGGAGTGACTAAATTTCCTAAATCAGTTAGTTGGGTTGCCAGTGATAAAGTCAAGGTAGAATTAATCGATACCCCTGGTTTAGATGAAATAGAGGGGCAAGCCAGAGAAATTATGGCGCGAGATGTGGCGCGTCAGGCTGATTTAATTTTATTTGTGGTATCGGGAGATATTACAAAAACTGAGTATCAGGCACTTTTAGATTTACGTCTTTCCCAAAAGCCGATAATTTTAGTTTTTAACAAGATTGATTTATACCCTGATACAGATAAGTCAACTATTTATAATAATTTACAGCGTTTAGGTGCGGGTTATTCCCATACTCTACCTTTACAACCGGATGAAATTGTGATGATAGCTGCGGAACCGGCTGCTTTGGAAGTGGCAGTGGAGGGGAGTGATGGGGCTGTTAATTATGAATGGGAAACTCAATCTCCTGTTATTGATGAGTTAAAACAAACGATTTTAAAAATCTTAAACCGAGAAGGGCGATCGCTGCTTGCCCTCAATGCATTAATACAGGCAAGGGAAGCGGAGGAGAAAATCGCACAAAAAACTATCGATAAAAGAAACCTTGCCGCTGAAGAATTAATTTGGCAATATACAAAATATAAAGCCCTTGTTGTTGGCTTAAATCCTGTTGTTATCCTAGATGTAGTCGGTGGCGCTGTACTCGATTTACTCTTAATTCGTTCCCTTTCTAAACTATATGGTCTACCAATGACCAGTTATCAAGCTGGAAAAGTCTTGAAAACTATATTATTTAGCTCCGGTGGATTGATACTCGCCGAAGTTGGTAGTAGCTTTATGTTAGGTTTAGGCAAAACAACTGCCGCTGTAACTAGTGGAGATAGTCCTTTCAATATTACCGCCTTTGCTGGCACCGCCGTTACCCAAGGAGGAGTAGCAGCCTATGGGACTTATACAATCGGAAAAGTAACCCAATCATATTTAGAAAAAGGTTGTACTTGGGGACAGTTAGGTGTTAGTACAGTAATTCAAGAAATTTTAAGTCAAGTTCCCCAAGACACAATTCTTTTTCGCCTACGTCAAGAATTAGGGAGATAAGATGGATTACCTATTATGAAATTCTAATTATGAATTTATCACCTTTGACTAATGATATTACTGCCTCTATATTTGTTGGAAGGGAAGAAGCATTAAAAACCCTTAAATTTCTACTGCTGAGCCAAAAAAAAATAATTAACCATCAAGTTGTTGCAATTACTGGTTGTGAGGGTGTTGGGAAATCAACTCTAGCTATATATTTTGCACAATTACACAGAGATTTTTTCCCTGATGGTATTTTTGTCGTATCCGTGGATGACAAAAGTCCTCTTAATATAGCTTTACAATTTGCTGATTATTATGGCGAGGTTATTTCCCCAGATACTAAGCGTCGCAAACCGGGAAATATCGTCAGAAAAGTTTTCCAAACAAAGCGATCGCTCCTCATATTCGATAATATAGAAACCAATACCATCCAAGAAATACTACCCACAAAAGCAGATAGTTTTTCAGCTATCATCACCACCTATAACCGCAATTTACCACCACAACTAGGCATCAACCTCTCTACCAATGAAATTTTTCTCTCCCCTCTTTCCCATACCGACTCCCTAACCCTAGTCGCAAATTTTATCGATCCAAGTCCAGATATAGAGAAAATTATTCACAAAGTCAGTGGTTTACCCCTAGCTTTGGAAATTATCGCTGAAAAGTTAAGTCTGGATAAACAAAATAATCTCCAAACACTAGATTCACTCAACGACGAAAATAAAATTCTTAATTTTCTAGAATTTAAAAATAAATCCGTCGCCATTTCTCTACAAAAAATATTACAACAACTAGAGAAACAAAAAAAATATGAAACCATAGATTTTTTTGCTTGTCTTAGTCTTTGTAACCCAGATGGTTTCTCCATATATGAAGCCAAGGCTGTTGCTGATTGTGATAAAAACGAAGCAGAAGGTAGAATTGATTACCTACGTCGTCTATCACTTATTAATATTCTTCCCAATACAGAAAACAAAGAAAATCAACATAGATTATTTATCTTTCATCCATTAGTTCGTTTATTCGCAAAGCAATTATTAGAAACAAAACCCAACTTAAAACAACAAGCCGAATATAGATATCATAATTTTCTTCATCCTCCAACTGAAGCTAATCTCAAAATTGAGAATAGATATAAATTTGACAGAATCGATGATGTTATTCAAATTGCTCTTCAACTTATAAAAACCAATAACCTTGACTCTCAATTTATCCGTGGCTTTTTAGATTTTTGTGAAAAAAATGCTTACTATAAAGACGCCATTGGGATTATGTCCCAATTTCAAGACTTAGCTGAAAGTTATGGAGACTGGGCTAAATATGCTGAATTTGGAATTCAACAAGCTAAATACTTAGCCCTAGATGGTAAAGCTGTAAAAGCCTTGGAAATGTTAGAGGAAATACAAGATGCTTTTATAGATATTGAACCCTCAAGAATACGTCAATTAACCCAAGCTACATGGTGGAATCAAAAAGGAAGTATTTATCAAAAACGAGGATTATTTAAAGAAGCTGCCAATGCATTTGAACAAAGCGCTCAAATTGATAGACAATTAGGTAATAAAAAAGGTTTAGCCGCTGCTTTAACTAGTCTTGGTGGAGTCTTAAATAAAATTGATGAGTATGACAAAGCTGTTAAAGTTTTAGAACAAAGTATCAAAATTGATGAAGAATTTTCCAACCGTTTAGGTTTAGCTAAAACCTATAATGTCTTAGGCAAAGCATACGAATGTTTAAAACAATTAGATCAAGCAAAAAATGCTTATCAATGTTGTTTAGAAATCAATCAACAACTGAAAAATAAAAGTGGTGAAGCTAGGGTTTTACATAGTTTAGGTAGTTTATATATCAAACAAAATAATCTCAAATCCGCTTTAGAGCAAATACAAACTAGTATTAGTATTGGCAGAAGCTTAAAAGAAAAAGCCCATATCGGCATGGCCCTTAATACCTTAGGTGGTTTATTAGATAGATTAGGGCGTTATGAAGATTCCATTACTGCTTGGAATGAAAGTATTCGGATTAGAAAAGAAGTTGACGATGAGTTAGGTTTAGGCATGACCTATAATTCAATGGGTAGGGCTTTATCTAGAAGAGGTTTATTTCGTGAAGCCGCACTTCAACTGGAACAGTGCTTTCAAATTTTTGAGCATCGCAAACAATCCCACCAATTGGAAATTCTTTTACCTGAATTAGTTAAAATCCTCAGACGTTTAGGGCGTTTTCAAGATGTTACCGCATACTGCGATCGCGCCCTTGCCGTCGCCCCCAATAATCCTACTTTTATTCGTCTTGTAAAGCATTAAAACTTAACTCACCGTGGAACAGGCTTCTAGCCTGTTACTCTTTTTCTTAAACAGGCTAGAAGCCTGTTCCACAAATATCCATCAAAATTTATTAGTCCTTGTTGACTAACTTTGATAAATTTACACTCACCGTGGAACAGGCTTCTAGCCTGTTACTCTTTTTCTTAAACAGGCTAGAAGCCTGTTCCACAAAGTCAAATTGGCAAATTATCCGGGTCAATACCTTGCGATCGCAAATACTCCGCTAATTTTTCAGCCCTTAGCCTTTCAGTATCAGCCCTTTCCTTCTCAGTATCAGCCCTTAATCTTTCGGCTTCAGCTTTTTGTCTTTCAGCTTCTACTCGCTCAGGTTGTGTTGATATCCAACCATTAACATCATACCAGCGCAGCCATAGATGCTGTGACCCTTGATAATTACCCTCCCATAATCCCAGACCTAACTCCAATTCCTCAAACCAAATACGTTTTTCTGGTATATCCACTGCTTGATAACGACTGCCATTCAACTTAAAAACACGTAAATTATTTTCATAGCGGTCATAAACTATATAATAGGGGACTGATAAAATCCGCTCATAAACTTCCCATTTTGTAGGAGGTTTACTAGCGTCTCGCAGTGTTTCTCCTAAATCTTCTGCTTCTGTTCCAGGTGAAAGAAGTTCCACTATTAAAAAAGGACGTACTCCTTCCTGCCATACAACATAACTTAACCTTAAATCATTTCCCCAATCCGCTAAGGTACCCACTACTAAATACCAATCCGGACGTTTATACCAATTAGTATGGTGAGGGTCATAATACAGATTTAAGTCACAGGCTGTAAATATTTCCGCATCTGGAATATTTGCAGGCAAGCAAGTTTCTGAGAGGAAATTAGCCTGTTTCAGATGAAATTCGTCTGGCAAACCAGGTTCTCCTACTTCCTCACTGGGCAAATCATACATTGTAGGTAAAGTTTCCCTGGCGGGCCGAGGTGGAATTGGTTCGTACATAGAACATTCTCTTGTTGCATAATCACCATTATCTGATCTAGCCAATCAATCAATCTAAATACTTGTATATAGGAAACTCTTACTTTTGTTTGACTGCAAGATATTGATTGAAGCCTTCTTTTATTGATGAATAATCATCCTATAATTCTCTATCATTATAATCTAAATAGACTATCAGTACTACTTTTTATTTACTATTTACAATCATATTTTTTTCCTTATACTTATTATAGTTATTAAATTATCTAATAAAAACTTGTGATAACTTTTATACATCATACTGAAGAGGAAATATTTATTACTTGAGATAATTAAGATCATTGAGATAATTTAAGGTAATTGAAAAGGTAATTAAAATAGCGATCGCCACAAAAGAGAGACAAAAGAGATAAATAAGATGTAAAACAGTATTCTTATAGTAAATTGTATTGAGGCAGCCTAAAGAATTAAGGTGCGCCTTTGGTTATGTAGTTAGATTTGTCAAAGGAATTGAGTGATGGTCAGAAGTTTACTATATGCAGTAGGCGCTGGTATGTTGTTAAATGCCCTAGTTGGTCTAGCCGCTTATAACAAACCAGCCTTAGAACAAATGTTAAAATCCTCCCAAAAACCTCCCGCTGACTCTAGTTTGGCACAACAAACCCCAGGCGACCTGACTACACAAACACCTGGAGCATCCCCAACTCCTGACGCCACTCCAAAGCAAGATTTAAATCTCAAGATAGATGTAAACCAAATATTGACCAATCCAAAAGCCTATGTTGCTAACAACGGCGATATTTGCCGACCCATAGACATAGATTACAAAGCCCGCGTTACAGCAGTCTCTATTATTACTACCGATGAAAAGCAAAAACAAGAGGCTAAAACTAACCCAGATGCTGTTATCGAATATATAAAATTATTAATTTCAAATCCCAGTGTTAGTTCCTATTTAGACGAATCAGTTAAAAGTTTTCGCGTAGAAAATGGATGTCAAAATTAGGTTTATTTAAGTTAAGTTAACTTAAGTTAACTTAAATAAGAATTGAACATTTTGAACCCAAATAAACTCTACTTTGGATATACTTATTTAGTACTTTAGTATTGCTATATTTTGTGTAATGGCTTCACCATTCCCAGGAATGAACCCATATTTGGAAAATCCATTACTTTGGTCAGAAATCCATAATCTTCTGATCGCAGGGATTTTCCGAAAACTCAATCCTCAATTACGCCCAAAGTATAGGGTTGCGATTGAAAAGCGACTATACCAAACAACTTATGATGATTCACTTCTTGTGGGTATTGCTGATGTTGCAGTCCAAAATACGCAAAAAATACCTTCACCGGAAACTAGAAATATTGCCGTTACATTTCCAGTGGTGGAAGCTGTGACAGTTGATGTTACTATGCCAGAAACTGTCAAAGAAACTTTCTTAGAAGTGCGAGATGTTGCGACACAAGAAGTTGTAACTGTCATTGAAATTCTTTCTCCGAAAAATAAACGTCCTGGAGAAGGAAGAAATACATATGGGAAAAAACGTTTACAAATCTTAGGAAGTTATACTAATTTAGTTGAAATTGATTTGCTGCGAGATGGTAAGCCAATTCAACTATTACAAAATCAAAATAATATGAATATTCCAACTGATTATAGGATTTTAGTTAGCCCAGCATTTAAGCGCCCTAAAGCCGATTTATACCCATTCTATTTACAAAATCCCATACCTAATTTTTCTTTACCTTTACGTGAAGGCGATACTGAACCATTACTAAATATACAAACATTAATTAATGAATTATACGATGAAGGTAACTATGATTTGGTGATTGACTATAGTCAACAACCTTTACCTCCTATCTCTAAGATGACTTTAGCTTGGGTAGATGAGGTTTTGAAGTTGAAAGGATTGAGGTAAGTTTTATCATTCAACAGGCTTTCGTGCCTTTTCCACGGATATAATTGTAGAGTTGGTGGTCTCATCGCACAACCACATTAAAAATATTTAATTTCAGATTCTGCTGTAATCAGAAAAAACAGGTCGCGAAAAGTGCAGACATCTGGATAACCAATAGTGCCCGGTTGCATACTCATCCTTTTTTCCCACTGATTGGGAAAATCTGGTTTTCCTTCTCGACGAATACCATGACCCACATAGGGGTTTTCAGAATCTGGACGATAACTACCATAATAATTATTGGATAAAGATAGCGATCGCTCCTCCTTGCGCTCCAGAAACATAACCATAAAACCATAATGGCTATTGGCTTCTAATTTTATAGGTTTCCCTAATAAATCCCATTTCATATACTCATTTTTCTTCAAATCCTTAGGTAATTTACCTGTAGCAAAATAAATTGGTGTATATAATTCACCCTCTAAAAAATCATCAAGTTCAGGAGCATTTTTTCTATCAAATTCTCCTAAATAACCTGGAGTTCCGTTATCCTTTAAACGTGGTTTACCACTCACTTGAAATATTTCTATCCCAACTCCAGCCAAGGGCGTATTTTTCTTAACTTCATTTGGTCCCACCCTTAAATAAACGGCATCCACCCTAAAACTTTTATCACTGGTTAAAAAAGTTTGTCCTAAATCCCGGTCTCGTTGTCGATAAACACTACCATATAAAGACCGCCTACCAAATTTCGCTTTACTATCCGGCGGATATTTATTGTTATCTATTTTTTTTAATCTTTCAAAACGAATGCTTGTCGTCCCCCCACTATCTCCTTCTAGATAACTAACCATTACATTCCCATTACCACTTGGATTTGGTAAAAACTCTCTACTTTCTGAAGATGTTATCCTTAACTTCCCTTCAATCACCCTTGACTCTCCTCTTATTTTTCCTTCTGGGGCGATCGCTACTAATACAACTAAAAACAAAACAGCTAACAACAGTCTTTTAAACATGGCTCATCTTAATCCCTTACTTTCTATACATTTACTTATATCCTCCACCATTTACTCATTTTTTACTCATATCCGTAGTAAATATAAACTATAGTTGATACTTACTATATTATTTTACATAAAATATGTTTTATGTAAAATAATAAATGTTTATTTATTTTAATTATTAAACTATTTATGTAAAAATAATTTATTTAAATATTTAGAAACTTATAAACTTAGATGTTTACTATATTAATAGTAGTTAATTGTTTACTTGATTAGGACAATATAGTTTAAGTATCTAAATGTTTGGATGTGTAATATAATGTGAAAATTATTTTGGGTAGAAAAATCAGAGAGAATAAATAATGATTGTTACAATTGCAGCATTTAAAGGTGGTGTTGGAAAATCTACAACTGCTTTACATTTGGCTGCATATTTACAAACAAAAGCAGATACATTACTAGTAGATGGTGATTTAAACAGGTGTTCCTTAGATTGGTCAAACAGGGGAAGTTTACCTTTTAAAGTAGCAGATGAAAGGGAAGCAACAACATTAGCAGAAATCTACGAACATATTATTATTGATACACCAGCAAAACCAGAATTTGATGATTTAAAAATTATTTCTAAAGGATGTGATTTATTAGTAATACCAACAACTCCTGATGCTTTATCAATAGCAGCTACATTAAAAATGGCAGTAATTCTAAAGCGTTTGAAAAGTAATTATCGTATTTTTTTAAATATGATACCTCCTAATCCAAATGTAGCGGGGGAGGAGGCAAAAATTACCTTAGAAAATGCTGGATTACCGTTATTTAAGACAGGGGTTCGCCGCTTAGCTGTTTTCCAAAAAGCTGCATTAGAGGGAGTTATAGTAAATACAGTCAAAGACCCATATGCTCAAATAGCTTGGCGTTGCTATACTGAATTAGGTAAGGAAATATTAGTATGACAGACAAAAAGAAAACAAGTCGTTTTGATGAATTAATAAATGCAGCCCTAACTAGAAAACAGCGAGATAATATACTTCATACTAATGAGAAACCGACTCGAAATACAAAAAGTACAGACCCTAATTATACTCGTACAACTGTATATTTACCAAAACAATTACATCGTCAATTAAAAGCCACTGCGGCGGATGAGGATAAGCAAATGAGTGATATTATTATTCAGTTATTGGAAGAATGGTTAGCTAAGAAAGGTAATTCTGGTAATTCATAAAGGTAGAATCTTTCTTTTAATCTTGTATTCTCTTGGCGTCCTTGGCTTCTTGGCGGTTCAAAATAAATTAAACCGCCAAGAAGCCAAGGACGCCAAGAAAGAGTTACCAAATAACTTTTAAATTTAAGACGAATCCTTGTAAAACATCTTTTCCTGACAAACTGATCGGATTATCCAAAATCTCTACTTCTTGCCCAATTCTATAAATTTCAACTTGTTGTAATTTGCGATTAATCAACCAACCCAAACGGGCACCATTTTTTTTATATTCTTCCATTTTTGTCTGAGTTGCTTTTAAACTGTCGCTAGGAGAAAGTATTTCAACTACAAAATCTGGACAAATAGGTGGAAACTTTTCTTTTTCTTCTGTTGTTAGATGATTCCATCTTTCTAATTGTATCCATGATGCATCGGGAGAGCGATCGCTGCCTAATGATAATTTAAAACAAGTTGAAGAATCAAAAGTAACTCCTAATTTTTCTTGTTCATTCCATACCCATAAAATAGTATTTAAAGCCGAATTTCTATTTCCTATTTCTCCTCCAGTTGGTGGCATAATAATTAATTCTCCCATTGCATTGCGTTCAAATTTTACATCAGGGTTTGAGCGACACAATTTATAAAATTGTTCGTCTGTCAAATCAATAATAGGCTTAAAATCGACTGTAACAGCTTCCATTGTAAAACACTATAAATATAATCACTGCTCATTTATATATGCTAGCGGTTTGAAGACTCTAAGTAAACAATTTGATTTTAACACAGCTGTCATGGTTTTCAAAATACGTCACGGGCTTGCTCCTGCTTACTTAGAGCGGTTACTTATTAATAGTAACAGTCGGTTTACGGAGGGCAATTATC
>Ga0209594_1001914_pt1 | contig 10026 bp, 8 predicted proteins | sample AshMeaCrysSpring_FD_184126 | JGI IMG/M metagenome (GOLD analysis project Ga0209594, IMG submission 184126) | Groundwater microbial communities from Big Spring, Nevada to study Microbial Dark Matter (Phase II) - Ash Meadows Crystal Spring... | ecosystem: Environmental > Aquatic > Deep subsurface >...
CTGCTCCTTGAATATCAGGACTACCACTAACAAAGCTTTGTAGTGCATTTTGGAGTGCAGAAATATTAATCATAAATTTTGCCTCAGGATTTGTTGATTCAGAATTTGTAGTTGATTCAGAAAGTATAAATGTATTTTCTTCAGATATTTTCGGAGATATTTTTGGGATAGGGATATCAATATTTTCTGTAGTCGTAATTTCCTCTTTTACTGTTTGAGTATCAGTCGTTTTAATATAGGAATTTTCTTCTTTTTTAGATAACTCTGATGTGTTATCTGAATTATTTTTTTTATCCGACGACTCGATAGACTGATTCTTAAAAGAGTCGGCTAGTTTTTTAAACAATTTCCCCAGAGGCATAGGGATTTACCTCTCCAATCTGGTGCTTTTTATTGCCAGTGATTAGATAATTTTAAATTTAGGGATTTAATTTAAATATTAAATTTTATAACTCAATAATTAAATTAAATTAAATTAAATTAAATCTAAACCTCAAAATTTCTTTTGAGAAGTGTCTTTAGGAGTTGGATGGATGAATCTCTCTCATTAGTATTAACTTCCATTATGGGTACTTCTTCTGTTGAAGAAATTCCTTCTACAGTTTTTGCTACAACTTCCCTTGATAAAGCACCAAAACAATCTGTATGAGTTAACCCAATTATCATAGGAATCGTGGTTCTTTGATTGATAAATTGATAAATATTATAACTTTGAGAAATATTCCCAGGGTTACTAGTATCTATCAAAAGAATGTAAGCATCTGCGTTTTCCAAGAGAATATCCCACATGAAATCAAAGCGGGCTTGTCCTGGTGTACCGTAAAGATGTATTGATTGATTTGGAGCCAAAGTTAAGCGCCCAAAATCTAAGGCTACTGTAGTTTTATCTTTCAGTTTTGCTACTTCATCTGTAGCTTTATTGTCAGTATCAACTGCCTCAATTTCACTCATCGTGTGAATCAAGCTTGTTTTCGGTGCTCCAACTCCACCCGTAACTAAAATACGTAGAATTTCCATTTCAGGAAGTCTGAGACTAACTATTTATTGGAAGTCAATCTAATTTCAAGAAACTTCGAGTTTGAATTTGTAAATTTGTAAATTTATAAATTTATCAATTCAGTAATTATGTTTTGAACTTTTACATCATCAACTGATTCTATAAGATTCTATTATTAAGTTAATGTAAGATGTTCAAAAAAGCTTGTATATTATTTTACTAATTTCAAAATTATATAAATAAAAATTCTGTTTTTTACAAAAAAACTGAACTTAAGTCGTCTTTCACATCATCTTTGTTTGGTGAAAATTTGAAAAAATCAATGTGTATTTTAATTTGATAGTATCTTCCCTTGTTGGTGAAAAATTTTTGTATGCAACAAAAACAGGCTTGGAAAGCCTGTTCCACAAATACCTAATAAATATAGTTACCGCAATAATCGGGGAGGAAAATCCACACCCGATTTTGCCTCCCATACAAGAAAATGATATATGAATTATTTGATTGATTTAGCGCCTGTAGCTATTAATCGGCGAAATAAACCAGCTGTCCAACCAGTTTCATTAAGAACAGCTTCTGAAGAGACTTCCACGTAAGCTTGTTCGATAAAAGCTAAATCAATCATACAGATTCGACTTAAAGCATCTTTCAAGGCTTTAGTTTTACCATCTGTTTCTACACGTATTTCAACTTCATGAATAACTGTTGCCATTGCGGGAACAACATGCTGAGGTCCGATGCCAATACGCACGTGAACTAAACCTATTTTCCAACGACGGTCAGCATATACTTTACCCCACTCATCCATGCCAGTAAACATCTCGTGAAACCATTCGACAAAAGTTTCTCGTAAGCGATGAGTTCTTTCTGTTCCATCATTGACAATTCCATTCATTTCTGGATCACGCCCTAAATAAGCATAGAAATGTTCTGCCATTTCAGGTGCTATTTTTCTACCCCAGTCGGATTCAGATTGTAATAGTTTTTTATGTTCATCAGTTAAACCAACACGCCGCTCTAGTGTTGACAAAAAAACTTGTGGTTCTAGTGGCATAAATTATCTCTCCTCCAATTAATTAGGTAATTGGTAAGTTAGGCTTAAAAAAAGCAATTAGCAAGATATACTTATCACAATTTACAATTTGCAATTAATAGAAATCTTAGTAATTTCAAATTGGAATTTGCAATTCAGTAATATTAGATAAAATCAGATATCCAACCATCACTGTAGGGATTATCTCGCATTTTCAGTCAGTTGAGTAGAGGGGCTATTTTTGAGACTGCACGTTTAATTTCTAAAAATAAAATTCCTTGTTTAACACCTGCGCTGGCTAATACTAGTAAAACAGCATCTGCTCCACAGGAAACTAATACGCCGTAGCCTTTTTCTCCTTCTACTACTATTCTGTCAATATTACCTCTTACTAATTCTTGACCAATGCGTTCGCCAAGGGAAAGCATGGAAGCTGACATTGCTGCAGTACGTTCTTCATCCATTCCCACAGGTAAAATAGAAGCTAATGCTAAACCATCGGGGCTAGCTAAAATCGCTCCCTGCATATCTATGGAACCGCTGACAAAATTTTGTAATTCTTGTTGAATTGCTTTTAGCTGAATCATGGAGAACAAAAAATGAAAAACAAAAGGATAAATTGGAAATTAATTGCTAATTGCTAATTGCTAGTGGCTAATGGCTAATTGCTAATTGCTAATTGCTAATTGCTAATTGCTAATTGCTAGTGGCTAGTGTTTAAGCCTATAAATGTTATTTTGGCATGAAGCCCTGATTTTTAATTCGGTTGTATTGTCGAAAAATCGTCAATTTGTCCGAGAGTGATAAAGAAGGATTAATTAGCAATTTGAGTCAAAAATACAATCGCAAAAACTTTATGAATATTGATAGGATTCGGCTAATTTTTCAACTAGCTTAAGTAACATAATAAATACTGAATTCTTATCATTGGCATTGACTTTCATTATAGTCGTGTCTTCTTTTACTACTCCCAAGGCTAGCGCTATATCATTTATTTCCCAAGCTTCTTCACAATCTGTATGAGTAACTCCTATTAACATGGGAATTTGCGTTTGCCGTTTCATAAAATTTAGAATTCGGCGACTATAACGTAAACTTTCTGGACGATGGGCGTCTACTAAGAGAATATAGGCATTGGCCTTTTTAATCAGAATTTCCCACATAAACTCAAAACGTTCTTGTCCAGGGGTTCCATAGAGATGAAGCGATTGATTTGGTGCAATTGTTAAACGCCCAAAATCTAAGGCTACAGTAGTTCTTAATTTGATTTCAGATGTTTCATCCGTAGCCCGTTTATCTGTATCCACCACATCAATTTCACTGATGTTGCGAATAAAAGTAGTTTTTCCTGAACCTACAGCACCTGTTATTACAACCCTTAGGATTTCCATTAAGTTTTACTCCTTAAGAATCCGACAAGATTTTGTAAAAAAGCTGTACTGACTTGAAGCGGTTGTTCGTTTCTTTTCTGTCGCCCATAATTACTAAAAGCCATGACAGATAAATCCATAGGGTCTTCTATTTCTGGACTTAATTTAATTAACGGGACTTCTTCTACTAATCCAGCCAATATTAACCTAAAAGACGCTTGTCTAATTAATTCTATGGGTTGATTAAGTTGATTGGCTATTCCTTGTAAGGAAACATTTCCTTTGGCAAATTCCCAAACATGCCATTCTAAAGGGCTTAAAGGTATTTGTGGTTTACTTTCCGGAATACTTTGAATGGCATTATTTTTATCAGGAAGCGCATCTTCTAAAACTTCCCAATTTTTTAAGACCCTTAAAGCCATAAATACTACTTCTATTGCCCTTAAGCTTAGTCCTGTCATTTCTCGCCAGGGTACATTTATTTTACTATCAAATTTAAATACTCCCTTTTGAATTTCAAATAGTTGCCGTATTTGTTGTATCTGACCAGCAAATAGTAAATTTAGTTGTTCGCTACTTAATATTCCTTGAATTTTTAAACTTAACCCTAAAGGCATGGATGCTAATGTCGCATTTTCCTCTATTTCAACCCTACTAGCCCAATTTCTTTGAGTAATTCTAGACACTAAACATTGACCGCTTAAACGGCTTGTTGCCGCTACCACTCGTCCTTGGTTGAACCAAATATAGTAGTTTTCTGATTTTGACTCGGCACTGTTGAGTTCCGGTAAAGTGCGGACTGTTAAGCAACCAGATTTTTTCCCTTGGTCTATTAACTGAAATAATTCTGCCAAGGAAAAGTCATTAAAGGAACTTGAGAGACTCATTTGTTTTTTAAGTAATAAGAAAGAATATTGCTATACTGGATTTCCTTTAGCCTTCATTCTCAATTTTTACCCTGATTTCAAAAACATACTAGAAGCATAATAAATGCTTTATCTACTTGATTATTTTTTCTGATTTTAAATACTTTTTTGAAATATTTATACTCACGTATAAAAACGCATAAAAATATAAAAAAGTAGTAACATTAATAGTCAGTAATATATGCAATATAAAATTCATTTTACATTTTTAAATTACCAGTCTTAGGTTTAAAAATATTTATTAAGATTCGTAATGTTTAAGTAACGTTTAATAACGGATATATAATATAACTTAAATTTGCGAGAGTGATTAATCACAATCTATGTAACAATTAGATATAAATCGGAAAAAATTAGAAGTATTTAGATAAGAATTATATAAAAATGAGAATTATCAAATTATCAGTGAGTGGTTTTTATTGTTTTAGTTTAATTATTCTCTTGTTTTGCTTCCCTTTGAAAGCGATTGCCCAGCAGGGGCGCCTGCCCATCGCTGTTTCGTTGTCAGATAGAGTCAACAATTTTCCCAGTTGGGAGAAGCTGCCTTCACCAAGGGCAGAGGGAGATTTATTTTATCCAGATTGGATGGAGGGAGATTGGCAAGTTACTAGTACATTAGTTGACCTAGCTGCCCCCTTGGCACCGGATATCGTCACCCCCGGTTTTGAGGGAAATCGTCAATACTTAAATCAACCCGTGAGTTTTCCTGTCAAATTTGTGAAGGCAAGTGGGGAGTTGGCTGCAAAAAATCGGAAAAAAGCTTTTTTACCCTTGAGTGTTAAAGGTTTTAACAAATCAACTAACGTTGTAGCTGACAGAGCTTTTAATGGGTTAAGTTTAGCAAGGGCCTATTTAGGCGATCGCTCTGTGATATCCGTAAAAACTGATCCAGAAAATCCCAATCGCCAAATTACACTCTTAAAAGGCGATGGTCCATTGGGGACACGTGTTGATCGCCAACTCGTGTCCGTTGTTTCATCTCGCGCTACAGAAACAACCAGCGATGGCAGGTATATTACGACAGAAATATTTCAGCAATTATTTAAGAGCGGCACAAATCCTTACTTTAATTCCGTTGAGTCCACCACAGCCTATAGAAAACTAAATACAAATCCAAATCCAAATCCATATATATCTCAAAAAAATATATCAAAATTAGATATATCAAAACCAGATATACCAACCACAGATACACTAAAACCAATTATCGAAGCTGACCAAATCACTGCTGTTTTTCTTTCACCCCAAGACCCTAACTATTTCAAAACAGGCGACAGTCCCGTAGCCCTTTATAAATATCATCTAGAATTTTTCAAGTAGCATATTATAGGTAATTTGTAAAACTTATCCATTGGTGCTTAATTATTGTTTACATTAATCCTGTTTCGTATAAAATTACTTGTATTCCCTCAACTTATTTTTCCATGCATTGACTACATTGTAATATAAATGTAGTATATAAGTCTGAATTACTGGCGAGTGCATCATGAGAAAGTTAAGAGATATTCTCGTTTACTTTCGACCTTATTGGAAGCTAAGTATATTGAGTATTTTGGCTTCTAGTATCTATGAAATTATTGATTTAGTAGTACCTTATGTCATTGGCCAAATATTAAACGTGTTATCTGGAGAATCTCTAGATGCACTATTGGCACAAGTTGTTGTTGTTTTGGGGGAGAGTATAAATTTTTTAGGAAATAAACCAGATAATAAAATTTTATCTTTGGGGCTATTATTAGGAGTAATTTTTGTTGTCACGGTAGTGCGGGCGCCCACTCAGCCTTGGTTAACTCATTGGTTTCATTGGGATATTCCTTTAAAAGCAAAGCGTGATAAAAGTGAGGAATCTATGCGGAAAATTCTCACTTTGCCCGTAGAATTTTATGACGAAAATAACCCAGGAAGGATAGCGGGAAGAGTAGCCAGAGGTCTAGCTAATCATACTTGGAGTTATCCAGAAATAGCAGGGCTGATGATACCCAAAGTTGTTAGAATTCTGGGAATTTTTGGATGTATTTTATTAGTGGAGTGGCGAATTGCTCTTTTATACCTAATTTCTTTTGTTGTTATCCTTAGCTTAACGATTAAGAAATTACGGAAGCTAATTTGGTATGAAAGCAGGCTGGATAAGTATATCGAAAATACAGAAAGTCGGACTTCTGAGATTATCACTAATATTAAAACGGTAAAGGCATTTGCAGCAGAAGCGAAGGAATTAAAGAGACAATCAACTAGGTTTAGGCGAGAATTACAGATAGTTGAATATCGAATTCATCTAGGCTATGTAAAGCTTAATACTATGCAACGCACAATGATTCAATTTTGCGTCTTTTTAGTTTTAGGCATGACTTTAGCTGCAACCCTAGATGGGAGAATTTCCATCGGTCATTTTATTATGACCTTAACACTTTCTAGTATGGCTTATGCGGAATTGGAACCCATCAGTCAACTGGCAGAAATTTTTGCTCGTCGTTATTCTTCCATGTTCAGGTTTAATGATTTCCTTAAAGAAAAATCAGGACTTGATTCAACAGGTCTTTTGGAAGAGGTGAATAACTCAAATTATCAATTTACAGGTAAGGTCGAATTTTCCCAAGTTAATTTTGGCTATGATACCAAAAGCCGAATTTTAGACAATATCAATTTCTCCATCGAACCCTATCAAACTCTTGCCTTAGTAGGTCGCTCAGGTTCGGGGAAATCGACTCTTGTCAAACTACTATTACGGTATTTTGAACCTAATGAAGGCAAAATTCTGATTGATGGTGAAGATATTCGTAACTTAGATGTAGTTGGCTATCGTCGGAGATTAGCCATAGTCCACCAAGAAGTGGATGTGTTTAACGGCAGTATTTTGGATAATTTGAAATACGGTAGACCAGATGCCACTGTAGACCAGGTAAAAGAAGCCAGTAGAATAGCTCGGTTGGATGAAGTTATCCAAGGGCTGCCCCAAGGTTACTATACGGTAGTTGGCGAACGTGGGGTTAGATTATCCGGCGGACAAAGACAGCGTTTAGGAATTGCTAGGGCGTTGTTAGTGGAACCAGATGTATTAATTTTTGATGAAGCGACTTCTAGTTTAGATTATGAATCAGAGCGTTCCATACAATTAGCAATGCGAGAATTACAGGGGACTCGCACAACAATAATAATTGCCCACCGTTTAAGCACTGTTCGTGAAGCTGACAAAATTATTGTCTTAGACAAGGGCAAAATTATGGAAGTTGGCAGCCATCAAGAATTATTAGGTCATGGTGGAATTTATCACCGCTTACATGCTTTGCAAGAATCTGGGGACTTGTTAGTTTAGGAATTGCTAATGGCTAAGGTCAGACAGGCTAATTGCGCTCTTGCTAATAGAAGAATGGCGCTCTGGCTAGTTGAAGACAAATAAAAGCCAGGAAGCGCTTGTACTTAAACTGACATTCATAGCTTAATGACCGAAAAACGACCGAAAAACCTGATGATAGAGCCATTTTTCGATTAGCGATTAGCCCTTAGCCCTTAGCCTCTTAATTTTTTTTCAAAAAACCTTGCAATTTAAATTTATTCTGCTAAGATATTAAATCGTGGATGGCAAGGGTCGATGTCCGAGTGGTTAATGGAGGCGGACTGTAAATCCGCTGGCTTGCGCCTACGCTAGTTCGAATCTAGCTCGGCCCATCCACAAAAATTAAAAGTTTTAAATTGAAGGTTGAAAAACTTTTAATTTAAAACTTTTAATTTTGATTTTGCCCTTGTAGCTCAGTGGTAGAGCACACCCTTGGTAAGGGTGAGGTCACGAGTTCAAGTCTCGTCAAGGGCTTTTAAATTTAAATCTGATCTGAAGACATATCTTGCACCTGTTATAAACTCTAAATAAAGGAAACGCGCGTATCATACTGATTTATTGATTTCGTTTTCACCCGCTCTTAGACTGGAAGTCCCTGTCTAATAGCTAAAAGTCCTCTAAAAGAGGACTAAAAAATAATGCTTTTAGTGTAATATTTATCACGTATTTCTATTCTTCTCAGTTTTTTTTGCGTAAAGGGACTGGAAGTCCCTGACTAATAGCTAAAAGTCCTCTAAAAGAGGACTAAAAAATAATGCTTTTAGTGTAATATTTATCACGTATTTCTATTCTTCTAAGTTTTTTTGCGTAAAGATGCAAGATGTGAGTTAGCCAAAAACTTAGCAATGGAGTTAGTTTTTTTACCCACAATAACAGCATAGTCAGAGGGTAGAATCTGGCTGTACTTTGAAAAGAAATTACAAAAAATAGGGGTGTCGAACCCCTAATTTTTTGTTTGCTATCCATCCCCACCCTACTACCTAGAGGGTGGGGAATTCCGCAAAAAGAGTTAAAAAATCAGGATCAGGACTTACGATAGCGGAGCGATAGCGGAGCGCGTCATTATTGTCACATTGTTTTTGTTTGTAGTTGGGCGCAAGAGCGCCCATATTTTTGGAGGGAAGACAGCCCAAATACGAACATGAGCCGCAGTGCCAGTTGCGGCTATCCCTGAGGATTTAAAATTGATGGGTTTAGGTTATCCGCCACCACCACAATCGAGAAATCCCAAACTTCCACATTTTTACTGAGCATTAGACAGCCAACCTTCGCCATTGGCTGATATTACGTGGAACTGAGTAGAAGTATTTTCTAATCTAACTGAAATACAACTACATTACTGGCAAGATGTTTTACAAACACTTCGCAATACGATGGATATCTATAATCTTAAATAAAGTTTCACAATCATCTTTATAAGTAACATGTCTCAAAGATTAGATAAACCTCTATCAAGTGAAAATAAGCTGTGCTTTCCACTGATAAGTTTATACGAGCGCGGCAGGACTCGAACCTGCGACCAACAGATTAGAAATCTGTTGCTCTATCCAGCTGAGCTACGCGCCCAATTTTGCATTTTAATATTTGTTATTATATATTTCTTTTTCAAAAAGTGCAATCCTAAAATTACTGATTGTTGTTCAATAGTTCTAAAATTTGATTTTTAGGGCTGAGGCAAGACAATGGCGAGTATTCGTGGGAATGGATGAACTGTTTATAAATCAAAGATTACAAGAAATTTTTGTGTATTTTTGAAATCCGCTGCTTATCCTGGGGAGCGATCGCATAATAAAGGGCGCGATCGCTTTGTTGGTGTATTGCTCCCGCTAATGGCATATGGTCATACCGAGTCTGAGAAAAAAGCGATTCAGTAAACATAATTGACAATATATTGTCAATAGTTAGTAGACAGTGGTAAAACTAAATACTAAATAACAATCATAAATTAGGATTAAAAGCTATAAACAAGATTGCCAGTAATAAATGTGACTACTATCGACTAATTATAAAAAGTTGTATAAGTTAGTTTTATGTAAAATTGCTTCAAAGTTTCCAGTACACTAAAATATCTACTATACAAGCTGTTGCTTGAGTATATAGTGTGTCGGTACTTCCCACCAAAGAAAATGGTAAATTCCCGTAATTCTCCAAGTTATAAGGAATTGCTATTTTATTAGTACTTACGTTGTGGAAATCTTGTTATTTTGTAATCCTGATTCTATCGTAGGCGCAAAGGGTACGACTACTCTTGCATTACCTATGTTTTGCGTAAGTCCTGTTGGTAATCAGCGGCTAACAAAAAGCTGAAAAATGAAGCAAGTTGGCAATATAGTCAGCTTGCGATTATACTTCCCATGTTAATAGTG
>Ga0209594_1001918_pt1 | contig 10020 bp, 6 predicted proteins | sample AshMeaCrysSpring_FD_184126 | JGI IMG/M metagenome (GOLD analysis project Ga0209594, IMG submission 184126) | Groundwater microbial communities from Big Spring, Nevada to study Microbial Dark Matter (Phase II) - Ash Meadows Crystal Spring... | ecosystem: Environmental > Aquatic > Deep subsurface >...
GGCCGTGATCAGGGTTCCCACCTCCGCCGAGGTCAGCATCTTGTCGAAGCGGGCCTTCTCGACGTTGAGGATCTTGCCCTTGAGAGGCAGGATCGCCTGGAAACGTCTATCGCGCCCCTGCTTTGCGGATCCACCGGCCGAATCGCCCTCGACCAGATAGAGTTCAGAGTTGGCAGGATCCTTTTCCTGACAGTCGGCAAGTTTTCCTGGCAGGCCGGCAATATCCAGCAGCCCCTTGCGGCGCGTAAGCTCCCGGGCCTTTCGGGCTGCTTCGCGGGCGCGGGCCGCCTCGATCATCTTTTCCGAGATGCTGCGCCCTTCTGCAGGATGCTCGAGCAGGAACTGGGTTAGACGTTCCGCGAGCAAGGACTCGACGATCCCTTTGACTTCCGATGAGACCAGTTTGTCCTTGGTCTGTGAAGAGAACTTCGGGTCGTAGAGCTTTACTGAAATCACCGAAGTCAGGCCCTCTCGGGCGTCGTCTCCCAGGGTGGCAATCTTGTGTTTTTTCGAGAGCCCTTCGCTCTCGATATAGGCGTTCAGCGAGCGGGTCAGGGCAGCCCGGAACCCGGCAAGATGGGTTCCTCCATCCTTTTGCGGAATGTTGTTGGTGAAGCAGAAGACATTCTCTTGGTACGACTCGTTCCACTGCATGGCCACCTCCACCGTCACGTCGGCACGGGAGGCGGCGAAATGAAAAACCGTCGGGTGCAGTGGCGTCTTGTTACGGTTCAGGTGTTCCACGAAGGCACGGATGCCTCCGTGGTACTCAAAAGCGTCGGATCGGGCCGAACGTTCGTCTTTGAGCACGATCCGTACGCCGGAGTTGAGAAAGGACAATTCCCTCAGCCTCTTGGCCAGGATCTCGTAGTGAAAATCGATGTTGGTGAAAATGGTATCGCTTGGCCAAAACTGAACCGTCGTTCCGGCGATTGCAGCATCGCCGACGACCGCGAGGGGTGCCTCGGGAACCCCTAGGTGATAGCGCTGGAAGTGCCTACGGCCTTCACGAGAGATCGTGAGCTCGAGGGTATCGGACAGGGCATTGACGACCGAGACGCCGACACCGTGCAGTCCCCCTGAGACCTTATAGGACTTGCCATCGGCCGCATTGGCAAACTTACCCCCTGCATGAAGAACGGTCATGACGACTTCTGCCGCAGAGCGGTTTTCTTCCGGGTGGATATCGACGGGTATCCCCCGGCCGTTGTCGCTGACGGAAACGGAGTTGTCCTGATGGATCGTGACCGTGATCTCGGTGCAGTACCCGTTGACTGCCTCGTCCACCGAGTTATCCACCACTTCAAATACCATGTGGTGCAGGCCCGTCCCGTCGTCGGTGTCACCGATGTACATTCCAGGACGTTTTCGAACGGCATCCAGGCCGCGAAGTACGGTAATGGACGATGAGTCGTAGGTCATGAATCGATCCTAGAGGGGGCTGCCCTGTTCCACGTGGAACAACCTGGGGTCAGAGACGCATGGGCATGACGACGTATCGGCTCTCTTCCCTGCCCTCTCCCCGAATCAGGCAGCTACTGTTGGCATCCACCAGCGAAATCTGAACCTTTTCGGTTTCGAGCACGTTGATCACATCAAGCAGGTAGCTTACATTGAAGCCGACAATCATTTCTCTTCCTTCATAGTCCACTTCTATTCTCTCCTCGGCCTCTTCCTGCTCCGGGTTGTGCGCTACCAGCTCCGCAGACCCCCTTTCCAGCTTGAAGCGAATACCACGGTACTTCTCATTGGAGAGAATCGCCGTTCGGACTAGGGCCTGCCGGAGAACCTCCTTGTTGGCGACCAGGATATCGGCCTCCCCTTTGGGCATCACTCTCTCGTAATCCGGGAAGCGACCGTCGATAAGCTTGGAGATGAACGTCGTCTCTCCCATGGCGACCTTGATATGAGCACCGCTGATTTCCACCTGTAGCTTGCTTCCCTTCCTTTCCAGCAGTCGCCCGAGCTCCATCACGGCCTTGCGGGGGACGATCACCTGGATGTCCTTGCCGAGGAGGTCATCGTCTTCCGATTCACTGATCGCCAGGCGATGACCGTCCGTGGCGACCGCACGAATACGCCCACCGCGTACTTCAATCAGCAGTCCGTTCAGGTAGTAACGCACGTCTTGCTGAGCCATCGCGAACTGGGTCCGCTCCAGCAGCCCCTTCAGCACGTCTTCGGCGACCTCGAAACGTTCTACGGCAGTTTTTTCCTCGACGCTGGGGAAGTCCTGCGCAGGAAGAATCCCCAGGGAATAGCGACCACGCCCAGCACGAAGCACCGCCTTGTCCCCCTCGACATCAAGGGCGACATCCACGCCTTCCGGCAGGGCCTTGCAGATGTCCAGGAATTTACGCGCCGGCAGCGTGAAGTCTTCGTCTCGCCCTGCCTCGACCTCAAACCGCGTTCGCAATTCGACCTCGAGGTCAGTTGCCGCGATCGTCACCTCGTTGCCGCTCACCCGGACGAGCACGTTGCCCAGGATCGGGAGCGTCTGCCGGCGCTCCACGACACCGACGATCATCTGCAGCGGCTTCAGCAGCGTCTCTCGCTTGGCTTTCATATATAAATTCTCTTTATTTCTTATTGCTCTGGTTATTAGGGGCCACCCCATCGGGGGATAAGCTTATTTATTTTTAACAAACAATAACTTAAAAAATTTCATCCCGGTCGCTATCGCCTGAGCAGGCTGTGCGTCGTCTGTGAGCGAAAAGGGACGAATGACCAAGATGAATTTATCCCACGGGATATCCACAACTAACTGTTGAGGATCCTGAGAAGGTTTCCGTAGTCCTCCTGCATGCGAGTATCCGACTCGCGCAGTTCAGCGATTTTTCGGGTGGCATACAGGACTGTCGTGTGGTCCTTGCCCCCAAAGGCATCACCGATCTCTGGAAGGCTATGATTTGTAAGCTCTTTTGCTAAGGCCATCGCGACCTGTCTTGGGCGGGCGATCGTCCGGGTGCGACGTCCCGAGAGCAGGTCGGAGGAACGTATCTTGTAGTAATCGGCCACCGTTTTCTGGATGTTCTCCAGGGTGACCTGTTTGTCCTGAGCCGCAATCAGGTCCCTTAAGGCCTCGCGAGCGAATTCGAGTGTAATCGGGCGGCCCGTGAATTGCGCATTCGCCACGATGCGTCGCAGGGCGCCTTCGAGCTCCCGGATGTTTGATCGCACCCGTTTGCCGACGAAGAAGGCGACGTCATTCGGCAGTTCCACATCGAAGAGCTGCTGCGCCTTGCTTTTCAGGATGGCTACCCGCGTCTCGAGATCCGGCGGCTCGATAGCCACGGTCAGGCCCCAACCGAAGCGCGACTTGAGCCTGTCCTCCAGGCCTTCCACTTCCTTGGGGAAGCGATCGCTGCTCAGAACGATCTGCTGCTGCGACTCGAACAGCGCGTTGAAGGTATGAAAAAACTCCTCCTGAGAGCGCTCCTTGCCGGCGAAGAATTGCACGTCGTCGATCAGTAAAGCATTGAGTGTTCTATATTTTCTCTTGAAATCGTCAATGGTGTTGTGTTGCAGCGACTTCACCATCTCGGCAACGAAGCCTTCCGAGTGCAGATAGACCACGCGCGCGGCGCGATTCTGCTCACGCATGGCATTGCCTATGGCATGCATCAGATGTGTCTTGCCCAACCCGACGCCGCCGTAGATGAAGAGCGGGTTGTGGAACTTCCCGGGATTGCGAGCAATCTGGATGCCTGCGGCTCGGGCGATCTGGTTCGATTTTCCTTCGACGAAGCTGTCGAAGGTGAATTCGGTATTGATGTTCGTGACCTCACGCTCGGCGCCCGCCGCGCGCGGAACGATTTGGGCCGCCGGTTTGCGGTTGGGCTCCTTGATCGCTGTCGAACCGATCTCGAGCCGAACCAACGGGTGGTTTCGACCGGCGGCCTGGAGCACGAGCTCCTCGATCAGGGCGAGATAGTGGTTTCTCACCCAGTCGAGCACAAAACGGTTTGGCGCCAGCAGCCAAAGGGTGCCGCCGTCTTCCTTGGCTTGCAGGGGTCGGATCCAGGTGCTGAACTGCTGTTGCGTCAGGCGCTGCTCAAGCTGGTCGACGCACCCTTTCCAGATCCCCACGACCTTCCCCCACCCCTGTCGGCCTACTTGTCCCGCTGCTGGCCGCAGGGCCCGAACTCCGTTCGATGCGCTGCGAGCGAAGGGAGATTCTAACGAACGGCCTTGCGATTTATCCACAGGCAAGCGCCTTGACCTTCGACCTCCCGGCCCTTATCCTCCCGCGCCTTTCCAGGAATCATCACGAAATCAGGCGGATCCGGCGATGAAGAGAACTTTTCAGCCCAGCGTCCTCAAGCGCGCCCGCACCCACGGCTTCCGCGCCCGCATGGCGACCAAGAACGGCCGCAAGGTCATCAACGCCCGCCGCGCCAAAGGCCGGGCTCGGCTCACTCCCATCTGACCTCTCCGCGCATTCCGCAGTCCGCCGCCTTTCCCCGACAGCGGCGCCTGCTGTCGAAAACCGCTTATGCGGCGGTCTTTGCACAGCCCAAGCGGAGCAGTACGGCGCACTTCGCCCTGCTCTACCGACTCTCCCCCACCGGCATGGCCCGTCTCGGGCTGGCGATCTCGCGCCGGCAGGCGCCATCCGCCGTCGAGCGCAACCGCATCAAGCGTCTCGTCAGAGAGTGTTTCCGGCAACGGCCGTGGGACAGGATCCCCTTCGATCTCGTGGTGATGCTGCGCGCGCCGACGCGCGGTGTGACAACCGCCGAGCTGCGCCAGGAACTCGCGCGACTTTGGGAACCCCTGGGCATCGCGGCCCCGCTCTCGCAGCCGAACCGCGCCTGACAAGCCTCGGGGGCTTGCGTACACTTCGCACTCTTTTGGTCTAGGCGCACCCGGCCCCTGGGTGCCTCGCCGGTTAGCCCCCATGGATAACATTCGCCTCATTCTGGTTCTGGCGCTCGCCTTCGTGCTCATGCTGATCTGGCAGGCATGGGAGGAAGACTACGGGCCACGCCCGCCCCTTCCCGCTGCCGAGCAACCGGCGGCGACCCCGTCCGAAGCGCCCGCGGCGCCGCCCGCCAAGCCCGCACCCTCCGGTGTTCCGGAGCTGGCGTCTCTGCCCCCCGCGCCGATGTCTGCGGCCGCGGAAACCTCGCCGCGGATCACGGTCCGCAACGATGTCCTCGCGCTGGAGATCGACACGCGGGGCGGCACGGTCGCGAGCGCGCGCCTCAAGAACTACGCTGCGGAATCCGGCAGCGCCGACCGCTTTCACCTGCTGCAGCCGGCCGGCCCCCATCTCTTCGTCGCGCAGTCGGGCCTGTTCAACAATCCCGAGGGGATTGCCCCGACCCACGAGGTGCAGTTTGCGGCCACGGCCACCGAGTACGTCCTCGCCGAGGGTCAGGATGCCGTGACGGTCGACCTCGTCTGGAAGCACGAGTCCGGCATCGAGGTCGTCAAGCGCTACGAATTGAAACGAGGCGCCTACGAGGTCCGGCTCACCCACCTGGTCAACAACCGCTCCGCCAGCCCGTGGACCGGCCGCGAATACCGCCAGCTCCTGCGCACCGAGCCGCCTTCCACAGCGCAGTCCCAGTTCATGTACACCTTCACCGGCGGCGCGGCCTATTCGCCCGACGAGAAGTTCCGCAAGTTCACCTTCGCCGAGCTGGCCGACGGCAAGCTCGCGCGCGACGTCACCGATGGCTGGGTCGCGATGATCCAGCACTACTTCGTCGCCGCCTCCATTCCCGAGCGAGGCCAGCAGAAGCATTTCTACGGCAAGCGCGTTGGCGAGCAGAAGTACGCGATCGGCCATTACTCGCAGCCCGTCACCGTCGCCCCCGGACAGACGCACGCGTTCAGCGGCGCCTTGTTCATCGGTCCCAAGCTGCAGGATCAGATGGAGGCGGTTGCGCCCGGCCTCGACCTGACGCGCGACTACGGCTGGCTCGCCATCATCGCCCAGCCGATGTTCCTGATCCTGAGCTGGATCCACACGGTCGTCGGCAATTGGGGCTGGACGATCATCATCTTCACCGTGCTCATCAAGCTGGCCTTCTACAAGCTTTCCGAGACCAGCTATCGCTCGATGGCGAACCTGCGCAAGCTGACGCCGCGCATCCAGGCGCTGCGCGACCGCTATGGCGACGACAAGCAACGCCTCAATCAGGCGATGATGGAGATCTACCAGAAGGAGAAGATCAACCCGCTCGGCGGCTGCCTGCCGATCCTGGTGCAGATCCCCTTCTTCATCGCCCTCTACTGGGTCCTGCTCGAGAGCGTGGAGCTCCGCCAGGCGCCGTGGATCCTCTGGATCCAGGACCTGTCGGAGAAGGATCCCTATTTCGTCCTGCCGCTCCTCATGGGCGTGACGATGGTCGTGCAGCAGAAGCTCTCGCCGCCGCCGCCCGACCCCATGCAGGCGAAGATCATGATGATCCTGCCGATCGTCTTCACGGTGTTCTTCGCCTTCTTCCCTGCCGGCCTGGTGCTCTACTGGTTCGTCAACAACCTGCTCTCCATCGGCCAGCAGTGGATGATCACGCGGAGCATCGAAGCCGGCGCGAAGTGAGTTGACCGCGTCGCCGGCGCACGCCGACACGATCGTCGCGGCAGCGACGCCGCCGGGCGCGGGCGGCGTCGCCGTCGTGCGCCTCTCCGGACGGGACGCGCCCGCGATCGCGGCCGCCATCGTCGGACCCCTGCCACCCGCCAGGCTCGCCGCCTACCGCAGCTTCCGGGACGCGGACGGCGGAGCGCTGGACGCGGGGATCGTCCTCCACTTCCCCGCCCCGGCCTCTTTCACGGGCGAAGACGTCGTCGAGCTGCAGGGCCACGGCGGTCCCGTGGTCGTGGACCGACTGCTCGCGCGCGCGCTGTCGCTGGGCGCGCGCCTCGCGCGCCCGGGCGAGTTCTCGGAGCGCGCCTTCCTCAACGGCAAGCTCGACCTCGCCCAGGCCGAGGCCATCGCCGACCTGATCGCCGCGGGCAGCGCGCAGGCCGCCCGCCTGGCCGTGCGCGCGCTGCAGGGCGAGCTGTCGCGCCGCGTGGAGTCCTTGCTTGAAGCGCTCGTCCGGCTGCGCAGCTACGTCGAGGCGGCGATCGACTTTCCCGAGGAAGAGATCGACTTCCTGGCCGACCGGGCGCTGCTCGCCGATCTCGACGCGCTGCGCTCCCGCGTCGATGCGCTGCTCGCGAGCGCGGCGCGCGGCCGCCTGCTGCGGGACGGGCTGCGCGTCGTCATCGCCGGCGCGCCCAACGCCGGCAAGTCGAGCCTGCTCAATGCGCTGGTCGGCCACGACGCGGCCATCGTCACCGCAATCCCGGGCACGACCCGCGACGTCCTGCGCGAGTTCCTTCAGCTCGACGGGCTGCCGCTGCACGTGGTGGACACCGCCGGGCTGCGCGAGGCCGCGGACGCCATCGAGCAGGAGGGGATCCGGCGCGCCCGCAGCGAGATTAGCGGCGCCGATCGCGTGCTCTGGGTCCACGACGACCGCGACCCCTTCGACGCAACGCGCCTGTCGTCGGCAGGGCTGCCGCCGGACATCCCGGTCACCGTCGTACGCAACAAGATCGACCTGACCGGCGCGCCCGCGGGGCCGTGCGCGATGGACCCGCCGACCATTGCCCTCTCGGCGGCCACCGGCGCCGGGCTCGACGCGCTGCGCGACCACCTCAAGGCATGCGCCGGCTATCGCGGCCCGGGCGAGGGAGAGCTCTACGCCCGCCGCCGCCACCTCGATGCGCTGGAGCGCGTGCGCGAGGCGCTGCAGGCCGCCCGCGAGTCGCTGCTCGCCCGCCGGGCCGGCGAGCTGATGGCCGAAGACCTGCGCCAGGCCCAGAACGCGCTCGGCGAGATCACCGGCGCCTTCGCGCCCGACGACCTCCTCGAGCGCATCTTCGCGAGCTTCTGCATCGGGAAATAACCCGCGAACCGCAGCGCGCTATCCCAACCGCTCTTCCGCGTACGTCAGCCCGAACACCGTATCCGTCATCCACCGCCGGAACGACTCGTTGTCCATGAACTGCTTGAACAGCTCCGTGTCGTCCTTCAGCAAGGCGGTCATCACCCGCGCCAACGCCTTGTCGTGCTCGATGCGGGCGTTCTGCTTGTCGGAGTTCTGGCGCGCGTTCTGGTAGGCCTTGTCGGCCGCCACAAGCTGCGGGATGTCTTTGGTGATCAGCTTGTGCACCCGGTCGGCATCGGACCAGGGGATGTTGCCGAACTGGTCGTTGAACGCCTTGAGGATGTTCGACAGCCGGTCCAGCTCGGGTTCCGGCTTGCGGCCGCCGCCTGTCGTCGGCACGGGGGCGATCTCGGCATCGACGTCGGGGAGCTGAATCTTGACCGCCGCCTGCTTCTCGACGCGGTAGCTGTCCATGTCGATCGTCTCGAGGATGCCCTTGGACAGGTCCTCCTCGACCGGCGCCGGCAGCTTGGGCACGAGAAAGGTCAGGAAGATCGAGAGCTTCTCCCACCCGGCGTTCGTGTAGGGCAGGATCGACGAAAGAAACCCATAGGTTCGCAGGAACGCCTTGGCCTTGCCCTTGAAGTCCACCTGCCCGTCTTCGTCCAGCCGCTCGCGGTAATCGGCGACGCAGGCGTCCAGGATCGGGTCGAGTCGATCACGGTCCGCGCCAACGAGGTACAGCGCGACGAACTCGTCCACCTGCGCGGCAGCATAGACCTGGTAGCCATCCAGCGCCGCCTTCAAGTCGTGCAGCTTGTTCGGGTCGGTCTCCTCCGCCAGTATCGTCGTGCGGTAGTAGTCAGCGAACGCCTGCTGGATCGTGTCGGCGTCGTTCATGAAGTCGAGCACGAACACGTCGTGCTTCTTCGGGTGGGCGCGGTTGAGCCTTGAGAGCGTCTGCACCGCCTTGATGCCGGAGAGCCGCTTGTCAACGTACATCGTGTGCAGCAACGGTTCGTCGTAGCCGGTCTGGAACTTGTCGGCGCAGATCAGGAAGCGGTACGGGTCCTGCTGGATCTTGTCGGCGATCTGGCTGGACGGAAAGCCGTTGAGCGACGCCTCGGTCACCTTCGCGCCGCCGAAGTCGTGCTCGCCGGAGAAGGCGACGATCGCCTGATAGCGGCTCTTGCGCTCGGCCAGGTAGTCGCGGAAGGCATGGAAGTACTGGATCGCGCGCTCGATGCCGCTCGTCACCACCATCGCGCGCGCCTCGCCGCCGATCTTGGAAAGCTGAAGCACCTGCTCGTGGAAGTGGTCCGCCATGATCTCGGCCTTGAGCCGGATCGCGTGGTCGTGGCTCTCCACGTAGCGGCGCAGCTTCTTCTTCGCCCGCTTGGTGTCGAACTCCGGGTCGCCCTCGACTTTCTTGATGAGCTTGTAGTAGCTGTCGACCGGCGTGTAGTGCTTCAGCACGTCCAGGATGAAGCCTTCCTGGATCGCCTGCTTCATCGTGTAGCTGTGGAACGGCCGGTGCTTCACCTTGCCGTCGGGCTGCGGGTCCGGCTCGCCGAAGATCTCCAGCGTCTTGTTCTTGGGCGTGGCGGTGAAGGCGAAGTAGCTGGCGTTCTCCAGCATCTTCCGCGCCTGCATGCGCTTCTCTAGGACGTCGTTGATCTCGTCCTCGGGGTCGGCAAGCGCCTCGTTCATGGCGCCGGCTGCCTTTCCCCCCTGGCTCGAATGCGCCTCGTCGATGACGATGGCGAAGTGCCGCCCCCGGTGCTCGGCCCCGATTTCGTCGAGGATGAACGGGAACTTCTGCACCGTGGAGATGATGATCTTCTTGCCCTCGGCGATGAACTTCCGCAGGTCGCCCGAGTGCTCGGCATGCCCGACCGTGGCGCCGACCTGTGCGAACTGCCTGATCGTGTCGCGGATCTGCTGGTCGAGGATGCGCCGGTCGGTGACGACGATGATCGAGTCGAACACCGTCGCCTCGTCCTTCGCGAGGCCGATGAGCTGGTGCGCCAGCCAGGCAATCGAGTTCGACTTGCCGCTGCCCGCCGAGTGCTGGATCAGATACCGCCGGCCCGCGCCGCTCGCCCGCGCGTCGGCCAGCAACCGGTGC
>Ga0209594_1001921_pt1 | contig 10012 bp, 11 predicted proteins | sample AshMeaCrysSpring_FD_184126 | JGI IMG/M metagenome (GOLD analysis project Ga0209594, IMG submission 184126) | Groundwater microbial communities from Big Spring, Nevada to study Microbial Dark Matter (Phase II) - Ash Meadows Crystal Spring... | ecosystem: Environmental > Aquatic > Deep subsurface...
CGGGGCGGCCGATCGGGCTGCACAGCGGCGCCGATCAACGTCGAGCGGCGCTGTTGTCGGGCGTCACGAGCGGGCGTGCAGGGTCGCTCGCGGTTTCTCAGCGCGCCGCGGCGCCGTCCTCGGCGGGAAAAAGCGGCAGCTGGCTCGCGCCGACCAGCACGACCTGCTCGACGGCGCGCTTCGCCTCGCGAAGACTCGATGCATGGCCGGTCTGCGTGCCGGCGAGCCACAGGTAGCCGCCGAGCGGATCGGTGGCCGAAGCACGCCGCACCGAACCGAGCTTGAGGTTGCCCTGCCAGAAGCCGTGGGAACGGTAGGCGCGCTCCCACACCGGCTTCGCCCGGCGCGCCGCGCGGCGCCGCGATCGCCCCCCCACGCCGCGTGCGGTCACGTCGCGCCCGAGTGGGCGAGCCAGGGCGTCGAAGGCTCGCTCACCACCTGGTTGCGGCCGAGCGCCTTCGCCCTGTAGAGCGCGAGATCCGCCTCGCGGAGCAGTGCGTCGAGCTCGAGCCCCGTGCGATCGGAGTGGGCGATGCCGACGCTCACCGTGAAACGCGTCGCGGCTCCGTGCACCGCGACCTCGGCGTGCTCGACGGTCGCCCGCAGCCGTTGCGCCACGTGCACCGCCTCCAGCCGGCTCGTGTCGGGCAGCAGGATGCAGAACTCCTCGCCGCCGTAGCGACCGATCAGGTCCGGGCGCCGCAACCCGCGGCGTGCGATGGTGACGAACTCGCGTAGCACCTCGTCGCCCGCGGCGTGGCCGAAGCGGTCGTTGACCGACTTGAAGTGGTCGATGTCGATCATCACGACGGCGAGCTCCGTGCCAAGCCGGGAAGCACGGCTGATTTCCCGTCCCGCAAGGTCGCCGAACGTGCGGCGGTTGTAGACCCCCGTCAGCGGATCGAGGGTCGCGAGCCGCGCCAGCTCGCTTCGCAGCTTCTCTGCGATCATGAGCATGAAGCCGAACGCGGACCCGATGCCGAGCGCGACGTAGCTGGCGACGAACGCGAACTGCATCGGGTCGCCGGAGAAGAGGGTCCGTGCCTCGCGACCGAGCGAAAGCGTGTACGCCGTCCGCGCCATCATGACGAGGGCGATCGCAATGACCACGAAGGCGGTGAAGCGGGTCGCGACCGAGCGCTGCGAGGCGCCGCGGAGGAGCTCGTACGCGACCACGCAGAGGACACTGGCGCAAACCCCGCCGAAGGCTGCGGTCCGGGCCGGGAAGCTGTCCTCCGCCGCCGTGAACCAGAAAGTGGACGCGTAGACGACGGCGAGCAGCGCCCAGAGCGGCCCCTTGCGATAGGGCCGCTCCAGGTAGCGCATCACGGCGACGTACTGCATCACGTAGCCCGCCACGACGAGCGTGTTGCCGAGGGGCAGCAGCATCAGGTCCGGCAGCACCGAGCGCAGCCCGACCGCGAGCGTGCCTCCCGCCTGCAGGAGCATCGCGACGGCCCAGGCGCTGACGCCCTTCACGCTGAGCGGCAGCCCGCGCCGCAGCACCAGCATCGTGACCGCGAGCACGATGCCGATGAGGGTCGCGAAGAGAACGAGGGTGCGCGCGTCGAGGCTCATCGCGCTGCTTCGGGCGTCCCCCGCCGATCGGGTCCGCCGCCTTTCCCGGCCGCGAGCCCGGCCACGATCGCCTCGGCGAGCCTGACCATGCTGAGCGGCGCGCAGCCCTCGGCCTTGTTGTTCGCCGTCACGAACACGGGCTGGCCGGCGTCGAGCGCCGCGACGACGAGCCGTGCGAGCGCCGCGCGGGTGTCCGGGTCCTCCTCGACGAGGCGGTCGAACGGCGCGTACCGCGCCTTGGCGTCCTCGTAGCCGTATCCCGCATGCAGGTTCCACCGTGCGACGAGCGGTCCCGGCGCTGTGTCGATGGCCGCGGCCTGCGCCGCGATGGACGGCATGCGCGCGTGCACGCCGAAGCAGTAGCGCGCGCCGCTCGCCGCCAGCGCGGCGCCGAGCTCCGCGGTCAGCAGCTCGGGGTCGCGCAGCTCGACCGCGAGCAACGGCTGGCGCAGACCCCGTCGCGCGAGAGCCTCCCGCAGCTCCACGAGGAATCGCCCCAGCCGCTCCGCGAACCGCGCCGGCTCGCGTACCGCCTGCCGTCCCTGAGGCGGAAACTGGAACACGAGCGGGCCGAGCTTCGTGCCGAGACCGGCGAGCGCCGGCAGGACGAAGGTCTCGGCCGCGAAGCCGGCATCGAGATGACGCGGGTTGGCCGCGCTCCCGGCGCCGCGTTCATTGCGCAGCACCGCATCCGTGACCGCCGCGGGCGCCTTCAGCAGGAAACGGAAGTCCTCCGGCACCTGCGCCGCATAGGCGGCCAGCACGTCCGCCGACACCGGGCCGTAGAAGGTCCGGTCGATGCCGGCCAAGCGGAGCACCGGATGCTGAGAGTAAGCGGCGAGGCCCGCGCGCGCGAGCACGGTCTCGCTCTCGCTGCGCGCGTAGACGATTCCGGCCCAGCCGGGAAACGACCACGACGAGGTGCCGAGGTACACCCGGCCCGGCAGCGCCCTGCCGAGCGCCACCGTCGCGGCGTCCGGCACTGCCGGCGCGACCGCGCATCTCCTCTGGGCGGGGAAAGGTTCCGCGGGAGCGAAGAGCGCCAGTTGCTCGGTCATTTCGCGCGCGATTGTAGACAGAAGCCGGCGGCCCCGTGTCGGCATGAGGCGGGCGTCGGATCTCCGTCCCATGCCCGGCACGTGCCACCGCGCTTGGTGCCCCGCGCCCGCCTTCCGGCTCGCTCGTCCTCGCACGGCGCGCAGCGACGTCCGTTCCGCGAGCCTCGAAGCCCGTTCGGGATCACGGCGGGCGCAACTCCTACAATCCCTGCTCCCTTCCCCCGACGGTGCACGCGATGCAAGCACACGAGCTCATCGACCACGGCCACGGCATCTTCGCGCTCGACGCGCTCTTCGAGCGTCCGCGCCTGACCGCGATCCACCTCGTGGTGGAGTCGGGGCGCGCCGCCATCATCGACCCCGGTACAGCGACCGCCGTACCGCGCATCCTCGCCGCGCTCGAGGCGCTCGGGCTCGCGCCGGAGGCGGTGGACTGGATCGTGCTCACGCACATCCACCTCGACCACGCAGGCGGGGCGGGCCTGCTCGCATCGCGGCTGCCGAACGCGCGCCTGACCGTCCACCCGCGCGGCCGGCGACACATGGTCGATCCCGCGCGCCTCTGGGCGAGCACCATCCACGTCTACGGGCAGAGCGAAGCCGAGCGGCTCTACGGCGTCTTGCTGCCCGTCCCCGATGAACGCGTGGTCGAGACGCCCGACGGTGCGTCGATCGCGCTCGCAGGCCGGGCGCTCGAGTTCCTCGACACGCCCGGCCACGCACGGCATCACGTGTGCGTTCGCGACGCCGGGACCGGGCACCTCTTCACCGGGGACACCTTCGGCCTCGCCTACACCGAGCTCGACGCCGGCGGAAGGCGGTTCGTGTTTCCCACGACGAGCCCGAACCAGTGGGACCCGGACGCCCATCACGCGTCCGTGGCGCGGCTCGAGTCCCTGCAGCCGGAGGCGATCTACGTGACTCACTTCAGCCGCGTCGACGACGCCCCGCGCCTCGCCGGCGACCTGCATCGCCTCATCGACGCGCACGCCGCGCTCGGCCGCTCGGCCATGGGCACGCAGGCCGGCGATGCGCGGCAGGCAGTGCTGCGGGCGGGTGTCGAGCGCATCGTCCTCGACGAGGCTCGCCGGCAGGGATGGGGCACCTCGCGCGAGCGCACGCTGGAAGTGTTCGCCCTCGACATCGACCTCAACGCGCGCGGCATCGCCGACTGGCTCGATGCTTCGCAGCGAGCGTCTTGACGTGACCTCGCGAGGGTGACCTGCCTTCGGCGACACTCCGGACGAGAAGTGTTCGAAGCGCACTCGATTCATGCTCGCGCAAGAGCGAGCAGCAGGCCGTTTCACTCTCGAAAAAGCGCTTGCAAGAGGAAGACGACCCGTGCATATTCACCTCGCGGTCGCTCTCGTACAGAGAGAAAACACGATGTCGGGCGACTCAGGCAGCGGCTTCGAGGACTGACTCAGGGACCGAGACAACGGATAACCGAATGGAGGATTTTTGATGGCGACGAAGAAGAAGCCTGCTAAGAAAGCCGCAGCGAAGAAGCCCGCGGCGAAGAAGGTTGCAGTCAAGAAGGCAGCGAAGAAGGCGCCGGCCAAGCGCGCCGCACCGAAGAAGAAGCGGGCTCCCAACCCCGCGTTCATGAAGGCCCTCACCCCCAGCCCGACCCTTGCCGCAGTGATCGGCCACCTGCCGCAGCCGCGCACCGAGGTGGTGAAGAAGCTCTGGGCCTACATCAAGAAGAACAAGCTCCAGGACGCGGTCAACAAGCGGATGATCAACGCCGACGACAAGCTGAAGGCCCTGTTCAACAAGGCCCAGGTGTCGATGTTCGAGATGACGAAGATCGTCAGCAAGCACCTCAAGTAGTCTTCGCGCACCGAATTCGCGACGCCGACGGCCGCCGGATCGAAAGACCGGCGGCCGTTCGCTTTTCTGGCGCACCCATGCGCTGGCTGGCCGGGCGAGGGGCGCCGCGAGGATCACGCCGGCGCGCAGCGAGCACGCCGGTCTCAGCACCGCTGTTCGCGCAGCGAATGCCGACACCCGCGCCGGCGCGGCTGCCGCCGGTCGGTACCGGCCCTTCAGCGGGCGACCTGGTTGCGGCCGCGGTGCTTCGCGCGATACAGGGCGCGGTCGGCGAGGCGCAGGACGCTGCCGGGCTCGGCCACGCGCTCGGTCGACTCGGCAGCCCCGGCGGAGACGGTGACCGAAAGGTGATCGCCATGGCGAGCCGATCCGCGACGGCGGCGACCGGTGCGGCTGCTGCTCGGGCGATCGACGGCGCGCAGCGCCATGCTGTAGCCGGCGATGGTGATGCGCATCCCTTCGAGCGCCTGCACCGCCTCGTCGAGGCGGTGACCCCGGAACACGATGGCGAACTCTTCGCCGCCGTAGCGGTATGCGCGGCCCCCCGGCACGCGCGCGAGCTTCGCGGCCACCATCCGCAGCACCTGGTCGCCGACGTCGTGGCCGTAGGTGTCGTTGCAGCGCTTGAAGTGGTCCACGTCCACCATCGCGAGCACGTAGCGGCCGTGCAGGGACGCCAGCGCCTCGTTGAACGCGCGCCGGCTCGGCAGGCCGGTCAGCTCGTCGCGGAAGGCCATGCGGTAGGTGTCTTCGAGCACGGCGGCCGTGACGATCGCAGCCGCTCCCGTGATCAGCGCCGCGAAGTGTCCGGGGACGGCGATGCGGTGACACGCGAGGGCGAACGCCACCGAGGCCATCGCCAGGCCTGCGTCGACGGGCGAGCGCCGGACAAGCGCCGCAGTCACGGTCGCGGCGACCGCGATCCCGAGCACCATGAGCGCGAGCTGCGGCATCGGGGTGCCGTGCAGGGCGGGCGTCCACAGCGGCGCGTACACCCATGCCGTCACGCCCCGCTTGAGCTCCACGACGAGCCAGCCGGGGAGGAGGACGAGCGCGGCGAGGAGAAGCGCGCGGTCGCCGCCATGTCGGTTCCAGATGCCGCGCTCCTCGAGCCATGCGAGCACCGCGAGGTACGCCGGCAGCAGCATCACCATCGCGGCGAAGACGGTCCTCTGCGAGAACGTGCGCAGGGGGCCGACCCACCCGAGCGACCAGGCCGCGTGCGCGACCGCTAGCGCCGCGAGTGCGAACACCGCGCGGCCACGGTTGAAGGCCACGGCAATCGCCGCGCCGAGCGCAAGGACGAGCCAGGGCAGCTGGACCTTGAGAATCGCGAGCGAGGCCGGCAGCGCGGCGAGCTTCGGGGCGCCGGCGAGCGCGATCCCGAGCATGGCGGCGGGCACCACGAGCGCGTGTGCGACGTGCCGGGCGGCGTCGCGGAACGACGGCGCCAGCACGGAGCCGGAGCGGGTCTGCGTCGCCATGGCGAGATTATGGGAACTGCGCTCGCGTGCGCACCCTCGGCGCGGTGCCGCGCAAGACCTCTGTCACAGGGGACGAAGGACGCGCAGCAGGAGCGGGCTGGACGGACTTACATGGGCCTGAAGAGGGGCGCGAAGAAGCGGCTCACCGGTACGGTCTCGGCGCGGTCACGCAGCCTGAGGGAGAGGTGGCCGGCGTCGTCGCGCACCGCCGCGGTCACGTGCAAGAGGTTGACGACGACGGCGCGATGCACCTGCCGGAACAGCTCCGGGTCGAGCTGCGCGACGAGTTCGCGGAGGGGCGTGCGCACCAGCGACTCGCCCTCGGCGGTGATGACGGCGACATACTTGTCGCTCGCCTTGAGGTAGCGCACCTCCTCCACCGGGATCATCCTGACGGTGTTGCCGGCGCCGGCCTGCAGCAATCGCAGCCGCGGCAGTGGCGAGCCCGAGGCCGGCGCATGAATCAGCGCCTCGGCCGCGCGCGCCACAGCCCCGCCGTCGTCACCGCCCGCCGCCAGGCGGCCCTGCAGCCGTTCGACCGTGCGTGCAAGCCGCTCGCGGCGCACCGGCTTGAGGACGTAGTCAGCGGCCGCGAGGTCGAAGGCGTGCACGGCGTGCTCGTCGTAGGCGGTCACGAAGACGATCTCGGGCAGGCGCCGACCGTCGGGCCAGGTCTCGGCGAGCTCGATCGCGACGTCGAGGCCGCTCTTCGCCGGCACATGCGGATGTCGAGGAAGACCACGTCCGGCAGCTCTGCCGCGATGGCCTCGAGCGCCTCGAGCCCGTTCGCGGCGGTGGCGGCTATCCGGAGCTCCGGCCACAGCGCCGTCAGCTCGCGCGCGAGTGCGGCGGCGAGCAGCGGTTCGTCCTCGGCGATCACGGCGCGAGCGTTCAATGCAGGGCTCCGGGCAGGCGCAGGGTCGCGCAGGTGCCGCCCCCGGTGCGAGCGGCAAGCTCGAGCGATGCGTCCGGGCCGAAGCTCGCCGCGATCCGCTCGCGCACCGATCGGACTCCGACGCCGGTGCCGGGGTTCTCGGCACCGTCGGCCCCGAGCCCGGTGTCCGTGATTTCGATCACGAGCGCCCGTCCCGCGCCCCGCGTGGCGACGGCGACCGTCCCGCCCGCCGGCTTCGGCTCGAGGCCGTGCCGGATCGCGTTCTCGACGAGCGGCTGGAGCAGCATGGGCGGCACGCGCACCTCGGCGAGGCCTTGCGGCAGTTCGAGCTGCCAGTGGAGCCGCGGACCCATGCGGATCGCGATAAGCGAGAAATAGTCCTCGAGACGCTCGAACTCCGCGCTGAGCGGCACCCAGGGCTGGCGCGTGGCGGCGAGCGACGCCCGCAGGTAGCCGTCGAGATGGTCGAGCATCGCCACGGCCCGCGCCGGGTCGGTTTCGATGAGCGCGCGCAGGTTGGCGAGCGTGTTGAAGAGGAAGTGCGGCTCCACCTGCGCGGCGAGCAGCCGGAAGCGCGCCTCGGCGGCCTGCTGCTCGAGGGCGGCGCTGCGCGCTCGCGACTCCGCCGCATCCTGCGCGAGCCGCAGCGCCCGTTCGCGCGCGGCGAGGAAGAACGTCGCGACGATCGAGGCGGCGATGCTGACCGCGACGCTCGGCCAGTGCACGGCGAGCGTGCGGGGTGCGCCGCCGAGGAGCGTCCTCGCCAGCGTGCTCCCGCCCAAGTAGCCGAGCGGCAGCGCAACCGCCACGACGACCGCGAGCGGCAACGCCGGCGGCGCACGCGCCGGCCACAGGACGATCCGCGCCCCGTCGATGAGCAGCCAGAGCGCGAGACCGATGCACTGGCTGTAGACGAGATTCTCGCCGAAGCGCGTGCCTGGAAGGAGCGCAGTGAGGAAGGCCGCGAGCGCAGTGTTGAAGGCGAGCGCGAGCAGCAGGTTGCGCGGCAGCTGCCGGAGAAGTGCCCTGAGGCGGGGGCGGTGCGCGGCAAGACCGCTTACCCCGGCCTCGCGCATGGTGCCGGAGGTCGTCACTCGTGCCGCGCCAGCTCGTCCTTCAGCATGCGCTCGCGCACACCGCCGCCGCCCGTGCCGAGCCAGACGAGCGCGCCGTGAATCGCAAGACCGAGCCCCCAGCCGAGGAGCGGCCACTGGAACCAGACGTCGCCGCCGCGCAAGAGGTCGAGAACGGCGAGGAAGCCGTTGACGACGACGTAGACGGCGGCGTGCGCGTAGAAGCCGATCCTCATGTCGACGTGGCGGCGTGCGATGCGCAAGCGCGCTTCGGAGGTGTCGCGGATGCGGGGACGCTCGATGGGAGCGTGGCAGCGGGTCATGACGAGAGCCTTTCGTAACGAGGTTGACGCCGTCCTCGCGCCTTCAGAGCCAGCCCAGCATAGACCAGAGGGCGTGGCCGAGGAGGCGCTGCGGCAGGAGGGTGAAGATGCCGGCGATCACGAGGCCGCCGGAGTAAAGTGCGACGGCGGTCGCACGGTGCGCCGCGATGCGCCGGGCGCGCGCCGCCCACACCGCGCGCCCGAGGGCGACGAGCGTGACGAGCGACAGCAGGTGCAGCCAGGAGAAGTGCCCGTCGGTCCGGATCGCGAACGAGGACACCGCAACGACGAGCATCAGGATCATCCAGGCACGGCCAACTGACCGGTGCCGTGCGCTGCCCTTGCGGCCGAAGAGCACGAACGTCCCGACGACGAGCGCCGCGACGGCGGCGAGGGTGTGGACGAGGACCGCAGGCGTGAGGAGGGTGACCATGGCGAGGCTTCAGCAGGTTTCGATGCGCCCATCGTGACCCGCCGTGGGCATCCGGCACGAGCGGGTTGCGACGAACCGCCGGAAGCCGGGAGCGAGAGGCACAGGGACGGCGTGAGCCGTCGGCGCCAGAGGCGAGGGCGACGCGGCCGCCGATATGTGTCAATCAAATGACAGGGAGGGTGCGTCGGTCCGGCGCCCCGCACGCGATTAGAAGCGCCGCGAGGCGCAACCCGGGGCGACCATGTTCGGACGGCTCATGCCGCGCGAGCGGCGATTCTTCGAGCTCTTCAACCAGCACGCCGCGGAGATCGTCCTCGGCGCGCGCGAGCTCGTGAGCCTCCTTGAGCAGGGTCCGGACGGCGCCGCACACGCCGCTGCGATCGACGCGATCGAGAAGCGCGCCGACAAGCTCACCCACGAGACCATGAAGCTCCTGCACCGGACCTTCATCGTCCCCATCGACCGCGAGGACATCCACGCGCTCATCACCGCGATGGACGACATCCTCGACATGATCCGGGACGTCTCCGAGTCGATCGGCCTGTACGACGTGCGGCGCATCACCCCGGAGGCGCGCGCGCTCGCCGACATCTGCCTGCGCTGTGCCGAGCGGGTGCGCGAGGCCGTCGGCAAGCTCGGCGACCTGCGCGAGTCCGAGGGCGTGCTGAGGATGTGCGAGGAGATCGACAAGCTCGAGTCGGACGCGGACCGCCAGATGCGCGCCGGGATCTCCAAGCTCTTCCGCGAGGAGCGCGACGCTCTGGTGGTGATCAAGCTCAAGGCGATCTACGAGCTGCTCGAGGCCATCACCGACCGCTGCGAGGACGTCGCCAACATCCTCGAGGGCATCGTCCTCGAGAACGCCTGAGGGCAGGCGGACCGCCGCCGTGGACGGCGTCTCGATCGCGCTCGGCGTGACGGTCATGCTGGTCGTGCTCGCGCTCGCGTTCGACTTCATGAACGGCTTCCACGATGCGGCGAACTCGATCGCCACGGTGGTCTCCACGCGCGTCCTGCGCCCCGGGCAGGCGGTCGCGTTCGCGGCGCTGTTCAACATCGTCGCGATCTTCGTCTTCCACCTGAAGGTCGCGGGGACCGTCGGCCGCGGCACCATCGACCCGGCGATCGTCGACCAGTACGTCGTCTTCGGCGCCCTCTGCGGCGCCATCGTCTGGAACCTCGTCACCTGGTGGTTCGGGATCCCCTCGCCCTCGTCGCACGCGCTGATCGGGGGGCTCGTCGGCGCAGCGCTGGCGAAGGCCGGTCCGGGGTCGCTCGTGTGGCAGGGGATCGGCAAGACGGTGGCGTTCATCTTCGTGTCTCCGCTGCTCGGCT
>Ga0209594_1001925_pt1 | contig 10008 bp, 12 predicted proteins | sample AshMeaCrysSpring_FD_184126 | JGI IMG/M metagenome (GOLD analysis project Ga0209594, IMG submission 184126) | Groundwater microbial communities from Big Spring, Nevada to study Microbial Dark Matter (Phase II) - Ash Meadows Crystal Spring... | ecosystem: Environmental > Aquatic > Deep subsurface...
TGGTGTTAACCCCCCCCAACCCCCCCTTGGTAAGGGGGGGAAAATGCCTAGTTTGTAGGGCTCCCTCCCCGAACCTGCGGGGAGGGCTGGGGTGGGGTTTTTTACGGTTTCGCAAGAGGTCTATTTTTTTGGGGTTTAACTTTATTTTTTCCTTAGTTATACTGAGATTATACATTTTTATTTTAAAATCAATAAATGAGTACAGAAAAATTACAAGATTTAGAAGTAGAAGAGATAGAGGAAGTTAACCAAAAGCAGAAAAAAAAAGGTTTTAAGTTACTCCCATATCTGAGGACTTTTAGGCGAAAAGCCATCTTAATCGCTGTTATGACTGGTTTAACTACATCTGTTGCTTTTTTATTTTCTCTAAGAGATACTAATACCTACTATGGCAATTTTCAAATATTAATTGAGCCTATCACATCAGAAGGAAAATTAACAGAGACTTCTACTATTATACGCACTTCTGGGGTTCCAAATGATGAATTATTCACCCAAGACTATCCAACTCTGATTAAAATTTTGAAAAGTCCGAGTATGATGAATAAGATTGCAAAGGATATTCAAGACAAGTTTCCTTCTGTGAACGTTGCTGTTATTAAGAAGAATTTACTTAATGCTTTGAAAGTACAACGCATTGGTCAAACTCGCAACGATCAGACTAAAATAATTGATGTTAGCTATAATGGTACAGAACCTGAAGTTGTTCAATTAGTACTAGAAGTAGTAGCTGAAAATTATCTTAAATATAGCAACAACGAGCGACAAAGAAAAATTCAAGCAGGTGTACAATTTATCGATGAACAAATACCTGGACTACAAGAGCGAGTGAATGAGCTTCGTTCCCAGCAACAAAAAATTCAACAGGAGTATGATTTGATTAACCCCAATATCAAAGGTCAAGAATTATTTACTCTACTAGATCAACTAACTTTTCAAAAAATAGAAACTGAAAGACAACTCAAGCAACAAAAAACACTAAAAAGCAATATAGAAAAACAATTAAATTTAACGCCCGAGGAATCTTTAGCTGCATCAGATATCAGCCAAAACCCTGATCGTCAAGCTTTACTTACCCAACTTCAAGAAATAGAAAGTCAGATTGCTTTAGAATCGGCTCGCTTTACATCTAATACACCAAATCTTAAAGTTTTGGAAGAAAAACGAAATAATCTGATCGCTTTACTCAATGAGGAAACCCAAAAGATTCTCAAGGAGTATTCTAACTCATTGTCAAATAATTCAAGTATCAGAAAGTTTCAAAATCCAATTCGGATGAATCTAATTCAAAAACTGATTGAAACAGAAACCCAAATTCAGATGCTCGAAGTTGGTTATCGCTCGCTGATGGAGAGTATAACAGCTCTGGAAAAACAAGCAAGACAGTTTCCAGAAATTATACAACAATATAATGAGCTTGAGCGAGATTTAAGCGTGACAAGCAAGATTCTTGACCAACTTTTGACTCAGCGAGAAACACTGAAAGTAGAATCAGCTCAAAACCAAATACCTTGGGAACTAATTGCTCCACCAGAAATACCCCTCAATGCTTTAGGAAAACCTATGGCTATTCCCCCTGATCCTAAAAAGAAACTTATTGCAGGGTTTGCTACAGGAATGCTTCTGGGGATGGGAATCGCGATCGTACTTGAAAAACGTCAGGATATATTTTTTGAACCCGAAGATATTCAAGATTTTCTCTCAATGCCTCTTTTGGGGAAAATTCCGCTAAATGATAGTAATATTCAACAAGCTGATTCTCAATCAGAGGGGGAAGAGGAAAATTTTGCAGAAGACCAAGGGGATATTCAGGAAAAAAACAATGATTTTGTTTTTACGAAAGCTTTTGACTCTCTTTACGCTAAACTGTTCTTCATGTATCCAGATCCACCTATCCGTTCCATATTAGTTTCTTCCGTGGAACCAGAGGATGGTCAATCAACAATTGCTCTCAACTTGGCAAAAAGAGCAGCGGAAGAGGGTAAACGAGTTCTGTTAGTAGATGCTAACTTGAAAAAACCTCAAATCCATACTTGGTTAGATTTGGACAACTATAAAGGACTGATAAACCTCTTGGCTCATCAATCAAATCCAGAAGAGATTATTCAAAAAGCTAAATTAAATGATCATCTTTTTGTTTTAACTACTGGCATGTACTTGCCTGAAAATTCACAAAGGGTTTGGTCAATGAAAATGCAAGAATTAATGAAGGAATTTGAGGCAAAATATGATTTGGTAATTTATGATCCTCCCCATTTTCTCGATTCTACGGATATCAGTTTTCTTGCCGCTCATACTGACGGCATCTTAATGGTTGTTGGAGTTGCTAAAACTGCTCAATCAAAGTTAAAAATTGCCCTTGAGCAAATTAATACTTTTAGTTTACCAACTTTGGGTGTGGTAGCTAATTATGTTAGTTAGTTGGTTATTTGAGTACAAAAATTGTGAACAGTTAATAAAATTAATCTACCAATATTAACTTCCATAATTATTTATTTTAATGCTGCAACTTTTTTAAAGTCTGAACCTTTTATCATCATCACAGTTAATATATATTAGTGTGTTTTGAAGAGGTAATCAAAATTAATGGCAGATTGGTTTTGAACAAAAAAATAATCAGACAAGAGGCTTAAGCCCCTTGTCTGCGAATATAAATAAAAAAAAAACTTGAAAAGCGCTGGAAGTATTAAAGTTTTTTATGCTAAGAGAATTAATATGTTTGACAACTTGTCAATGCTAAACGGTTGAGATTTTTTCTAGAATAAAAAAAATCATTTCAATCAAAATTAATGCTAGTTCAAACAGATTACGAAATTAAAGCTATTTTGATGGGGTTTCGTGCTCTTTCAGACCCCATTCGCATTTCTGTGATCGAATTGTTGAAGTCTCAAGAGTTATGTGTTTGTGATTTATGCGATAAGCTCGATATCAATCAATCTAAACTTTCCTTTCACCTCAAAAATCTTAAAGATGCTGGTTTAATTCGTGCCCGTCAAGAAGGTCGCTGGATTTACTACAGTTTAAATCTCCCTCAGTTTGTGTTTCTTGAACAGTATCTTGCTGAATATCGCCGCTTTAGCGCGGTAATACCCAGTAGGAACTGTTCAAAGTAACCACCAACTGAAGGGGGGTTTTTCATTTTGATTGACATATCAATTTTTTTTGATAAAATAAAATTGATGGTTAAATTAAGTACTTAGCACAACAGGAAACAAAAAAAACTCTATAGCAAAAATGATATTTCAAAGAACAATGACTCCAGACTGGTAGCCCAGACAAGGGGCTTAAGCCCCTTGTCTTATAAGTTACATCAAATTGTAGAAAGTTAAGAGGAAACACCAATGAAAGATAAAATGATTAATCCCGAAGCAGTGAAAGCTGGGGGACAACTAAATATATTTGAGAAATATCTCACCCTGTGGGTATTTCTTTGCATTCTGGCGGGTATTGGACTAGGAAAAGTTTTACCTGGAGTAGCAAAAACTTTAGATGCAATGAGTGTTTATAACGTTTCTATTCCTATTGCAATTTGTCTATTTTTTATGATGTATCCCATCATGGTAAAAATTGACTTTTCCCAAGCAGTAAAAGCAATCAAAGCTCCCAAACCAGTGCTGTTAACCTTAGTAGTCAATTGGCTAATTAAACCATTTACAATGGTGGCTTTTGCTCAGGTTTTTTTAGGGTGGTTATTTCTGCCATTATTAACACAAACTGAGGTTATTAGGGGAACAGAAATAACCTTAGCTAACTCCTACATTGCAGGAGCAATTTTATTAGGAATTGCACCGTGCACCGCAATGGTATTAATGTGGGGTTATTTATCCTACAGTAATCAAGGACACACCTTAGTCATGGTAGCAGTTAACTCGTTAGCCATGTTATTTCTTTATGCACCATTAGGCAAATGGTTACTATCAGCAAATAACTTAACCGTACCCTGGCAAACCATTGTTTTTTCAGTGTTAATTTATGTAGGTTTGCCTTTAGCTGCAGGAATTTATAGTAGGTCTTGGATTTTTAAAAACAAAGGACAAGAATGGTTTGAGAGGCAATTTTTACATTATCTTAGTCCCATTGCCATTAGCGCTTTATTATTAACATTAGTTCTGTTATTTGCCTTCAAAGGAGAATTAATAGTAAATAATCCCTTGCACATCTTATTAATTGCAGTTCCCTTATTTTTGCAAACCAACTTTATTTTTCTCATCTCCTATGTAGCAGCTTTAAAGCTAAACATAACCTATGAAGATGCAGCCCCAGCAGCCTTAATTGGAGCAAGTAATCATTTTGAGGTTGCAATAGCAACAGCAGTAATGTTATTCGGGTTAAATTCAGGTGCAGCCTTAGCAACAGTCGTAGGAGTTTTAATTGAAGTTCCAGTAATGTTAATGCTGGTGGAATTTTGCAAAAAAACAGCATTTTGGTTTCCCAGAGAACCAGAAAAAGCCACCTTACTTGACCCCCGTTGTGTGAGTTCTTATAAGTAAAAAAAGGAGTAAACTAAGTTAATGTCAAACTTTGATCACCCCCCCCGAATTTTATTCCTTTATGGGTCATTGCGGGAACGTTCTTATAGTCGTTTATTAGCAGAAGAAGCAGCAAGAATTATAGAAGGTTTAGGGGCAGAAACAAAATTTTTTCATCCCCATGAATTACCCTTGCGGGGACTGGTAGAAGAATCCCATCCCAAAGTACAAGAATTACGCGAACTGAGTCAATGGTCAGAAGGTCAAGTGTGGTCGTCTCCAGAAATGCACGGAAATGTTACAGGCGTTTTAAAAAACCAAATTGACTGGATACCATTAAATATTGGTTCAGTGCGTCCAACCCAGGGAAAAACCCTTGCAGTGATGCAAGTAAGCGGTGGTTCTCAATCTTTTAATGCAGTAAATACCCTGCGAATTTTAGGTAGATGGATGCGCATGTTTACTATTCCTAATCAATCTTCTGTAGCTAAAGCGTATCAAGAATTTAATGAGGATGGAACTATGAAAGATTCACCTTATCGAGACAGGGTAATTGATGTTATGGAGGAATTGTATAAATTTACTTTGTTATTAAGAGATAAAGTGGATTATTTAACCGACCGTTACAGTGAAAGAAAAGAAAGAGAACAAAAACAAGCTAATAATTAGAGGAAAAAAACCATGAAAAAAGTAATGTTTGCTTGTAAGAAAAACTCCTGTCGTTCCCAAATGGCAGAAGGTTTTGCCAAAACTTTAGGGAAAGGAAAAATTGAGGTAACCAGCTCAGGTTTAGAAGCATCAAGAGTGCATCCTACAGCAATAGAAGTAATGGAAGAAATTGGCATAGATATTACTGACCAAACTTCTAAACCCATTAGTGATTTTAAAGCAGAAGAATATGATGCAGTAATTTCTCTCTGTGGGTGTGGAGTTAACTTACCTCAAGAGTGGGTATTACAAGAAATATTTGAAGATTGGCAATTAGATGATCCTGATGGACAACCGTTAGAAACTTTCAGAAGAGTAAGGGATGAAATAAAAGAGCGAGTAGAAACCTTAATTGAAAAATTGTAAAAAAAGACAAGGGGTTTAAGCCCCTTGTCACCTGTACATTTTTTGTTACTTTTAAAAATGTTAAAAACCCACCTTTGATTTGATGTTGAACTCTCTTTTATGGATAATAAAGTAGTTGAGTTAGGGGAAAATTTGGGCTTTACTTATCAGAAAAATATGATAAATAAATGGCAAATTTTTTCCCTAACTGAAAATTGGCAATTAATTCAAGTTGAGGAAAAGTGGGAAGTTAGTATCATTAATTTAAGTGAAATAGAAGCGATCGCTTTTTTCAAACATCGTTGTAACCTTTAATTTTTGTGACAAAAAAAAACCAATTTGGAGGAATAAACCATGAGTAAGATTAAAGTAGAAATTCTCGGTACAGGCTGTAAAAAATGCCACCAACTAGAAGCAAATGCAAAAGAAGCGATCGCCTCTCTAAATAAAGAAGCTGAAGTTAATCACATCACAGACACCATGGAAATAGTTAAACGGGGGGTAATGAAAACCCCAGCACTGGTAATTGAAAATAAAGTAGTTAGTCAAGGAAAAGTACTTACACCAGAACAAATTAAACCTTTTTTGTGATGGGAAAATACACAAAAAAAATTCCTGGAAAGGAAAGGATAAACTTATGAATTTTTGGCAAGAAGAATGGAAGCCACTAAGTTTAATTGTAGTAGGGTTTTTAATCTGTTTTTATCTCCCAGTAGAAGCACTCCAGCAGTTAATATTATTGCCAAATGCTTTTTGGGAAGCATTATATCTAGTGCGATGGTACGCCAGGGAACACGTACTATTTTGTTTAATTCCCGCTTTTTTCATTGCAGGGGCGATCGCCGTTTTTATCTCCCAGGAAGCGGTCATGAAATACCTGGGTGCAAAAGCCAACAAAGTACTCGCTTATGGAGTAGCATCAGTTTCAGGGATTATATTAGCCGTCTGTTCCTGCACCGTATTACCATTATTTGCAGGAATTTATCGCCTGGGTGCAGGTTTAGGGCCAGCCACTACATTTTTGTATTCAGGGCCTGCCATTAACATCCTAGCCATGATCCTCACAGCGCGGGTACTGGGGCTAAAAATCGGCATAGCTAGAGCTATAGGCGCAACCATCTTTAGTATTATCATTGGATTAACAATGGCATTTATTTTCCGTAAAGAAGAGCTCGAGAAAATTGAAGCCCAAGCTGATTTACCAGAACCAGAAGTTACCAAACCCTTATGGCAAAATGGTCTTTTTTTTGGAGTGATGGTAGGTATTTTAGTGTTTGCGAACTGGGCACAACCAGCGGCAGCCCTCGGAATCTGGTACGCTATTTATAGTGCAAAATGGTTCATAACCAGCTTATTTGCCATTGCTTTAGCAGTAATGTTAATTTTCTGGTTTGAGTTAAATCCAGGAAAAGTTATCTTCATCGCGGGCGCAACTACAGCCTTATCTTTTCAATTTTCCCCCACTCCCCTCATACCATTCAGTGCTGGAGTAGTTGGTTTAACTTGGCTCACCAGCACCAATAAAAATGAAGCAGGGGAATGGTTTAGCTCTTCGTGGGACTTTGCCAAACAAATATTACCCTTGTTACTATTGGGGGTGCTAGTAGCAGGAGCATTACTGGGTCGCCCAGGTCACGAGGCATTAATTCCTTCAGACTGGGTAAGTAGAGCAGTTGGTGGTAACTCACTTTTTGCCAACTTTTTCGCCGCCTTTGCGGGAGCATTTATGTATTTTGCAACTCTTACAGAAGTACCCATTTTACAAGGATTAATAGGCAATGGAATGGGGGAGGGCCCAGCATTAGCATTATTATTAGCAGGCCCTGCATTATCCTTACCCAATATGTTAGTTATTCGCAGTATTTTAGGAACGAAAAAAACCATAGTATTTGTCTCGTTAGTAATAATCATGGCAACTATTAGCGGCATGATTTATGGAAATATTTTTGCTTAGAAAATTCAGGAGATAAAAATGGCAGAAAAAACTAACTACCCCCAATATATTTGGTGGGTTAAACCAGAAAAACTTGGCGGAATGTCTCGACCACCATTAGAAGATTTACCCCAACTGATAAGCGCAGGCATGAGGGGAATTGTTTCTGTAATGGATGAACCATCTGGGATTAAAGAATATCAAGAAGCAGGTTTAAAAGCCCTCTGGGTGCCCATTATCGGAGGGAAAGCACCTACCATTGAACAAGTACAACAATTCGTTAAATTTGCTGACCCTTTGTTAAATAATAATCAACCAGTTGTTGTCCATTGTACCAGTGGTAATCGTCGAACAGGAACCCTTTTAGCAGCTTATTTAATTGCCAAAGGAGAAACCCCTGAAATGGCAATTCAACTTATTCAAAAAGTCCGTCCAACGGCAGAATTAAGAGAAGCTCAAATCAGTTTTTTATCACAGTTACCTAGCCAAATGAAATAATTATCTAACTGCTTGAAATTATACTTCAAAACAGTTAAATATTAAGCGAGAAAATTTAAGTAATTTAAATGAAAAAAACTAAGATGACAAGGGGCTTAAACCCCTTGCTTCTTGAACATTAATTTTGCCAAATCCCTTAGTTTAATCAAATCAAAAATTTAAACATTTATAATCCAATGAACTTAGGTCAAGTAATTACAAAAAAAACTTTAATTATTATACTAGCATTTGGAATATTAACAGGTTGTGCAACGCAAGCAAAAAAACCACCTCAAACAAAAGCTGTTGATCAAAGCATAAAAATTGATGGATCAAGCACAGTTTATCCCCTAACAAAAACCATAGTTGAAGAGTATCAAAACAGTCCAGAAAACCTAACAAAAAACGTCCCGATAGCAATAGAAATATCAGGTACTGGGGGAGGTTTCCAAAAATTTTGTGCAGGGGAAACTCACATTAATAATGCCTCCCGTCCCATTACAACTGAGGAAATGGAAGCTTGTAAAAATCAACAAGTAGCATATATAGAATTACCCATTGCTTTTGATGCGATCGCCATAGTAGTAAACAAACAAAATAACTGGATAAATAGTATCACCACCAAACAATTAAAACAGATTTTGGAAGCTGCAGCACAGGAAAAAATCACCCATTGGAATCAAATAAATCCAGACTTTCCTAATCAACCAATAAAGCTTTTTGGACCAGGAATTAATTCAGGAACTTATGATTATTTTACAGAAGCAATTATGGGAGAAGAAGGAGCAAGTAGAAGTGATTATTTTGCCAGTGAAGATGATTATATATTAAGTCAAAAAATCGGAGAAGATCTCAATGCTTTAGGCTATTTTAGTTTAGCCTATGAGAAAAAATATGGGAAAATGAAACTATTAGCAGTAGATAATGGTCAAGGTGCAGTTATTCCCAACCCAGAAACCATTAAAAATGGTGAATATCAACCCTTATCTCGACCATTATTTATTTATGTTAATGCTGCTGCAGCACAGAAAAATGAAAACTTAAGAAAATTGATTGACTTTTACCTAGAGCAAGCCTCAGAAACTGCGAATAATTTAGGGTATATTGCCTTACCAGCAGAAGCTTATGAATTAGATAAAACAGCATTTCATGCAGGTAAAGTTGGCACAGCTTTTGAGGGAAAATCTCAGTTTAATTTAACTCTGTATGAGTTATTAACCCAACAGAAAAATTATTAATAATTCAATTCAAATACTAACCACTCATGGGCGATAATTTGCTATGATAGTAAAAAACATTAGCTAGAGGTAAAGATGAATTGGTTTGAGGTTCAAGGAATAATTAAACAAGGACATCAAGTTGCTTCAGGAAAAGCCCCTAATAGTCCTTATCCCAGAGGTACTATTGAAATGCAGATCCCTTTTTTCCAAGAATTAGGACTAGATTTAACTCCCTTTTTTCCAGGTACATTAAACATTACTATTGCACCGCAAACCTTTAAGATCATGCAACCAGAATATACCTTTAAAAACCTCAAATGGAATCCTGATTTTCCCCCCGAAACTTTCTCATTTTTCCCCTGTAAAATAGTAACTCAAAATTCTACTTATCAGGGATTAATTTACTATCCCCATCCAGAGACAAAAATCGGACATTTTCAAGACCAATCAACCCTAGAAGTCCTTGCACCATTTATCTCTAACCTTCACTATGGAGACACCATTAAACTCAAATTAAACTCCCAAAATATAATTATTGTTTAGTTTCGTAGAAATCCCCAACGGAGATTTGATCCCAACAGAAACTTATAGAAGCAAAAATGATAAAATGTTAATAGGTTTTTATAAAGGGATAAAAGCGATGCGGTTTATCCATTCTTCTGGAGTAGAAGCAGCCCAAATTAAAATTAAAGAATCCACCACATCTACTATCTGTGTTTTTTTAGATACAATAGACCTCTTGCGAAACCGTAAAAAACCCCCCCAACCCCCCCTTGGTAAGGGGGGGAGATGACCGAAAAAATAAGCATTTTCCCCCCCTTAGTAAGGGGGGGTTGGGGGGGTTTTTTACGGTTTC
>Ga0209594_1001927_pt1 | contig 10006 bp, 8 predicted proteins | sample AshMeaCrysSpring_FD_184126 | JGI IMG/M metagenome (GOLD analysis project Ga0209594, IMG submission 184126) | Groundwater microbial communities from Big Spring, Nevada to study Microbial Dark Matter (Phase II) - Ash Meadows Crystal Spring... | ecosystem: Environmental > Aquatic > Deep subsurface >...
GCTATGTCTTGAGAAACATTATGTATAATTGATCTACAATTAGTGAGCTTTTTTTCCTCAAGCCTGATAATTGGGAACTCAAATTGAATCCCCAATTTTGTAAAATGAAACAGCCCTGCCTTAACAAGGGGGGGATTGGACAGAAAGTTTCCCTTGATTAGGAAAGAATTGAGCAGAAAGTCCCCCTTAATAAGGGGGATTTAGGGGGATCAAATTGTTAATTTTTCTAACTAGCAACTTACGATAAAATAGTAAAAGGAGTCAATCATAAAATAATGAATGGGAAAATAACAATGTCTCAACTACAAACTCAACTGCAAACAGATACTTGGATCGCCATGCCTTGGCAGCAGTATCTTGAAGTGATTGAAGATCCAATTTATCAAAAGTCAAAAAGTTATTACTATCGTGGAAATCTGAGGATTGAAATGTTACCAGTCAGTTTTGATCATGGAAAAGATCATTTAATCATTGCTGCTGCCGTCACGGTGTTTGCGGCATTGAATAAAATTCGCGCTAACGGACTCGATACAACCTCTTTACGAAAAAAAACAGGTATGAGAGAATGTCAGCCTGATATTTCCTATTATTTAGAAGATAAAGCCCAGGCAATCCCCGCTGGGACTGGAATTGTGAATTTAGATCAGTATCCGCCACCAGATTTAGTGATTGAAATTGCTAAAAGTTCTTTACTCGATGACCTAGGAACCAAGCGAAGTTTGTATGAAGAATTAGGGGTAAAAGAATATTGGATTGTTGATGTCAATACTCCAGAAATTATTGCTTACAAAATCTTGACTTCCGAGAAAGAATTAGGCAGTCAACGCATTCGAGAATCTCAAGTTCTCAGTGGTTTGACTTTAAGTGTATTGGAAGCGGCATTGCGTCGTAGCCGAGAAACGGATCACTCAACAGTTATCGCTGAATTAATGAGTCAATTTCAAAATTGAATGAATCATGTTGACTCAGTTTGGAAATGCCCGAAACAGAATAGGAACAATCATAATAATCTGTAAATTTCCTGAATGAAGTATCCTCAGATCCATAACTCATGGTAGATTAAGGGCGGTAGGGCTGAATTGCTGGAGGCTCAAGCACTCCTGCGCCTGAGAACAGCAGGTCTCCTGTAGTGATTTGTAATCAACGCGGCTTTCTATCCGATCTCGATAGTGGAAAATAGGTATTATGATGGACGCTTCTGCACTGTGGCAACGTTACCAAAATTGGCTGTATTACCATGAAGGGTTAGAATTCTACCTCGATGTCAGTCGAATGCGGTTTGATGAAGCCTTCTTTGAAAGCATGAAACCCAAGTTTGACCAGGCTTTCAAGCAGATGGAAGCATTAGAAGGGGGCGCGATCGCCAACCCAGATGAAGATCGGATGGTGGGTCATTATTGGCTACGAGATCCGGAGTTAGCCCCCTCCCCAGAGATTAAACAAGAAATTATTGAACCTTTAGAACAAATTGCTGCATTTGTCCAAAAAGTGCATAGCGGTGAAATTCAGCCACCGACTGCCCCTCAATTTACAGAATTACTCTCCATTGGTATTGGCGGATCGGCATTAGGGCCACAATTTGTTGCCGAAGCCCTCGCCCCCCTCGATCCACCCATTAATATTCATTTTATCGATAATACCGATCCCGCAGGAATTGATCGAGTGTTATATCGCCTCAGAGATCAACTTCATAGTACATTAACCCTGGTCATTTCCAAGTCTGGGGGTACCCCTGAACCCCGTAACGGTATGAAAGAGGTTCAGTTGGCCTATGAAGCAAGAGGGTTAAATTTTAGCCAACACGCGATCGCTACCACCATGACGGGTAGTAAACTTTATAATCAAGCCAAGTCAGAAGGCTGGTTAGAAATCTTCCCGATGGCCGACTGGATCGGGGGACGAACTTCAGAATTGTCCGTGGTCGGGTTATTACCCGCAGCGTTACAAGGCATTGATGTCCAACAGATGTTAGCGGGGGCAAAAGAAATGGATGCCGCCACCCGTCAACCTGATGTTAAAACCAACCCAGCGGCGTTACTCGCGTTGTCTTGGTATTATGCCGGGGACGGACAAGGGAAAAAAGATATGGTAGTGTTGCCCTATAAAGATCGGTTGATGCTGTTTAGTCGATATTTACAGCAATTAGTAATGGAATCTTTAGGGAAAGAAAAAGATTTAGAAGGTAATATTGTTAATCAAGGCATTGCCGTTTATGGCAACAAAGGATCGACCGATCAACACGCTTATGTTCAGCAATTGCGGGAAGGGGTGGCTAACTTTTTCGTCACGTTTATTGAAGTATTAAAAGATCGGCAAAATCCGTCTCCAGAATTGGAACCCCATGTCACAGCTGGCGATTATTTATCAGGCTTTTTGCAAGGAACAAGGGCTGCTTTGTACGAAAATCAACGGGATTCCATTACCATTACCATTTCCGAAGTTACACCAAAAATAGTGGGTGCTTTAATTGCCTTATATGAACGGGCAGTGAGTTTATATGGATTTTTAGTGGGAATTAACGCTTATCATCAACCCGGTGTAGAAGCCGGGAAAAAAGCCGCCGCCGATATTTTAGATTTGCAAACTCGACTGTTGCAGGCATTAGAAACAGCAGGTACAGAGTTACTTTTAACTACACTCGTTCAGAAAGCCAATGCCACAGAAGAAATTGAAGCCGCTTACAAAATCCTCCGTCATTTAGCCGCTAATGAACGAGGGGTCATTTTAACAGGAAATTTAGCCCAACCAGAGAGTTTAATGATCGGCTATCAACCCGAATAGTTACAGCATTAGCAGGGCGTAGGGTGTAGGGTGTAGGGAGTGGGGAAAGATAATTATCTTGATCCTATTAACGTCAGTTGCTAGTGACCCAAATTAACCAATTCGATCCTCCCTAGCCCCCCTTATTAAGAGGGGAATTGGACAGAAAGTCCCCCTTTTTAAGGGGGATGCGCGGGGGATCGAGAAGTCATAAGTTCGTCACTAGCAACTTGGGTTAATACTTGCAGCAAATAATCACAACCTTGTAAGCTAACTTGAGCAACCCTACCCCAAATGGGTGGGGTTTATCATTGGTTGTTAGTCATTAGTCAATAGTTATTTGTCATTTAAGAAGACAGCTTAACTGTAAACGAATAACCAAGAACGAATAACGAATAACAAATTATGATCGAAATCTCTAACCTGACAGTCGGACTGAGTGCCCTTGCTTTCATCTTACTCCTATTACAAGTTCCGGCAACAGCTATTTTACTCTCCCGTTTATTCAAAGGGTTAACTCGTCGTCAGCCCCTTCAACCCGAAACGGCAACGGGGGAGATGTTAGGACAAGTGAGTATTGTAGTACCCACGTTAAATGAAGCAGAACGGCTTTCTCCCTGCTTACAGGGGTTAACCCGTCAAAGTTACGAAGTCCGCGAAATATTAGTCGTGGATAGCCACTCCGTGGATGGAACCAAAGAGATGGTAAAAGCAGTCGCCCAGAAAGATCCTCGGTTTCGTTTAATGACTGATGATCCTTTACCTCCGGGGTGGGTGGGGCGACCCTGGGCACTTCATACCGGGTTTCAACACAGTTCCCCCAAAAGTGAATGGATACTGGGAATTGATGCCGATACCCAACCCCATCCCGGCTTAACCGCCAGTTTACTCAAAACCGCCACTGAAGCAGGCTATGATCTGATTTCTTTATCCTCTCAATTTATTTTCAAATTTCCTGGGGAATTGTGGCTACAACCGGCATTACTGATCACTTTAGTTTACCGTTACGGGCCGCCAGATATTACTCCCAGTAGTCCAGAACGAGTGATGGCAAATGGACAAGGATTTTTATGTCGTCGTTCTGTTTTAGAACAATTAAACGGTTATAGCAGCGCCAAAGGGTCATTTTGTGATGATGTCACCTTAGCCCGTAATATCGCAGCCAAAGGGTTCAAAGTGGGCTTTTTAGATGGAGCGAATGTGTTAAAAGTACGAATGTATGATGGCTTTTGGGACACTTGGGAGGGTTGGGGGCGATCGCTGGATCTTAAAGATGCTTCCTCAAAGGGTCAATTGTGGGGAGATTTAGGGCTATTATTAGCAGTGCAAGGGCTACCTTTACCCCTGTTGTTGTTCTTGTTAGGTTGGCTAGGATTTTCTCACACGACACTGCCATTATTCCTGCAAATTTTGCTCTGGTTAAATGGATTTTTAGTAATAATTCGCTTTGGGTTATGTGCCGCCATTGCCCCGTCTTATGATCTTAAACAAGCCTCAACCCCTTGGGTGTTTTGGTTGTCTCCCTTTGCCGATAGTTTAGCGGTGATTAGACTGTTTCTATCAGCCACCCGTCAGCCTCGACAATGGCGCGGCAGAGTTTATAGGTCATAATTTAGTTATTCGTTTGATTCACATTAGCAGCATTTAGTGATGAAATAATTCCCGAGTCTCATAGTTTAGGCCAAGAACAAGAAGCAACCGTCGGGGTAATGCTAGGATTTATCATCATGATGTTTCTTGATGTCACCCTAGGTTAAGTTGAAGATCAAAAAGATGTAAAATCTAACCGTAAAAAGTGAGGAGCGAAGGTCTAAAACCCGTTAAACCGGGATTAGGAAGATGAGGTTAATTTAGGTTCTTCTGGAGGCAGGAAGCCCAATTGCTAGGTCGAACAGCGTCCGAACATCAATCGACTCGTTCTAATTGCCACAGAATCTGATTTCCTTCTCGTCTGACGCGGGAAACTTCCCAGTTTCGCCAAGCCCAGTTATCCCCGCGACTGGTCACGGCACTGGCATTGACATCCATCAAATCAGCCAATTCAGAACTACTAATTAAGTAGCCTTTCTCAGCAATTTCATCGGCAACGTGCAAGGTTTCAATCAGGTTCCGTAGTTGGTTTACCCTGACCTCACGGGGTAAGCTTTCCTGTGTATCAATGATTGGTTCATTCATATCTGTAGAATCCAAGACAGCAAGGTTAGAAGTAGAGTCTATCACACAGGATTGTATCGTTATGTTCTTAATCCTGCCAGTTTCCCTTCGATCAATCTCAGAAAAATTAATCATTATCTTTGAGTAAACCTGTTATCATAACAGGGCTGACTAATTGGGAAACACCGGTGAAAGTCCGGGGCTGTGCGGCAACTGTGAGTTGGGTGACTGCAATTGATTTCTGATTGATTGCCCCAAAGTCAACAAGCCAGAATGCCAATTAGTGGGTAAAACTACTCTCAATTCTGCCTGTCATGGGAAAGGAGTTTAACTCAATGGAATTTAATACACACAGTTCTTTTGCACCTTTACCTTTACAACGTGCTTTATTGCTGATTGGTCATGGTACCCGCGATCCTCAAGGTCGTCAAACGTTTTTGGACTTTGCAACCGCTTATCAAAATCTCGATCAATCTCGTCCTGTGATTCCTTGCTTTTTGGAACTCACTAAACCGACGATTCAAGAGGGGGTGACTCTGTGTTTAGAACAAGGCTATACTGATTTATCGGCATTACCGTTGCTGTTATTTGCCGCTCGCCACAACAAGTTTGATATTACCAACGAATTGGATCGCGCTCGCCAACATTATCCTCAACTTCAATTTTATTATGGTCGTCATTTTGGCATTCATCCTAGAATTTTGCAGTTGTGGAATAATCGACTGGCTGAATTAGACTCTCCCCAACATAACCCCCATCAAATTCCTCGATCTGAAACGGTGTTATTATTTGTGGGGCGAGGGGCAAGTGACCCAGATGCCAATGGCGATGTTTATAAATTAGCCCGGATGGTGTGGGAAGGTAGCGGCTATTTAACCGTTGAAACTTGTTTTATTGGTATTACCCATCCTCGCTTAGAAGAGGGGTTTCGGCGGGCTTTACTCTACAAACCCAAACGGATTATTGTCTTGCCTTATTTCCTGTTTACAGGGGTGTTAGTGAAGAAAATCTTTGAGATTACAGCTCAACAACAACAGTACCATCCTGACATTCAAATGGACTGTTTGCCGGAAATGGGAATTCATTCTGAACTATTATCTCTGTTGCGCGATCGCGAAATTGAAACCCAACTGGGACAGGTACAGATGAATTGTGAAGCCTGTAAGTTCCGTCTGGCGGTTTCAGGGAGTTCAACGAATGGTCATCACCACCATCATCATCATCACGATCACGATCACGATCATCACCATCACAACACGGTTGACCCCTATGCAAAGTTAGAAGACTATCATCAGCGAATTTGGCAAGCGCCCTAAACTGATTAAACCTAAATCAAATAACGCGGGAGGAAGTTACGCCTGACAGGGGAGTCCTGTGGATTCATCCCCTGTTTAGGCAATTTTAACCCGTGGAGTGTCAAGGTGTAGACTTGGCAGAAGGTAAAGATAATTGGGGTAAAGGTTTAGTGGGTTGAGTGGGAGGATAATGTCCATTTCCATTCGACTCAGACCAATCATCGGTAATTAACATTTCCCGAATCAGTCGTGCAGCGGCTTTTTGAGCGAGTTCTCCCGCCACTTGTTGACTTAACTGACGCACTTCTGGTTTGGCTAATAAACTGGGAACCCGTTGTAAAATTAACAGGGGATCAAACCCTTTAGTCTCTTGTAAAATCTCAACAATACGTTGAATATGTTCCAGGTTATTGGGTTGAGAATTAGAGGGTTTTGTCACTGGATGATCCACTTTAACACCCATCCATTCTGCCACTTTTAATTGAGCCGTAGTTAAGGCGCGACGCGAGGCTAAATCAATATTGTTCACCAGTTCATTCGCGAGTTTTTCCCGAATAAACTCCCCTCGTTCTGAGAATAAAAAGTCTAGGGTTTGATCTAAGACCTGATTGATATCATAATCATCGCTGTTGCGAGCATTTTTTAACAGATTTTCTAAACGATTCCAGCGGAAAGATCCTTCTTTAAACAATAAGTCTCGGAGAGAGGTTCGCAGTTGCGGCGATGGATCGCTGAGTAAGCGTTTGGCAACATAAGGATAAGCTTTACTCAGAACTTTAAAATTCGGATCAACATTAATGGCAATTCCTTCTAATGTCACCAAAGACCGAATAATTAAGGCATAATAAGCCGGAACTCGGAAGGGATATTCATACATTAATGCCGAGAGTTGATCGGTAATACTCTTAAAGTTTAACTCGGCAACACTCGCTCCTAACGCATCATTAAAAACGTTGGCTAAAGCCGGAATAATCGGGGTTAAATCGGTTTCTGGGCCTAAAAATTCTAACTTAACATAATCTTGCGCCAGTCCTTCAAAATCTCGATTCACCAAGTGAACCACTGCTTCTAATAACCCATAGCGTTGATAAGGTTTGACTTCACTCATCATGCCGAAGTCTAAATACACCAGCTTTCCATCTGGACTCGCCAGCAAGTTTCCAGGATGGGGATCAGCGTGGAAAAATCCATGTTCTAACAGTTGTCGCAGGGAACATTGTACTCCCACTTCAATCAGATAGCGAGCATCGATTCCTTGGGCTGCTACAGCCTCTAAATTGGTTAATTTTGTCCCATTCACCCATTCCATTGTCAGGACACGTCGGCCGGTATAGTCCCAATAAATGCGAGGGACATAGATATCTTTGAGATGGCCATACAGTTTTTGGAAGCGTTCGGCATTGTGCCCTTCATGGGTATAGTCGGTTTCCTCAAAAATCCGATGACCAAATTCATCCATAATGGCGACTAGGTCACTGCGGATAAATGTAAACCGTTTTTGCGCCCAAACCGCAATACTTCTGAGAATATAAATATCTAAAGCAATACGTTCGGATAACCCTGGACGTTGAACTTTAACCGCAACAGTTTCGCCAGTTTTGAGTTTTCCTTTATAAACCTGTCCTAAAGATGCAGCAGCAATAGGGTTAGGAGACAGTTCTGCATAGATCTCATTAGGACGCGCCCCCAATTCTTCTTCAATAAATTGAAAGGCAACTTCGTTGGCAAAGGGAGGCAATTGATCTTGTAATTTCGCCAGTTCTTCTAAATAAATCGAAGACACTAGATCAGGCCGCGTGGAAAGCGCCTGACCCACTTTAATAAACGCTGGGCCTAAATCCGTTAAAATTTGCCGCAGTTGGATCGCCCGTTTTCGTTCACTTTGAGTTGTACGACGCAACAGCCGATCCCACCATAACCCCAAACCATAGGAGATAAATTTCCACAAAACGGTGAAGAGTCGTCCGAGGACATGAAAGGTGCGAGAACGATAATAGTTGGCGATCCCCTCTGGATCATATCGTAGGGCAACCGCTTGGCCAGAGTGATGCTCAATTTCAAGGCTAGCACTAGACTGGGGTTCTTCTTCAATGAGAATTGTCTGGGACTCCACTTCTACAGTCGGTGGATTGTCATTAATCTCAACGGGTGTGGGTGTTGTCGCTGTCATAATGGTTGGGGAACTCGGGTTGATGGTGCTAAGGTCGGGAATACCCTTTTGAACATTTATATACAAATCAGGGCAACCCTTTACATTAATGTTAATTATTGTAACAAGATGTTTCTCCTGTGCCGTCTTCTTGGCGTGAAGTTTTCTCCTCAGCGGTGTCAGGGTTCTGTTCTGTTTCGGCCTGCTGGGTAAGTCGTTGGCAAAGATGAGTGAGATGATCTTGAGTATTGACAGGTAAACGAGGCTGAGGCATCTCTAAGTCCGGCCAATTTTTTAAATCAAAACAGGGACAACAGGCGGGGGGCAATCCTCTGGTGTGCATGGGAATAGGCATTCCACAGCGGGCACAGTTTTGAATTTCCCAGCCAGGGGATAATAATTGGGCAATGGTTTGATCGGTTCCTTCGAGGTAACAGTCTCCTGACTGAGGTGACAAAATCTTTTGCCAACAGCGTTCAAATTCTGGGCTATAGTGTTCTTGTTGAAGAATAGGACGGGGAAGTTGTAGATCTTCACCGTTACGAAGCACCACTTTTTTACCTAACTGAAACCAGTGGGCTAGATATTCTTTAACTTGACGTTGAGATGCCATTGGTTAATAATGTAATTTACAGGTTTTTATGAGAAAAAATTCGTTGATTCGTCCGTTATTGGTCATTAGTCATTTGTTATTCGTTCTGTTGGCTGTTGTCCAATTCCCTAATGCCTAATGCCTATTTTATAAAGAATCATTCTCTCCTCAAGTTATCTTTGATGCCTCTAGTGTAACTGATTCGCCTAAAAGGTGGGGATGACGGGAAACCGAATCTTTGAGGGATGAATTGATTCGGCTCTCCGTGATACCCGTTACAACTCAAAACGGTTGTTAGATTGCCTCAATTTTTTGAAGTAAAAGGGTTAAAATTCCATTGGTATAATCTAAATTAATTGGGGTAGAAACAACGGCTGTTGGTAGGGAAACAACCCAACGAACTGGGTTGACAACTTGAGATTGAGCTAAAGATTTTGAAACAAAAGTTTCATCAAATATTCCTGAAATCAGCACCGATTTATCAATCACTTCTACTTTTAATTGCGCGGGATTGAGACCGGGTAATACTGCCGTCAATTTAACCATAGCAGGGGTTTGATGAATTTTAATATTCACCAGGTGATCCAGAGGATGAATTGAGTTGCCTTGTTGATCGAGTTCATCAAAAACTTGATTTATCTGTCGTTCCACTTGCTCTGATTGATGAAAAGGTTGTTGATGAGTGAATGTCATAGCGAGCTTAAATGCGATAAAAAAAGAGAATATAAAATGAATTGCCAATCATCACAATTGGTGATGACTCTGTTCTCACTTCCAGATGGAATCCTCTTACCCTCAAGAGATTTTCCCATGAAGTTGAGATAGTTTTATGTTATAGGATTTTCAGTACATTTGCTCAAGCTAACCCACTCACCGGCTATCAACTTCCTGAATTTATCTCATCAGATAGAGCGTTCTCACCGCCAACAAGTATCATAAACGTTGTACGCAAATGTAGTCAAATGTAGTCAAATGCCGTCAAATCTGTCATGAGTTTCTGTAGCAAACTTTGCTGGAAAATTCCGTTAAAACTTAGTGACTTCGCTCTCAAGTTTA
>Ga0209594_1001928_pt1 | contig 10006 bp, 10 predicted proteins | sample AshMeaCrysSpring_FD_184126 | JGI IMG/M metagenome (GOLD analysis project Ga0209594, IMG submission 184126) | Groundwater microbial communities from Big Spring, Nevada to study Microbial Dark Matter (Phase II) - Ash Meadows Crystal Spring... | ecosystem: Environmental > Aquatic > Deep subsurface...
GTGTTCCCTACTATTCGTCGAACGGTAACCGGGCACGCGACGCATTCCAGTCCGACTACCGTCCCGTACCCGCCACGCTCGACACGACCACGGGAACCTGGCACGACTTCGACGACGGCGCAGGTATTGATCTGCTCAAGACGGTAACGCTGAACGGCTCGTTGCAGACCAACGTCGTGTTCCAGTGGGACAATCCGTTCTTCTCCGTCTCCGGTCCTCCGGGCGCCCAGACCGATGTCGACGTCGTGATGTTCGATTCCAGCGGCGTCCGGGTCGCAGACTGTTTTCCGGGCGGCGGTGATTTCGTCTTCCCCGCTAACGGTATATGCCAGTTCCAGTTCACCGATGGCGGCGTGCCGCTCGATGGCGGAGCCGGCGGTGATGCAGCGGAGTACGTATCGCTCGTCGACTTCACCGGAGGTGCGACGGTGCAGCTGGGCTTCCTGACCGAGTCGGGAGACGCGCCCGGCTTCGTCAAGTACGTGATCTACTCGGGTGGATTCGCGGCCACCGAGTACCCCGTGAACGCGCCCTCCGGCTACGGTCATAACAATGCCGCAGGAGCCGAAGGGGTTGGCGCTGCCGCCTTCTTCATCACCGAGGAGTGGGCGGGAGACCCCTCCGTGCAGTTCCCAACGCCGCCGCTGACGGCGCGAACCTGCGCGCCGGCCTGCCTCAACGATTTCTCTTCGGCGGGCGGCACTCCGATCTTCTTCGACACCGCCGGCAATCGGCTCCCGGTTCCGCAGGTCCGCCTGAAGCCGGGAATTACGGGACCCGACGGAGCGAACACGTCGTTCTTCTTCAGGGACACCAGCCGCGACGACGACGACGGCGACGGCATCTTCCAGACCGGCGAGCCGGGCGAATTCCCGAACTTCTTCGGCACCTCGGCCTCCGCGCCACATGTGGCTGCGGTTGCGGCGCTGATGGTCGATGCGGAAGACTCTCAGATCCTGAGTTTCCAGCCCAACGGCAAGCCGAAGTACAACCTCTGCAAGCCGAAGCCGAGGACACCCGGTCGCGCAAATGGCACGAACGTGACGGTCGCACCGCCTGCCGTGAATGCTCAGCTCGCAGGCGGCGCACTGCTGGGACCCTGCGGACGAACGGAGCCGGTCGAGATTTACGACGTCAAACGGGACACTGCTCAGGACATGTCTGAGCGAGTCAGCCTCGGTACCGGCGCGACCATCCAAGTGTTCGACGAGGTCGGACCCGACGGGTTCGATTTCGACTCTGGATTCGGTTTCATCGACGCTGAGGCGGCGATCCAGGAGTTCCTGACGCGTTGAGCTGCGGACCCTGACTCGCAGGTCCTGATCCTGCGGATCCGTACCGGTCGGAAATTCGGCGGTGCAATCCTGCGCCGCCGTTTTTCCTGGTGCGCCTGACGTGGCGCGCAGCGCCGTAACTGGCGCCATCCGTACCCGCGTTGATGTCGTGCGCCCGCGCTGCCGGCGAGGCTCGGCAATTCTCTCAGTCCAGAAGAGAAATCGGCGCAAGTCCCTCTATGTAGATCGTGTCATTTTCGATCCGGACGTGCTCCTCGCTCCTGACTTCATGATCGAAGCGGTAGACAAGCTGCGCGGTCCCCTCGCTCAACGCGCGGTCCCACGCGGCCGCCTTCTGAACTACAGCTTCATTGCGCTGCCGCCAGGCCGCGAGCGCGCGGTCATCGTACCGCTGCCCGATCCACTGCAGCGCGATCCGCGGCGAAACAATCGTGGCCGTCGCGTTGTTGCCGCCGAAGCCTTTGGCGTTCAGGAAGGACGCATCCCAGTCCGAGGGAGATCGTGCATCGGGACTCGGGGACAGACTCAGGTGTTCGCGTTCGACATCGGCAGCGACTTCGTCGATGGTCGTGATGCCGGGCAGGATGCCATGTTCGAACACACCGAGGCTTGAAACCAGCTGATCGCCACCAGCCGCGCCCATGGTATGCCCGACGAAACACTTGATCGCCGCCACGGGCCACTGGTCGATACCGTAGGCCCTGGCGACCCTGTTGAGGATCTGCGACTCCGAGGTACGGTTCTGCGGTGTCCCGGTGCCGTGCGCCTGCACGAAACTGCGGCGACGAATCGAGTCTTCGCCGATGTCTCGCATCGCGCGCGCAGCGGCTTTGGCGACGGTGATGTAGTTGCCGACGCCTGGCGAGGAGATCGACTTCTTGTAACCGTCGGCGTGGACCTGGACGTCGGTGAGCACGCCATGGATGGTCGCACCGAGTTCGAGTGCCAGCGCATCGTCGAGCAGGACCACGAACTGCGCGCCCTCGGCGATGGTGAATCCGCAGTTCTCGGCAAACGGTCGGCAGGCGCGCCGCAGGTTGGGTTCGGTCAGACCGAGGTGACGGTCCAGCTCCAGCAGAGCCTGGTCTGTTCCCAGCGCTCCCATCGTCGCGAGGCCTTCGATCACATCCGGACAAAGGGGGGCCTCCGCGCCCCCGACCAGCGCCACGCGCGAGCGGCCGGATTCGATATCGAACATGCCGAGCCGGAGGTTGTACAGGAAAGTCGCGCAGGCCCCCATGTTGTGGCCGGTCTGGCCGACGTTGCCAAGAACGTAGGCATTGACGAAGTCCGCCGGCATCTCGGCCAGCCCCATCGGAACCTGCCTCGAGGTGGGTCGCAGGCCACGATAGCGGGATCCGAGCAGGCCGCCGCTGCCCTCCTGGTCCAGCTGGCCCATGGCACTTCCCGCGTACACGCTGACGCGATCCGGGGGCACGTGCTGCATCAGCGTCTCCCAGGCGATGCCCAGCGACCCGAGCGCATCATTCGCTGCAAAGAGAGATATCTGGATGGCCCGAGGGTGACCGCGGCCAGGATAGAGTGACTTGGGATCGAAACCTGTGGGGAGCTGGCCCGCGGCACTGACGTCGAGCGCCCGCGTCACCGGGAGGAAGACTTCGGCGTCCTCGGACACCTCGATGCGCACGCGACCCGCCACGCTCTCACTGACCTGCCAGCCCGCCGGCAGACGGCCGGGCACGTCCCGCTGTGACACGACGAAGGAGACGGGTCCGTCTCCCGGCGCCAGGCGGGCCCTGCAGTTCCAGGCAACGTTGGCCGGGTCAATCATGGCGGGCTCGAGACCACGTACCAGCGTGTGCTCGAGGATGTGGCGACGCATTCCGGCGTCGATGTCGCCCGTGATTCCCATCAGGCCTGCGAGACTTCGCAGCGTCTCGGTCGCAAGCCGGGGATCCAAGGCGTCGATCACGGTGCGCCGATAGCCATGGTGGGCCGAACTCCTGCCAGCCGCATTGATGCCACCAGCGCCCGCGATGACTGTGAGGGGTTTCATCGTCCAATCACCGTGTGACGTTGGATGTTTCGAGCCAGGGAGCTTTCATTGCGCTCGCCGAGTGCTGTGGAACTGATCGACGACACTGTCATCGCTGAGGTGCCCGACGGAAAGGATACGGATTGCCAAAAAGGCTGGACAGAGCCCTTGCGCGCGCCGCGCTCGACGCAGGAGTGAGCCGGCCCTAGACTGCGGCTAAACAGGCACGGACGGGCGACGGGCGATGTACCGCGTACCAGATCCGATGCCAGCACGTGGGGAGGCGACAATGAGCACCATGATTCGCGTGTTCGCCGTGGCGCTTGCGCTGATCGGGCCGGCTAGCGTCATGGCCAACGATCGGCTCAAGAAGTTCGCGGACGTGCTCAACGCGCTGGCCAATCAGGCGGGCGGCCCCAAGGGCAACCTCATCGTTAACGGCGGGTTCGAGCAGCCAGTCGTACGGCAGGGCACGTACGTGACATACCAGCCCGGGCAATCGTTCACGGGCTGGCAGGTGCTCGGGCCATCCGGCGGGGTCTCACCCATCAGCGGCGACTACGCGCATTCCGGCGTCCGGTTCGTCGCGCGTGAGGGCAAGCAGTGGCTGGACTTGACCGGACCGAGTGCCAATACGGGCGCAGGGGTTCAGCAGACCGTGCGGACCACTCCAGGCCAGGTCTACGACCTCGCGTTCTGGGTGGGAAACGTCTCTGCCGGGGGATTCGGCAGCGTCAGCACCGTCGAAGTCTTCGTCGATGGTCAGTCACTCGGGCTCGCCCGGAACGATCAGACCATCCCGGGGCAGCAAGGCTGGGGCTTGTTCGAGATGCAGGTGACCGCGACGGGCAGCACAATGACGGTGGCCTTCGTCAACCAGGACCCGTCGAACGACAACAGCAACGGCCTCGATGCCGTTTCGCTGGTGCCCGCGCAGGTCACTCAGGCATCGGCCGCGCCTGCGGCCGCACCAACGGCTGCGGCGGCACCTTCGTCGGGGGCGGCACCCCCGACGGCGACCGCACCTTCACCGGCGACTGCTTCGTCCGCCGCGCCGCCGGACGGGCAGACGCAGCTTTCCGCCGCCGAGACGAGCGCGGCGTTCCAGGCGGCTGGCTTCAGGAACAGCGGCGGCCAGTGGCGAAGCGACTGCGACGATCCCGGCACACCAAGCTACAGCCCCGGCTCAATCGACAGGGTCGCCGACCTGAACGGCGACGGCCAGCCGGAGGTCGTGATCATCGAAGGCGGCACCTACTGTTACGGCATGACTGGGCAGGGCTACTGGCTGGTGAGCCAGCGCCGCGACGGTCGCTGGCAGCTAATGGACCGCGGCACCGGCCTCCTCGAAGTGCTGGCTACGAAAGGCAGCGATGGGTGGCCGGACCTCAGCATCGGCGGCCCTGGCTTCTGCTTCCCGGTGCTGCGCTGGAACGGCCGCGAATACCAGCAGCAGCGCTGGCAGTACGACGGCAAGCCCTGTAAGCCGCCGGGCTGACGAAAACCTTGCCTCGTGTCGGCTCATGCCTCTCCGGCCCGCGCGCGCGATCGAGACCCTCCGTCGGCCATATTGTGAACAGGCGACGGAGACCTGGTTCGTCTAGTATCCGCGCATGACTCGCCCCATTCTCCTCGCCCTCTCCGCCGGCCTCGCCGCCCTCGCCCTGGTCGTCGCGCCCGCCGCCGCGCAGACCTGTTCCTGCACTACGTATGAAAGCGCCAAGCAATTCGTTCAGTTCAATGACGCGATATTCAAGGGCAAGGTCTTGTCGTCGAAGACCGAGTACGGGATCGCGACGACCAGCTTTCAGGTGCTGGAAACGCTGAAGGGCGAACTCGGGGCGGAGGTGACCGTGACGCACCCGGCGCCGGGACCGGGCAAGTGCGGCGGCGTGGCGTTCAAGCCAGCGCAGACAGTGGTGATCGTCGCGCAAGGGATGATGGATGATCTCGGCACGACGTCTTGCCAGATAAATGCGTACACCGAAGCGCAGCTGCGTACAGCGCTGAAGTAGCACCAATAGCACGCACACTGCAAACCCCGGCGGCAGATGCCAGTTGTCTTGGACTCGTTCGATCCGTTCGACCCGTTCCGGCCTGTCGCGGTGCGTTGCGTAACGCCTTTCGCTCGGGAGAAGCGCCCCGCGTGATTCAGGTGCCAGCGGCCGCCTCTGCGACCCGGCCGACGGAACCAAGGCGCTGCTTCATATCAACTCGGGCGTCGTGCGCGCATGCATGCGTTGCAACGCCGCCTCGTGCAGATGCCTTGCGCCTCCAGCGCCTCGGCCTGCGCCCCGTTGGAGTAGCCCGCGTCGGCCGCCACGTTGAGAGTCGGCTGCTCGAGCGCATCACGCGCCGCCTCGGCCATGCTCTGCAGCGAGGTGTTGTCAGTGGCCTCCGTCGTGACCTCGTGCGTCACGATCAGCGCATGCTCGACAGCGACCACGGTCCGCACGTTGTACGCCGGACCGTGCCCCTTCATCTGCTTGGCGTCGGGCTCGCTCTCGACCCACTGCGTGGTCCGGAGCGCCTCGAGGCGGCTCAGCCCATTTGCCGCCTGCAGCCTGCCGGCGTCGTGGCACCTCGAGCGCCTCGTGCACTTCACCCGCATCGAGCGCTGTCTCGCCTTCCTCGGCGTCCGCGGCATCCAGCCGCTCAAGATACTCTGCGACCCTCCGATCGAGTGCGGCTTGCTCGCGCAGCAGCCGCTCGCGGCTCAGCACCGCCTTACGGCTCGCCACTGCCTCGAACTTCGAGTCGTCGAGCGCCAGCCACTCGCCGCGGATCAGCCCCTGGCCGCGGCAGAAGCGCACGAACGCCGCTGCCACGGCACGCAGCGCCGCGAGGAACGCACCTGCTGCAGGTAGCCGTACAGGTACAGCTTCAACAGCTCGGCCGGATCGTAGGCGGGCGTCCCGTGGCGGCCGCGGGGGCCTTGCTGAACCCCAACGGCACGAGGTCGGGCGACCCGACGAACGCATCGATGACCCGGCAGAGGTGGTCCTCGGGCACCAACTCATCAAGCGATACCGGGAACAGCGCCCCTTGGTCCCGACTGTCACCGCGCACGAAGCCCATATGAACATGCCCGCAACTTGCGTTGCGGGCATTGTCTTCATCAAACCCCTAAACCGCGAGTGCTTTACACAGACTGCCCGCGCCGGGGCTCTATAGGTCGTCGCTGCACTGGCTATCGGATAGTCCGCTCCGCGCCGTAGAGCATGAACGATCCATAGAACGGCGGTCCCTCGAGATGCCGCACGAGGAACACGAGTTCCTCAGGGTTGTCCACGCAGGCCGTCGGCAGGTCCAGGAAGCCGTGCCAGTTGAGGCTGCCGACACCTCCGGGAACGCTTGCATCCGCCCACGTGATCGGCCCGTAGCGCTCGGTCGAGTTGCAGACGACCGTCACGATCACGTTCCCCTTGCTCAGCGGTGTCGGGCTACCAAGCGGGCCGTTGGCATAGTGGTTCGCCACAGATGTGCCGCTGACCTTGACCGACAGGAATCCGGTCTTGAGGTTGAGCACCACCTGTCCGCTGCCGGTGGTCCGCCAGCGACCGCTCGCTGGGAACGGACCGACCTGCACGGGCATGAAGTCAGCTCCGATGACGCCTTCGACACGGTCCCAGCGAACAATCGGGCCGTCGGCCAAGGCGGCGCTCGAGAACGCGGCCAGTGCCAAGCCTGCTGCGACGAGAATCCTTCTCATGATTACCTCCTGATCTTCCCGGTGGACTGAGCGCGCCACGACTGGCGCGTCGTTCGCCCCCACGTTCAGGCTAACTACGTGCGGCGAGGGCGCCATTCGGGGTTCCGCGAGCGAGCGCAGGTATAACTGGCAGCCCCGAAACAAGAACCCCGGCGCAGGCCGGGGCTCGGGTTTGGTGGCACCACTCGGTTCGCAATCGCGAGTCGGGGTGATCATCCGACGCTTCTTTTCGCTCGCGACTTCCGAGCGGCACCGATTCTGTCGGGATCAACTCGCCATGCGGCGTCGGCTCAAACCGAGTCCAGCGAGCCCGAGACCGAGCAGCGCAAGCGTGCCAGGTTCCGCCGCTTCGCGCGCCTTCACGAGCAGTGTGGGTGCATCGAGCCCGGATCGCGTATCGAGCAAGAAGCTGTAGTTACCGGTCGCTGTCAGGGCTATCTCGAGGTTTGAGCTGGCATCCGACGCCGTGAGCTGCCGCGGAACGTTAAGCTGAACAAGCGGGGAGCCGCCGAGGCTACCTATGTTGATCGACCAGTCGTTGGAGGCAATCCTGAAGTTGTGGAAGCCGGCAACGACAAGCAGGGTTGCCTGATACGTTTCGGATGGAGCGTCGTAGGACATCACGTTGCCCGGGTTCGCGCTCCAATCGTTGAAACTGCCACGAACGAATATGTTTGCCTGGTAAGGCACGCTATTCGCGGCCATCGGCCCTGCCAGCAGTCCCATGGCCAACACTCCCAGAATCTTCCTTTTCATCCCGTCTCCCTTGTTCGCCCGTATCTCCGTCGCACCGACGTCTGTCTTTGTCACGAAAGTTTCGCACCGCCCGCGCAGAGCACAGCGATGACAGCTTACATGGGCTTTGCTGAGGGCGGTTAAAACTCCTATCGCCTGCTGCGCCTGCGCAAGAAGGCAAACGTCAAGCGGCTGATCGAGCGGCAGTTCATCCGCCGGGACTGGACGCGGGCCAGCGAAGCCGGCCGCGGCCTCAACACAGCATCGCTACCGCGGTGCCGAGCAGGGTGTAGGTCTCGAACTCGGCCGTGTCGAGCCAGCTGGAACGCCAGGCGCTCCAGACCACCGCGACCATGTCCTACGCCGGGTTGATGTAGATGAACTGGCCGAAGATGCCCAGGGCGGTGAAGGCGCCGTCGTGGAACGGGAGCGCGTTCGCACCGGTGGGAAACGACCACCACTGATAGCGATAGCCCAGCGGGTAACCCGGTAGAACTGGCCATGGGCAGTGACCGCGGCGCCGGGCTGCCCGGCCTGTTCGCGCCAACCATCGGGCAGCACGCGGCTGCCGTTGACCACGCCCTGGCGCAGGAAGAACAGGCCGAAGCGCCCGTGGTCGCGCAGCGTGGCGCTGATGTTGTTGCCGCCCATTTCCAGCCTGTCGGGGGCATCGAGCAGCCAGTAGCCGTCGGCCTCCATGCCCAGCGGCGTCCAGACCTTCTGCGACAGGTAGTCGGCCATGCGCTTGCCGGTGGCCGCCGCGAGGACGGCGCCGAGCACGTAGCTGTCGCCGGTGCTGTAGTTGAAGAGGCTGCCCGGCGCGGCGGCACGCGGCCGCGTACGCATCAGCTCCATCACGGCGCCGGGCTGGCCGCTGCGCATCGCCCGCCCCATCAGGACGATGTCGGAATCGCCGCTGGTGGCGTAGTCCTCACTCCAGCGAACACCCGAGCTCATGCGCATCAGGTCGCGGATCGAGTTCTGCCCGTAGGCCGAGCCGGCCAGCTGCAGCACGTACCGCTACACACTGTCGTCCAGGCTGCGGAGGCTGCCGTCCTTCAGCGCTGCGCCGACCAGCGTGGAGGTGACCGACTTGGTGACGGAGAACGAGGTCCAGCGCGAAGCCCCGCGTCGTTGCCCATCGCGTAGCGCTCCAGCGCGATGGCGCCGCCCTTGAGGATCAGCAACCCGGAGCTGCGGTTGCAGCTCATGTAGCCGTCGATGCCGAAGCTGGCGCCGCCAAAGTCGTAGCGCATCGCCGCCATCAGGCCCGAGCTGCCGGCCGCGGCGGCCGCGCACATCGACTTCAAACACTCGCGCCGGGTCCAGATCGTCCTCATCGTGGCACCGTTTCGTTTGTCATTTTCGTTGTGGCGCACACGTCACCGCCGCGGCCAAAAGTCTGCTCAAGCAGCCGGGCACCATCACCGTCTGCTGATGCGGGTCTGCAGATGTGGACGGGTCAGGGACTCGCTCGGGTAAGCTGCCGCAAGACATCGGACAACTGCATGGCTTCGAGCGGTCTTGGCCCATGAGTGCACCCGAGCAGCTCACCGCGATGAACACTTTGAGCGACTGCCTGTTGCGGCTCGCTCGCATGGCACGCGAGGATCCCGCGGCGCAGTTCCTGGGCCGCTTCACGACCGACCTGCGCAGTCATGTCGGCGACGTGCGCCCGGGCGGCTGTGCCGAACGGTTTACTGTCTCGCCAGGGCTGCAGGCCTGGGAACTGACGTTTCCACCGTCGCCACCTGGCCGGGTCCGGCCAAACTGCGGTTCAGATTCGTTGCCGAAAACCGGCCATTCGTGGGCTCTCCTTGGCAAGAACTCCGAGAGCGCCGTGAAGGACGGCTGGCTGGTAGCGCTCGTAACGGTACGGCAGTAGGAAGCTTGAGTGCAGTCCCAGCGCCTTTCTGCCACCCACAGCAGAGCGGCCCCAGAGGGGCCGTTCGCTTCGATTCGATGGTAGCGGGGGCCTGCTACCGATCCGAGCAACGCTCTACAGCCTGCGGCTGCGCTGACCGGCGCCGCTGCGTCCGAGCAGTGGGTATGGTGTTGATCGAAAAGAGGTTTGGTGGTTACAATACCCACCCTGAAAAGTGCCGACCTCATCCGCGAACTCGAGCAGGCCGGCTGGACGTTGCGCCGGACGGTCGGCAGCCATCACGTATTCGTGCATGCGAGGCGGCCAGGGCACATTACGGTGCCCCACCCGAAGAAGGACCTGGGCAAAGGACTCGTACACAAGATCAGGAAGCAGGCGGGCCT